>LIDZ01006209.1_pt1 | contig 23766 bp, 24 predicted proteins | sample 644651 | NCBI WGS metagenome assembly LIDZ01 (sample SAMN03856242, study PRJNA289617) | food metagenome | isolation source: wine grapes on drying loft during traditional withering process | host: Vitis vinifera cv. Corvina | place: Italy: Gargagnago di S. Ambrogio di Valpolicella | collected 2014-01 | reverse complement strand
GGCTGGATTATGTTGTACTCAGGCGTAAAGGACAAAACCGCAGGGCGGAGATTTTTTGTTCATGGCTGCAATGCGCAGCGGCAGACTATGCTCTGAGGGAAGGGCATAGGGCAAATCAGATTTCAGAAACAGTCAAACCCAAAAAGTCGAAGAGTATCTGAACTGAAATCTGAAAAACCATCCTCAATAAATATTGATTGTTCATTGCGCCAGGAACCAGCTTAACAGGATAAAGCTATGTTATTAAAAATAAAAAATTAATATCATTGTAAGGTCATTATGAAATAATCCGTACTCTACGTGGTGTTTTTCAGATAAACAGGATCACTTCTATGTCTGCTGAAAACAAAAGAGTAGTTATTACTGGCGGGCCGGGCTCAGGGAAAAGTAAGTTACTGAACTGTCTGCGCGCAAAAGGTTTTCCGACTGCAACTGAAGCCGGTCGCGCAATCATCAGGGATCAGGTAGCGATCGGCGGAAATGCTCTGCCCTGGGAAAATCGGGAAGCTTTTGCAGAGCTTATGCTGAACTGGGAGTTACGTTCCTGGCATGCGGCAGAAGAAAGCAAAGCGCCATGTTTCTTTGACCGTGGGCTTCCTGATGTTGTCGGTTATATGGCGCTTTGCAAACTTCCTGTACCGTTACACATGGAAAGAGCGATTGAACTGTTCCGTTATTCACGAACTGTGTTTATCGCTCCGCCATGGGAAGAAATCTACGTACAGGACACGGAGCGTAAACAGTCATATCCGGAAGCGGTTCTGACGTTTCATGCAATGGCTGAGTCTTACTGCAGGCACGGGTATAAACTCATCAGATTGCCCCTTTGCGATACAGAAAAACGCGCCGATTTTATTTTATCCAGTCTATAGTTCCACGTCTCTGACCCTCTTTATCAACCTGGAACATGCCGGTCTTTATATACCTCATTTCTCAGATATCCTCTTAAATGAAACACCCTGCCCGGTCACAGACAGGGCCATAGCCATCGCCGGATAAGGCTTCCTGCCAAACCGGACATCAAAGGAAATTGCAGCTATCCGCTCAATATTGTGAGCCGGTTTTGCAGCGCCTGCAAGGTAACGTGCAGATTTTCGGGGTATTAGCTGCAGCATGATGCTGCCGTTTAGGGACTATTGAAACTGTTGCTCCCAAATAATTTAAAATTAGCAAAAAACATAGTGAATTCGCATGGAGAAGGTAATGAAAACCGGCTTTTCTGACAAATCCCAGTGGGGCATTCTGGAATATCTATTCCGTATTTATCCGCGCACCATGACTGAGTCAGAGGTTTGCAGGGAGTTTGGCACTCCTCTGAATAAAGGTCTGGTCTCCAATATTAAGCAATTAATCTCTGAAGGCAGCATAGAACAGGCTGCGATAGTAAACATCATGGGGAGGGATGCGGTTTCACCTTCAGGGCTGAAACTAACACGTGATGGCACACGGCTTGTGAGAAAATCACTGCGCAATAACTGACCGAAATTCTGAAATCTACTTCATAAATAAATCGAGCCAAGATATGAAATTGTTTATCGTTATGCCCTGTCTGATTATCCTTACTGCCTGCAGTTCGGCCCCAGTGCAGCATGAAAGCTCTGCAGACCGTTACTGCCATCTGCAGGGCGGTACTCTGTCTTATGAAAAACGACTGTTCGGTAAAACCGGATACTGCGTGCTACCTGATGGCACCAGAATTGAGCACTGGCGCTTATACCTCAAAAATCGCGTGCTGCCATGATATGAGAGATTACCATGGAAAATTAGAGGTTTGATAATAAATCCAATACATCATTAATCTGTAGAGGCCAGTACACCCTGGTGAAAATAATCAGGTTTGAGCTCTTTTCACATGATCACGTTAAGAGAAGCTGTAATCTGCGTACCAGTCGATGAAAAGCTATATATACAAAACAGGCTATGATGGCGGATGCGAAGAGGAATGATTCTTTCATATGACTGATCGTACTGAAATTAAGGTGTACTTTTCAATACTGGCTCTGCTGACTGGACCTGAAAGAAAAACCTGCTCCAAATCAATAAATCCTTCCAGTAAAAAACAATTGTTTAACTGATATTGATTTTAACCGGCGCATAATTACTTTCGTGAGTGCGACCTCGCTAACGATTGATTTTGCTTTTTATCGGGTTTCGATTACGCCCTGTTTGGGCGTTTTTTTATTCAGATTTTCATATCATATTGTGAAGTTATGTAGCAGCCTGAGGCGTTTCCTGAAAGTCCAGTGTCTGAATGGCTGCCAGTGATTTGAGCCGTACGTTCGAAATCTCAGCTGAAAAATGTATTCCAGTCAGAATACCCCAGCATCCATGACACAAGCTCAAGGCTTTCACTATTTTTTAAGATTCTTTTTTCGATGGCAAAATAATTCCACAAAGTTTTAGTCATTGCTTTTGCATCGCGATAGTCGTACATACTGGCATGTTCCTTAAGGGAGCGAATCAGTACAGACAGACGGTTGCATTACTGACCGGGTCGCTCAAAAAAAGGGAAGTCATTAATGTGCAGTACGCTCACAATCCCTTAAGGGGCAACCACCAGACCGCACCCGCTTTTAAGCATTGCCCCCTGAGCCCGATGGCAATGCCAGATGCCGTTTTTTCCAAACAGTTGCTGCACTGTAAGTATATTTTTATATGAAGAAAGGAGATTAATTCAGTGACGAGACATGCTGCGTCACGGAGCAGTCAGCACACAGGCTGACCTTTGGAATGCCGTGTAAGCGACATGGAGGCGACCAGATGCCACAGAGAGTAATACTTATGCTGAATGGCGCCGTACGCCCGACGTTGCAGGTTAGATTCATAAATTCTGCCAAACCAAACCTTTCCCTGACAACCTTAACCAGTTTTCAGCAGTGAAGAAGCCCAGGTAACCCCTTTCCCCACCGGTGAGCGGGCTTCATGACGCTTGCAATATGAAGGGCATGATTTTCGGGGCCTAAGCAGCGGCAACTTGCTGCTGACGCTTAGGGGGTGTTTATCAAAGCTTTCAGCGACAGGCACGGAGCTTAACACGGTAGCTTGTATCACTCATTTCCTGTCCCCGAATGGAAGGTGTTCAGCGCACAGTGTTGCCCGCGCAATCCTACACGACCAGGATCATAACCCGACAGTAATATGACAGCGGTCTGACATGCCGAATTGAGGTTTATGAAGTCGTGACTTCAAAAGTATGTGCGCTCAGATTTGACTTAAGCGTTCCTGGCCGCCCCGCTCCAAACGCTGTCTGCGCCTTTCTGCCGAGAGCGGGCTTTTCCTGTCCATATCGTGAAAATCGTGCCTTGATAATTCCGGTACGTCTGCATGGCTATGCAGTGAGATTTATTCTCTGCAGATTAGTGAAGGCAGATGTTGGAAACGTCTGCTTTTGGCACAAAGCGGTCCGTTTTACCTTTCGGGTTTAAGGGACAACCTTTTAAGAGCCTGTTCAATTTTCTCTGCGTCCTGTTCCACGATGGCTCTCTCATCGGGTGTGAGCGGAACTTCCTCAAGGTAACGTCTGACAGAGGCTTTGCTTTCCAGTACCAGTCCGCGCGCGCTCTCCTTCAGCAGGTTAAAATCGCAACCGATGCACGCCATCCGGTGCTGACAGCTGCTCCAGAAGGGGTTCGTGCAGTATGAGTCACCCAGATCATAGTACGTCGCGGGTCCGGTCAGACTCGCGGCTTCCGGATCGTGGTCAATCAGCACGCTGATCATGCGAGCGACCCTGTCTGCTTTTACGAACGATGCTGCCAGCTGAGTCGGGCGGATGCGGATGTAATGCATTGTCGACTGTGCGGATGAGTGACCTGACCACTGCATCAGCTCATGTAAAGACATCCCCCCGGTAATACTGGCCAGTGCTGTAACGGCAGAAGCACGGCCACGGTGGCTTGTAATGGGACCGCGTGAATCTTCTGCAGGCATTCCTGCTCTGGCGCAGAGAACCGGAATAACAGTGAGATTTATTATGTCCCTGCCCACCGCTTTACCCCGGTTCTGAAACAGGAAACGAACTTTTTCGCCGGTGCGTTCATCCATCAGTGCTGCCTGCTCCTGAGGACGCTCACTGAGCCAGATATCAACATATTTTTTCACAACAGCCGAGACCGGCTTAACAAAAGCTTTAGACGTTTTGCCGGCCGGCACGCTGAGATAGCACAGAGTGCCGGCCGGGATAGCGCTGCCGTTTTCCTGCAGAATGTCATCCGCCTGTGGAGTAACGCAGTTCATTGTCAGACGCATCAGCTCGTTCTGTCGCAGTCCTGCATGTGTCCAGATAACCGCCATAGCCTGAAGCATAGACAGGGGATAATGAATTTCGCTCAGCAGATCTTCTTTACGCAGATTCAGGCTTGCCCAGACCAGTTTCAGCCAGACCGGATCATCAATGACGCGGGGATTCACGCCCTGACGAAACAGCGGCGTGTCAGGCGTGGACAAATGACGGGCCGGACTGAATTTCAATTTCCCCCATCCCCAGCTTTCATAATCAAGCATAAAACGGCGAACTGCATAAACAAACCGGCTACGGGAATGCGGCATCAGGGGCTTTCCTGAGCGGTTTGAACGCCTGCCCCCTTTATTTGTGTCCAGTGACAGCTCATCCACTTTCAGTCTGCCAACCATTGCAATAAAGCTGGCGCAGGTTTCCATTGTCCAGTCAGACGGTTCGCATATTTCCGGCTTTTCCCGGGCAAGCCACAGGCCGCAGCGGAGAATGAAACTGTACTGAGTTTCTCTGGAGCGGGGGCGGAGTACCGACGTTTCCCGCCACTTCCGGCACCACAGGGCCCAGTCAGGCGCGATACCTTCTGTAGGCTTTTCATGCCATTCTTTATAATTACGCATTCTCAGGGGGCTTTTTATAATCCCCATAGCAGCAAGTGCATAGGATATTTTTCCTGTAACTCTTGCGATTCCCCGGTCGTGACAGTTCTGCCCCCGCCACAGAAGTTCTGTCGTAAAAGTTTCAAGTTGCGGATCATTATTCATCAGCATCAGAACACCCAGCATACCCGACAGATTGTGTTTCTGATTCTGCCCGACATATCCCAGTGAGATCAGAACGTCTGTCAGGCGGTTAAGTTCATGGCTGACAAAAGTCCGGCCATAGATGGCACTGGCGTACAGCGACGGTGCGCCATGCACAGGCAGGCTGAACGGAGAGGAAAACGGGCCGAGATGAAAGGCAAAAGCAGCAAGCAAAGGCCTGCCGGAACTGTGTTGCTGACAGAGCGTTAACCACCTTTCCTGCGACCACAGCCAGCAGGGCTGATCTGCCCGGTGTGTTTCTGCAAGAACTGCAAGCATGGTAATTCTGACAAGTCTGGCACTGATACTGCTGCGTGAGGCAATGTCCTGCAGAGGCAACAGCAAAAACGGCAGGGAACCTGGCTGGTCGAGCGCAGCTGACCGCCGGTAGCCTGTACTTATTGCGTCTCTTTCCTCAGGACTTAACGCATCTCTCAGCTGATAATCTGTGCGTTTAAAAGGCACATAAGTGACTCTGGCCGTTTTTTCATTCATCAGTAAGGCTCCTGAAAAATAAGTCCGGCAACTTTCCTGTCGATTTCAGCCACGGCTGCGGCTATCCGGCCAGCCAGATCGGAACCTGACAGATGGATATAAATTTGTGTGGTGCGCAGATCCCTGTGTCCTGCATAAGTCGCCAGCTCATGCAGCTTCCAGCCGGCCCGCGCCAGATGGGTCAGACGAAGATGGCGGAAGGTATGTGTTGTAATCTGTAGAAGCCCGGTATCCAGAGCCCATCTGCGTACGGTTTTACTCCAGTTCCACACAGAAAGGTGGGAGCCGTAATTACGATCAGAAAATGAACGGAACAGCGCACCATGTGTCCAGCCAGCCTGCTTCAGCTGCCGAAAATGGTTTGCCAGTACCGGCGTCACGTCCGGACCATAACAAATAATTCTTTCCCGCCTGCTTTTCGTTGTTTCCGGGCGGATACGGATCAGGCGATGAGCAGGGTCGATATCCTCAAGCGCCAGGGCTGTCACCTCTGCACGGCGGAGTGCACCAAAATAAGCAAGCGCGAGCATCAGCCGGTCACGCAGGGAGGCAGCTGAAACATGTTTAAGAAATCTCAGCCATTGCTCATCATCAGGTATTACGGGTAAGCGGGTGATACGCGGGACCAGCCCCCTCCCGGTATAAATGACACCGGGTAAACTCGCACGGGGTAGCGGATTGAGAATGCATATATCCTGATAAAGCAGAAAGTCATACCAGAGACGGATCACAGAAAGGCGCAGCTGGAGCGTGGCGCTGGCTGCGGGAAAAGGCATGCCGGGTAACTGAGGGGTGATGTAGGCGGCCAGGTCTTCAAACCGGGCCTTTTTAGGTTCAATGCTGTTCTGGCTGCAGAACGCAAAATAATGGCTGAGGGCACTGCGGTAGGCGGAGAGTGTGGCCTGAGCCCGACCCAGGTCGGACAGCAGTTTCAGCCAGCGTTCCGCCAGTACCAGAACGTCCTCATTTGGTGGAATCATCATGGTGTTTACCTCTGACAGCAGCATTTCTGCTCAAAGTTTACCCAGCCAATGTTGCATTCCACTTAACTTACTATAGCTCGTAGTTTGAGCTGAACACGTGCACACCGTTCTGCCTGAAATAACGCTCATTCTGGAACAGCGGGGCGGCCATTTTAACCCCTAAACGCTTTGCCTCGGCCGATCGTGCGATAACGCATCCGTCGTTGTTCGACACGACGACAATCGGTTTACCACGCAGATCGGGCCTGAATACGGTTTCGCATGAGGCGTAAAAATTGTTGGCATCGGCCAGCGCAAACATTACTCATCTCCTGCCGGTCCGTTAAATCCCACTCCGGCTACATCGGTGAGGGCATAGGCAACCACACCCCACACTGGCAGCACATGGCTTACATCAAGCAGCGTAACAGTTTCGTCCGCGTCCAGCGCCTGCAGGGCAGGAACCGGATTAAGCAGCAGCCGCCTCAGCGTCAGTTCTCCCTCGAGCTCGGCAACGATTAACTGACCGTGTGCCGGTGTCAGCGCGCGATCGATGGCCAGCACGGACCCTTTAATAATACCAGCATCTGGACAGTCGCTTTCGCTGCGCATCAGATAGGTAGAGTAAGGGGAAAGATGCACCAGATCGCCCAGACTCAGGCGCGTTTCGGTGTAGTTCTGGGCCGGGCTCTGAAAGGCCATGAAAATCTCCATTATTTACAGCTTTTCAGCCTTGTGAGGTGAACCTGATAACGACCGGGTGTCCGTCATACAGGCGCATTTAATACTCCTGATATCAGTATACGTCGCTATCCTTACATCAACAGCAGGAGGTAACTATGTGTGGAAGATTTGCGCAGTACAGCAGCCGCGACGATTATTTTGACTCACTCGGCCTGACACCGGACGAAATCACATTCGATCCGGAACCTCTCGGGCGCTTTAACGTAGCACCAGGCACTAAAGTGTTACTGCTAAACGAACAGGAAGATTCGTTGCGCCTCGATCCGGTATATTGGGGCTACGGACCGGAATGGTGGGATAAGCAGCCACTTATCAACGCGCGCGGTGAGACGGCTGCGAGCGGCCGCATGTTTAAGCCTCTCTGGAATCATGGCCGCGCTATCGTGCCTGCTGACGGCTGGTTCGAATGGCAGAAAGAAGGTGGTGAGAAGCAGCCATTCTTCATCTTTCACAAAAAAAAGGAGCCACTTTTCTTCGCCGCCATCGGCAGGCAGCCGTACGGGCAGGATCACGGCAAAGAGGGCTTCGTGATTGTCACGTCAGCCAGCAATCAGGGCATGGTCGATATACATGACAGGCGGCCGCTGGTGATTACGCCTGATGCTGTTCGTGAATGGCTCAGTGACGAAACGTCTCCAGCGCGTGCAGAAGAAATTGCCCGCGATGCAGCCGTTCCGGAAAAAGCATTTACCTGGCATCCTGTCAGCAAAAAAGTTGGCAATATTCATCACCAGGGTAGTGAGCTTATCGAGGCCTCACCGGCAGATAAGGATTAACGCTTTTATGGTTCGCATCTCTCAGCTGGGTATTGTTGCCGGAATAGGTAAGCCGGAAGAGTAACAGGGCTGCATATTTCTTTCCCTGAACGTGCAATTGTAACGCTCGCCGCAGGCTCGGCTGAGGCGTACCGCAGCGCAGCGAGGAACGAACAGCCGTGGCGAGGAAGCGTCATTTCACCGATGCCGGCATGAACTGCTTACACACCAAACATACATTCTGCATTACTGTTAAAGCTGCCGGGCCACTTAGTGCCGGGCTGACCTTCATAAAATTTCCTATTCTGTCAGACAGATGGCTTCGCTTTTATACATGGCCGCTTCGCTCCCTCTTGCCAGATTAATTCACCTCAATAATACTGTACATATAAACAGTAAAATAAGAGGAGGAATTTTATGCGCAATTTCAACAAAGTTTCCGCAGTACTGCTGCAGTATGGCCTGGGCATCAGGTCATGAATCCGGGTAACTATACTCCCGGGCTGACGTTGCTCTGGCCACCCATATTTACGCCCCGTGTCCGGGTGCCGCTGTATGCCGATCCTTGCGCCGCCGGCTTCCCTTCCCCCGCTCAGGATTACGTTGAGAAAGAACTCGATCTGAATGAGCTCTGCATTCGCCGGCGCGCCTCAACTTTTTTCGTGCGCGCCAGTGGAAACAGTATGCGGGATCTCGGTCTCTGCGATGGTGATGTCATGGTGGTTGACCGGGCAGAAGAGGCGGCTCACGGCGACATAGTGATCGCTGAGGTTAACGGCGAATTTACGGTCAAGCGTCTGCAGCTGCAGCTGCAGCCCAGGCTCGCACTGCTGCCGATGAACCCGGCCTATCCGGTAATTTATCCGGAGGAGCTGCAGCTGCTCGGTGTGGTTACCTGGTTCTTCAACAGTACCCGAGCCCGCCGGAGGTGATCATGCCAATGTTTGGCCTGGCCGACGTCAATTCGTTTTATGCCAGCTGCGAAGCACTGTTTCGCCCTGATCTGCGCGGTAAGCCCGTTGTCGTCCTGTCGAACAATGACGGCTGCATCATCGCGCGCAGCGCCGGCGCAAAAAAGCTGGGCATTAAAATGGGCGCGCCGTGGTTCCAGATAAAAAATCAGGATTTTGCCGAGCGTGTGCACGTCTTTAGTTCAAACTACGCGCTCTACCACAGCATGTCTCAGCGCGTCATGACCGCGCTGGAAGAGATAACACCCCGCGTTGAGCAGTATTCCATTGATGAGATGTTCCTGGACCTGACTGGTATTGATTTCTGCGAAGACTTTGAACATTTCGGCCGGCGCCTGCGAGTGCACGTGCTGGCTACGACTGGCCTTACTGTCGGTGTTGGAATGGGGCCGACAAAAACTCTGGCCAAATCAGCTCAGTGGGCCAGCAAAGAGTGGCCACAGTTTCGCGGTGTATTGGCGCTGACGCCGGGTAATCCTAAGCGCACCGCAACCCTGCTGGCAAACCAGCCCGTGGAGGAAATCTGGGGCGTTGGCCGGCGCATCGGTAAGCGACTTAATCTGATGGGTATTGAAAACGCCCTGCAGCTGTCGCGCGCCCACCCTGCCCTTATCCGTAAAAACTTCAGCGTCGTGCTGGAGCGTACTGTCCGGGAACTTAACGGAGAGTCCTGTATCCCCCTTGAAGAGTTTGTGCCTTCGAAACAGCAGATTGTCTGCAGCCGGTCCTTTGGCGAGAGAATTACGGCGAAGGTGCTGATGCAGGAGGCGCTGTGTCAGTACGCAACCCGGGCTGCGGAGAAGCTCAGAAAGGAACGGCAGTTCTGCCGGCGCATCAGCGTCTTTATCCGCACCTCGCCGCATGCGCAGGGTGAGATATTTTATGGCAGTAGCGCCGGTGAGAGTCTTAAGATTCCTACCCAAGACACACGTGACGTAATTGAAGTTGCCATGCGGTCTCTCGATCGCATCTGGCTTGAAGGGCGACGTTACACGAAGGCCGGGATAATGCTCGACGATTTTACGCCTAACGGCGTCAGTCAGTTGAATCTGTTCGATGAGAATAAGCCACGTGCTCACAGTGCCCAGTTGATGAAGGTTCTTGACGGGATCAATCAGTCCGGGCTGGGCAGCGTATGGTTTGCCGGTCAGGGAGTGAATACGGAATGGAAAATGAAGCGGGACATGCTCTCACCGGCGTGGACCACACGCTGGAGCGACATCCCTGTGGCGCGCGTACTATAAAGCTCAATGTAAGAATCATATTCCTCCACGCCCTGCGCGTAAGAATTTAGTAACTCATACGTTAGGCATCATGGTGATTTGTTTTTCTTCCATGAATCATTTGCCATGATTGCCGCCCGAGATACACATGCCCCCCACATCAGCTGCATAGCAATTTTGAAAAGCTCACTGGCATCGGACATAAAAAATAGTGGGACGATAAAAACCACACTGAGCAGAAAACCCCACTCAGCTGCTTTTTTTCTGTCTTTGTCGTTCAGCTTTATGATCCCCATAAATCCCGCTCCCAGCCACATCAACCTGTTCATGACAACCTCATTAAGTTAACCGCCATCAAACATGTCCTTCTCATTGCTGCGTGTTTCACCCATAGAGACACTTTTGACGGCTTCAATGGGCCCTCCATCCCTCTGACTTCAGCAGTAAAGAGGACTACTATTTTCTCATGACTAAACGCCTGGAAAGTTGAAGGAATTCCTTTACTAAAGCCTAAAATGTTTTCGAGAAGGAATCAGCTTATTCATCAGGTCCAATGTTTACTTTACTACCCAACACAATGTTACGGACGACTTACAGATATGTGAAATCTTACTGTGAATCAACAAACGGGCTCCATTCACCTCGCAGACCTGCATCAACTGAAGGGTTTGATGTCTGGTTCCCTACCAAAGCAGGTAAAGCTTAGCAGTAAAATAACTTAACAAGACAACATCTTAACAAGATATTATCTTATTTTCATAACATATTATTAAGATAACAACTTATTAAATGCATATAAATCAAATACTTAATATCGTATTAAGTTATTAAGTTATTAAGTTATTAAGTTATTAACTTAATTGCAGTGAAGTCAAATCGATGGCAGTATTAACCTGTTAACTTAACAACTTATTATGAGGCTGTGATGATAATCGTTCTGGGTAGTCAAAAAGGTGGCGTCGGCAAAAGTACACTTGCCGTATCAATAGCAGCCTACTTAATGTCGTTAGGCCACAGAGTGCTGATTGTTGATGCTGATGACCAAAAGTCAGTTCTTACTTGGTACAACAGTCGACCTGAAGAACTACCCCATATCCCAGTCACAGGAGCTACAGGTAACATAAAAGCAATGCTAAAAGAGCATGATAAAACTTACGACTTTGTTATTGCCGATTGTGCGGGGCGTGACAGCGCTGAGATGCGTAGTGGATTGATGGCAGCAGATGTCTTCATTTCCCCTCTTAGACCTTCTCAAATGGATCTGGATGTTGTGCCTCACACTTGCTCAGTATTTACCGCAGCAAAAGACTTCAATGAACAAGTACGCGGCTATCTCGTTTTGAACATGACTCCAACAAACATGTTTGTTAATGAAGCCAATCAGGCCGCAGAAGTGCTGAAGGATTTCCCTGAAATGCATCTTGCGAAATCACGTGTATGTGACCGTAAAGCGCACAGGGATGCATGGGCAGAATCCATGACAATTTTTGAAACGCAGAATGATAAAGCACAGCAAGAGATTGAGGCATTGGTAAAAGAGGTGATTCTGTGAGAAATCGAGCAAGCGCCCCACCTCGTGACGAAACAGCCTTCATAAATGGCGGCACAGCTGGTACAGATAAGCCTGTAAAAGCACCCGAAAAATCCCGCTTAGTCAGTAAAGCTAAGCCTGTTAGCGTCTCACTTTTTGAAGACAATCTGAAAGATATTGATGACATTATCCGGGAAGAAATGGTTTCAGGAAGCGCAAGGGTGAACCGTTCGGATGTGATGAGAGCAGCTGTTGATGCTCTTAAAAAGCTTACAAAATCAGAGATTTCCACCCTCATTCAGGAAGCCAAGCAAAGGCAATAACTTGTTACGATAATATCTTAATAAGTTGTTATCTTAACAAAAAGTTATCTTATTAAGATAACAACATAACAAATTAAGTTTTTCTCAGCATTGCTACTGCCTCATTGCCCGGCATATGGAACTGCACCCTGTGCCGGGCTGCCACGTCCAGCGCAAATACCTTCGTGTAGACCTCTGTTGACTTCATGCTTTTGTGCCCCATCAGGCTCTGCAGCGCCTTCAGCGGAATGCCCGCATAAAGCATGTGCATGGCGTAGCTGTGGCGGAAAGTATGTGGCGTCACCGGCACGGAGAACGTGACTCCGTCACCTGCAGCGGCGTCGACAGCCTCGTTCAGCCAGGTACGCACCGTCCTGTCGGCTACCGTCCAGAGCCTGACCTTTTCGGTCCGGCCCGTCTCCGGGTTGCGTCGCTCAAGCGGGATTTTCAGCGTGGCGACCATCATCTCCAGCTGGGCTACATACTGCGGATCGGACAGCGGCACCAGGCGGTGCGGCACGATACCGGCGGGAGCGCGTCCCGGACCGCGGGCGGCCTTCTCACCACGTTGCTTGAGCGTGGCCAGCTGCACGTAAGGGTAGGGCGGCGCCAGGCTGAAATCCCCGCGGGTCAGCGCCAGCGCCTCATTAATGCGCGCGCCCGTATTCCAGAGGGTAGTGAACAGCATCTTGCGGTGCAGATCCGGCACGTAGTGCAGCAGGGCGCTGACCTCCGGCGCCAGCAGGTACTGCGGGTATTCATCATGCTGCGCGGCCATCTGGCGCAGCGCGAGTGCTGCGGGATAATCAATTGCAACCGGGAGGGCGGCGGTGGCCGGTGAAGAATATCCGGCTGGCAGATACGTCAGGTCCCTGCCGTTACTCATGAGCGGGCTCCTCCTTACTGCACCATGCTGCCGGCTCGCCGGGCTTGTGTGTCACGTAGGACGGAAAATCCGTGATATCGGTGTCAGAGTAAGGGCTGTAATGCTCCTCGCCCGCCATAGCGACTCTGAAGCTATTCAGGACATTTTTCACGGTTTCAGGCGGTGCGCCGGGCACCGTCAGGACCATACTGTCCGGCTCGATCCGAAGATAGACGCCGGCGGGTACGGCGCGCTCGCTCGAACGGAACGTCAGGGCCATGACCTTTGCACCCGTCCCCTCATTAAGCCACGAGACTTCTGTGTCGAAACCCGTGAGGTTATCGTGGCGGGCGAGTACTTTTCCCCGGGTAACCACAGTTGTGTGTTCTGCTGACTTTGCGGCCGCCGGTAAATCAGAACGGCAGACCACAACGCTGCCTGGCGGGTAGGCAGTATCGAGACGCTGAGCCTCTTCCTGGGTAACGGCCCCGGCACCGAAAGCCGTGCCGGCGAAAATGGCCGCCGTGCAGAATCGATGCGCGTTCCTTTTCACTCTGTTCATTGTGTCGGATCATCCTGTATCGCTAGTAACGGGTCTGTAATCGCAACCTGCAGCTGCGGAACGGGGGCGTGCGGATAATGAGACGGCAGCGTCAGGGTCATTTCTGCTTTGCCTTATGGCAGTAACTCACAGGCTCGCCAGGTTTACGGACCACATAGGAAGGGAAATCCGTAATTTCTGTCTGGCTGAAGGGAGCAAATTCTTCATCTGCAGGCAGACGCCGGCGAAAACCCTCAAGAACGGTTTTTTCCCCTTCCGGCCCGACAGCGGGCATTGAGACGGCCATACTGGCAGGATCGATTCGTGAATAATGACCCGACCCGTTTTTCCTTTGCTTGAACATATACGTGAGCGTCAGACCGGGTGCGGTGCTGCCATGCGTTATCCAGGTGGCGACACCCCGTCCTGTGGTCAGGTCAGCCTTCCGGCTGATAACAGTTTCCCGGATCTCCAGCCGGGTCGGCAGGCGCACCATACCGTCTCCGGGCAGATCCTGGCGGCAGATCACCACACTCCCGGGCGGATAGGCCTCATCAAGACGGCTCATTTCCTCATTCGTTGCCGCTCCAGCCGCTGGTATCAGTCCAGAACAAAGTAACCCGCACATCAAATCCCTTATTACGGCTGAATTCACTCTGAAACCCCCCCGCCTGCCACTTTGCTGTCATCGCCGAAGGGCGTCTCACCGATTTCCCTGAGAACGGACGACCATCCGGTGCTGAACCAGTCGCCCGGATCTTCACCGTTAAATACCTGCTGCAGCCAGCGGGCGGATGAACGGTGAGGCGAGTCCTGAAAATAAACGTGATGATGCTGGCCTATGACAGTCGAGAATCCAAAATTCGGGTGCTCGGGCGTCCAGTCAAAAGTATTGATGGACAGCCGGGCACCTTCTGTTTTGAGAAGCAGGAGGAATCTTTTCATATTCCCGTATCCGCCGCTCCCCATACCGCTGCTCAGATGAAAATCATTGATGACGCCGGGCGTGATACGTTTTGTCTGCACATCCTGACGTAATATGAGCAGGGTGCCATCGTGCATACCGCCGGATATTCTCAGAAACTCAAACGTGTAATCGCTTTTACTTTCGGCAGGAAAGAAAAACTCCCGATACCCCACAGAGCCAATGTCAACAAACGGAAAGAGTTGCCCGCTTTCTCCCAGCAACCATTCAGCGGAGGATCCGAATTTTTCAGCCATCGCGTCCGCAAGCTCAAACGTAAGCTCCTGCTGCCCGTCCATGATATCCATCAGGAGCCCGGGGGATGTATTGAGCTGTCTGCCGAGCCGGACCAGGTCAAAGGTGTCCAGCGTCCTTCCTCCGGCATAATCCCGAAAATAATTGTCCGCCATCAGCCGGTCAAACAGCCACTTCAGCCGCTTGCCCGTTTCGTGCTGCCAGCGTTCCCGTTCTGACATCATGGGCTCCTGACTGACGACAGGCTGATAATACTCCCGCAGGGCAGTCCGTATTTCGCCTTCCAGCGATCGTTCGTTTTTCATTGCTGACTGCTCGATGCGCTGATAGAGCGCGTCGTCCACGTTACGGGCCTGAATTTTCGCCATGACTCAACCTTTCTTCTTTTTGCAGGCAGTTGACAACAGGCTGAACGAAAAGGACAGCGCGCGTCAAATAAAAAGCTATTAATTATCAGCGTACTCATAATGAGTCAATAAGTATGCATTTTTGGAAATGACGCATTATTAACAGCTAAAACTGTTTCCTTCCGCAATTACCGCATCACCCTATCCGCATGATCCGACTTTTTCCCGATACGGCAGCAACCGGAAGCGTAGCACGGCGGCGGGGCCGGGAAAAGCCTGGCACCGGCGCTCACGGCATGCGCCGGAACACTATATGCAGTGGTTAAAACAGATGGCAGAGCCACTACATGTAGTAAACTGCGCAGAAAACCGCCATCCTCACTCGAAGATCCGGTTCTGTCTTTTTCCGGATCCCGAATGAATAATGAAAGAAAGTTAAACAGAATTTTTATAATTATGCAGAAAATATTATTGTGATACACAATAATGCTTACAGGCTGCATTTATCTCTTAAGTGCACTGATAAAGCATAAAGACGGATTTACTAGTTTTTCATGGACGATTAACAGGCCGGATAAAGTTACATAATGCCCACGCCGCATAAAACAAACTTCTCAACAAAGCTGAACAGTAAGTGTTCATCTGTAAAATGTAACTCTTGGGCAGCGGATAAAGTAGTTACAGTAGGATTACGACACGGAAAAATGAAACCAGGAAGGCGGGTATTATCCGAACAGGAAAAATATGATACCGGAGTCATGCATATGCAATCAGTACCGGTAGTGCGAAACGCATGGGGAATTATACAAGCGAGAAGGCTTATAAGTCTATATGCCGGGGCAGCGCGCAGAACCTATACTGTCCCCGAAGGCTATTTAAGTATAGCAGTAAAGAGATCACTGAAAACGGATCCGGCGATGAAAGTGCGTTCAGTTGTAATTTCATCCTCGCGGATATCTGAAAGTCTCTTAAGCGCACTTTCAGGATCGGATGCCCTGACTTCTTCAAAAAGCTTTTCCCAGCCATCATCAGCCAGTTGTGCAGCTTTGAAAGTGTTGTCCCTTTCCAGAACGGCTAATTTATTGCTTTTCAGGTAAAAACAATACTCTGGCATGGTTTACCCCTAGATATAGCTCAGATAACAGAAAGATGACTGAAAAATTTTTATTCTGAATAAGGAACCCAGAAATGTCAGGTTCACTCGCGAAATATAAGTATAATCATTTATACAAAAGGTCAATCATTAAAGTACATTTCGATTAAAAAAAGAGAAATTACTGTAATCAGGCAGTGAATATCCACATAGTAACGATATGTAATTATCTATTATGAAAAAATAATTAGTTAAAGCATTAGGCCCAAAACAAATAGCGAGCTAATTATTGAACCAAACATGGTTTTAACATAATTTACATAAACAGACAAAACAATATTTATCTTGACAATCATAAAAAATAAGCTTTATAAAAGATGCCTGAATAAGAATAAGTCCGCACATAGAAACGTTATAGTGATTTGGATCACAATTTTAAACCCGGTTTGATTGCGAAGTAAACGCAACGCCATTTTGCATGAGCTCGAATGAATGGCGAATAGCGAAAAAGCGCATGTAAGAGTACAAAATACTGGAAAAAGGATGACATGAAGTGTTTCGTCAGGAAGCTATTGATAGCAGTAAGGGACACTGGCAAGGTAATGCACTACTCCTGCCCGGCTTACACCCCATTATTGTGTGGACGACCACAGCCACATTCATCATCGCTTTTATGATATTCGTCATTTGGGGCTCATATACCCGGCGTATAAATGTATCTGGAGAAGTATCAACCTTTCCTAGAGCGGCTAATGTTTATTCGAGCGTTCAGGGAGTGGTCATAAATCAGTTTGTATCTGAAGGCACAACAGTGAAAGCAGGTGATGCTGTTTATAAGATAGATGTAAGTAAGAGCACCGGAGCAGGGGTTGTAAGCGAAGAACAGGCTGCCGATATAAACAATCAGATATCCAGAGTGACACAGATAATTAAAAAAATTGAAGGCAACAAGAAAAAAACACTGGATATGATGGAAAAACAAAAAGAAAAATATACGGCAGCATTCGTGAATTCAAGTAGTATCATTCAGCGTGCCATGGAAGGAATTCGCATAATGAAAGAAAACATGCAGAACTATCAACGATATCAAAGTAAAGGTCTAATAAATAAAGATCAGCTTACAAATCAGATAGCTCTGTATTATCAGCAGCAAAATGCATTACTTGCTCTTACAGGCCAGAACGAACAAAACTCATTGCAAATCACCTCTCTTGAAACTCAGATACAGACTCAGGCCGCTGATTTTGATAATCAGATCAATCAGATGGAATTGCAGCGTTATGACCTGCAGAAGGAACTTGTTAACACGGAGGCAAACGGGGTCGTGATTATTCGGGCACTGAAAGATGGCCGTATTGACTCCCTCAGCGTTACTGTTGGTCAAATGGTTAATGTCGGTGACAGCCTTTTTCAAATCCTGCCCGTCAACATCAGGCATTATAACTTTGTCGTATGGGTCCCAAATGAAGCAATACCGTATATAAAAAAAGGGGATAAAGTAAACATAAGATATGATGCATTTCCGATGGAAAAATTCGGTCAGTTTTCTGGGGAAATTTCTGTAATATCCACCGCCCCAGCTTCCACGCAGGAAATGATGACATACCAGGGGGCTCCCGCACATACTCCCTCTAGTAATATGACATATTATAAAGTTATTGTGAGACCAGAAAAAAACGCTGTTAAATACGGAGAAAGAAGCCTGTTATTACAGAATGGTATGAAAGCAGAAAGCACATTATTTCTTGAGAGACGGAAAATTTATCAATGGATGCTGTCACCACTATACGACATAAAGAATAGTGCAGTAGGCCCTGTAAATGAATAGTGCACTCTTTAATACTATCCTTAATCAGCTGAATTTCAGCTTCCGGCGGAAAACGCCTGTAATACATCAGACGGAATCGTCTGAGTGCGGCCTAGCATGTCTGGCTATGGTTTGCGGTTCTTTTGGTAAAAATATCGACCTTATCGCTTTACGCAGGCGATTCAATATTTCCACAAGAGGAGCAACTTTAGCCCATATCAAAGGTATGGCAGAACAGCTGGGATTAATCACCCGGCCACTGTCACTTGAGCTTGATGAGGTGAAGGAGCTCAAGAAACCGTGCATATTACACTGGGATTTCAACCATTTTGTGGTCCTGACTGAAATAAAGGGAAGTAAGTTTATATTACATGATCCTGCCCGAGGCCGGAGAACGCTGAGCCTGGCTGAGTTTTCAAAATCATTTACGGGTGTAGCGCTTGAAATCTGGCCCGGAAGCGTGTTTGAAAAAGATACAGTCCGGCACCATCTGAGCATAAGTAAACTAGCTAAAGGGATAAACGGACTCAAAGGAAGTCTTGCTAAAATCTTCTGCTTTTCGCTCGTGATTGAAGCTATCAGCCTGTTAATTCCCATTGGCACCCAGCTGATTATGGATCATGTAATTCCTGCAGGAGACTACGGGCTTCTCACTCTGATATGTACCGGACTGATGCTGTTTATTTTTTTACGGTCATTGATTAACTTTATTCGCTCCTGGTCTACTCTCGTCATGAGCACCCTTATAAATGTGCAGTGGCAGGCGGGTCTTTTTACGCATCTTCTGCAGCTGCCCATGACTTACTTTGAACGCAGAAGAATGGGAGATATTCAATCCCGCTTCGATTCTATAAATATTATAAAAGAAACGTTCACTACCAGCCTTGTTGGCGCTCTGATTGACAGCATAATGGTAGTAAGTGTCGCGATAATGATGTATGTATACGGAAACTGGCTTTTTTGGGCGGTGCAGGCATTTACTCTGGCATACATTGCTATAAGGTTTTCCATTTACAACAGTTACCGAAATCTTTCTGAGGAAATGCTTATCAAAGATGCCCGTGCAAAGTCTTATTTCATGGAGACTCTGTATGGTATTGCTAGCGTAAAGATCCAGGGTATGATCTGTCAGCGAAAAAACAACTGGCTAAACCTTGAGATAGACACCATAAACTCAGAAATAAAGCTGAGTAAGCTGGATTTTATTTTTGAAGGCTTAAATACTTTAATTACTTCCTGTGAACAGATATTGATTCTGTGGCTGGGCATCAACATGATTATCGATCATGAATTAACTATTGGTATGTTTATCGCTTTTGGCGCATTCAGAGAGCAGTTTTCCAGCAGGATCCATACTCTCATCAATTTTACTTTCAGACTGCGTATGTTGAGTCTGCAAAGCGAACGGGTTGCAGACATAGCTCTGCATGAACAGGAAGCCGTCAAGCCGGATGTCCAGACGGATGCTGAAATAAGACCGCTCGCGCTGGAAACCTGCAACCTCTCATACAGTTATGATACGCAGTCCTTACCGGTTTTCAGTAACTTAAACATTTCAGTTTTACCTGGAGAGAATGTGGCTATAACTGGTCCGTCAGGTACCGGTAAATCAACCTTGATGAAAGTCCTTTGCGGTCTGCTCAAGCCAGACAATGGCAGGGTGATTGTTGACGGTCTTGATATCAGACAACTTGGTGTAAACAACTATCAGAAATTGATAGGCTGCGTCATGCAGGAAGACAAATTATTCTCCGGTTCAATTCGTGAAAACATCTGCGGTTTCAGCGCCGTCATAGACGAAGAGTGGATGATTGATTGTGCCAGGGCCAGTTATATTCACGATTTTATCATCACAACCCCTATGGGCTATGAAACGCTGATAGGAGAACTGGGAGAAGGACTCTCCGGCGGTCAGAAACAAAGAATATTCATTGCCAGGGCACTTTACCGGAAACCAGGCATTCTTTTTATGGACGAGGCCACAAGTGCGCTAGACAATGATAGCGAAAAAAAAGTAAGTCAGGCTATAAAAAAAATGAAAATAACCAGAGTCATCATCGCTCACCGGGATACAACAATATCTATGGCTGACAGGGTTATTATGCTCGGGTAGAACATATTTATGTCTTGCGTTTGACTTAATTGAAACGGCTGTCGAAGCTGGTATTCAGCCATATCTGCATTCTTTCTAAAGTCATGCGATATGGATATGCCCCAAGATATATCATGCTTCATTTTATTTTATTTATCCATGCCGAATTTAAATAAAATATAACATTTAAAAAGCATTGTTTTTATTGCGCTAACTGATATATATTTAATCAACCACTCAGTGGTTTTCTTTTTAAAAAGACTTATCTGAGTGGATGTAGTCCCGTTTCAATAAATTTATCCAATGAAGGAGTTATTTATGAAAGAAATCGAGGGTGTACATTTAGATAAAATCTCCGGTGGCAATAGTGGCCTTGCTGCGGCAGGTTCTGGCCTGACAAACAAAAGCGGTGGCTCCATTGCACAAGGCGTGGTATCCGGTCGCCAGACTCAGGGAAATAAAGCCGGCGGCAGTTCATCTCGCGGCGGATCCCGCGGAGGAGGCAGACAGAGTGGTGATAACCACTAACTGATATATTAAGAAATGCAGCCCTTATTTTTAGGGCTGCATCCTCCTCATTCCTGCTTCACCTTTATCCTGTTTCAGGTCGACGATGAATTCATTCCTGATGAAATCTCTCATTAAAGATAATATAATCCTGCCTGGTTTTATGGTTATCCCTTTTTCTTCGCTTTTCGATAGTGTCAGAAAAGCTTCCAAAAAAAAAGTAAGATATCAAAATATTAAATCACTATACATCAATCTTCATGACTTTTTTACAGGTGCATCTCATGGGCGGCCGGCAGTAAAAGATATTTTTCTGACTTATGAATTTATACATAATTTAAAATGCAGCCTTCCTGCTGTGAATGCTAAAAAATGCATAAAAATACTGGAAATGCTTTTAAATGAGTCTTTATGCCAGAAGTACATTGACCCGGTTATGAAAGATATTCATTTTGTCTGGCTTGGCCCTCTCAACCCCAACACATGCGATTTTCTGAAGTTCTGGAAGAAAGTTAATCCTGATTACACAGTCCATTTGTGGATCGATAAAAAGATTCTGAAATCAGGTATTAATGGCCGCATGCGTAAAAAACACATTAATACCATCAGCGTTTCAGAGTTACAAACTGCATTCAGGACAGCCTCTTATCTTTATCTGCCACCACCATACAGACGAAAAAAACCATTGCGCACCAGTTTTATTCACTCTGCTTTTCACCCTGTTTTATTATCCGCAAAATCAGCTACTCCTGAGCCCACTGACGGAATTATAACCCATGATGTCAGTGAGGTGTTTAACCGGTTTTTTGCACGCCATTTTTTAAAAATATATACGTTTGAAGTTTTTTGTCGCAAAAACTTTGCTGCAGCTTCTGATGTATTCAGACTCCTTCTTCTTTATCATCGGGGCGGATTTTATATCGATACAGATACACTTCCCGGCCTGCTGCATTACAGCAAAAAATTCAGGGATGTAGTGTTATCACACATCCCTCATGAAGACTATGACTGCAGGGAAAAGTTAGATGTCGGCATGACAAATGAATCGCTTTCTTTGTTAAAAAGTTGTGGTGATTTTGCTCATACCGATTTTAAAGATACTGCTTACACTTCTTTTATTTCGATAAAAGACAATTACATTCAATGCAGTGATATAGGTTGCTACCCTTTATTTAATAAACTCGAAAACTTGAAAATCCCTGACGGAAACTTTCTCATTGCCAGAGATCCCATAAGGGAAACTGTTTTTTTTAGCAACTTTATCTTTTCCTCACCTCAAAATGAATTTACAAAAAATGCACTTTTCTTACTCGAAAGAAATTATCAGAAACTGGGCCTGTTTAACCTGATAAGCCCTGCAGGTATGAATGACATGCTGAGCGAAGAGTTTACTGAGTACTTCTTTGACGGTTTCCTTAATAATTCACTTAAAACCCTTTACATCAGCGGCCCTGGCGTATTGATTAATGCCGGCATAATAAATTTAATAGAAACATATGATCTACCTTCTGACTTTAACAGATACGTTCTGCTGAACATTTTATGGAAAATATGGGGGACAAGTCACCATTCGATAAATAATGCCACTGGTTTCCAATCAGCCTGGAGAGACAAAGATAATATTTAGGCCCCTCAGTGCCAGATTTCATGTGTCTGTTGGCTGATTAGCACAGAATGGAATGAAGTAGAAAAGGGCTCTTTAATCCATGAGCCCTTAGTTCTCTTCAACGCCTTAAGATTTGCCTTTCGACATGTAGCTGTATGCCATAAAACCTACTACGCACTCGGCTACTAGAACTACTAAATACCATGTCATAGATACCTCCTTAGTTGCCGCTTCATATCATAGGGTAAATTTCGACCAAAGTGAACACCGGCCATGTTTTCAGCTTTATGAGCAGGAGATGTGAGTAACTTCGTGATAATTGTCTATGTTTCTATCTGCCGTTCCGCGAGAACATGTCTGGCTGCGCTTGATGACCATTCATCAGATTGATCAAGGTGTTCAATCTCTGACTCTGCTATCGGAGTTACACGTAGCAGCGGAACGGAACCGAAAGGCAAATTATCAATTCTAGGGCCGTCACGACTGAGGATGATTCTGGTCATTCGGTTATATTTGGCTGTAAGGGGGCAAAACAGGATTGCGTCATATTTTTCAACATCGGCGGCAACCCGATACCCATTGGCAACGAGGTCGGCCGGGCTAATCAAGAGAAGAGTCCAGTCATTAATCTGGTGGCTTATGATATTGGAAGCGTCAAATTCGATGAAAAGTTCGCATCCTACGCCATTTTCCGGGTCTGCAATGCCAGTCCAAGGCGTCGAAAGGCCATCAGTGGTCAGTATTAATTTGGCGTTGCTCTTAATATTGAAAACTCGACGATGCGGCCCAACCGTTTCATCTGGTTGTGTACGTTTGCGTCATTTTCTTGAGCCATAAAGCCATCTGAGATGCTGTCATACTTTCCCCAAAAAGCTCGCCTTGCTACAGAAGCTGCCTCATAAATCGGGTCTTGAGGACCGCGCGGCACCATTGTTTCATCGAAAAGTGTGTCAACTGTTACGCGCCCCCGTATGAACGGTGTTTTAGACCTTGTCCATTGAACAAAAAATCTCCGCCCTGCGGTTTTGCCCTTTACGCCTGAGTACAACATAATCCAGCCCGCTGTTTATAAATCCATAGGGCGCGATCAGCCTGCCGGTTGTCACGTCATCGGCGACAAGAGGCCAGGGTGCAATGGCCATGCCTAGTCCCGATATGGCGGCTTCAAGCATAAAGTAAAAGTGCTCATACTCAGATTCCACTGTGCCTGCCAGTGATTCTCCTGACAATTGCTGCCAGTCGGCCCAGGCTGTACGCCGGGAAATGGTGTGCAGCAGCGGAACACTGAGCGGATACCGCCTGCCTGCCACGAGTGAGGGCGCACAGACAGGGCCGAACCGTTCGTTGAAGAGCGGCTGTACCTCCATATTATCCGGCCAGGAACCGTGAGTGATCCGGATGGCCACATCAGTACTTTCGGCAAGCGGATCGGAAGATTTAACGTGCGAACTCAGACGTACCTCAATATCAGGATGCCGCACGTGGAAGTGATGCAGCCGGGGAATAAGCCATTTCATGGTAAATGTTCCCGGACAGGACACATCAAGTGGTCTCTCCCTGTCCTTAGCTATTTCACAGACCGCGGTCTCTATCCGATCAAAAGCCGTGCTCAGCTCCGGCAGCAGGCGTGCACCAGCTGCACTGAGTTGCGGTGCATGGCGGGTACCGG
>LIDZ01000348.1_pt10 | contig 23798 bp, 21 predicted proteins | sample 644651 | NCBI WGS metagenome assembly LIDZ01 (sample SAMN03856242, study PRJNA289617) | food metagenome | isolation source: wine grapes on drying loft during traditional withering process | host: Vitis vinifera cv. Corvina | place: Italy: Gargagnago di S. Ambrogio di Valpolicella | collected 2014-01 | reverse complement strand
ACACAGCCGACTCGTTCAAACTGAGCGAAGGAAACCATTTTAGTCATCCACTCTGGTGTGATAACTTCCGTATCATTGTTCAAAAACAGCAAGTACTTCCCGTTGGCTTTTTCAGCAGCCAAATTGTTGATACGAGAATAATTAAAGGGGATATCAATCGACTCCATAATGAATCGATCACCTAGCTGTTTTTTATAGTTCGCGTAAAGCTCCTGCATTTCTGGTTGGTCACTACCATTGTCAGCTACAATTATTTCGTAATTCGGATAAGTCGTTTTAGCAATGATAGAGTCAACACAACGTTTCAAATCATCATAACCATTTCTAGTAGGAATGATTACACTGACCAATTCTTCCTTCAAAACTTTATAGTGCACATCATACAAACCATTTCCAGCAGCATGAGTCACTTCAGCTTTAATATCTCTTCGTTCGATCGCATCTTGAACAGCTTTTAAACCAGCGTCAAAGGCGTAGCTTTTCGTTGACTGGTCTGCCGCTGTAGAGCTCGGCAATATCCTCCAATAATACAAAACTTGAGGGATATGAGCAATTCTCTTCGCGGTGGTTTTTTCAGTGAAACGAAGAACGACGTCATAATCTTGAGAACCTTCGTATCCCACTCGGAACCCGCCAATTTCATTCATAATCGATCGACGATATACTCCCAAATGAGAGATGTAATTAGTCCCTAAAAGCAGATCTGGTGACCAGTCTGGTTTGAACGCAGGATCGAATCGTTTACCACTCATATCAATCTTATCTTCATCGCTGTATATCAGATCCAGCTCAGAGTTATCATTCAGACACTTAGCAACCTCATACAGAGCAATTGGCGCTAGTTCGTCATCATTGTCTAATAACGCTATAAACTCTCCCTCAGCGATCTCTAGAGCTGAATTGGTCGCCCGTGAAATATGTCCATTTTCTTCACGATAAACGACTTTGATTCTTTTGTCACCCTGTTGAAATTTTTCAAGCAACGGACGAACAGCAGCATCAGTCGAATGATCATCGGCTATACATAGCTCCCAATTTGGATAAAACTGGTTTTGAACTGATTCAATACATTTAGTCAACCATTTCTCTTCTACATTATACACCGGCATTAAAATAGATATTAGCGGCTTATAAGCGAAGTCATTGATCTCTTTAGTAATTAAACTTTGATCCCACTGTTCATTTTCGCTGATCCATTGTTGGTAACTTTCATCGTTCTGTTTATTTTGTTCCAGCTTCACACGACGCAAAGTGCTCTTTAGACCATTCCGTTTCAAATAGCCCAAACCTTTTCTGGCTTTTCTATAAAATGATTGGAGTTGATTTGTGCGCACAGCATCGGTTCCTACATTCTTTTTTGGATCTATCCATTTAGTTTTCTCTTTTCCCGATACAGAAAACAAAACAGGAATTTTTTCATTAGCATCTTTGACTTCGATTTCTAAAGAAAAACCCATTTCCAATGTTGCGCTGGTTTTATGAGCTGCAGCCACATCCGAACGAGATTGAAAAGCTACAAAATAATCAGTAACGTTTTCAGAGTCAATGATGATCGCCGGCACCTCTTTACTCTTTTCTTCTAAAGCCCATCCTTTTAAAACTGTTTTCTTTTGACTTGGAAGATATTCACTTGTATCTATACAGATAAGAATATTCTTTTCAGACATGCTTATCCTCCTATGCTAAATTGATTACTGTTAAGATAAGGATCATTTAACGTCTCGACAGAGTGCTTTGATGTAAGCTCAGAAAATCTCCCGTTTGGTAACGAAAATCGTGCGGTTTCTTCACAAATGACTTCAAAGTAAGGATCAAAGATATGTTTACGATTTAATTCACTATAAACACGAAGGCTTAAGTCAACACCTCTGATTTGATCACTTAGTGCCAAATCAAAACCATTAAGCTGTTGGAAATCCTTCTTAGCTATAATCATGCAATCTTCTGTAGCCGTGTAAATTTCTCTTGGCAACGCAGGTCTAAAATAAGTGCCAATTGTCTTATTAGATAATCCCTGCTGCTCGTAATAAATTGTTTCTTCTTCTGGTTTTAGTAACACACCACAGTTCAGAACAGCATCTTGACTGCTAATAACTTTTCCAGAAACTAGTCCGGCCTCAGGCAAGCGAATAAAGTTCATCGCTTCAGTTAACCAATTACTACTAGATGGCGAAACATCAGGTGCCAAAAATACTACATACTCTCCCAGACATGCTTCAACAAGCTCATTCAAATTATCCGTATCTTCATATCGGATACGTTCGTCCTTCAAGGCTACTTCGCTGATTGCAGGTAGCACGATCTCATAATCTTGCCATTCAGTTTTTTCTAATACATTAAGCAGCACTTGTTCATTGCGAAGCGGTTTCGTATAAACGATGGATACTTTACCATTGTTTTGATAATTGAAATCAACCTTGTAAGCTCCGTAATTTTTAGTCATTGATACTTTTCCAGATAAACTACGGCGTTCTAATGCAGCTTCAATGGCTTCTTGTCCAGCAACATAGGCATATTCTTTACTTTGAGGATCCATCGCTACAGAAGTTTCGATCGTCCGCCAATGGTACAATATTCTAGGAATATGATGGATTTTTTCAGCTGCTTCGGTTGCCCGAAGAACAAAGTCATAGTCTTGGCTTCCATTATACTCTGTTCGTAATCCGCCAATTTTCTCAATGATTGACCGCTTAACCACTACAAAATGAGTAATGTAGTTATGTCCTAGCAGCAGCGTTTCATTCCAGTTTGTTTTGAAAAATGGATCAAACCGTTTACCGCTCATAGACAACTTGTCTTCATCGGTATAAATAAATTCGATCGTATTATCTTCATTTAGAGCGTTCACTACTTCTAAAAGCGCCGTGTTTGCTAAAATATCATCATTATCTAGAAAACCAATATATTCTCCGGTAGCCATTTCAATCGCTGAGTTTGTAGCTTCAGATATATGTCCATTTTTTTCTTTAAAAACTACTTTAATACGCTCGTCAGCAGCACTCAATTCCTGCAACAAAGGTTTAATATGCGGCTTAGGAGAAGCATCGTCTGCTAGACATAGTTCCCAATTGGAATAGATTTGATTAGTTAGTGATGCGACACAAGCGCGTAACCATTTTTCATCAACATTATAGACAGGTACAACTAAAGATATTTTCGGTTGAAAAGCCAACTTTTGCGTCTTTTCAATCAGACTCTCACTAAATGCAGCTTCATCTTTCTCGATCCACATTTCATAATTTGTACTAATTGACTTTCGATGCTGATAATTTTTATAGGCTTGAGATATCCCTTCACGTTTAACTGAACCCAAAATACGCCGTACTTTCTTAACAAAAGGAGTAGTGGCTTGTTTGTTGACACTAACAACCAACGGAAAAATCTCATCAGCAAATGTCAACAGCAAAATCTTCAACGTATCTTTTATCTGTAATTTGTCGATTGTCAAAATGAACCCGTACTTCCCATTTGGCGGAAGTTCAAATGCTTCATTTACGTCTGGTCTCAGCAATCGAGTAACCTGGTAGTCATTATTATTTTCAGCTAGCATAAAATCTAGTTGCTTCTGATCATCTAAAGAAAAACCCCAGCCTTTAACAATCACTTGCTGATCTGCTTCATTGTTTTCCACTGTCTCTATATTCACGCGGACATTTCCTTGGTATTCTTCTGGTTTTTTGTATGAAATCCGTGACAAATGATAGTCAACTGTTTCATAAAAAGCTAATTTTCGACTAAGCAGATACTGCGCTTTTTTTGTTTTCTGCAAATCAGCAAACAACTCTAAATCAGCCGGCGTGCCTTGTTCTTCGCGGAGAACATCAACCGACAACGTGTACTCTTTACCCGCAATATCTTTGCCGTCAATAATCACAAAAGGCTCTTCCTCGATATGATTAAACATAAACAGATCTTCATTGAACCAGTTAGCATTTGTCTCTTTAATAGGAACTAATTTATTTTCACAGACAACAGATAGTCGCACTATAGCAGGCAGTTTTCCCACAACGATCCGCAGACTTTCTACTGCAGAAGGAGCAGTGTGTGCAGTCGCTTTATTTTCTCCATTATCATTATTGAAAATATATGGTTCCATTTCAAAAGAATTGTTGATTGAGTAAGCTAGTTGAATTTGCTTATTGTAATTTGAATTAAGAGGTACTGCCCGTTCTGGTTCAGCAATCGTTTCTTTTCGTAAAGCAAAAAAATACTGATAGACTTCTCCAAAAGATCGGTTTTTAAATGAATACCGTATCTCAGCTGGCAGTTGGTCATATGAAGTTTCAATTTCATTTTGTCCAACTTGTGCGTACGTATAGTCTTCTTTCCTTACGTGCAAATCCAAGCGATTAAATAAATCATAGAAACCTTTTTGCGTATAAAAGCTATTGTGGGTTCTATCCAGTAGACCATATTGTTTCCAATCCAGTTTATTATTAAACAAATCGATAAGAACTGAGTTGTGAGCAATATTAGGGAAAGTTATCAGTATTTCACCGTCTTTAGCTAAGAAAAGTCGAGCCTGACGTAAAGCTTCCTCCGAGTCAGTCAAGTGCTCTAAGACATCTGCGAAAATGATATAATCAAACTTTTGTCCCGCAAAATAGTCGACCCATTTATACTCTTCAATGTTTCCTAAAAAGCCGTTGTGAGCAAAGCTCATTACATGATCGTATAAAACAGTGTCGAATTCTACAATCGAAACTTCACAGTTATTTTCATTAATCAAATAATTAGTCATTCGGCCGTTTCCAGGTCCAAATTCTAACACACGACTATTTTCTTTAATTTGGCTGATTATCTTCCCAACACTTGTGTGCTCATCAAGAGATAAATCAAAATCGTACTTCATGGCTATATACTTTCCTTCCATGTGTGATCTAGGACAACGATACCTTCACCTACATATTTCCCAGTAATAAACATTGTTAAGTAGCGCGTCTTATAAACCAACGGAACCGTAGCGTTTTCTTCAAAAATAGCAACATCAAAATAGTATTCGCCACCCAAAAGTGCCATTTTTTCATACTCTAAATAGTAGACATTCTCGCCTTTTACCCAAGGTATTTTCTCTTTATCCAATAAGGTATTCAGACCGCATACATATTGGTTATCTACCGTACGAATAGCCACTCCAAGTACCGGATGCTTGATTGAATCATCTTTTACATTATAAGTTACTTTAACGACTACCTTGCTATCCTGTTCTATGATTTCTAAAGGATTCAAATCACTATCTACCAATTCAGCAGATTTCACTTCTACAATATCATAGGCAGAAAACTCTTCAGATGAGGAAGCATCTCGGTCAATACTTTTTAACGATTTTTTCTTTAAGAAGTTCTCATACTCCTCAGTTATTTCCATTGTATCGCCTTCAGCTCGTACTACACCATTTTTTAACCAATATACACGGTCACAAAAACGGCGAACGGCGTTCACATCATGCGATACAAATAGAACAGTTTTCCCGGTATTACGGAATTCTGTGAATTTTTCCATACATTTTAGTTGGAACTCTAAGTCTCCCACTGCTAAAGCTTCGTCAACAATCAAAATATCTGGATCCACATTAATTGCTATTGCAAAAGCCAGTCGAACAAACATACCGCTTGAATAAGTTTTTACCGGTTGATACAAATGATCACCAATGTCAGCAAAATTGATAATGTCTTCCACCTTGGATTCCATTTCTTCGCGAGAAAAGCCTAAAACCATCCCATTGAGAAAGATATTTTCATAGCCGCTGTATTCAGGGTTAAAACCCGATCCTAATTCTAGTAGAGCTGAAATATTCCCCTTGATATTGATTTCACCATCAGAAGGTGATAATACGCCAGTAATAATTTTTAAAATAGTCGATTTTCCTGAACCATTTTCACCGATAAAACCGATCATTTCGCCTTTTTTAACATCAACATTCACATCATTTAATGCATAGAAGACTTCATGATAGCTTTTTCTTTTAGGGCTCAATGCTTCTTTTAATCGATCAGATGGTTTTTGATACATATCATATTTCTTAGTTAAATGCTTTATTTGAATAACTGTTTCTGTCATAACTTCTGTCTCCTTATAATACGTCAGAAAAATGTGGTTTTAGACGCTTGAATACCACACTGCCGATAACTAATAAAATTAATGTAATCACCCAAAAATAGATAGTCAGTAACGGTTTTTCCCAAAACCATTGTTCACTGAAAAAGGCGTCACGATACCCCTGAACAACATAAAACATTGGATTCAATTTCAAGATAAATTGAATTGTTGGATGGGCCTGAAATTGATTAATGCTCCACAATACCGGTGTTCCCCACATCAAGGCCTGCATAATGACCCCAATGAATTGATTGATATCTGGGAAAAATGGTTGGATCGAAGAAGTGATCCAAGTAAGTCCTGTTAAGAACATCATCATACAGAACAAATAATAAAAAATTTGCAAGGTATGTAAACTAGGCATTGCTTGATTGAAAATCGCTACAATAAAAGCAATAACGATGAAAAAAACATGCATATAGAGATTTGACAATAGTTTTACAGTAGGTAGTATTCTAATATTAAAAACTACTTTTTTTACTAAGTAGCTATATTCACGAAAAACGTTAGTAGCAGCGCCTAACACTTCAGAAAAGTAGAGCCACGGAACCAAACCTGTCAGCAAGAATACAATAAATGGATATTTCCCATCAGTCATTGCTGCCTTGAAGCCTACTCCGAAAACAAACCAGTAAGTCAGTACCATTACGATTGGATTGGCAAATGCCCAAAAAATACCGAAGGCTGAACCGGCATACCTCGCCTTAAAATCATTAACTGAAAATTGCTTTAGAAGCACACGGTTGCTATAGATCTCTTTAAAAAAGCTAATCAAATCTTTAATCATTGTATTTCCCTTCATTACACTAATTTTTCTATTTATTCAGTATTCAACTAAGCGACTGTTGCTAAGTTGATTAACGGTCTTATTCTACAGAATTCAAAGTTTAAAAGCAAGTTTGCCTAAAAGAATAAGCTTAGATATTTAGAATATCTAAGCTTATTCTTAAGATTATTTATGACGTGAGCTGCGTGAATGCAAGGATCCGTTGTCAATGTTCTGAAATTCTTGGTAATCTTGATAAAAATCTTCCTCATAATAGTCGTATTCATATTCTTCATCCTCTAAAGACTGTTGATGGGCAAGCCCCAATAAGCTAAATGTCAGCGGAATCCAAAATCCTGCTATAAGAGTGTCTTCCATTGTAGACTGGAGTAAGATGCCAAAAAAAGCGAGCAAGAAACTATATCTGGTTACTTCGAAATCTCTTTTTATGACAATTGACCACACATTGTAAAGGATAAACAAGATGATAAGAATCAATCCAATAATTCCGTACTGCCCTAAAAGCGAATTGTAACTATTATGATAGCCCAAAACTTCATTACCTCTTTGGAAAGTAAATGGATGCATCCCCACGAAAAACTGTTGGCTTTTTTCAAAGAGTTCTTCATAAAAAAGTCGCCAAATCTCTTCTCTTCCAGTAAAAATGTTGACTTCATCTGAAAAAGCAACAAAGTAAGAAATTGGAAATATAGCTGTTAAAAATACTGTATAGGCTCCGCCAAGTACATATTTTAATTTTTCCTTAATATTTTCTGGCAAGATATCTAAAAGAACAAAACAAACAGTTGCCGCAAATGATGCCTTTGACTGAACTACCCAAGTTCCAGCTAATCCCATTAAATAAATTGGATAGACCACCCAGTCACTCCAACCCGTTCGCAATGACTTAATTAAACACGCGGACAAGAACGTTGCCGACATCACTGACGCTCCGATAGTATTCGTATTAATCCAAATTTCTTTTAGTTTATTGGTAGGCGCCCAGATAGATTTCCCGTCCGATGGTGCAGGCATCTCAGTGAAAATACGAAACATAGTGATCAACAATATAACTAAAATAATACTGCCTAGCAAAGCCCGGGTCCATTTTGGAAAATAAACAACCTTAAAATCAAGCACAACGATGATGATTAATGCTAGTATTACATTTTGGAAAAAGCCTGCACCCCTTAAGTCCGAAAATTGAGAATAAAAGGGAACCGTTGCAACTGCCACTATTGTCCAAATCCAATCAACTACCCCTAAACGATAAACATTTAGAATCAAAACTATTATCGCAGCAAAAGTTACATATCGAACCATCCCCGTGTACAAATCAAGCATTGGCTGAGTTCCAATACCTCTCGTCCAAAGAAAGAAGCAGGCACAAATCATCGTAAAAAGGATAAAAAGGCTTATCGTATTTAAAATATTAGTATCGTTATCTCGCATTTTTTTCTCCTCTTAATAATAACTGTATGGATATGCCGGTGTTTCGACTTGTGGTGGATCAGGAATAGTTTCGTTTATTCCCGTTTCACCGCTTGAAGCGTTGGGATCAATTTGCCCTGCGCCTTCTGGGAAACTTACCTCGAAGATTTGAAACTCGTCTTTATCAGGCCCATATATTCGCTTAAATTGTGCAAAATTTAAAGAGTTGTAATCATCTAGCGGTCTGTTACTAACGATATATTTCACTCCAAGTTCCTTTAATGGTGTGAAGTTGATTTCAACTACGAATGCATCAGGATTGGTTAATTTGAATTTAGTATCTCTATCTGTAACATATGCATCAATATGAGAATAACGATTATATATTTTTTCTTGTGTTTTCTCAGGATCAACATCTTTCCACATCTTCATATCTGGATAAAAGCGAACTGTGTTATAAGCATTTACCCCAAGAGCTGGCAAGAAATTATATAGATGATTCTCAGACAACCATAATTGATTAGGGTCCTCTTTTTCTTGTTTAATAATTGCTTTAGCTAAGCTCTTCTCATAAATTGCTCCAGTACCATGTACCACAGGGTTCACAAAAAATCCGCTAGCAATTGTGCAAGCTAACAACATCACTATAGCTATTCTTTTCTTTTTAGCTAAAATAAACCAAATGATTAGAGCGATAACGACCGTCGTGGCAACAAGATCAAATAAGTTAAAATATTTCATTATGGGAGAATTAGCTAAGGTGATACAGATTGCTGCCCCAGAAACTATCGCAATTCCCCCACGCAACCATCGAGGTAATCTTCTTTGTTCAAAAATAAAACCAATGAACCAGATAGTCAACAATGATGCTACAAAGCCAAAAGTAAAAACTGCTCTAGTTGTCGGAACATATGATAAAAGAGACGCCTCTGCTAAATTTTCTGGTAACCCAAAAACCATGAAGGCTAGTAAGAACAGTGAAAAGACTAAAAGATTTACTCCTAAAAAGTTCTCTTTTCTCAGCTCTTTTTTCAACAGAATGATTACCATAAAAGGAATGATCAACAAATACAAATTGAAAAAACCAGCTACCTCAGCGTGATTGGCGAATGGTATCTTCTCCGTAAATGGTGTTTTCCAATTGACTAAAAAGAGCAGCATCTGCCACAATTTCAACCCGCCGCCAGTCGAAACCCGTCGACCAGGATATAAGGTATTCATTGTCGCCTCTAGAGCCTCTTTTGATTCTTGGTAAAAGTGGAACAGCACATAGCCTATAAACAGCAGTGCTACCCCTATTAAAAGTAAATCTAGTTTGTCCCAGCGGATTTCTCTTCGGAAATGAACCAGCAGACCAATAAACCAAAACAGGACTAAATAGGCTAATACAACCTGATGTGCAGGATACAGAACCAACACAAAACCGATCCCGCATATAATTACCAGCAGCATCATTAAACTTCGCAGAATTTTATTATCGTGATTAGCAAAATAATGATAAAATGCTACCATTAATCCCAAGGTAAAGAAGATTAAGTCACCCACATGCTGCATGAACCACCATTGAACTGCAGGCGAAAAAGTTATCATCAACGAACCTAACATAGAGAGGTATTTGTTCTTCTTAGTTAAAATCATCGAAAGTTCAAATCCAAGGAGGATCATGAAAATGATCTTAAAGCCCCAATAAAACGAAAGAGCTCGATCTTTATCTAAGAAAAAAAAGCCCCAGTTGAACGGTTTTCCAATTTGAGTAATATCTTTCACCGGAGAATTATAGGCAATAATCATATTTTGACCAGAGATACCATAATTTTCATTTACTACTGGAAACCCATCCTCTACTTGCGAAAAATAGAAAGGAGTCTGAACCATCCATTCATCTGAACGAATTCCACGGCTTTGACCGAAAATGACATCTGTTGTTTTCCCGTCGTCTCTTTGGGAAACGGTATTATCCCACGCACCGATTGAACTTCCATTTAAGTTAAGCGAAACAATTAGTACAAGGAAAATTATGCCTATCAAATAACGAAAACGGATAATAAAATCGATTATCTTTATTAAAGGACCCGACTTTCTTTCTCTAGCTCTTTCCCTGCTTCTCTGTTGTAACCTAGTTTCCATTTCTTTCCCCCAAAATCGATTTGTACTGTGATAAGGTTCTTCCTGCATAGGGGAAAAATCCTTTGAAAATCTGCTTCATACTTCTCAACAACAACTGTCTCCGATATTCCGCAAACAATTCTGTTTCATAATTACGGTAAAACAAACTTTCCGCAGCTAAAATTTGCTGATACCTCTTCAGGTTCATCCTGTCTTTGTAATCAAGTACTGACAGTTGATGATGCAACGATTCACTTAAAACTTTTATCTGTCTCTTCTCTTGATAAATCTTCCAACAAAGCCAGTGGTCTAAATAATCCAAAGAGAAATCTTCGTTATAACCACCAATTTTTTCTAAAAAGCTCAGTGAGATCATAGCTGCTGAATTTATTACCATGATTTTTTCACTGTATACTTCTCCTCCCTTGGGCAGAGAGGTATGTAAAGGACGCAAGGTGTTACTTCTTACCGGTGAAACTTGTTGCACACCGTCTTGAATAACGGGAGCAATGATTCCTACTGTTTCATCAGCAACTTCACTTGCAGGTATAATTGATTTAAAATAGTCGATCGTTAGCTCTGTGTCTTGGTCCAAAGTAACTAACCACTGGCATCCAGCAGCCAGACTCTGAGGCCAGACAAAATTGTACGCTTTTGCCAAGCCTTGGTTTCCATGGACATAGTGATAAAAGAATCGCTCATCCGTGAAGACGGGAGCATCTTCAACAGTACTGTTATCAAACACTATGATTTTTCGCAACTCAGGAAAAGCTTCAGAGGCAAGGATTTGCTGCAGGCTTTTCACCGTTAAAGAATCCGCTGCTTTTACCTGATATAACACAATGACCATATCAAACAAATCCTGTACCTCCTTTTGCTTTATTTCTCTAATTTAATAAATTGTTCTAAAGCTTCTTGCCAAGTTGGTATTTCGAAGCCTAAATCTTTAGCTTTACTTAAGTCCATCACCGAGTACTGTGGACGTTTAGCTTTCTGAGGGTACTCTTCAGAAGTAACTGGCAAAACTTCTACCTCAGTATCCTTCAAAATTTCTTTGGCAAACTCATACCATGAGCAGCTGTTTTCGTTCGATAAATGATAAACGCCAAATGGTGCTTCTTTTTCAATAACAAAGGTCATGAACTCAGCTAATGTTCTAGTCCAAGTTGGGCGACCGTATTGATCGTTCACTACCGTTAATTGTTTATGAGTTTCTGCTAAACGCTGCATCGTGTAAACGAAATTGTGACCATAGATACCGAATACCCAAGAGGTACGAATAATGAAATAGTCATCCATGATTTCTTGAACAGCTTTTTCGCCTAACAGTTTAGTACGACCATATTCGCTTTGTGGGTTGGTTTTATCATCCACTTGATACATTCCGTCTTTGCGTGTGCCGTCAAAAACATAGTCTGTACTAATATAGACCAATTTTGAGCCAGCAGCTTTTGCTGCTTTCGCTACATTACGGGTACCGTCAACATTAATTTTTTCATCTAATTCTTTGCCTTCGTCTTCCGCTTTATCAACAGCTGTATAAGCAGCACAATGATAAACCAGTTCAGGCTTTAAATCAGTGATATACGTCATCGTTTTCTCAGCATCTGTAATATCTAAAACATCTGCATCCGTTGAAATGTATTCCCAGCCTTTTTCGTCTAACAGTTTTCTTAGTTCAGTTCCTAGTTGTCCGTTACCGCCTGTTAATAAGATCATCGCGTTTCTCTCCTTCTCTCAAAAAAAGGCAGGTCTCCCTGCCAGTTGAATTATTGACCGTTTTTCGCGTAGTTGGCTTCAACAGCTTGTTTTTCTGCTTCCCACCAGTCGCGGTTTTCTTCATACCAGCGAATCGTATCTGCTAATCCATCACGGAAATTGGTAAACTCAGGTGTCCAACCTAGTTCTTCCCGCAGTTTGGTAGAGTCAATTGCGTAACGCAAGTCATGACCTGGACGATCATTTACGTGATCGTAAGCATCTTTAGATTGATCCATCAATTCTAGAATTAATTCCATGACTGACTTATTGTTTTCTTCGCCATCAGCACCAATTAGATAGGTTTCGCCAATCTTGCCTTTAGTAAGAATTGTCCAGACCGCTGAAGAATGATCATTTGTGTGAATCCAATCTCGAACGTTCTTACCGTCGCCGTATAATTTAGGGCGAATACCGCTCAATACGTTAGTAATTTGACGCGGAATGAATTTTTCAATGTGTTGGTAAGGGCCATAGTTATTAGAACAATTAGAAATTGTCGCTTGCAGATTGAACGAACGCACCCAAGCTTTTACTAATAAATCAGATCCTGCTTTAGTTGATGAATAAGGACTTGAAGGATTGTATGGTGTTTGATCCGTGAACTTCTCGCCTTCACCTTCACCGTGTCCTGGAAGATCTTCTCGTAGTGGCAAATCTCCATATACTTCATCAGTCGAAACATGATGATAGCGTACATTGTGTTTGCGGCATGCTTCGATTAAAGTGTAAGTCCCAATAATGTTAGTTTGCACAAAAGGGAATGGATCTTTTAATGAATTATCATTGTGAGATTCAGCTGCATAATGCACTACAGCATCCGTTTCTTTTACTAGCTGTTCAACTAATTCAGCATCAGCGATATCGCCAACTACCAATTTTACCTGCTCTTCAGGCAAGCCAGCCAAATTAGCTTCATTACCCGCGTAGGTCAATTTATCTAGAACAGTAACGTGAACCTCTGGATGATGGTTTACCACGTAATGAACGAAGTTAGAACCGATGAAGCCGGCTCCACCAGTAACGATTATCTTTTTCATGCTTTGTCTCCTTAAATTTCACCGTAAACGAACGGATTTTCTGCTTCGAATTCTTTTAATGTCGGATGCTTTTGATCCTTCTCTGAAGTAATAGCTTTATCCATCGCCATTGGCCATTGGATGTTTAAGTCAGGATCGTTGAAGGCGATGCCGCCGTCCGCTGCTGCATCATAATAGTTATCGCATTTATACAGGAAGTTAACATCTGGAGTCAATGTCATAAATCCGTGAGCATATCCTTTTGGCACTAGTAATTGACGATGGTTGAATTCAGACAAAATATAGCCTTCCCATTGACCGTAAGTTGGGCTGCCTTTGCGAATATCTACAATTACATCCAATACAGCTCCAGTCACCACGCGAATAAGTTTTGTCTGCGCTGATTTTCCTTTTTGGAAATGCAGACCTCTCAAAACACCCGGTTGACTAGATAAAGAATGGTTGTCTTGAATAAAATCAGCTTCAATTCCGGCTTCTTTAAAGTCTTTTTCAGAATAGCTTTCAGTGAAAAAACCGCGATGGTCGCCAAACACAGCAGGCTCCACAATTTTTACGTCGGTTAGTTTTGTTTCAGTTACGACTAATTTTCCCATTATATTTCCTCTTTTGCTAAACGTAATAAGTATTGACCATATTGATTTTTCTTCAATGGCTGTGCCAACTCAACTAATTGTTCTTTCGTAATGTAACCCATACGGAAAGCAATTTCCTCTAAGCAGGCTACTTTTAGATTCTGACGCTTCTCGATCGTCGAAATAAAGGTAGAAGCTTCCAATAAAGATTCATGGGTTCCTGTATCTAACCAGGCAAATCCACGACTCATTACTTCAACAGAAAGCTTGTTGCGATTCAAGTATTCTTTATTCACATCAGTGATTTCTAATTCGCCGCGATCTGAAGGCTTAATATTTTTAGCGATTTCCACAACATCATTATCGTAGAAATATAGTCCAGTAACAGCATAGTTTGATTTAGGTTGCTCCGGTTTTTCTTCAATGGAAACAGCTTGCATATTGTCGTCAAACTCAACTACGCCGAACCGTTCCGGATCGTTTACATGATAGCCGAAGACTGTAGCACCTTCTTTTTTAGCTGCGGTGCGCTGCAACATACGAGATAATCCGTCACCATAATAAATATTGTCACCTAGAACTAAGCAGACACTGTCATCACCGATAAATTCCTCACCAATAATGAAGGCTTGTGCTAATCCATCTGGACTTTCTTGAACGGCGTATTCGATGTGAATACCTAGTTCTTGTCCGTTACCGAATAAGCTTTCAAACCGTGGTGTATCCTCTGGTGTCGAAATGATTAAAATTTCCTTAATACCAGCCAACATTAAAGTAGACATTGGGTAATAAATCATAGGTTTGTCGTAGACCGGCATTAATTGTTTCGATGTTGCTTTGGTTAATGGATACAAGCGCGTACCGCTGCCGCCTGCTAAAATAATTCCTTTCATGTTTACGCTCCTAACTTTTTCTATACATACGTGTCTCATTATACATGATGTGTTACTAATGGAGAAAGTACTTTACGGATTTTTTTTATTTTCACTTAGTCTTTTTCCAACTAAACGCCACGCCTTCCAGCGCCACTGGAATTGTTGCACCTTTGAGGCAGATGTTTTTATCTCAGTCGTGTTCAAGCCGTGTCGGCGATAGTAAACTAGTTGGTCTGGAATAAACATTACGCCTTTCGTGTGATCTGCTAATAATCCGATCCACATGTCATGCATTGGAACATCACTTGGGATTGGTAAAATCAAGTCCTTGAGTTCTCTACGAAAAGCCATTCCGGCACCGATGTAGCTGCTGCGCAGCAAGTTATGCCAGAAACCTGGCTTAGTATGACGCAATGCCTGATAAGAAGGAATCAGCGTTTGAAAATCATTGTCAACGATTATCAAATCTGAAACAATTACGGTGATATCTGGATGCGTTTGAAAGTACTTTTTCATGACACTTACTTTATTGAGCTGCCACACATCGTCTTGATCACTTAGAAAGATAAGATCATTTTGACCCTTTGATATAGCGTACTCAAAATTGCCAATTACACCTGGGCGTTCGTTTTTGAAAAGCTGAATTCGCTGATCTTTCTTTTGGTAGCTTTCCAACAATTCCCAAGTACCATCGGTTGAAGAGTTATCTGAAACGACTAGTTCGTCTTGTTCAGTTAATTGCGGCAGAATGCTGTCTAGCTGTGCTTCAATAAACGCTCTCCCGTTATATGTGGCCATACAAACAGAAACAGATAGCCCTTGATTATTGTACATGTGATCCTCCCTAGAAGAATTGCCAACCCCATTTGTTGAAATACTTTCTCATCGATTGTAAAAAGACGAAAAACAGCTTGCGGCTTTTCACCGCTCCCCGCTCATATAAATGAACCACTTGAAATCTTGGTGTATATAACACTTTGTACCCAGCAGCTTCCATCTTTCGGCAAAGATCGTTATCTTCAAAATACATAAAATAGCGCTCGTCGAAACCATCTACTGCTGCAAATTTCTCAACATCCACTACCATGAAGCTACCTGAAATCATTCGTACATAGCTATCCTTGTCATCCGGCAGCTCACGACATTCAAAACTAGCTAAGCGCTTATTAAACATTTTCTTAACAAAGCGAAAAGGAACAAAGCGCAGTATATAATCAAAAACATCCAGCTTTTGACGAACCAGGTGCTGTGTCGTCCCATCTTCGTTCAAAATTTTGGGAGCCAATAACGCGGCCTCCGAGTGCTGCTTCAACAAAGAAACTAATCCGTTTAGCACATCTTGTTCTAAAATAATGTCTGGATTAAAAATAATTGCAAAATCTGAAGGTTTGGATAATAAGTTATAGTTATGACCGAAACCGAACCCTTTATTTTCTTTGTGAAGAGTCACTTGAATAAACGGAAACCGCTGGTAATACAACAGCTTTTGCTGGTATCTAGCTTCCGAATGATTATCAAAAATCATGATTTGAACAGCCGGATTGTCTCCTAGCTTATCAATCAATGTATCTAAACTTAAAAAAATTTTGTCACTATTATGAGTAACGATACTAATAGTGACAATCTCTGTAGGTATATTCATCAATGGCTGACTCATTTCTTAAAGTATTTCTTAAGGACTTGTGAACGGTATTCTTTGTTTCCGAAAAGGCGGAAGGTTTTCGTGATAAAACTGTATTTTTCACTGATTAATCCAATCAACTCTAATAAGAAAGTAATCGCAAATCCCATGGCTATGATCAAAACAATCGTGCCGATTTTGCTGGTATAGTTGATTAACAAGGCGGTAAAAGAAAAGAGCACTGCAATCGCATAGATCGTTAATACTGCACCGCGATGGCCAAAGCCCAAATCCATTAATCGGTGATGCAAATGCTGTTTGTCGGCTTCTGATATAGGTATTTTTTTCGCTCGTCGGCGTATCATTGCAAAAAACGTATCAGTTACTGGAACCCCTAAAATAATTAATGGGGTAATTAATGTAATAAAGGTCACGTTTTTTAATCCTTCTAAGGATAAAACAGCAATCATAAAACCTAAAAACAAAGCGCCTGTGTCCCCTAGATATATTTTAGCAGGATTGAAATTGTAAGGAAAAAAACCCATAATGCTGGCTACCAAACAAAAAATAGTTAGTGAAATATAGGTCGTTGACGCGTGTAAGAAGAAATAGCCGATTACACCGATCGTCGTCAAGCCAATAATTGAAACACCGGAAGCCAGACCATCCAAGCCGTCAATCAAATTCACCGCATTGGTAATACCAAAAATCCAAAAGACCGTAGCTGGTAAGCTAAACCAGCCTAGCTCCACGTGGCCTAATATAGGAATAGTTAAAAAATTGAATTGGATATCTGATCTAAAATAAATAATTAGTGCCGCAATCAAAATGCCCAAGCTTTTTTGCTTCGGACTTAATTCAAATTTATCATCCAGTATGCCTGTAATAACAATCACGGTTCCACCTAATAAAATTGGCAGCAGATATGTATGTGGAATTACGTGCCGAAAGAAAAAGAGTGTTGAAATGGCAAAGGTAATGAATATCGGCAGACCGCCTGCACTAGGCATAGTCACCTCATTGATTCGTCGTGCATTTGGTTTATCAACCATTCCTGTTTGTACAGAAATAATTTTAAATATCGGCGTTAGGATCAGCGCCATTAAAAATGTAAGGAAATACTTGATAATTAGTCCAAACGAGACTATCATTTTGCCACCCACCTTTTCTCAAAAAATATTATAGCGAATTTCCCCTTCTTTACAACCGTCTAAGGCAAGATTATAGGAGTTATTGGTCTGATTTGTCACTTTTTGATGACTTTTCTTTGAAAAATTTTAAAAGCTTGTTTACTCTACTGTCTCCTTGGCGTACTTCACGACCGGTCCTAATTTCCTCCAAGGTTACATTTATGATACCACCGAAAATGACAATGGTAGCGGCAAAATTCAACCACAGCATTAAAACAATAAAACTTCCGATGATTTGATAACCAGAAATACTGCGGGCAAACGTCCGTGCATACAATCCAAAGCCTTGGGCTAAAACCATCCAGCCTAGTGTTGCAAAAATAGTCCCTGGAAGAGTATATCTCAGTCGAACTTTAGCATTAGGTATTACGATATAAATTGCACTCAAAATAATCAGCAACCCCAACAAAGTAATTGGCCAGCGCAAGCGAGTAAATGCCTCAATGTATGTAGTAGAAAATCCTAATAAAGGCTGCAACCCGTCCATTATTATCTGACCGACACTGAAAAACAACGCAATAGCTATAACTGCCATTAGAAGCAGCCCTACCATTCCCACCGAAACAATCCGGCTGATGACAAAATTCCCGCGGTCATCAACCCCATACGCTCGATTCAACGCCGTTTGCAAAGCGTTTACGCCTTTACTGGAAGACCAGATAGCCGCAAAAACCGAGATAGACAATAGTCCGCCTGAATTATTGGAAAGCAGACCTTCGATTGCTGGTTTAAGAAATTCGTAAATTTCAGCAGGAATAATTTCCCGCACGTAAGGCAGAACGGTTTCCGGTGTAATACTCAAGTATGGAAGCAAGTTTCCAATAACAATCAACAATGGAAAAAATGACAGCAATAGATAATAGGCGACTACAACGGAACGGTCGCCTATTTCAGTTTCTTGCACGTGGGTCTGAACAGTTTCAATCAAACGCATCAATTTTTCATTGCTTTTCAGTTTCTCCAGCATAGTGTTTCCTTTTCTAGTATGTGCCTTCTTCCCCTTGAGAGGTTAACAACTTAGGACCTTCTTTGGTAATTGCCAAGGTGTGCTCATATTGACAGCTCCAGCCCCCGTCACGAGTATAGGCAGTCCAACCATTAGGGTCCATTTTCATTTGCCAATCACCGGTATTAATCATCGGTTCAATCGTAATAACCATACCTTCTCTTAAACGAAGACCTTTGCCAGCTTCACCATAATGTGGAATAGCAGGTTCTTCGTGAATCGTTGGTCCAATGCCGTGACCGACAAAATCCCGCACGACTGAAAATCCTTCGCCTTCAGCATAAGTTTGAATCGCATGGCCGATATCGCCAATCCGATTGCCTACTTGCGCTTGTTCAATACCTAGGTATAAAGCTTTTTTCGTGACATCCATTAAGCGTTGAATTTCAGGAGAAGCTTCTCCTACAACGTATGCCCAGCAAGAGTCTGACATAGCGCCCTTGTATTCCACACACATGTCAACTTTGATTAAGTCGCCATTTTTTAACGGCTTTTTACGAGGGAAGCCATGACAGATTTCATCGTTGATACTAATACAAGTAGCATATTTATAGCCTTCAAAGCCGATTTGAGCGGCTATTCCACCGTGGCTTTCAATAAACTTGCGAACAAAAACTTCAATATCCCAGCTTGTAATACCTGGTTTAATAAATGCGCGTAAATGACGATGGACGTCAGCTAGCAATTCGCCGGATTCGTTCATCATTTCAATTTCTCTTGGTGATTTTAATGTAATCATGTTCTCGTCTCCTTTTTCATCCTTCCTATTTTAACATAACCCTATAAAGCGAACAAATGCTTAACGATTCTCTTAAAGAAACATTCCTTTTTGCTTAGACTTTTGGTATAATCTGCCTAAATATAGTTCCAAGGAGGAATTCTTTTTGACATTAGCAAAAATTGTATATGCAAGTATGACTGGAAATACTGAGGAAATCGCCGACATCGTAGCGGAAGCCTTGGAAAATTTAAATATTGAAGTAGAGGTAGATGAGTGTACGCAGGTGGATGCGGAAGATTTTAATGATGCCGATATCTGTGTTGTAGCAACCTACACATACGGCGAAGGCGATTTACCGGATGAAATTGTAGATTTATATGAAGAATTACAAGAACTAGATTTATCCGGTAAAGTGTATGGCGTCTGTGGTTCAGGTGATACCTTCTACGAAATGTACTGCAAATCAGTGGACGATTTCGATGCGGCTTTTGCTAAAACAGGCGCCACTAAAGGTGCGGAAAATGTAAAAGTTGAAATGGCTGCCGAAGAGGAAGACATCGAAAACTTAGAAGTATTCGCTAAAAAATTAGCTGAAGCAGTTGAATAATTATTGAAGGAATCTTTCATTGAGGAAGATTCCTTTTTTGTACGAACAAGAAATGCTATGATAAATAGAGTACAGAAACGGAGGAATGAACATGGTATTACCAAATTTCTTAGATAACCTAGACAAATATGCCCAATTGATTACAGAAGTAGGGATTAATACGCAAAAGGAAGATACAGTGGTTGTTTACGCTAGCGTCGATCAAGCACCGCTGGCACGTTTAGTTACAACTCACGCGTATAAACTAGGAGCGGCTCAAGTACTTGTTCAATGGAATGACGATTTGGTACAACGGGAATTTCTAATGCATGCTGACGAAAAGTACATTTCTACTGTACCCGAGTATAAAAAAGCTGAAGCCGATGATTTTGCCGAAAAACGAGTTAGTCGCATCAGTATCGTTTCTTCTGATCCTGATGCCTTGTTAGGCGTCGCTACTGATCGGGTAGCTGCTTACCAACAAGCCCGGGGAAAAGCCTTGAAATCCGTTATGCAGGCCACTCAATCAAATAAATTGCGTTGGACAGTTGTCGCTGCCGCAAGTCCAGCTTGGGCAAAGAAAGTTTTTCCTGAATTAGATTCAACTGAAAACCAAGTAGACGCGCTTTGGGATGAAATATTCAAAACAACTCGGATTTACAATGATGATCCAGTAAAAGCTTGGCAGGAGCATGATCAGAGTATGCGAGCTCAAGCAGAAAAGCTGAACAAAGAACAGTTCACTGCCCTGCATTACACAGCACCTGGAACTGATTTAATAATTGGTTTACCAAAGAATCATATTTGGGAAGGCGCTGGAAGCTTCGCAGCTGATAGCAATGAATTTATGGCAAATATGCCGACCGAAGAGGTCTTCACAGCACCCGATCGTAATCGTGTGGATGGCTATATTACCAGCACTAAACCTTTAAGTTATGCTGGCACGACTTTGCTAGATATGAAATTCACCTTTAAAGATGGAAAAGTCGTTGATTTCTCAGCAAAAGAAGGTCAAGATGTTTTAGCATCACTGTTAGACACCGATGAGGGGGCTAAACACTTGGGAGAAGTTGCACTTGTTCCAGATCCTTCGCCTATTTCACAATCAGGCATCACTTTTTACAATACCTTGTTTGATGAAAATGCCTCAAACCATTTAGCTTTGGGAGCTGCTTATCCATTTAGTGTGGAGGGTGGGACTGAGATGACTGAAGAAGAATTAACCAAAGCTGGTTTGAACAACAGTCAGACTCACGTTGATTTCATGGTTGGATCGAATAAAATGTCGATTGACGGTATTCGTGAAGACGGCAGTCGTGTTCCGGTTTTTAGAGACGGCGATTGGGCGCAATAAAATAAGGTTGATCTTTCTAAGTGTATAGAAAGATCAACCCTTTTTTTATTCTTCTAAATTATAAGCGTATTCTTTGTTTTCCGTGTCGCTGATTCCCAATTTGTCATAAATCATCGCTTTATACGCAATATAGGCATTATACTCTAGGCGTTCCAGCATATCGTTGGCTTTATTCAGATTTTCTTCTAAGACCAAAACACCATGCTTGTTTAACAGCATAACTTTAGAAAGGACGTCATCACCTAAACTAGCCACATGATTTTTAACAATTTCGGCTAGCTCTGGCGAACAGGCAGGCGCAAACGGCAGGCATGGGATTTCGCCAAATTTTTGAGTCGCTTCTGTCAAATTAGGCATGTCCATTCCCTGACAAGCAAAGACCATCGATTCCCGAGCGTGTCCGTGCAGTACACAGCCGATCTTGCGGTTTTCCCGATAGCAGGCCATATGCATATTGATTTCTCGGGTTAAGCGCCCATCTCCTTCAACAATATTCTCATCCATATCTACTACTAAAATCTGATAAGGAGATAAATCACACAAATGATTTTGCGACATTAATGTCGGTGTCATAATGATATGTTCATCGTTTAAGCGAACACTGATATTTCCTCCCGCCGCGTTAGTACCATAGCGGTCATAAATATTTTTAACAATCTTTGCTAAGTGAGCTCTTTCTGTTGGATATAGCATAATTTTCCTCCTCGATTTGAATTTCTACAGAATGAATCAGTTGATTCGCTTCTGTTACATCAAAAAATGAACTGTCTTCGTGTTGAACCTTGCTGGCAGCACAAGCGCTTGCCATTTTTAATGAAGCCTCAATGTCTTGCGTTTGATAGAATGTTGCTAAGAACGAACCTACAAAGCAGTCCCCTGCCCCAGTATCATTTATTTCTGAAACTTTAGGAGCGGTCACTTTGTACTGATTTCCTCCGTAGTAGCATAGGCAACCTTTACTGCCCCGGGAGGCAACAATACAGGTGATTTTCTCTGACAACTCTGCTAATTTTTCTTCGATCGTTTGTTGACTATCGATTAATGCTTCAATCTCAAATTCGTTGGGTTTTATAAAGTCTACCGCCAGCTCGACTGCCAATTGTAAAGCTTCATCCGATAAGTCACAGGCTAAAAAACTTCCCGCTTTCTGAATGACTGTCAGCAGTTCTTTCAAGTCAGCTAGTTCAAACCCTTCAGGCTGAGAACCGGCTACCAACACCATATCTTCTGGCTTCAAATGCTCAGCAAGAAAAGTCAGCAGGCTTTGTTTTTCTTTAACAGATACCTTTAGACTGGGTTCTGTCACCATCGCAGATCCTAAATTATCAGGATCAATCAGGATGATGGATTCCCGTGTTGCATAATCAGGAACTGCTAGGAATTGATGAGAAATAGCTTTCTCCGCTAAAATCTGAGTAAACTTTGCGAAGTTCTGCTCCCCAGCAAACCCTAAGGCCAAGTTAGCAACCTTCAATTTGGACATGGCATAGGAGCCGTGGGTTCCCTTACCGCCAATATCATAGCGAATTTCTCGAGCACGATTATTTTTTCTTTTCGCTAACGGTTCTTCCAGAAAAACCAAACGATCAATCGCTGGATTTAAAGTGATAGTATAAATCATAAGTTGACCTCGATTTCCTAAGCGATTTCTTCTGAACCAGACACATCACATGCTTCATTAGCTGCTTTTTCTTCACGACGTAAATCTTTATAATAGAAGACAAAGCAACCGATCCAGACTACTAAAATAATTGCTGGAATAAAGTTGCCTTCTAAGAAAGCAAACACGTGAGAAAATGCGTAAGTGAATACTGGTCCATCAATGGAGCTGTTAGAAATCATTTGACCAGCTGCCAATTCTACAGCACCTGTTTGATTAGCTAAGTCAGTCATAAATGGTGCAAAGGCTGTGCCCACCCATAAGAAGATTGGCGAACCGATTGTACATAAAATAATCATCCGTAATAAGTTGCCGCCGGTTACTAGAAAGGCTGGTACAGCTAGAGCAATATTAATGATTCCGGCAAATGGTAAAATCTCATTTCCTGGTAAAAACATCGAGAACAGTAAAGTAATTGGCACTGAGTAAATGACAGCTAGCCAAATTTCATTTGATCCGCCCATAAATGGCCAATCTAAACCAACCAGCAAAGTACGACCTTCGAATTTTTTATTCATAAAGTCAGAAACGGCTTCTGAAATTGGTGACAATGCCTGCATGAAATATTTAGTGATAACCGGGAACAGCGTCAGGGCAGTAGCTGCTTGAATAGCCAAGGTCAAAGTTTCCGCTACCGAATAACGAGCTAAGACACCAAAGACAATCCCTAAAATAAATCCTAATACATGGTTTTCAGCAAAAATACCTACTTTATCTTTTAGTGATTCAGCATCAAACTCTCGATCTAAAGCAGGAATTTTGCGCAGCAATTTATCAATCGGATAGAAAATAGCCGCCAAAAAGACCATTTTATGGGTACAGGTTACTCCCGGAATACCCGAAAGCTTTTCGATACGATGTTGATGCGCATCCGCACATTTCAATTCGAAAACGATTTGCACTGCAGCTACTACGAAAGCCAATGGCACACTGCCAGTAATACCCACTACGGCAACTGCGGTAAAAATTTTGCCCCAAACGTTCCATAAATCGGCATTGAAGGTATTGGTTTT
>LIDZ01001747.1_pt2 | contig 23801 bp, 19 predicted proteins | sample 644651 | NCBI WGS metagenome assembly LIDZ01 (sample SAMN03856242, study PRJNA289617) | food metagenome | isolation source: wine grapes on drying loft during traditional withering process | host: Vitis vinifera cv. Corvina | place: Italy: Gargagnago di S. Ambrogio di Valpolicella | collected 2014-01 | reverse complement strand
TTTTTAAGATTAGCAGTAGAGTAAGGCATATTTTTAAAATAAGCATAATTTTGAACTGTATTGTTTTTATAAAATATAAAATCAATAAGTTCCTTTTCCTCTTCATTTAAATTGTTAAGAGCCAATCTTAAGTCCTCATAATCACATCTATCGCAAAATAAATCTTCTAGGCTAATATCCTGAGAGGGTAAATCTTTCTCAACATCTTCATGTAGACTTAAAGCATCATTTCCTTCAGTAGCTCTTCTAGTTTTAATTCTTTTGACAAGATCATTTATATTATTTTTAATGGCATTAGTAGCATAAGCAACAAATCTATGTCTTTCTAAGTTATATAAGGAAACGCATTTGAAAAGCGTTTGATAGCACTCATTTTGAACATCTTGTATTCCATATCTATCGATAAAAGTTCTTTTAGAAATATTAAAGATTAAAGGTCTAAATTCCTCTGCTAGTTTTTCTTTTGAGAGTGTATCACCATTTTTGGAGTTAGTAACTAAAGATTCAATATGTTCAAAATTCATATAGACATCCTTTAATTCGGTTAAGAGTTATGAGTTAAAAATTAAGAGTTGTAGAAGAAATAAAAATAACCTCTATATATAGTATATATATTGAAATTACATATATCTCATATGAGAAAATAGGAAATTTAGAGGAGTGTGTAAAAATGAGTAACTTTATAATTGCTGCAGGACATACGGCTAGTGGAAATGTTGGGTATGGGGTAGTTGAAAGACTTGATGAAAGTAATTGTACAAGAGCAATTGGAGCTTTGGTTGCAGAGTATTTACAGGAAAAAGGGCATGGAGTTGATTTGCTTAGAGTTGATGAAAGCAATAAATATAATTGTGACGATTGTTATCTTATAGCAATTGATAGTGATGATGCTAGTGTTTACAATACCAAGGTTATTAAAGGAGAAAAAATCCTATTATACAGAGTTAAAAGCAAAAAGGCAGTCTGATCGTTGTAACCCCACATTATAAATTATATGAATCCATTCGGAGAATACATTTTGATATCAGAAACAAAAGAAGATATAGACAATATAAAAGAGAACAATGTTCAACTTAATAATATCTAAAAAAGCACTTGACTTAGAGTGCACTTCAAGTGATAGGGTATATATAGAACATATAAAGATGATTAATTAGAAATGGGATGGAGAAATGGAAAATTTAAAGAGCCTTATTGCTTATTTTTCACGAAAAGGAAGTAATTATATTGGAGGTAGCATTGTAAACCTGTCAATTGGTAATACAGAAGTAATAGTAAATAAAATACAGGAATTAACAGGAAGTGACATGTTCGAAATCAAAACAGTAGAAACTTATCCCAAAAATTATACGGAAACAACAAATGTAGCAAAGAAAGAACTGAGGGAAAATGCTAGACCTGAGCTTACAGAAGTAGTAGATGATATGGATTCCTATAATGTGATTTATATCGGGTATCCGAATTGGTGGGGAACAATGCCAATGGCTGTATATACGTTTTTAGAGTCTTATGATTTTTCAGGAAAGACTATTATTCCATATTGTACACATGAAGGTAGTGGAATGGGAAGTAGTGAAAGTGATATCAGGAAACTTTGTCCAAGTGCAAAGGTGTTGCCTGGTTTAGCGGTTCAAGGCGGCAGCGTTAAAAACGCAGCAGGTAAGATTAAGTATTGGCTTTCATAACAAGAATATTATTGTTATCAAAAAATAGCTTTCAAGTATTTTTCTATAAATGGATTCAACTTCATTAATGATAAGACTTGTATTTATTTTTTGATTTGGCGTGCTGAAATATAATTGGGGTCTGTATTTTATTAACTCATAGTATTGCACATTTTTCATTACTATTATTACTAAGTATTTACAATAAAATAATACCGAAGAGATAATCAAAGTATGTGGATTTCATAAATATACTAAAAAATTTATAAAACTTCTTGACTTGGAGTTAACTCCAAGGAATATCATATATTATGACGAAAGAAATATATTATGCTGAAAGAACATGGAATTGGTTTATATCAGGAAAAATGAACAGTTGAGAAAAAATGTTCTGCAACAAATAAAAGGAGACGATTAACTAAGAGATAAAGAATATGAAGAGGCGAATAGAATAAAGAAAAACGATAGAAGTTGACACAAAATCATTTTCAGAAGGGAATTAACTCGTATGAGGGAGTTAACTTATTGTAGCAGCTGGGATCCATAACATGAAGCTATTGATGGAACAATGGATGGAGATTTCAGAGGGTATACAAGATGACTTCCTGAAGCAAAAGAAAAAGGAATTATATATGTAGGAGAAGGGAGATATTTTTGGTCTTCCAGTAATGCAGGAAGCATATGAAATGGGAAAAAGTATTTAGTAAATATGAAAATAAAGGAGAGATTAAAAATGGCAATTACAGATTTTTCAAAAGAGTATCATGAGAAAATGTTTCCAGGATATTTATCAAAGTTCTTAGAAACAGATCCAGAATTTATTGAATTTTTTGATAACTTTGCATTTGATGAAGTTGTAAATCAAGATGATTTAGATGATAGAACTAGAATGATGACAATTATGGCGACTTTGATTGGCAGTCAAGGGATCGATGAGTTCAAAGCAATGGTACCTGCTGCACTTAATTTGGGAGTAACACCAGTTGAAGTAAAGGAAATTGTATATCAGGCTGTAGCTTACCTTGGAGTCGGAAGAGTATTCTAGTAACAGATGGAAGAGGATGGTATCAAGAATGGGAAAAAGATCCACAAGAGTTACATCCAGGTGATGTTGTTAATATAATTCCTGAAGTAAAACATTGGCATGGAGCAGCAAAAGACAGCACTTTTTCACACTTAGCAGTGGAAGTACCTGCAGAAGATGCATCTAATGAATGGTTAGAAGCAGTTACAGATGAAATGTATGGAAAGTTGAAATAAGCAAAACAAATAGAATATAATTAAAAAGGAGAATGAAAATGAATAATTTTATTTATGATATTCCAACAAAAGTCTATTTTGGTGAAAATCAATTAGGACATCTTGGAGAAGAATTAAAGAAATATGGTAAAAAGGTACTTCTAACATACGGTGGAGGTTCAATTAAGAAAAGTGGTCTTTATGATAAAATCGTAGGAGAAATCAAAAATGCTGGTTTAGAGCTTTTTGAGTTAAATGGCATTGATCCTAATCCACGTGTCAGCTCAGTAAATGCTGGTGCAGATATATGCAAAAAAGAATGTATAGATGTGCTTCTAGCAGTTGGTGGTGGTTCTGTTTTAGACTGTACTAAATATATTGGAGCAGCTACCTATTATGATGGAGATGCTTGGGATATTTTACTTTGCAAGACACCAGTAGAAAAATGTCTTCCTGTTATTACCGTGCTAACACTTGCAGCTACAGGTTCTGAAATGGATGCAGGCGGAGTTATTAGTAATCCTGAGACACAGGACAAGATTGGATTGATGTTCCCACCAATGCAACCAAAAGTTTCTTTCCTTGATCCAACTAATACTTACACAGTAAGTAAGTTTCAGACTGCTTCTGGTGCAGCAGATATGTTAAATCATATTATGGAAGTTTATTTTAATATGGATCAAGATCTCTATATGCTAGACTGTGTTATGGAAGGTCTTATGAAAACTATTATCAAATATGCACCCATTGCATTATCACAGCCAGATAATTATGAGGCACGTGCTAATCTTATGTGGACATCATCTTGGGCAATCAACGGATACATAAGTGGTGGAAAACGTCAGGCATGGAGCTGCCATCCAATGGAACATGAGCTGTCTGCAATTTATGATATTACTCATGGATTAGGTCTTGCTATATTAACACCACATTGGATGGAGTACACATTAGATGAGACAACAGTCTCAAAATTCTATCAGTTTGGTACTAATGTATTTGGAATTGATACTGGAATGGAACCAATGGAAGTTGCAAAGAAGAGTATTGAACTTGTAAAAGAGTTCTTATTCAAAACATTAGATTTGAAAAGTACATTTACAGAAATCGGAATTGATGAATCTAATTTTGCAGTTATGGCAAAGAAAGCATGTATGGGTGGAGTACTTCCAGCATTTAAACCCTTGAATCAACAAGATATTGAAAATATTTTTAGAATGTGTCTTTAATAGCAATTGTGTTTTTAATGGTAAAGAATTGAGAATAATATGAAATACTTAAAAATATTATTGCTCACGATGCTCTTATTATTGATTATTGGATGTTCTGCAAACAAAACAACAACAAACACCAATATTGCTCATTACAAGGTGGTAAACATAGGGGATGTTAATGGAGATATTGTATTGGAGTTAGTAAAATCCGGAGATACTATAAGTGTTAACATTCAATAATATTGGAATAAACACAGAGAATGCAATGTAATTACTGAGCAACAGACTGATGAATAATTAGTTTGTTGCTCTTTTGTAATTCAATAGTAGAAAAGAGGTAGAAACATATAGGTAGTCAGGTTCTTTTAGTCACTGGCGGAAAAGGATGGTATCAAGAAGAAAGAAAAGAGGCGTGTGAACTTCATACTTCTAAATTGAAACACTTGTATGGTGCAGCAGCTGATAGTTGTTTTGTTCATCTTGCAGTTGAAGCAGATATCAGCAGAATGAGTTGGAGCCAGTAACAGACGACGACAATAAATCATAATAATCGATTTATAATGTAGATTCACTTTTGTGCTCATTATCCACGTGGACAATATGTTCGAACTAGAGATTTAAAACAAGTTGCAGAAATTTAGTTATACCTCAGAATGCAACCGCAATGGATGCATTTTTGCTTATTGAACTAAGATGTAATCATGTATGGTTTGGTATATACTTATAAAGTAAATTAGTAGAATAGGAGTAATATTAATGAATATACGTGATTTAATAATATATAATAAAACAATATCGAAAAGAGACGCAAAGTATGTAGATTTCCCGAGTACCTTAGCACAGGAATTATGTGGGTACCTTTCTAAAAAAGGGATTGCAAAACTATATTCTCATCAAGCGGAGATGTTTGAAAAAGCAATGAAACGGAATAATATTGTAATAACCACATCTACGGCGAGCGGAAAAACCCTTAGCTTTTTGCTACCGGTTCTTCAGGAAATTTTATTAAATCCGCTTGCAAGAGCAATTTTTATATATCCTACAAAAGCGCTTGCAAGCGATCAGTATCGTGCTATCTTGCCCTATTTAGAATATTTCGGAGAAACTAGGATTTCAGCAGGGGTCTATGATGGAGATACTCCGGTAAATGAAAGAAGCAGAATCAGAAAAAGTGCTAATATTATTTTAACCAACCCTGAAATGATAAATGCTGCATTTTTAGCGAACCACAGTAAATTTGGATTTGATTTTATATTTTCTAATCTGAAATATGTTGTAATTGATGAATTGCATACGTACAGAGGTGCATTTGGTTCTCATCTAGCAAATGTTTTTCGAAGACTCAGAAGAGTATGCAGATATTATAATTCATCTCCACAATATCTATGCAGTTCAGCAACCATAGCAAATCCTGTGGAATTAGCAGAAGAAATCTGTGGGCAGAAATTTATTCAAGTTGATAAGGACGGTTCACCAGCCTCACAGAGAAAATATATGCTTGTACAACCGCCAAAGATTATGGGTGCTGATAAAAAATATTACGGACAAGTACAGACAACTGCGGTTGCTGCTGATTTAATACCTGATCTTGTAGAAAATAATAATACCTTTATTGCTTTTACTAAATCAAGACGAAACGTTGAAGTAGTATTAAAAGAATCAAGAGATAAATTGGAAGCAGAGAGTTTCTTTGGAGCAGCCTTAACAGATAAGATATCTGGATATAGGGGAGGATATACTCCACTCGAACGTAAAAAAATTGAAAATAAAATGATTACAGGAGTTTTGCGTGGATTAGTATCTACAAATGCTTTAGAACTTGGAATAGATATTGGGAAAATTGATACAACAGTAATTATTGGATACCCAGGAACGCGAGCATCTTTCTGGCAGCAGACTGGTAGAGCAGGTAGAAGTGGGAAAGAAAGCACCAATTATTTAATTCTAGATAATCTGCCTTTTGATCAGTACATCGCAATTAATCCAGATTGGCTCTTCGAAAGTGGAAGTGAAAATGCAGTTATTGATAAGAATAATCTATTAATAGAGCTATCTCACATACGTGCAGCAGCTGCTGAAATACCATTAACCTTAGACGATATTTCAATTTTTCCTGATTTAGGAGAAACAATTCCTGTTTTAGTTAGAGCAAGTGAGTTAGCTAATCAGAGTGGAAAGTTTGCATGGTGTGGAAATTCATTTCCAGCAGGAGATTTTAGTTTGAGAAATATTGATAAATCCAGATACAAACTGATTAATAAAGAAAATAATAAAGAAATTACAGAAATGGATGAAATGCAGGCGTTCCGTGAGATTCATAGCGGAGCAATTTACATGCATGATGGTGTGCAGTATCAGGTTGTAGAACTTGATTTAGAAAGTAAAACAGCATTTGCGATTGCCTTTAATGGAAACTATTATACAATGCCGGGAAGCAATACGAATATAAGGATTATTCAGGGTAATAGGGAAATGGATTATAAGCGTGCCAAAGTTGCTTTTGGAGATGTAAATGTTGATGAAATTGTTTATATGTATAAAAAACTTCAATTTCATAATCATCAGAACTTAGGTTTTGAACAGTTAGAAAAGCCACTGTCAAAGGATTATGATACAGAAAGCACATGGATAAGGATTCCTGAAAATGTTGTTACTGTATACAGAAGACTGCTTCAGGAAAGCCAAAATGGCAATATTATAAGAAATAATCATTTTGAAGGTGTATGTTTTGCTATAAAAAATGCAGCAATGATGGGGACAATGACAGAGCAAGAAGATATTGGCGTTGTAATGTCTAACAATGCGATAGAGATAAGTGAAAATTATAATGATGAAGTATATATGTTTATTTATGATAAGTATGTAGGAGGCCTCGGTTATTCAGAAAAAATATTTGATTTAATTGCGCAGATCATTGAGGATGCAATTAAGATGGTCGGTGGATGCAAATGTGAAAGTGGCTGTGCTGCATGCATTGGGGATTATAGACTAGATAAAGCTATGGTCTTGTGGGGACTAAATAATTTACTAGAAGAAATAGATACACCGAAGGATACTAAATTAATAGAATATGCGACCTCAATATTTATTAATAAAAATTTTAAATTTAATGAGTTAAAGGAAAAATGGAAAGAATTCTGTGAATATATAAAGGACAATGGAGATACTTTTGCAAGATTTTTAAGTACAATTAAAGAAGTGGAGATAGACAATCGTATTTTAACCTTAGTATTGCATAATGTTTTTTATAAAGAATGGGTAATGGAAGAAAGTAATAAAAAGAGCATAATAAATATTATATCTTTTCATACAGATGCTCCAGTAGGAATTGAATTAAGAATCAGAATTGAAGAGACAGACATAGATAGGGAAAATATAAAAAATAAATTACAAAGAAGATATAAAGATCTTGTGGAATAGGAGGATTTCATGCATTATGAAAAAGAATTAGAGCGATTAAATGAATATCAAAGAAGAGCAGTATTAGATGAAAGTGATGCATGTATTGTAAATGCAAATGTAGGAAGTGGAAAAACAACAGTACTAATTTCGAAAACAGTATATCTTCATTATGCCAAAAAGGTCAGCTATAAAGATATGATTGTATTGACGTTTACTAATAAAGCGGCAAATGAAATTAAAGAAAGACTAATAGCTTCTGACGACAGCATGCAGATGGAAGAATTAGAGGGATTTGGAACGTTTCATAGTGTTGCGCTTTATTTGCTTAAAAGTGTATTGCCCATTGAAAAAATCGGATATAAAAAAGAGTTTTTTGTAATAGAGCCAGAGGAAGAATTAGATATTGCTATGCAAATCATACAGGAAGAGAAGCTCCTAATTAAATATAAGAACCGGTTAAAAAAACGACTGGAGCAGGCAATGTCTATTGAGAAAGAAGAGGAAAAGATTTCACGATATAATGACGAGATATTTAAACTGGCCGAGTTGCTGAAAAATGAAAAAATAAGACAGAATAAGATGGCCTTTTCAGATTTATTGAAAAATGCAAATTTTTTGTTAGATGATTATAAGATGGAGCCAAAGTGGATTATTATTGATGAGGTTCAGGACAGCGAGAAAATGCAGCTTGATTTCATTGATAAATTAAAAAGTGTCAATACAAAATTATTTGCAGTAGGTGATCCCAATCAGGTTATTTATAGCTGGAGAGGAAGTCCCTTGAATGTGGTGTATACATTAAAGCATAAATATCAGGCAAAAGAATTGTCTCTTCCAATAAATTATCGTTCAAGCAGTTCTATTTTAGAAGCAGCTAGGTGTTTTCAGCAAAATGGAAGCAGCTTAATAGGATCGCGGGAACCTGGAAGTAAAATTGTAGTAAAAAATCACTATAACCCATTTAATGAAGCATGTTATTTGGTAGATAAAATTCAGGAAATACATAATTCAGGTTTACCATATAAGGAGATTGCAGTTTTTTATAGATTACAGAATCAGTCTCAGGTTTTCGAAGATGTATTTTTGAAAAATGAAATTCCATATGAAGTATCCATGAAGAAAACCATACGTGATATTCCTGCATTAAACTGGGTAATTAAACTATTCCGCTTTTCAGTAAATCCTAATGATTTGTCGTCTGGAATTTATGTTCTTAGTAATAAGGATTATGGAGCAGGAATAACAGAAATAGAAGCAGGAAAAATAGTAAAAAGGCAGTATTCAGATAAATTTGATATGTTTACAATAATAGATGAGTTTGAGATATTTACAAAAATGAATGAGTTTGTTAGTAAATGTTCTGAGATTACTAAATTAGATGAGATTTATAATTATTTTGAATTTGATAAGTATATCAGACCAACCTCATCTACTTATAGGGATGATAAAGATTCGATTTGTGCTTTGCTAGATATTATTATGAAATATGTGAAGAAAAAGCAAATGACATTTCTGAATGGTCTTGCAGATTTTATCAACTCTGCTGCATTATATGGCGTGAATGTTTTGCAGAAGGATATAAAAAGTGATACGGATTCTGTTAAACTGATGACATTACATGCCTCTAAAGGGTTAGAGTTTTCATATGTGTTTATTACAGGTGTCAATTATGGTTTGATTCCATTACACACGAGAGGCATGGATGAGGAAGAAGAGGAACGAAGATTATTTTTTGTGGGAATTACGAGAGCCAAAGATTATTTGGAACTTTCCTATTATACGAATCCGGATACTTACAGGACAATGCCTGGAGAAAGCAGATATATTCATATGATACCGCCACTGTTAATTCAGGATGATACAGTCAAAAGTGCTAATGTAAATTTACAGGAACTTAAGAAACAGATTCAGGAGGCAAAAACTGAAGAAAAGAAGGCGGCATTAGCAGTTGCTGAATTAATAAATGTGGTATCTATAAAACATGTAAGCCATAAGAAATATGGAAGAGGAAAAGTTCTGAAGGACGATGAGATGATGATTGAAGTGGAATTTGAAAATTATGGAGTAAAGGAATTTATAAAAGCATTTAGTGAGCTGGAATTTTTATAAAGTGAAACTTTTCAGGTGGAGTTTTAATTCCACTTAGATGAGAAGTTTAAGATTTCCTAAATGTGGAGCAAATCTGAATTCTTACCATGGCAAAGTTTTGGATAGCAATTTTATCAATCTTTTTTAAGTATCAATTATATTATAACGGAACTAATAAAATTATAAGATTATTAAATATATATAATGAAAGCATTCAATGTTTGAAGGATGTAGCTAATACATTTGAGAACTAATGATTAGTGATATTTGAGACTTGTTTACAGTATCCTTATCATGAACATAATCTGCATAATTAGGAAAATAGAATCTATTAACTTGGATTAGCTTACAGATTGTATAATGTCAAAAAGGAGTTGAATTCACATGACGATTACAGAAGTAAATAAAAAATATGAACTTTCAGCGGATACGCTCCGTTATTATGAACGCATCGGACTAATTCCTGGAGTAAACCGTAATAAAAGTGGAAACAGGGACTATACAGAAGAAGACTGCAGGTGGGTAGAATTTATTAAATGTATGAGAAGTGCAGGTCTTCCTATTGAAGTATTAATTGATTATGTTACCCTGTTTCAACAGGGTGATGAAACTATTGGTGCAAGAAAAGACTTATTAACTGAACAACGTAAACAGTTGAAAGAAAAAATGGAAGATATGAAAAAAACAATAGAACGTTTGGATTATAAAATAGAAAGATATGAAAAAGGGGTAGCTACGAAAATAAATGAACTAAAAAGTACTGATAATTAGTATTTATGGATCCAAAATAGGAAATTATAAATTAAATTCTCTTTATAATTTGCTTTGGAATTAAAAGAAGTGTAAAGAGGTTTTTTATTATATATTTTTAATAAATAAAAAAACATCTTGACTTGGAGTTAACTCAAAGTGATATCCTTAGCTAAGAGGTGTGTGAATATGAAATATCGAATTTTAGGAAGAACAGGAATTAAAGTAAGTGCCATTGGTATTGGTGGTGAGGGATTTGAAAATAAAAGTTATGAAGATTGCAAAGAAATTATTGATTGTGCAATCAATAAAGGTATTAATTTTATTGATGTATATAATTCAAATCCAGAAGTTAGAAGTAATGTTGGAAACGCGTTAAGTAAATATCCTCGAGATAGTTTTGTTATTGAAGGACATTTATGTTCTATGTGGGATAAAGGTCAATATAGACGTACTAGGAATATTAATGAAGTTATTTATGCATATGAAGATTTTTTAACTAGAATGCAGCTAGACTATGTTGATGTAGGGATGATTCACTATGTTGATGATGAAAAAGATTTTGATAACATTTTTAATGGAGAAATAATTAAATATGCAAGAGGATTAAAAGAAAAAGGGGTTATTAAGTCTTTAGGGATATCAACACATAATCCCGATATTGCTTTTAGAGCAGTCGAAACAGGAATAGTTGATGTAATTCTATTTAGTATTAATGCGGCTTATGATATGTTACCAGCCAGTGAAGATGTAAATGTACTATTTGAAGAAGGTACTTTTAAAAATAGGGATTATGAAGGTATTGATCCAAAACGCGATAAGTTATACCAAACTTGTCAAAATGCAGGTGTTGCTTTAACTGTTATGAAAGGATATGCGGCCGGAGTGTTATTAAGTGACAAAGAATCGCCTTTTGAAAAAGCACTGACCCCAATACAATGTTTACATTATTGTTTAACTAGGCCGGCAGTTGCATCCGTAATGGTTGGAGTATCCAATACGAATCAAATACTTGCAGCAACCGCTTATGTCACTGCGAGTAATAAAGAAAAAGATTATAGCGAAGTTCTCGCAAATGCTCCAAGAGGTTCATTTAGCGGACATTGCATGTATTGTGGACACTGTGCTCCATGTTCAAAAAAGATAGATATTGCATCAGTAAATAAGTATTTAGATTTAGCATTAATTCAAGAAGATATTCCAGAAACATTAAAGAATCATTATGACTTATTAGAGCATCATGCAATTGACTGCATAGCATGTGGGGTATGTATGAAAAACTGTCCATTTGGTGTGGATATTATTAATAAAATGAAACAGGCAGTTGTGTTATTTGACATTTAAACACTTATACACGTCACTAAATAAAAGAAGTTCTTGACTTGGAGTGTACTCAAAGTTATAAGGTAATGATATAGAGTCAAAGAAGGATTAATAATTAAAGCTTTAGGAAGAATATTTTATAGAGTAGTTAACTGTACAGGTTGTCAATGCACAATTTGCTGGGGTTGTTAACAAAACTGTGGATTTATTTACAATTTTATTTTGTTAACATCCCCAGTAAAAAAATATAAGATTTAAAGTAACTCAATAAGCGATTTTAAATCTTCAGATAAAATCTTTGCAAGCTCAAAATCAGTATTTTGTAAAGCCAATTCTATTTTCGTTTCAACTGATCTTTTCTTTTGTTCAATTTCTAAATAGTCCCTATCAAAATAGCGAGAATAAATCATCTTTCTAAATTTTCGCATACTCATTTTTCTAATTGTCTTATTTTCAATGAACAAAACATAATCCATACAGTTTATTATAGAATAGTAATCATGAGAAATCATCAAAATCGCACCGTTATAATTTTCTATAGCTTTTTCAAGTGCTATTTGTGAATAGGTATCTAAATGGCTTGTTGGTTCATCAAGAAGCAACATATTTGCTTTACTTGCGGAAACTTTAGCTAATTGAAGTATATTCTTTTCTCCACCAGATAGAGATTCTATCTTTTGGTTTGTGATTTTTTCATCAAAGCCATAGTTTGAAACATATGATTTAATTTGGTCACGAGTCTCAAAGCCTGCATCGAAGAATTCTTCAAGTATTGTATTAGACACATTTAGTATTTCTCCTTGAAGCTGAGATAAATAAGCTACTTCAATGTCAGAATTTATTTCAATAGAAGCATGATTATTTTTAAAGATATCTCGTAGTAAAGTAGTTTTTCCTGTACCATTTGAACCTATAAGAGCTACCTTATCAGTAGATTTAATCTCAAAGTTAACACTTTCTAAAAGCATTTCATCAAAGCTAACACTGTAATCATTAACTTTTAAAGCAATGGATTCTTCGATTTCATTATTAGTAACTAAACGGATATCCGGCTGTTTAATATCTACAAATGGTGTTTTAATTCTGCGCTCTTCTAATCTTTCTTGAAGTTTCATTCTAGCTTTTAAAATTCTTCCTGCTGAAGGTTCACCTGTAGTTCCTGCGGTATCTCTTAGTTTCTTGATTAGGTGCTCGTTTCTCTTAATTTCATCGTCATCAACAATAGCTAGTTCTTGCAATTCAATTTTACTTTGAAGCAATGAGAAGTTATAATCAATATATCTTCCATCAAATTCTTGGAGCTCCATATTTTCAAGGTGAATAATTTTGTTAAAACAATGATTAAGTAGATATCTGTTGTGCGTAATAATTAACATTATTCCTTTATGGGAATTAATCAGATTTCTAAGAGAATTAAGGTTTTCAAAGTCTAAAAACACATCTGGTTCATCCATAATCATTAAGTTTGGACTATTAAGCATTTCCCGAATCACTTGAATAAGTTTGAATTGCCCACCACTAAGTTCAGATACCATTAAATCTTTAAGACTGATTAGGTTTGCAAGATTTAGTTTCTTAGTAAGGTTGCTTTCAAAATCATCTCCAAAAGTTGCATCAAGTGAGTCTAAAGCTTCTTGGTACTTTATTAGTAAAGCATCAATATCTGAAGATGTTTCCATTTCAGTACAAATAGATGTTATTTCATTTTGTAGCTTAATATACTCTTCCCCTAAATATTCAAAAACTGTAGTTTCTTTTGTTTTATCTAAGTGTAAGAATTGACTTACATATCCAATTCTACAATTTGGATCTATATCTAAATTACCATCGAACATATATCTTTCTGGATCCATAATTATATCTATCAGTGTACTTTTTCCACTACCACTTGTTCCTATAAAAGCGCAATGTTGATCATCTTGTAGAGTAAATGAAATCTTATTATATAGATCTTTTTGCGGAAATGAGTAGGACAAGTTATCAATTTTTATCATATTATTACCTCTCTTTATCATTTGAAAAGAGCCTATAAAAATAAGCTCTTCAATATATAATATTCTCAATTACAATTTTGCAATTAGAAAGTTTACATAGTAACTATATTCTTTTTTTGATTTACCGTTGATATCATAACATTTTTTACAATCAATTTCAATCATTTCATAGTAAGCTCGGGAATATGCACCTCACAAATGTAATCACAGAGAATATTTATTGCTCCTTCATAACATAGAAGGAGTAGTTACTGTTGAAGAAGCTGAATAAATATTAGGTGTTTTTTATTTGTAAAAGAAAAGTTCAATAAAAAAATTGAATATAAAATAATTTTTTACATTAATTCGATTGACAAGCTAGGAAATAGTTGATAATATATATAAGAATTCCTACAAGAATTATATGGATTAATAAAACGAAATAAAAAGGTGATGGATAAATGAATATTGACTTGAATTTTGTAATAACTAATTTGCCTTTATATGAAAAAGCTGCATGGCTTACATTGAAGTTAGCTTTTTCCGGAATACTTATATCATTAGTAATTGGATTACTATGTAGCATAATATTATATTTTAAAGTAAAAGTCGTCGAAATTATTGTACAAGCTTATATAGAACTTTCAAGAAATACTCCACTGCTTGTACAGATATTTTTCCTGTATTTTGGGTTACCGAAATTGGGCTTGAAAATGAGCGAGAGCACATGTGCAATAATTGGATTAGCATTCCTTGGAGGAAGCTACATGGCTGAAGCTTTTAGAAGTGGCATTGAGTCTGTAAGCAAATCACAGATTGAATCTGGACTAAGCATTGGCCTTTCTAAAATTCAACTTGTGAGATATGTAATAATTCCACAGTCTTTTTCAGTAAGTATGCCTTCATTAAGTGCAAATTGCATATTTTTATTAAAAGAGACTTCTATACTCGGTGCTATATCGATAGTGGACGTTACTAATTTAACAAAAGATTTAATAGGAATGTATTATAGAACTTTTGAATCGCTTACAATGCTCGTTGTGGTTTACCTTATTATGATTCTGCCTGTATCATTTATATTGTCTTGGCTAGAAAGGAAGGTGCGATATGCAGAATTCGGGAATTGACGTTATTTTTCAAGGAAAAAATATTCAGCGTTTATTTGAAGGTTTATTTGTAACTGTTGAGATTGCTTTTATTTCTATTATTATAGGATCTATTTTAGGTATAATGATAGGACTAAGTAGAACAACAAAATCTAAAGTTATACTTTTTATAAACAGAGTTTATCTTGAAGCCTTTAGAATAATACCAACATTAGTTTGGCTGTTCATTTTTTATTTTGGAGTTACCACAGCATTAAATATAAATCTTAGTGGCGAAGTAGTTTCTATTGTTGTATTTAGTCTATGGGGTGCAGCAGAAATGGGGGATATTGTACGAGGAGCATTGCAGTCACTACCAATACATCAGATTGAATCTGGTAATGCCTTAGGTCTAAACTATTTTCAATTATATAGGTATATACTGATACCTCAAGCTATAAGAAGAATGGTACCTGGAACTATCAACTTGGCTACTAGGATGATTAAAACTACTTCGCTTGTAGTTTTAATAGGGGTCATAGATGTAGTTAAAATAGGACAACAAATTATAGAAACCTCACGATTTGAATTTCCTACTGCATCTTTTTGGATTTATGGTGTTATATTCTTTTTGTACTTTATAATATGTTATCCGCTATCCCAAATATCAAAAAATATAGAAACTAAGTGGAATAATTAGGAGGAATATCATGGATAAAGATAATAATCCTGTTTTACTTGAAATACAGGATGTTCATAAAAAGTTTGATGACAAAGAAATTTTAAAAGGAATTAGCTTAAGCCTCCACACAGGAGAAGTTTTAGTAGTGCTAGGTCCTTCAGGTTGTGGAAAAAGTACTCTATTAAGGTGCCTTAATGGCCTTGAAAAAATTCAAAGCGGAGATATTAAATTTAAAGATACTAGCTTTAGTACAAAAAATGCTAATTGGCAAGAAATTCATGAAAAAATAGGCATGGTATTTCAGAACTATGAATTATTTCCTCATATGACAGTTATAGAAAATATACTTCTTGGGCCTTTGAAGGTTCAGAAAAGAACTAAAACTGAAGCTCTTACTCAGGCAGAACAACTTTTAGATAAAGTTGGCTTACTAGACAGAAAGGATTCATATCCACGTCAGCTTTCAGGAGGTCAGAAGCAGAGAATAGCTATTGTTAGAGCATTATGTATGAATCCAGAAATAATTCTTTTTGATGAAGTAACTGCCTCTCTTGATCCTGAAATGGTAAGAGAAGTTCTAGATGTTATATTAGGACTCGCAAAGCAAGGCATGACTATGGTAATTGTAACTCATGAAATGGGATTTGCCAGATCTGTAGCAGACAGGATAATATTTATGGATGAAGGAAAAATATGTGAGGAATCAAAGCCAAATGAATTCTTCACAAGTCCAAAGACTGAACGTGCTAAGCACTTTCTAAATATATTTCAATATTGATTATAAATTATAAATGAGAGGATGATGAATTATGAAAAACATCAAAAAAATTATGACAGCTATGCTTGTCAGTACTATAGTAATTGGAGGTCTTGTAAGTTGCGGTAGTTCAACACAAACTGGCAAAAGTGATTCAACAACTAAGACTGCCACTAGTTCTATTGATGAAATTAAAAAAAATGGAACTATAAAAATTGGTGTATTTAGCGATAAGGCTCCATTTGGCTATGTAGATTCAAATGGAAAAAATCAAGGATTTGATGTATATCTTGCAAAGAGATTTGCAAAAGATCTTCTTGGAGATGAATCAAAAGTTGAATTCGTTTTGGTTGATGCAGCAAGCAGAGTAGCTTATTTAGAATCTAAAAAAGTTGATATAATAATGGCTAACTTTACGGTTACTGATGAAAGAAAAGAAAAGGTAGATTTTACAAACCCTTATATGAAGGTATCTCTTGGAATAGTTTCACCAGATGGTGCTAAAATTACTTCAGAAGATCAACTTAAAGGTAAAAAAGTTATAGTAGCAAAGGGAACAACGGCTGAAGCATTTATGACAAAGAATTATCCAGATGTTGAGCTAGTAAAATATGAACAATACTCAGAAATATTTCAAGCTTTAAAAGATAAACGTGGTGATGCTATATTAAGTGATAATACAGAAGTTATAGCATGGGCTAAAGATAATGCAGGGTTTACTGTTGGTGTACCATCACTTGGAACAGCAGATACAATTGCACCAGCTGTAACTAAAGGCAACACAGAACTTCAAAGCTGGATCAATACTGAACTTGAGACTTTAGGGAAAGAAAATTTTGTACACAAAGCTTATGATGAAACATTAAAATCAGTATATGGTGCAGAATTTGAAGATAGTCTTGTAGTTGAAGGTGGCGTAGTAAAATAGTGTGAATCGCTTAATCATCTGACTTTAGGAAGATGATTTTCAGATATTTGGAAATCTTACGGATAATAGCTATTGTATGAAAAATAAAATTTATTTAAAGGATGTGGAATGCTGTACTTTCCACATCCTTTATTGTTATATATAGATTAGAAACTTAAAAATCACTATTGTTAAAATTTATACATAATGTTAGAATGTCATTGGGTAGTATCTTAATAGAGTTACACTAGAACTTTAAGCATTAAAGTATATAATACAACTCATATCTATATGAATGAGATTGAAATTAGGATGTTGTATCACACACATGGAGGTGATACTATTAAAATTGGATTTATTGGTCCTGGGAAGGTAGGCGTGAGTTTAGGACGCTATTTTACTCACAAAGGGATAAAATTAAGTGGCTTTTATGGGGGAAATATAAAAACAACCAAGGAAGCAGCTAATATTACTAAATCAAATTTCTATGAAAACATTCAAGATATTATTAAAGAAAGTGATATATTATTTATTACAACTCCTGATGACATCATTTCAATTATAGATAGAGAAATATCAAAATTTGATCTAAAGAACAAATCTATTTGCCACACAAGTGGCTCGCTTAAATCAAATGTATTATATAATGCACAACATTCTGGTGCGTTAATCTATTCTGTACATCCAATATTTGCATTTTCAAATAAAAACATAAGTTTAAAAGAATTAGAAAATATATTTTTTTCAATTGAAGGTGATGTCCTGAAAAATATATCGTTAGTTGAAAATATTAATGAAGATTTTGACTTAGATACTAAAAATTCTTTATTTGAGAATTATGAACTTACAAAAAATAAACTAGATCTTAATGAAGGAAATCTTTTAGTCATTAATCTTATTAAGATTCTAGGAAATAAATTCTTCATAAGAAGTAAGGAAACCTCTTCAATTTACCATTTGGCCAATGTGTTCGTTTCTAACCTTATGTTATCCTTATTAGATATAGGAACAAGTTATCTGATAAAGCTTGGCTTAAACGAAGACGAAGCTCTAAATGCTATTAAGCCACTAGTTGAAGGAAATATTAAAAGTATTTGTGAAAAAGGTTTTGCGAATTCTTTAACAGGTCCAGTTTTGAGAGGTGATGTTACTACCATAGCGAAACATATTTCTATTTTGGACAAAAAAGATAAAGAATTATATAAGATATTATCTTTAAATTTATTAAATCTTGTAGCTTTTAGGGATAATAACGATATAAGTAATTTACAAAATAAACAAGAATACTCTGTAAATGTTAAAAATGAGAATGTGATTAAAAATTTTCTAAATAGTTCAGAAAAGCATTTAGAAATATATAAACTTTTAGGAGGATTAGATTAGTGAAAAATACAGTATTAACTTTTAAGCAAGCTAAGAATGAAGGAAAGAAATTAAGTATGCTTACTGCATATGATTATTCAATGGCAAAGATTATTGATGAAAGTTTAGTTAATGGAATTTTAATTGGTGATTCACTTGGCATGGTTATTAAAGGGGAAGAAGATACTTTATCAGTTACAATAGATGAGGTTATCTATCATACAAAAGCTGTTAAAAAAGGAGCTAAAAATGCTCTTATAGTAAGTGATATGCCTTTTTTATCGTATCACGTGTCGGTTGAACAAGCCGTATCAAATGCAGGAAGATTAGTTAAAGAAGGTGGCGCAAATGCAGTAAAGCTTGAAGGTGGATCAAACATTATAGAACAAATCAGAGCGATTGTAAATGCTCAAATTCCTGTTATGGGACACTTAGGATTAACCCCTCAATCTATTAATGCATTTGGAGGATTTAAGGTACAAGGTAAAAGTGAAATCGCAGCTAAAAAACTTATAGAAGATGCTATTCTTTTGGAGAAGGCTGGTGCATTTTCAATTGTCCTTGAGGGGATTCCAGAAAAAGTGGCAGAACTTATTACAAATTCTATTTCAATTCCAACAATAGGAATTGGTGCAGGTAGAAATTGTGATGGTCAAATTCTAGTATACCAAGATATGCTTGGTATGTTTAATGACTTTACACCAAAATTTGTTAAGCAATATGCAAATATAGGTACAATTATGCGTGAAGCTATTGGTTCTTACGTTAAAGAAGTGCAAGAAGGCGCATTTCCGGAAGAAAAACATACTTTTAAGATTGATGAAAATGAATTAAAGAAATTGTACTAAGACATATAACCCAAAATAATGAGTCAAAGATGTTATGTATATTTTTAATACAGACTATATTACTTGCTTGCTATTTTTAAAATATGTGTAATAGATAAAGAAGGAGAATAGGGATGTTAGTAAAAGAAATTAAAGATGTTAGAAGCTTAATTAGATCATGGAAAAGAGAAAATCTTTCAATCGGTTTTGTACCAACAATGGGATCTTTACATGAAGGGCATGAAAGTTTAATAAAAAAAGCAAGAGAAGAAAATGATAGAGTAGTTGTTAGTGTTTTTGTTAATCCAACACAATTTGGTCCAAATGAAGATTATACTAGCTATCCAAGGAATATAGATAAAGATTTAGCTATTTGCATAAATGCAGGTGCAAATATAGTTTTTAATCCACAGGCAAGTGAAATGTATTTTGATAATAAATATACTAGTGTTAATGTCTCAAATCTTACAAGTGTACTTTGTGGGGCAAGAAGGCCTGGACATTTTGATGGAGTTTGTTTGGTTGTTTCTAAATTTTTAAATATAATTACTCCAGATAAAGCTTACTTTGGACAAAAAGATGCTCAACAAGTGGCTGTTATAAAAAGAATGGTTAGAGATTTAAATATAGATGTAGAAATAGTAGCTTGTCCAATAATTCGAGAAGAAGATGGACTAGCTAAAAGTTCAAGAAATACTTATCTGTCAAAAGAAGAAAGAAAAGCAGCTTTAGTCTTAAATAGAAGTTTGAATATAGCTAAAGATTTATTAAAACATGGTGAGAGAAATGCTTATAAAATTAAGAAATTTATAAGGGAGGAAATAAGCATGGAACCCTTAGCTAAAATAGATTATGTGGAATTAGTAGATACTTATTCTTTAGAAAATATTGAGACTATTGAAAAAAACGTATTAATCCCGATAGCTGTTTATATAGGAAAAACAAGATTAATAGATAATTTTATATTTAAAATATAGATTCCAAAATGATTCCATTTTTGTATGATTTACACCATATTCGTCTTAAATTTAAAATACATCTATTTTAGAGAATTTCTTAGTTGATTTATATATAATAGTGGAAAAAATTAATAATTGTACCATTTTAAAGAAATCTTAATATTATATTATAGAAGTGAATTATAAATAAACTATGAAAGACACAAACGGAGAGGATAATTAAGTGAAACCAAATACACTTAATTATCATACTATATACGGTGAAATTCTTTTGGATATTTTGAAAGGGAGATGAATATGCAATCAAATAATACTTCACTATTAACAGCTCATCTATTTGTTTCATGTGACAATTCATGGAATGGATTCAATGACATGTTAAAAAAACTTAATGAAAGCGGCATAACAGTAAAACTGTATAAACCTGATGATGCATTATTAGATATAAGTCCTAAAAATCCACGTGTCTATATTTCATTGGGAGATGGTGTAGAACAATTTACAACACTATATGCCTTACCCTATCACGAGAGAAAACGTTGGTTACATTACAAATCTACAGAAGACATTAAACCAGATCATTTATTTCATTGCTGGCTAAAACGGACTGATCCCCTGCCTGAAAATAAAATAATACCTAACACTCATTTTTCTTCTGATACTCCCTTAGTATCAGTGTTCACAGCTGCCTACAAGTCTAAAGAAAAAATTCAACGTCCTTATCGTTCTTTATTAAATCAGACATATTCCAATTGGGAATGGGTGATTGTAGATGATTCTGATGATGAGGATGCCACATATAATCAATACCTATTACCTTTAGATGACCCACGTGTGAGAAGATATAGACAAGATTACCGAAATGGTTATATAGGCGCAACTAAACGGTATGCAGCAGGTCTATGCACAGGTGATATTTTAGTTGAAGTAGACCATGATGATGAACTAATGCCTGATTGTCTAGAGAAAATTGTAAATACATTTCAACAACATCCTGAATGTGGATTTGTATACGGGGATTGCGCAGAGGCATACGTTGGGAGCAACAATTCAAATTGGTATGGATGGGATTGTGGATTTGGATACGATGTATATTATCGAGTCTGGGTTCATGGAATGAATCGGTGGCAAAATGTGTTAAGGAATACTGTCATTAATGGGAGTACTATCAATCATTTAGTTGGTTTACCAAATCATCCTCGTGCGTGGACGAAAGAGTGTTACCATCTGATTGGAGGCCATCGTGAAGAATTATTGGTTGCAGATGATTATGACATGCTAGTTCGATCGTTTCTTTGTACTAAGTATGCATGCATTCCTGATCTACTATATATACAATATAGGAATGAAAATGGTGATAACTCTACTTTTACTAGAAATAAGCAGATTCAAATCCTAGTAGATGAACTAAACAGTTATTATTGTGAAAGAATCAATACAAGAGTTAAAGAATTGGGTTTACCAGAATATGTACCATATAGTCGTGTATGGGAGAGAACTATAGATGATCCTGCACGTAAATCTGCTCATATAATAAACGAAGACTTATCTAGAGTTTCGATGCTATTTCCAATTCCATACTCTTCTCCTATAATTAAGCATGATAAATTATTTAAGACTCTTAAAATAGGAATAGAAACTAACTTTAAAGATATGGAAGTTGTTGTTGTAGGACGTATTCCTGAAGAAATCGAAATTTTTGCATCTAAAGCGCCTATTGGCTCTATAAGATGGTGGCCAATGGAACTGTTGGATTCATTAGAAACTTGTATCCAATATGCTAAGTTTTGCTCTTCATGTGCTGAGAAAATAGTAGTATTACCATGAACCTATACGGAAATGATTAGAACATTGCATAGGTTATTTGGATCCAAGTTAGATAAGATACAATAGAATTTTCCTCTATTATAATGTGGTCAATATTTTTCATATTATAATATGGGATTTTTTTATGTCCATGCATCTCTTTATCACTAGATTTTATTTGCTCATAATCAATATAAACTCGATCTGATGTTATAATAACTTCTTTTTATGTTATTATATGTATAAAAAAATAAGAATAGAGTGTCGACATTGTCGGCACTCTAAGTCATGACTTTTGTACACTATTATTGGATAATAAATAGGATTATGACTGTTACATTACCTTATAATGATACATTACTACCAATTTGTACAGATAATAGATTGTATTGTTTGACTGGAACAGGTTTAATGCTACATATTACTTAAATTATAATGGTGCCTGAACAATATAACCAATTAGTGTGAATGAATTACCTGCACTTTGTGCTGTCGCTCTAAAATGCCAAGAAGTTAGAATACCTCCTACAAGTAAAGGTCGCATTTCAAGAATAGTATTCTGATTACCTGAAGTAACATCTGAAAAATTGAAACCAGCTGAAATAGCAACATAACCTGCGTCAGCCGTAATTGTAAAATCAACACCTCCATTAACAGATGCTTGAGAAGCCTGCTTAATTATAAGTCCTGTAAATCCAGGACCTTGTGGTCCTTGAGACCCTTGGACACCTTGGCCACCTTGAGAACCTTGAACACCTTGAGGTCCTTGAGACCCTTGGACACCTTGACCACCTTGAGATCCTTGGAATCCTTGAGATCCTTGAGGCCCTTGAGGACCTTGGACACCTTGGCCACCTTGAGATCCTTGGAATCCTTGAGAGCCTTGAGGTCCTTGAGGGCCTTGAGGTCCTTGAGAACCTTGAACACCTTGGAATCCTTGAGGTCCTTGAGAACCTTGAACACCTTGGACACCTTGAGCACCTTGAGAGCCTTGAGGTCCTTGAGAACCTTGAACACCTTGGAATCCTTGAGGTCCTTGAGCACCTTGAACACCTTGAATACCTTGAGCGCCCTGAGAGCCTTGAGAACCTTGGGGGCCTTGAGAACCTTGAACACCTTGGAATCCTTGAGGCCCTTGAGCACCTTGGACACCTTGGCCGCCTTGAGCACCTTGAGAACCTTGAGAGCCTTGGGGGCCTTGAGAACCTTGGACACCTTGGAATCCTTGAGGCCCTTGAGCACCTTGAACACCTTGGCCACCTTGAGGTCCCTGTGAACCTTGGGGTCCTTGAGAACCTTGAACACCTTGGAATCCTTGAGGCCCTTGAGCACCTTGAACACCTTGGCCACCTTGAGGTCCCTGTGAACCTTGGGGTCCTTGAGAACCTTGAACACCTTGGAATCCTTGAGCACCTTGAACACCTTGAGGTCCTTGGACGCCTTGAGAACCTTGAGGTCCTTGAGCACCTTGGACGCCTTGAGAACCTTGAGGTCCTTGAGCACCTTGGACGCCTTGAGCACCTTGGACGCCTTGAGGGCCCTGCGCACCTTGAGAGCCTTGAGCACCCTGAGCACCTTGAGCTCCCTGAGCACCTTGAGCACCCTGAGCACCTTGAGCACCCTGAGCACCTTGAGCACCCTGAGCACCTTGAGCACCCTGAGCACCTTGAGCTCCCTGAGCACCTTGAGCTCCCTGAGCACCTTGAGCTCCCTGAGCACCTTGAGCTCCCTGAGCACCTTGAGCACCCTGAGCACCCTGAGCACCC
>LIDZ01014015.1_pt1 | contig 23830 bp, 28 predicted proteins | sample 644651 | NCBI WGS metagenome assembly LIDZ01 (sample SAMN03856242, study PRJNA289617) | food metagenome | isolation source: wine grapes on drying loft during traditional withering process | host: Vitis vinifera cv. Corvina | place: Italy: Gargagnago di S. Ambrogio di Valpolicella | collected 2014-01 | reverse complement strand
TTGGTTGCGCTGAACGAGCCGGATACGGATTGGCATATGGTGTTGGCATGGCGCAAGAACGCGCACTTGTCACCTGCTGCCGAGGCCTGGTTGGCGCTCGCCAGGGAAACCCGTCTGTAAATGAAATCCTGATTTGGGCCGATCATTCCAGAGGCGTGCTTTAGCGCGATCGATGCTGAAGCACGCGCACGGGGCCGGGGGCATCAGGAGGGGACAAGACGGGAAAGCCAGAAACAAGAAAGCCCGCACGAGGCGGGCTTCTTGTTGATTCACAGTTATCAGAAGAAAACTGTGAATCGGTACTTGGTGGTACACAGTCATTTGAACTGGTTAGGCAAGCTACTGTAATTTATGGATATTATTTATATTGGTTTTCTTGGGGATACAGATAGGGATACAAGGTGCTGTCTGCTGGGATGTTTTTTTGCCTGTCCGCGCGGATGAATTGTCACGCCGAAGGCTGATCGACCGTTGCCGACGAACGGCGGGAAATCCCATTTCCTGATCAGTCCCTATCGCTACCCGTCAAGGCTCAGTAAAGAATCGCGTTGCGCTAAGTATTTTCTGCGATCAAATATCGCATAGCTTGTTTAATACAGAGGTGATGCAGTCTCCCCTATTGCTGATGCTAGTTATCTCGTCCGATTCATATACTCTCTGCGTCGGTAACCTCTACAAATGGGCAAAAGGGAAGCTATGGCGACCGTTTACGTATTCGAAGATAAAAACAGAACGTTTGGTGCTTTTTGGGAGAGCGATGCGGGGGTGCCACTCATGTTCCTGCCTCACTATTCTCGCGTGGCTACAGAAATGTCAAAACTCCACTGGGAGGCGGTCGGAGCCCGTCATAATTCAGATCTGTATGATGCCAATTTTCCAGAATTACACAATCTTGCAAAGTGGAGTTTCGGGGCAAATGGAATAGAAGTTGATTTGTCGTCAGTTTCAGAACTTATCACGCCGATGGGCTGTTTCAATCCAAGAGTCTGGAGGGGCATTCCCGCTTCACCTGGCTTCGGCGGCTATGAAGGTGTCGCGCCTTCGCCGCTGATTTACTCCTCACGCAAGCAAGCAACGGTGGCCGCAACCAGTCTTTTCAGCGGCTTGGTCGAGCTCTTTAGATATGTGGAGCCGAGTAGTACAAATGATCAATGCTTCGGGCACCGCGCCCGGGAACTGCTGATTCTCGCGTGTACGGAAGTCGAGTCACACTGGAAGGGGGTTCTGCTACAGAACATGAAAAACCCTCCCACCCCAAGCTTCAAGCCTGTTACAAAAGATTACATAAAGCTTGCCCCGATCCTGCGCCTCAAAGATTGGCGAGTGATGTTAAAGGATTACTTTGGATATCGGCTCATCGCGCCTTTTGAACACTGGGATACAGCCAAGCCCTCTCAAAGTCTTGAATGGTATTCCGCCTATAACGCCGTCAAGCATGATCGAGAGGGAAAGTTTGAGCAGGCTCAGATTCAATTTGTCATCGAGGCAATGGCCGCTGTCCATGTAATGCTCGCAGCTCAATGGGGGCCTGAGATTCACTCCAATTCGTTCACGGGTGGTTTTTCACCGTTTCAAATAATTTCGATGCCGACGTATGCTGCAAACGAGCAATATGTATGCCCGTCGGCACAAGACAAAATTGTATTGAACCAAGCAATTCCTTTTGGTATTTGAAGCGCACCGCTTAACGGTAGCAGTTGCTATCAGCAACCGAAAATCCGCCCAGTGTCTGTTCAGAATCCATCTGGGATCTGTCTGGGGTATGAGACGGCAACCACCAGTTCTATACCGGCCGCCGCACTGCATAAGCCTCGGACGCCCATTTGGCGCTGGGTTCGTCTCACGGCTGTCTTACAATTCGTCAAAGTGTTGGTGGGCCTTTCTGATCTCAGGCAGGCTTCACTACTCAGCCAAGATTAGGCATTGCGCCCGATAGTATCGAGTCTAGGAGCGCTTTGGGCGAAACGTGCTGAAGGCACAGACCCTCATCGTCTCCGTACTTGGCTAGCGCCCACATCACACCCTCACCCATGTCAAAGATAACGGTGCGCCTGGACATCAGCCACCCCTCGCGAGGATTTCTCCACGACCACGCATGTTGACCCCGATACGACTCAGCTACGATTCCATCGAACGCTTTGCCGTGGTGCAATTCAAACATCGCACCTGGCGACGTGTCAGCAGCAATATCGCTCCTGCGAAAATAGCCATAACCGCTGCCGTCATGACTCGGTTTCCTAAAGTAGCTCGACCATTTCGTATAGGTAGGCATTCCCAGCTTGAAATCGCGCAGCCGCTCGTGATTAGGATCAGGTAGCGATTCGCCTATCCGGATGTGCTCCTTGAATTTCTCGCCGTTCACGATCCAGATCATTCGCTCTCCATAGAACGTCTCGCGGCTTTTCATTTCCTCGATACTCATAGGAGAGTTCTGAAGCTCAATGACCGTGCCGTCAGGCCGCTTCACATCTGCGATGTGCCTCTCGCCAGAGTGGTCAAAGGCGACGACCTCCTGCCACTCGAATGGAAACAGTGCTTTCCAGGCGCGATGCCAAGGGCCCTCGTTCTCCATCCATGGATCGCAGTGTCGACGGCCGGCGTGTGCCCAGTGCCAGCGGATGATAGGGCCGCATTTCGCCTGTGCGGGCTTTCCACACAATGGACATTCGCCTTTCAGACCCGGCGCTGGCGCAGAGCGCGCTCCACCCACAAGAGCTACTTCCATTGATGGCATACCCGCCTCCCATTCGATGATGCGAGTCAATGTAGCTGAAATCCGCCTGGGTGCACTTCCTTCCTGGGTATGTCCAAAAAAGGAGAGAGCACTTGCTGTCAGTCAGCCAGACAATATGTCGACCGGCGCCCAAGTTGCCAGTCAAAACGCCCTGGTTTTGCTGGAAACCTCAGTGGAAACCAGCGCCTGGCAACCATAACTTTTGATAACAGGCTGGCGGCCTGTTTCGCGCGTTGGTGGTTGCGAACCTCAGTGCGAACCTGAGCCTGATACGGCCCCAGATTGCGCACCAGTCATGCGTACTGAGCTGCGTACTTAGTGTGCGCAATCTAGGGGAGCGCAACTGCCTCCCGATATTCGTTGCTAGAAAAGACCTAGTCGCATGGCAGCGTTGTAGTTGGTGAGTATTGACGGCCAGCCTGGCTCAGCGGGCGGCATGATTAATTAATGGGTACCAGGCTAGCCAGCCAAAACACTAGGTCTCGGCAGCTCCAACGTAACGGATGAGTAGCATTGCAGCAACGTTCAAGCCGACAGATGGAATGGCGGCATAAATCCGGACCGGCTGAAGGAAAGCGTTTTGACGACCCGTAGGAAAGATGCGAGCGTGGTCACTGAAAGCTCGAACGTCGAAACACAAGGGCAGTGAGATGGATCAGGACCGCGTTCATAGAGATACCCTCTACGCCGAAGTATGGGCTACGCCCATGCTTTCCCTCGCTCCAAAGTACGGAGTATCAGCGGTTTTTCTGTCACGGGTCTGTGCCCGCTTGAACGTACCTTGTCCGCCCCGAGGTTACTGGGCGAGGAAGAAATCGGGACAAAAGCCGAATATTCCACCACTCCCAAAGCCGAGGGTTGGTGACCCTACCGAGTGGAGGAAGGGGGATCAGCTACTCCGCAGTAAGGGAGCTGCGCCCGTTGATGCTGCGTTGAAAGGCCGGAGTGATAGCCGTTTGATGGTGATGGGATCGCTAGATTCGTTCACCGATGGCAGGGTAGCGGGCGACGGTTATCTCAAGCCAAAGAAACGAAATCTACCTGACCTTGTAGTTACAGAGCCTACTCTTCGCAGGGCGGCGATGATCCTTCAGAAAATAGCGACCCGTTTTCGCGACTATCAACATCGGGTTTCCGTCGCTTGTGGTCAGGCCGGGTACGCGCGCAAGGCTCTCGATGAGGAAGAGGGCCGGCTAATACGCTCGGTATTTGAAACAAGCAATTGGGCACCTGCTCGGCCAACTCTGGTATTTATCGGTGAGCTAGCAATCGGCCTGACGATCTATGAGCAAACGGCCGACAAAGATGTCGTCTATATCGACGGTAAGTACCTGCCTGTAAGCGAGGCTAGAAAGCTCAAGCCAGGACTGTGGAGCGGAACCAGAGCTGCGCGCTACCAAGTGATTACTGATCGAGCTCCAACTAAACGACTCTGCCTCAGAGCATACAGCCCTTACCCTTTGGTCGATTGGACACAAACTTGGACGGAGCAAAATTTAAGCCTCTCGAAGCAGATCGATGAAATCGTACATTCGTTGATTAGCAGCGCTACCTCCTTGGGCCCCAGACTTGCGGAAGCTCATCGAGAGGCAGATTTGGAGCGGAAACGTTGGGAGGAAGAGAGAAGAATTGCTCAGCTGGAGTATCAGCGCTCACTAGTAATCAAAACTCGGAAAGATGCGCTACACGACCTCCTGAGCATCATCGAAAAGTGGAGCGCGGATAGGAAGGTTGAGGATTTTTTCGATGACATCATCAATCGCTCAACCGACTTGAGTGAGGAGGCTCGATCTAAGCTCCTTAATAAGGTTCAGGAAGGAAGAAACCTTATTGGTAGCGTGGACAGCGTCGACGCGCTCATGTCATGGGTATCCCCACCGCCGTTGCTGAGTGAATAACTGACGTCGGGCGTTATGCTAGGGAAGGGCGGTAAGCCACTCTATGCTGTGATTGAGTCTTTGATTCTCATAACGGTTGTAGTTGAGCAGTCAGCGTGTCGGGCGGTAGCGCGGATGCCCAACCCGGCCTTTAACAGCTCCTTTACGCGCTTGTGCAGATCGGTATCCACTGGGCGCCCCTGATACTTGCCCTCGGCTTTCGCCTTCTCGATCCCCTGCGCTTGGCGCTCGCGCCGCTGCTCGTAATCCTTACGGGCGATAGCGGCCATCATCTCCACCAGCATCGAGTTGATCGCGCCCAGCATCCGGCCGGTGAACTCATCGCCTTTCGTATCCTGCATCCCCTGGTGGCTGGTCGGCAGATCAAGCGCAACGATGCGGAGCCCCTTGGAGTCAATCGCGGCCTTGAGCTTCTGCCAGTCATCCACCGGCAGACGCGAGAGGCGGTCGATTGATTCCACCAGCAGCACGTCACCCTTGCGAGCATCCTTGAGAAGGCGAAGCAACTCCGGCCGGTCAGCGGCCGCTCCGCTGGCATTCTCCAGATACACGCTGGCGATGACCTTATTATGGTCGTTGGCGAACTGCTCGAGCGAGGCGCGAGCCCGGCCGGCGTCCTGCTCGTCTGTCGATGCTCTGAGGTATGCGCGGATGAACATGAAGTGCTTCCCGTATCAGTTTAAGTGTCTCACTAATACTGTTGCACTTTGGGTGTCACATATCAAGCGAAAAGACCTAATATGCGAAGATATGCTCGTATCAGCTCAGGCATACGTTTGTTTACACCGTGCTGAACTTGCCCCGAGGCCCGAGCAAAGTGCCGAACGACTCGGCATAGCTCTCTCTCATCTGCTTCGTGAAAATCTCGGTCAGCTCGACAACCTCCGGTCCGACTTCTTCACCGCAATGGATCACCGCGATAAAGCGGCCCATGACGTCAGCGCTCAGCTGCGCGCGCTCACGCCAGACGTGGGGAGGCGTTTCTGCCTCCATGCCCTTGAAGATCACCGGCACCAGAGCCTGGCTTAGCGCCTCGATCAACTCTGGCATATTGATATCGCTGATTTTCATCGCTTGCTCCTGATGAGTTGCATCGCCGGGCCATTTCGCTGCAGGTCGCGCAACATCATCTCGTAGGCACCCTTCATGCCCCGACTTGCGCCATCGTCAGCCGCTTGCTTCAGATTCTGTGCCATGTTCTCGTCAGCGCCTCCCTGAAAGTAAAAGTTCTGTTCGATCGTTGGCATGCTTACCGACGCTGAAGAGCTGGACGCCCTGGATGTGGATGCAGCACTGCCGACATACCCGCCGTCGGCATAGCCCTTCTTGTTTGCGTTCATGCGCTCAAGGAACTCACGATTGCCGGGCTGACTGACCACTTCTTTCTTGACGACAAACTCGCCGCCATGCACCACGCCTTTTTCTTCATACTTGCCACCGATGCCAGTAAAGCCGCCACCTGAATAACCGGTTTTGGAAATGGTCTGGCTTGAGCCGGTCATGACGCCTTGGCCGAGCGCCGCACTACCGCCACTAAGAAAGCTGAACGCGGTGCCCAGGAAGCCCGCGGCTGCCTGGCGCAACTGAATGCGGATGAGGTCGGAAACCACGCCGTCGGCAAAGTCGCTGAATGACGCCTTGCCGGTCTTCACGAAGTTGATAACCGCGTCCTCCATGTTGCCAAAGGCACGGGTGAACATTTGGTTTGTCTGTCCTGCGACGTTTCGGGACTGCTCGAGGTAGGTCTGGATTGCCGAGCTGGCGCCCAGCGTCCAATCCTGCTCTGCGCGGTCGACGTCGGTGTAATACTGGCGCTGCATGGCGAGACGGCTTTGTAGCGCTGCGTTCAGTGCGGCGGTCTGCTTGGCGTACAGCTCCGGGGTGATCTTGTCTTCGTTGCGCTGCGCTGCGAGCGCATCCAGTTGCGACTGGTACTGTTCCTGGATGCCGAATTGCTCCTGCAGCCTGGCGCGCTGCTGGTCGCCCATGCCGAGCCCTGAAAGGCTGTTGCTCAGTCCGGTCCGGTCTTTGGCGAGCTGGCTATTCAGGTTCGACTGAAAGGAAAACAGCTTCTGGGTTTCCTCGGTGGCCAGCTTGCGAAGTTCGTTTTCCTTCTCCAGCGCAGCGTTCTGCTTCTGCTGTGCAAGGTTTAGATCGGCCATAGCCAGAACCTGCTTTTGCGCGGCAGTGAGCGTCTTTTTCTCCTTGAGCTGGGCGATTTCGGTTTCCAGTTCGACGAGCTTCTTCTGCTCGGCACCGATGGACCTGGTTGTGCCGTCCTGTATCAGCAACTCGCGGCTTTGCTGCTGCAGGACCGCATAACGCTGCCTGGCGTCATCGAGTAGCTTCGTGCCGGCGTCCTCCTGGAAGGCCTTCGTCTTGCCGGCGTTCTTGTTGACCGTGGTGCCTTGCTCGATCTGAGACGTTCTTGCATCAACCATTTGCTGGGGAGTCAGGCGAGCCGGAGCGGTCTTTTTGACCGTAGAGCCCCCTGTAAGAAGGGCGGCACCGGTCAGGGCCTGCTGTTTCGTCAGTGGCAGCAAAAGCAGGTTTGTGCCCTTGCTCAGAGTGAGCGCTTTGTCTATGACGCGCTGCATCTGGTTTATCTGCTTGTTGGCGCTGGCCTCGGCGGCCATGGCTGCCTCTTCGTGGCTCTTCTTGACCGCTGCAGTAGCGTCTTCGGCTGCCTGCTGCTGGGTGTACAGGGCGACAAGCTGTGCCTTAAGTGCGGCCTGCTGGACCTTGTCCGCCTCCTTGACCGCGCTTTCATACTTTCTCAGAAGGTCGGTTTGCTCGGCCACAATGCTGGATTGAGCGGCCTGCGCCTTGGTTAGCCCCATTTTCTGGGCCAGAAGGGCGGCTTCGGACTTCGCGTTTGCACCGATCAGGTCGCGTGATTCAGTCAGTTTTGCAATGTACTTTTCCCACTCAGCGACTTGCGCCTTCGTCTGAGAGCCTGAACCGCTCTGACTTATCGTGAGATTCCCAGTGCTTTGCGATATTGCCTTCGTGGCTGCATCGACGGTGCCCAGCTTCGTGGCCAGGTCTGCGGCCGAGGCCGTATTCGTTTGTTGCGTCGCGGCCAGCTCGGCCAGCTTACGAATGAAGTCAGGGGTCGCGTTGCTGTTCGTCTGAATCCACTGCGTGACGCTGTCGAGGCTTCGCTTTCCAGATTCGACCTCGGCAATCATGCTGCGGAACTGATCGGCAAACGGCCCGAGGGTGATGCCCCGCTCTACCTTGTAGGCGTAGTCATCGAGGGCGGATGATGCCTTGTCCAACGCTGCTGCCTGCTGGTCGGCCCAGGTGATTTTTTGCAGGCGCTGCTGCTCAGCCGACAGGGCCTTGTATGCGCTTACCGTCTCGCTCACGGTGGCGTTATGGCTGATCAGTGACTTGGATGCATCGTCAGCTCGATCACCGACGCTCAGGAATGAGTAAGCAACCGCGCCGGTCATGGCAATCAAGCCGACAGGCCCGGTCAGAAGCCCCAATAAGCCGCGTCCGGCAGCGCTCGCGACAAGCAGCGCCTTGCTGGCCGTCGTGACTGCTGCTGTGGCTGTCTCTGAAGCTCGTATGGCAGCATTGGCGGCCAAGGTAGTCTCAGCTACCCCCGCTGCTGCTGCGGACCTCACGGCGTAGGCCTGCTGAATCTCAGCAGACGTTGCGGTCGTGGTGGCTGCCAACTGGATCTCGGCGGCCTGGATCTGCTTGATGATTTTTATTTCGTCGAGCCGCGCTACAGCCATTCTGTTGCGTGCTGCAGCTCGACCCTGTTCGGATATCTGGCTCGACAGCCTGGACACTTCAAGCTCGCGCTCGGCAACCAAAGCCGCTTGTACAGACCTCATATTGTTGAGTTCAGACTCCTGGCGCATCCTGTCTGCAGCCAGCTTTTGTTCTGCTGCTACCAGTTCGGCATTTGCCCGGGCGAGCGTGGCATTTGCGTCGGCCTGCTTTGACTGTGCACTCAGCACCGCCTGTTTCGCTGACTCCGCCTCAGCCTTGTTTGCAGTCAGCGTTGCAGCGGTAGCGCTGTAAAGCGCGGCGGCCTGCTGGATAGAAGCCTTGGTCGAAAGTGCTAAATTGGCGATGGCCTGGCCCGTCGACAGAACCAGTCGACCGCCGATGATGTAGGCGAGCGTTTCCGCTGCATTCGACACCCGGGAAAGCATGAGGTAGGTGGCTGACGAGTCGCTGGTCAGCGCATCCATGGACTTGGAAGCGGCAACGAATGCAGATGATATGGTTGCGCTGACACCGCTGGCCTGGTCCATCTTGCCGACCAGCTGCGTGAACGAGTTGTCCAGCGCAGTGATGCTGTTGCCGATCGTCACGGCAGTCCTGGCGAAAAGCTGGTCGACGGCCTGCTGCTGAGCCTGGAGCGCCTTTACAACCGAGTCAGCCGTCAGAAGCCCAGCAGCACCGAGCGTGCGCAGCTCCCCGACGGTCTTACCCATGCCAGCCGCGATAGCCTGCGCCAATGCTGGGGCCTGCTCCATGACACTGTTCAGCTCTTCGCCTCGCAGTGTTCCGGATGCAAACGCCTGCCCGAGCTGCACCAACGCTGCGTTGGCCGACGATGCCGATGCGCCGGAGATGGCCAAGGTTTTGCTGATGGTACCGACGACGCCGGCAACACCTGCCCCGGTCAGTTTCAATTCTTTCTGGTTCGTCGCGATCCGCTGATACAGCTCGGCCGTGGCATTGAGCGGCTGATGGGAGCTTTGCGCGATATCGAACACAGCCTTTTGTGCCGTGGCCAGCTCACCAGCACCATCGGTCACCAGCTTCATGCGGTTCGTGAGGGTGCTGTAGGCCTCGGCTGCGTCGTAAAACGCTTTCGTGCTGACTGCCGCAACAAGCGGTCCAGCCAGGCCAGCGGCCGCCGATGACAGCGAGCGCACGCGCCTTTCGAGCGCCTGAACCTGGGCACCTGCTGACGCGGAATTGCGACCAGTGTCGCTCACTGCCCTGGAAGCTCCGGACAGTACCGGCCCGCTGCGCAGGCCTGCATCATTGAGGGCAATCAGGCCCCGGCGAAGATCGTCTACTTGCTGCTGTGCGCTCCGGCTGTCGACCTCAAGCGCTAAACGGGATGTAAGGGCCATCAAAAGCTCCTGAGCGCGACGTACAGTCCCGCTATGTGTTCTTGCGTAATTAAGCCGGCAGGCGCGTTGGCGACCAAGAAGTAGTCGAAAGATGGGTTGGTTTGCTGGATGTCAGTTTTGAGGTGTTTTAAAAGCATTGGCATAGGCCGTCATGAGCTCGGTGAGCGTCATCTCATGGAGTGGATGCCAACCGACAGCGTCCACTGATAGTTCGCCATGGCCTGATGAGCTAAGTCGTGATTTCATGCAGTGTTAACTGCTCCGGGTGCTCGTTTTGCTTAGGCGTGCACGCCAAGCACCGGCTTGTTTTCAGCCAACGCGATGAGCAAAGCACTCGCCTGAACGTTACCCTGGTCAGCCGCTGAACGAAGACGACTCCAGGCTGCTTTGACTTCTGCACGGGTTGGTTTGGCTTGTTGTCCACGCTGCTTACTGGTTGTTGACATGGATTGTTCCTCTGCTGGCTGGATGAAGCCTTACAGAGACGACATTAGAGCTAATATGCGCATATAACCAGTGTTTTTAGGGTGCACTTAGAGTGATACATAGAACGAGACAGTAATAGACTAAAAGAACCCTGGAAAGCGGATGGTCGGTGAAATCTTGAAGGGCGTTTTTGTCGCAGTAAGTCGCCGATAGGCAAAGTGATACAGGGGTGGATTTTCGGCTCAGCGGTTCAGCCTCAGATTGAGGTTGGGCGAGGGCCGCCCTAATGGGAGAGAGTTGTTCCGCGCCACGAAACGACAGTACGTGAAATTGTGGCGCGAGATTCTGTGAGCGCAGCGGCTTGGTGGTTACCGCAGTGGTAGCCATTACGCCAAACGTTGACAATTGTTGACATGTCGCTCGATCTAATAGCATGCCAAAGCTACGTTAGGCCTCATTCATGGGGTTGTTTTCGCAGAACGATCATTCAGCCATTGGAAATAGCTGCAAAAGCCTGGATACCTAGCTGGATACCAGTGCGAACTGCTCATTTGAATCTGCACGCGAGCTTCGCATCGACCTCTTGAATGTCAGGTTTTGTCAGGTTCCGCGCGCGGGAAATCGATCTTGACTGACGGTGCTGATCAGGCCTTGGGCTAAGCTGGGTCAACCTGGTGCGACGGAGATATTTGAGCGGCCGGCTCTCGGCTAGATCCTGCGCCAACGTTGCTGCGCACGGTGTGCATGTCGCCACATTCCTTGGCGGCCTGCTCCAGCAACTTCGCTGCTTGAGCAAGATGCCCACGCTCCTCAGCATTTTCCACCATTCGCCCGAGCGCACGCAGGCGATAGGCCCGATTCGCTACTGGAACCTCTGCAATAGCTTCGCGAAAGTTAGCCCGGGTGTCTTCAAATAATGTCACCCAGCGCTTAGCCAGCCCCTTGCTAGAGCGCTTGGTCGGGTCGTTAATCTCGACCTGCTGGCGGGACACAGTCACCCCGAAATTAGTCTTTACGGCCTCAGCGACCTGCGAGGGCGAATCGAAACAAGCCAGCGCCTGGACGATAAAGGTTTTGATTTCGGGAGTCAGCGCGGCCATAGGGTCGATTCTGTCTAGGTTCTGTCAAGAATTGACCGCATGGTCTCGCAGATCATTAGCCCCGCGCCATGCCCGTCTGTCAAGGTTATCGGATCAGCGCATGTAGAACGGCCCAATGCCGCCAAATAGACTTAAGGAATCGTAGCGGAGTGACAGTGAAGCGCTTGATTTCACAATGGCTGGTATATACACGGCAAAACTGAATTCTATACGCGATATCGTGCGGCTTGTGTCTTAGGGGAAGGAGCAGATGCGGGTGCGGGAAGCCGCGCCTGAGCAGAAGGTCAAGAGAAGAGGTCGGTGCTGGTAGCACACGAGCCCGCTCAGTGGCAGGCTCTGACGAGGCAGATTGAAATTACCAACTGCATCCTTTTCTGATATCTGCAAACGCCGCTTCTGCGCCTGAGATGTCAAAGATCGCCGTGACCGGGCTTTCGCTATATGGGGTTACGTTAACGATAAACTTGTCTGACTCCATCATTTCCTTCATAGCCTTGATCGGAGAGCCCGGATAGAAGGTCGAAGTGTTGTCAGTGGATATCTGCCAAGACCTGGTAATGGCCTTGCTTTTGCCTATGCGATAGGTAACGTCTGTGTCGTCAGTACCGATGAATGAAGACCAGTTAACGAAAAGCTCAGTCTTACCGTCGGCGCAGCGTGCAAGCATGACCACGCTTTCTACCGACCTGCCCGTGCCGCCTTCAGACCCTAAAGCCGCCGTGTAAACAGGCTTGTCGTTCAAAGGGTCGGTCTTGGTGGCGGTGTACCACTTCCCCGAGCCCTCGGTTTTAGTTGGCGTTGTCTTCTCCGCGAGCCCTGCGTCATCGGCAATCTTGTCGAAGCATGCCAGTCGCTGAACGTCGCCTTTTATTGCTGAGCATGCCGCGATTGATGTATCGCTAATCGCCGCGAGCCCTGGCGTAGATGCCGTCATGGCCGAGAGGCAAATCAATCCAGTTATCGCCAAATTACGCACAGTACAACCCTCCATAGATGAAGGGTGATTCTACCTTGCCATCAATTCGTCGCGCACGCCCCTCGTCAAATCTCAGACTCAACGAGCCCGTTAGCAGATTTGATGCAGATCGGTGGTGTGTTGCATGGTCGGCCCCTGGGTCTGTGATGGCCTATGTATATGTGACCGGATCGACCTGAAAACCTGCGCTGATCCATTCGCGGTGAGCATTTCGGGCCCCTACATGCGCAAGCCAGATAAGCGCTCCGTCGGCTCGCTCAGCAGAGTGATGATCATCCGCTATGGTTAGAGCTCTTCACTAAGGAGCAAGGGAGCATGGACGTCATCAAAGTCAGACTCTGCGTCTACGGCCAGAACAACTCCAGGCTGGGCACGATGGATAGCGAAGGGGTCATTAGGTCGGATCGAGCGGTGATCTTCCGAGTGAGAGACTGCGCTGTCTACTCGATGCACGAGGGCTATCTCGGAAAGCTTGTAGATGGGGTGTGCCGGACGAGCAGGGGGGAGCTGATATTTACCTTACGAGAATCGTGAGTGTGACTGCCGAAATTGCAGCAAATAAGCGGGCAGTGATCTGACTGAGATGCGCGCTGCTGGATAATTATAAAGGCCAGCAGAGCATTACATCAGCAAAGTGTGAATTGCCGCCTACACTGCGCTGGATGCAGGCCTTAGGAATTCTCCGGGCTTGCGACCAGGATAGATCGAATGAATTCTCAAATGGACCTGAGGCCCATCATTGAGGCTGCTTTTTTGCCGATGAAGTGTGCATGTGTGATCGCGCCGGACGGCTCAATGACGATCCAGATATTCAACCCAGCCACCGGGGCTGAAGAGTTAACAGTTGAAAGTATCGACACGACGGCACTCATTACGATACGGGATATCGTTACGCTGGTGCTCGAGGTGAAAAGGGACGTGAGGCTGCGTCGTCCGGTGTCTTACCTGCATTCCAAGGGACGGCAAGTGTAGGCCGAACAAAAAGCCCGCTCAGCGTCGGCCTAGGCTGATCCGAAAGTTGGTCGCGGCTACGGGCGCAAATTCTCGGAACGGAATAAAGTCGATAGATTCTAAAGATTCACAACTCTTGGATACCCGAAAAGGAGGTGGCGGTATGATCTCGAACTTGGAATTACGACACATTATTGAGACGGCATTTCTACCGATGAGATGCGTCTGTACCAATGGCTCGGACGGCTCACTGATGATCCAGATATTCGATCAGGTCACGAACAGGGAAGAGCTCACGGTCGCTGGCATCGACTCTTCACAACTGGTGTCGAGTCGCGCTATTGCCGCACTTGTGATGGATTTGAAGGAGGAATTAAGGTATCGAAATCTTGCGCCTGATGTACGCGGGATGGCGCGCAAAGGATATGACGAAAAAGCACGGCGCTAGGCCGTGCCCCCTATGGAGGAGATATTAAGCCTCGGTGACCGTCAGTTAACGCTGGACCGCACAACAAGCCCGTGAGAGAGCTCATCAGCATATGACTTGGCTACATCTTCTATAGCACCAACAGCACTCGCCATGTTGATAAGCTTCAACGCTTCATCATCTATCCCAACTGTGCTCAGCCGTACAGCTATTCCAAGCATTTCAATGGCTGCAGCGCTCAGCTCCGAAGCTGCGGTTATTAGGTCGTGATGCATATCACGAGACGCTTGGTTCATGCTCAACTCCTGCGGTGTGAGAAGCGCAATTCACTTTCACTGCCACGTAAAATTAAACAGGTCGTGGGCGCTCGTTCCGCCCGGCCTCTACCTCATAATCATACCCAGCAATCTTATCTTCTGCAGAAGATTCAATACCGACTGAGCGTCAACGTCAATGCTGCCAATCTTGATGGCTCCTGGGGACGCTTAGAGCTACGATAAACTCACAGAATTATATGAGGTGAGAAATGTGTGCCAGGCTTGGAATGCGATGTGATGACGCTTGGTAGCCTCGTTCCAGTAGTCGCCGACGACCTCTTTGGCCGAAACCATCATCATCATTTTGGTAGTAGAAGCATCCAGCTCGATGAGAAGCTCGTGAGCTTTGAAGCGAAAATCGTCTTGAGATGACATCTTGCTATCCCTACATAATACGGTCTGACCAGAAACAACTGACCGGTATCCCGTACAGGTGTGGACAGCAGGTCGCGTTGCTTCGACCATCCTGTCTGATGGACGGTAGTCATTCAAGCCTTCAGTTCTCTGTGCGCCACGAAATCCGATCAAGCCATTTCGTGGCGCGGATGATGTTGTCCACCCTCAATCCGAGGATGAATACCTATTGAGATGAGCTAAGCCGATCTGACGGTGTGAACGATTCATTCGGCCCGACCTGCTCCAACCCCCACTGGGGGCTCGCCCCCGCATCCAGATGTGAGCAGCTTTGCTCATATCTCAACGTGAGCCAGGATCACTTTTACGATCTGCTCGCGAAAGGGGTCGATCTCAAATCGCGACCTTAGGCCAGGTAGATACCGGAAAACTTTCCGTCATCTCCAAGCCTTAAGTGCGGCGGCGATCTATAGCTGTTCTGGGTTGTTTATCAGCTCAGACTCCCAAGAAAGGGCGTTGCGAACGCCGCGCTCTAATTCATATCGACGTGATTCAAGGCTGTCTCCGGATCGCAGGATTGCGTCGACATACTCAAGTGATTTGAAAACTCGCTCTTTTGGAGTTAGGTCAGATACCGCCAGCGCCTTCGGGGTGATTGGGGACGGGTAGATCTGCGCGTCGGATGATTTGGAGCTGTCGTTCTTCATCTTTTTTCTCCGTCGGGATTGAATCAATGCAGCGTGAGGTGAGGGGGTGGCCTTGGAGCGAGCGGTGCGCCGGGCTCGAATAGATCAGGTAGCCGGTCCTCTGGGCATTCCCGAATGAATTGGATCATTGCTGCGTGGCAGGCGCGGTAGATCGGCCCGCCAGCGCCCCAGTCGTCGCCGTAGCCTGATGAGCTGTCTTCCAGTTGTGACAGGTACGCTATGCCTTGCAGGCTTGTGTCGCCGTCCTCGGCAGTCTGATGCCGGTGGACAGGATTCACGCTCAGCAGATCGCACATCCGCTCAAAGCCCAGCGCTTCAGCCAAGCCCTCGCGGTCGAAAATAAACGACTTTCCAAACCCTGACAGGATGGCTCGTGCTCCGGCGCGTTCGACTTCTCGGTGTGCCAGCGCTTGCCGCTCAATGTCCGCAATGGCCTGTTTGGCGAATGGCAGGAATGGTTTGAGCTTGTTCGCCTCGCAACGAAAGGCCCTCCGCTCAGCAGTAATGGAATCAAGCCTTTCAGACACGATTCGACAGATTCGCCGAGTGGTGATGAGCTGGGTGCTGGCGCTGATACCTGGCTTCAAGGCGATATTGCAGAGCCTCATGAGAACGCTGGATGTCATTGGTGTATCTCCATGGGCGTTTGGTCGTAAGTGATGCGCAAATCGACACCGGCAGGGCAGTGGCGGCCGGTAGGCATGCTGCAATTGCGGCAGGCCATGACGTGGCTGATGTACTGGTCCCGGGCATGTCGCCACTCTGGTGTAGCTTTGGCGGCGTGCGTGTAGGTGCGCGCCGGTGTTGTTTGGCGGCCACGGCGCGCGATCAACGTGAGCAGTGGTCGATCCACTGGGCTTTTCATCAGGTTTGGTCGTGATGCGCCGGCCGGTGGCGGCAGGCCATCCAGCAGACCGGATAGGAGGCTCATTGCCGGATCTCCCCGGTTTGGCGATGACTCTCATATGTGCCTGTGAAAAAAAATCGGGGGAACGGGGGAACAGTGGGAACAGCCAATGTTTCCGGGGCTTTCAGAGGGGGTACATGTTCCCCACCCAAAAAACGGGGGAACAGTGATAACCAAATGCGCGGAATGGCTGGGTCGCTTATATTCAAAAACATGTTTGTGTTCCCCCTGTTCCCCATACATTCAATAAGGGGGAACGGCTACAGGCCCTATAGATACTGGCTGTTCCCCCGTTCCCCCTGTTCCCCAAGAAAATAGGTTCCTGTGAACTTGGGCATTTGCATGCGGTGATAAAGGTGTTGTTCATGCGCTGCCACCTTCACCGTCCATGACCTCTGGATCAATCACGTACAGGCGGGCCGAACCTCCACCTGGGATTCGGTATTTCTTCGTCTTGCGGCTTTCACGATCAGTGTCACGCCTCGCAAGCATTCCGCCGGCCTCCAGCGCCTTTATCACGCGGCTCAAGCCATGTCCGTGGGCCGCTTCGACAATGGCTGACTTGTTGAACAGGTACAGGCGTTTCCCCACGGACAACTCCCAGTAGCCGGCACGGTTGAAAACCTTGGTGTCGGGTACTTGGTCGTTCACGTCCGAGAAGCGGCTTGTGCCGTGCTTATCGATGAAGTCCAGAATGCCAGCCAGGATCTGTCGGTCCTCGGCATTGCCGCTGCCCACCTGATTGAGCCATTCGCCGTACAGCAACTGGCAGTCGGCCAAGGCGCTACCGGGTGCCCAGGGGAGCAGGCCATAGGCAATGGCCATTTCGCCCGCCAAGGCAATCACCGCAAAGCGATCTGCCACACGCCCGGCCTGGGCGTTGTCCTCAATGAACTGGGCTCGGGTTCTGGCGAAGTCTTCCAGCAGGCCAGGTCGGTCATCACTGGCAAGAAGATGCTCCACGAATGCGGGGCCGATGTGCCCGTGGTGCGCGCTCACTGCCACGGTGAGCAAGCGGTGGAAGTCGGCACCCTCAAGGCCATGCAGCTCGTCGAAGGCGCGGTGGGTGCGCGTACCGGCGTTCACGTCGACCATTCGCAGCTCAGCGCCGGCGTGCGCCGCATTGCCGCTGATGGCCGCGTGCTCGGACAGAGAGCGCTCGCCACTCGATAGCGCCAGCAGTCGCCAGCTCAGTTTGCCGCGGGCCTCGCGGTCGCGGGTCATCGTGCCTTTCCCCTGACCGTTGGCCAGCGAATAGGCCATTTCCTGCACCCGCTTGGGGTCTGCTCGCTTGATCTCGTCCAGCGGTAGCATGGTGTCGTTGCGGCTGGATGCCTCGATCTCCAGGCCGCCCTTGGTCATGTCCCAACTGGCCGCGAATATCCCTGGGTCGCCCCACACCGAGGAGCCAATCAGCTGCGCCAGTGACTTGCCGCTCGAGCTGTCGCCAACCAGGTGAACACCGCCGCCCAGCACGCCCACCAGACTGAGCAGGGGGCCAGCCAGTGCACAGCCGATCGCCAGTGTCAGTACCGGATTACCTTCGCACTTGGCAGCCACCTCGGTTTTCCAGCCGTCTAGCTCGCCACGCCGACTGAACAGCACCTGAGCCTTGTTGCTGGCCTGATACCGTACCTTGGCGCTCCCCAGCGTTCGTCCGGGCAGCACAAACGCGCCTGACTCATGCCAGCCCGGGCGGCTGGTGGTGGCGAACATCTCGTCCGGGCGCTGGTCTAGCAGGTACTCCATGAACGTTCCGCGTTTCTTGAGCGCGATGATGACGCCCATGCCGAACAATGCGCGCCGGGCATCCTCGCCGCTGCCGCCGAATACTTCCATGGCGATGATCCACTCCTTGATACCGCCCTCGGTGGCCAAGCGGAGCAGACGGCCCTCGTTGCCGTCGTCACTGTTGGTTGTACGGGCAACGACCGTCACTGGCGTAGAAATCCACTCGTCGGTGATAGGCCGGTCACTGGCATCATCTTCGCTCTCTTCCTCGTCGGCACCGCCACGCTTGAAGCCGTGCCAGTAGACGCCCGGGCGCAAACGCCGGCCTTTCTCGTTGATCACCCACTGCTCATGTACTGCCCAGCACGGTCGGTCTGGCGTGATGCGCTGGCCCCGATCAACCTCAAACCCGGCCAACTCCTCGCAGATCTCGCGCTCACGCCTTACCGCCTCTTGCAGTTGTTCGGAGTCGATCTCACTCAGACCTTCTCCACGCTCAATCTGGACTGCTGCGATTTGCTGAATGATCCGAGCATGCTCCCGCCCGCTCTCAAGCGATTTACGCCGGTATTCGGAGCGATCTGCAGCGGTTAGGCGTCCCGGGAACAAGTCCTTGAACTCCAGGCCGATTGAGGCGAGAACATCCTCGGATGAGCAGCCGGCAAAGCAGTGGATCAATGCCCGGCCATCGTCGGTGCTGGACACGCTCAATGAGGGGGATTTATCCAAGTGCGCCGGGCATTTCGCCATGTGACGGTTCTTGCCGGACGGCTTTACGCCATCCAGCCGTTGAAGAATCCGGCTGGCTGGGTCATCGCCCACTACGGACAGTTTTGGCCTGGATTTCATTGCAGTTGCTCCCGCGCTACTACTGCAAAAGCCTGCATGACCTGACCGTTATTGATCGCGTGCCAGTAGGTGAATTCGTCAATCGCTCCAACCTGACGAGCCTCTACGGCGGTGCCAGAACTACGCATCACAACTCGCCCGCACTCGGCGTCCTCCGCAGTCAAAAAAGGCCCCAGCAGTGGCTTGGGCGCTTTCGGATGAACTACATAGAACAGTTCGTTGGCTTTTTTCAGGCAAGCCGATCCCGTCGACGCAAGTGCATCGTTTTGAAAATTCATGTTGTTGAACCTCTATCTGGCGGACGTTTTGCTGTAGCCGCGCATAACTACGAAGGTTTCGTTTTATTCAGGCGTTTCCACTGTTCCATGTAAATGGCATTGTTGATAACGCCGCAGTTGAACAACGCCGTGAGGTGTCCAATCGCCTCGCCATCACGTTGACTTGCGAGCGGACAGCCAGATGCGAAGGCCTTCACCGAGATCTTGACTGCTTGTTTCACCATGCGCTCGCCAGTCCAATAAACATCAAGCCTGGATGGGTCGCTGAAATCGATGTTATGTGCGCCCAAGGCCCGACATCGAAGGCCGTACAGCGCCAGTTCGGCAAGCTGCTCGGTGTTCATACCGCAGAGCGCCGGGTGCTCGGAGTAGAGGTTCATTTAGCACCTGCCTTGCGCATAGCCTTGCTGGCTTCCAGTGTCCTGTTGCAGACCTCCACTGTCGCGTTGCAGGAAGCATCAGAAAGAGTGCCGATAAGTCCTCCGAGGCTTTCCAGCATCCACCCAACCTTGACTACTGCCTCTGGGCTAAGGCCGGAGTTTTCGTTATCCGCTGCACAAGCCAGCAGGTTGCCAATGCCTGAAACTCCATGCGCCAGGGTATGCATGTAGTCATCGGTCGCACGGATTACCGCATCAAGCTCATCAGCATTCATTTTTGCGATGGTGTCGTTTGTAGGAAGCAGGTCGACCCAGATCATGGATTTCATTGATCACCCCCACCAACTACGTGAATTTCCGTAATTAGCAGATCGGCCCAGGTCATAGCTGTGTGCTGGGCCATGACGGCGATCACCTTGGCCACGAGTGGCGGAGTGGTCGGGCTGGCGATTACGGCAGAGGCGAGCGCCAGCAGAGTTAGAATTTCCCTGAGGTCTTTGACCAGTTCGGAATCGATAAGGGCATGATCGTTCATTGGGCAGCTCCCTGATCATCGCGCAGGCTGTAACGCACCGACTGAACCAGCGCGGCAGCAGTGCCAGCAAGGAGGCCAAGAGATCGAAGCTCCACGCAGGTGACAGGGTCTTCGCCGTCATTGGTTGCAACGTCGAGACGAGCGCAAAGACGCTCTACCCCCAGAGCCAGATCGGCGGCCAGCGCCAGGCCCTCACCACTATCGCCGCCCTGAATCACCTGGATCAGGTGGTTCATATCGTCGCGAGCGCCGAACTTGATGGATTGCAGCGGTGGCAGTGCTTTATTTTTCGAGACGATCATTGTGCACCCCCAGCATTTTCCAGAGCGCGGGCGCGGTCCATGTGGGAGTTGTAGCGGTTGAGTCGTACAGCAAGGGATGAGTTTGCGCGGAGAGCGCTCAAGGCCATGCGGCGGTGAGCAAGTGCGCTGAGTGCGGACGGAATGAAGGCGTGTTTCATGGGTGTAGCTCCCGAATCATGAGAGCCACCACAGCCTGCCGCCAAGCAGAGAGGGGTGGCGAGTTGCGCAAGATTGGCGGACCGGTGATTCAGGAACCCGGCGCACCCGAGGGTGCTCCTGCGCAACCCGCCATAACACGAGAATGCGGGCACAAAAAAAGCGCCTGCAATCGTAATGGGGGCGCTGTTGCGCCTGAAATCGTTCGACCCGCCAAGGTCGTTGTCAGCAATGTGACGGGAAGGACAATAACCGCGGAAGCGCTTACGTGCAATCTCAGTTATCGACCGCCGGTCGCTAATCATGAATGATGATGTCATTTTGATAGTGTCTCGGCCAGCAGCGCTCCGGCACTCATCTCTGAGTCGAGAGGGCGCAGTTTGACTATTTGGCAATGGGGGATCTGTGACACTGCGAGAACAACAGCGAGGCAGATGCAGTAGAGCCAGTCGAAGGGATTCACGCGGCGGACCTCGGTTCGGACATTAACGTATACAAGGCAACACCACGATGGGTGCGCCCCCATTCATCAGTGAGGACTATCCGGGCTGTGTCGATCCGATACCCGGCGTTGCGCAGGTCGCAAATGCGCGCGCCTGGTCGGCAGATATTCAGCTCGCGCATTGCGGTGAAGGTGTCAATCGACCCCAAGCGAAGACGCTGTATAAACCGTGCGTTCTGAGCATTGATGCTGGTATTCTTGATTTGAGATATTTCGAGGCGGGCCTGTTGGTCGGCCTTTTTTTTGTCTGTCATTTATGCAGCCTCCCCGCGCAGCGCGATGCGCTGGCGAACCCATGCCTGTACTTCTGCCAGCACAAAACCTACTGGCGAGCCACGCGACTTGCTGTTGCTCAAAGGCACAGGCCGGGGGAAGGTCGGATCGTCTTTGAGGCGTTTGTACACTGTGGGGCGGGCGAGACCGGTGATAGCCTCTAGATCCGGCATGCGAATCAGGGTGATTGCCGGATCGAAGTTCTGGGCCGAGGTAGCAGGGCCTTGTTTCGGGGTGTGAATGCTTTGCATGGCGTGTTCCCGTTATTTCTGTAGATGACGGGAGACAGATTGCTGAAAAGCCAAAATCAAAAAAAAATGCCAGGCGTATTGGGTATAGGGTTATCCATAACGGAAACATGGTTATCCGTTACGGATAGGTGGTTTTCTGCTCCGGCCACCTTTTCTTGCATATGCGGGTGCGACTGGCTTGATCCACTCTTTCAGACGCTCGCTAGTATCAGGCAGAGCCATATGAAGTCCTATGTCCACAAGGCATCGATAAACGGTGACGGCCATGTCTCCGATTCTAATGGACTGATTTACGTCTTCATTCCAACGCGACTCAGCGAAGCTCAGAGCCTTCTCCATAGCCTGCTCTTTAAGCCGGTTGATTTCATTCAACCCTTTCATGCGGCTATCTTTCTTTGCGAGCGCATCTGCGCGCTCTTGTTGAACAACATTTGAATGGGACAAAACCAATGCATACTGAATGTGCTTCGTAGCCAGAACGAGTCGCATACCCGCGTCCATCATCGTATGACGTTGTCGGTGTACAGCTCGGCGCGCTTTATCTAAATCGCTTTGTTCCCTGACAATCCCAGGCATGGCAGTTTCGAGCATATCTTCGATGTATCCACTTTCGGCCAATGCCTTTCGGTCGTCAGCAAACGGAGGTGTTGATGCGCAATCAAGTGCAAGCTGGAATTCCTCTAGCGCATACACCGCCCAGAGCTGAGTCTCAGAAAAAGTATTTCCAGTGGAAAGCTCCATTTTTTTTGGGGTGAACATTTTTAGAAGTTCGTACTGCCGGTTCTCTCTCATGTATTTAGCTGTGACGTCGTAGTCGTCGGCGTCCCGCCCCGGTAACGCATCCTCAAGGTAAGCGCGGTACTGCTCTCCAGCATCATCGGTGAAGCTGATAATGCTCCGGCGAATTTCGGCGACCTCACCTGTGGTGAGGTCTTTTAGAAGCTCGACAATGTCTTGGTAGACGATGCCGAAGCCCATGCCGTCAGGACAGAAATAATATGGGCTGAAAGGGTCGTAGTCGTTGTATGGCGTCCCTTCGGGTCTCGGGTCAAACCTAATCATGTAGTGAAGCCGATCCTCAAAAATTACCGGCTCGGAATCTTCTAGATATCTCACACAAAACTCCTATTGATTTGGCGACCTAGTGCCAGTTTGTCCTTTCAGGCTCTCGGCCGTCGCCCTGTTCCAGAAAGGCGCGCATCAGGCCCTCTGGCCGAAGGTACCTTGAATAATCACGCCTCCAGCCAGGCCATCAAGGTGATCCGCATACCACTGCATCATGGTCGTGCGCTGGGCTAGGTACTGCGCCTTGTTGTAAACGCCACGGACACCCTGAGGCTTGTGGCTGAGCTGCGCCTCAATATGGTCGGCCGTGAAGCCGTGTTCATTGAGCGTGGTGCTCGCAATATGGCGAAAGCCGTGGCCAGTCTGGCGGCCTTCATAGCCGATCCGGCGCAGTGCCATCAGGAATACGGTGTCACTGCGCGGTTTGGTTCGGTCGCTGCGTCCGGGGAAGAGCAGGGGGTACGCGCCGGTGATAGGGCGTAGCTCTTCCAACAACTCAATGGCCTGACGGCAAAGCGGCACCAGGTGCTCTCGACCTTTTTTGCGGCCCTTGCGCTCAACTGGGATGGTCCACAGCTTCTTTTCCAGATCGAACTCGGACCACTGTGCCTCGCGCAGCTCGCTAGGACGCACCGCCAGTAGGGTGAGCAGTCTCAGACCCAGCTGCACGTCTTTGGCATGCGGGTATGACTGGATCGCGCGAAGAAGGGCGGGCAGCTCTTCGGCTGAGACGTGGGCGTAGTTTTCGGCTTTGCCGCTGGAAAGGAATTTGTGAACTCCCTCCAGTGGGTTGTTCACGGCACGGCCGGTCACGCGAGCCAGATCGTAGACATCCTTGCAATAAGCGCGCACTCGGCTCATCTGCTCAAGAATGCCTTGTTGCTCCAAACCCCGGAGCAGCTCCATCCACTCCATTGACAGGATGCCGGTGTACCGGCGCCGGCCGAAGGTGGGAAACACATGGCGTTCAAGTGCTCCCATGATCCGCTTGGCCGTGCCTGCATCCCAGCCGCCGATGCGCGAGGCATGCCATTCACGTGCCAGCGTCTCGAACGTATCGTTTGCTGCTTGGGCTTCAGCCGCTTTGCGCGCCTGCTTGGTCACCATCGGGTTTCGGCCTTCGGCCGTATCGGCGCGAAGATCTGCAGCCTTTGCTCTGGCTGATGCGCCGCTGACCTCGGGGTATCCGCCAAGCCCCAGCCATGACCACTTGCCGTCGGCTTTTTTGTAACGCAGTTGCCAGGATTTTTGCCCGTCAGGTTTCACTCGAAAGTACAGGCCATTGGCGTCGAGTTCGCGGTACTCCTTCAAATCCGGCTCAAGGCCTGCAAGAGCGGTGTCGGAGAGCGGTCGGCGCTTGATTTCGGACCGTTTCACGGCTTGTATCCCTTCGGTTCAATTATTTTCGAAGGATACACGCTGGGATACACGGTGGATAGATATAGGGGGATACAAGGAGAGATAGCCAGAAACAAGAAAGCCCGCACGAGGCGGGCTTCTTGGGGTTGTTTATAGACAGATGTAGACGTCTGTAAACAGGTACTTGGTGGCTACACAGGGACTTGAACCCCGGACCCCAGCATTATGAATGCTATGCTCT
>LIDZ01015479.1_pt10 | contig 23850 bp, 20 predicted proteins | sample 644651 | NCBI WGS metagenome assembly LIDZ01 (sample SAMN03856242, study PRJNA289617) | food metagenome | isolation source: wine grapes on drying loft during traditional withering process | host: Vitis vinifera cv. Corvina | place: Italy: Gargagnago di S. Ambrogio di Valpolicella | collected 2014-01 | reverse complement strand
TATAACGATCATCATAAAACTAATGAAAATGACAAATACGGTAAGGGATAACGCGCGAGCAACAAAAAATACACCTCGTGTAACGGGTCTGGTCAGTATATTTTTAATCGTACCTTTAGTTCTCTCCTGCAGAATCAAACTTGAAGCATAGATGGCTACAAATACACCTGTAAACAAAAAGCTGGCTTGTAAATGTTGTATTGCAAAAGATTGACCGTTGGAGGTAACGAGAACCGATCCTTCAGAACCGTACACGGAATAAAAATAGGCGGAGATCAAAAAACTTAGGCCGTAGATCGCAGCGTAGAGCAAGGAAAGCTTCGATGTCAGTAACCTCATTGTTTCAAATTTCAAGAGTGTTAAGATATTTCTCATGGTCGATATCCCCCCTGTGTAATCTGTAAGAATAAATCTTCTAAAGTTTCAACAGAATTAGCAGATAGCAAACTCATTACTTGCCCCTGTGCTACGATTTCCCCCTTTTGAAGGATCGCAACTTTGTTGCATAGATCCTCCATTTCTCTAAGCATATGACTGGAGATGAAAAAGGTAATGTTCTCTTTGTTTGCAAGTTCCTTGATTAATATCTTCATTTCTCTCAACCCTATTGGATCAACGCCATTTGTCGGTTCGTCCAGTATGACTAGCTTGGGGTACCCCAGGATAGCATTGGCTATGCCGAGTCTTTGCTTCATACCCAGCGAGAAGGTTCCGACCTTTTGTTTCAAATGGCTGGCTAGTCCAACCAGGGTAAGCACTTCTTCAATTCGCTCATTGTGGATATTCCCCAAAAGAGCTGCACTTAATTTTAAATTCTGATAAGCAGAGAGATTGGGATAAAATGTCGGATTTTCAACGATACAACCCACTTTTGAAATAGCCTCTTTAAAGTGTTCTTTTAAAGAAAGACCACTAATGAATATCTCACCTGATGTTGGAAAAACCAGATGAGTAATCATGCGAATGGTCGTTGTTTTTCCAGCCCCGTTAGGTCCTAGAAAACCAAATATATCACCAGTACTCACTTGAATATTTACGTTCGATACGATAGGTTTTCCATTCATAACCTTAGTTAAATCTTTTGTCTCAAGAACGATGTTTGTCATAATTCTTCCTCCTCTTTGAATTAATTGTAGCAACTCAAAATAGTATCCTTATGCCGAAATGATAAAGAGCCGCCTTGAGTTTCATAAAGTTATGATAAAGTGTAAACATCAAATAGCCCCCACCTATTTAATAGATGAGGGCGAAGATAAACTGGATTATGGTCTAACCACGAACCAACTCGCGGAATTCCGCAGCAACAATTCCGGCGAGCAGCAGCGGTTCTAGTTCCATTTGCATACCGATCTTTCCGGCGCTGACTGCCATTTTGTCCAATACCGCTGCGCTGCTGTCTATGTAAGTGGGATACAACTTCTTCATGCCGACTGGCGAGCAGCCCCCACGGATATAACCTGTCCATTTCTGCAACTCTTTAACGGGCAGCATCTCAATTTTCTTCTCTCCGGCCGCCTTGGCAGCCTTTTTGAGATCCAACTCTTCCGCCACAGGAATGACAAACACATAAAGCTGTAGACCGTTATGGGAAACTAAAGTCTTAAATACAACCTCCGGCGGTCGGCCAACCTTCTCGGCAACAGCTGTTCCGTGAATCTGCCCATCTTCATTGTCATAGATAAGAACCTCATACGGTATCTTCTTGGCATCCAATATCCGCATGGCATTTGTTTTGGTAACTTGCATGTCGATCCACCTCCCTGACTATTCATATAGTACAACTATAGCAAGAAAGTAGATTTCGCACTAGCCGAATAGGTTCGTTCTTCCACCCTCGCCAAATCAGCATTATATATAGTGATTCGGGAGAATATTTTCGTATATTATCGGCATACTACACTTGTTAAAAATCAAAGAACAACAGGTGTTTTAGGCGGCAATTCCAAAGAAGAACCAATGCATTATGGAGAAATTTTTAATGTCTGGCAAGCTTCTATGGTAGCAAAAGGTGCGATATCTTGTTACCGAGCTTATGGATACCACAGCGGTGACCACGATCTAAAAAAAATACTAGGTGATCTTATTGACCAAGCGGAGCTTGAAAGTAGTGAATGTGATAAATTGCTGGCAGATAACGGTATTGCTTCCGCTCCAGTTATGCCTGAGCGGCCTCAAAGCAAACTTGAAGATATTCCTGTAGGTGCAAGATTTACAGATCCTGAGATAGCCGCAAAAATTGCCGCCGATATTGCAGTAGGATTAGTCGCCTGTAGTCAGGCCATGGGGCAATCGATCCGTGAGGATATTGGAGCCTTATTTGCCAAGTATCACCTCACTAAAGCAGCACTAGGAGTTAAAATCCTGCATATGAGCAAGGAAAAGGGGTGGCTCATCCCCCCTCCACTACAAGTGAAAAGACCAGAATCAGTTAACGTATAAACAGGAGAGGGTGTCCCGAAGCCATTTTGGCAGTAGGGACGCCCTCTCTATTTATCAACCGTTATTGTTCAAATCCCGCCCGAATGGGCATAAAGAGAACTTCATTGTTAATAAAAGTGCCTGTTGGCATATAATATTGCAACCCAATAATATTGTGATCTATATTCATTAAGTCCTGTCCAAAAGTTGTAATGCCCGCAGACTCCAGATCAATGCCCATAATATTAGCAAGGGTCGGCAGAATATCGATTTGACCTCCGGTCTGAGCAATAATTCTCCCATAATCCTGCTGCAGCACAAAATTTTGAAAGGATTCGAGCTGGACTACGATCAAAGCTTTCCTTACATATAAATTTCCAAATCGCTTCATGCCTTCAGAATCGCTCCTTTAAGGCAAACCACCTTTTCATAGTCCTATCCTGCTTATTGTGGTTTCTCTAGGCGTATTATACTTAGTATTTTGACGTTTTTCACATAGCAAAGGGCCCCTTGCCATTTATGGCTTAAAGGACCCCTCTTACCGTACCAACTAATCTCTGGGATAATTGACTTGCATAATATCCATAAAAGGAACCTTTGTGATCTCTTCGGATTGGCTGATGTGTACTTTGCCTGTGCGCGAGTCCATTAATACAATGTGTCCGCGTACCAGTTCTTCTTTTCCCCATACAGTCAATACGATCTCAGAATCCTCTTGTTTTGCTTCGGTCAATTGATTGCCTATTTCCTCCAGCACAAATTCATCTCTGGTAGGACGCTTAGATACTTTTGGTTTTGCCACACGATTCCTCCAATAAGTCATTGCAAGTTACGGTAGTACTGCGTATGAATGCTCCCCATAATTATAACATGCCTGCACCTTTTCTGGCATCCGTCAACTGTTCTGCTTACGTTCCATACCCTAGCAATGTGGCAAATAGTAATCGCTCCGATTCCCCTCAAACTCCAGCGTGTGTTCTTCAAAAATAGATCTTTAATACTACAAACTATATGATATCATAGGGATAATCGACTAGGTCATAATGACTATTTCCTAGAACTTACTATCCTTTTGGGAGTGGAACTATGCGAATCTCTTTGGCTGAGCTTAAAATCGGAGATGTATTGGGAGGTGATGTATATAATTTATCTGGCTTGCATCTTTTACCTACTGATAAGATTATTAGTGAAGAAGATAGAGGGAAATTATTGAAGCACAACATTGAGTATATCTATATCAAAAAGGATAAAAAGCCAAAATCTAGATACCGTATGCAAACCTTATATCCTAAGCATTTGCAGATTTATAAAAATGCTATTCAGGGCATTAGGGAATTATTTCAGTCCGTCCGGACGGAGGGCATTATCTCTAAAGATTTTGTAAATGAAAGGTATTCAGAGATATTATTGAAATTTGAGGATGAACAGGATCTTCTCTCTTTCTTACTGCACTTAAACAGAAAAGATGAATATACCTATGAGCATTGTGTTCAAGTCGGAATTTTCTCCTACTTTATTGCCACCTGGCTGGGGTTAGATAAAGAAGAAGCCATCCTGATTGGCGAAACCGGGTATCTCCATGATATTGGAAAAGGTAAAGTAGAGAATGCTATTCTCTTAAAACCGGATAGACTTACGAATGATGAATTCACTGAAATGAAAAGGCACACTACATACGGATTTGAGATTTTGCAAGAATCGCTTGGAGAGAATAACATATTTGCTATTGTTGCCCTTGAACATCACGAACGACTAAATGGATCAGGCTATCCTTTGCAAAAAAACTGCGATGACATCCACTTCTATTCTAAAATAGTAGCGGTAGCTGATATCTTTGATGCCATGACCTCAAACCGCGTTTATCAGGAGAGAAAGAATCTTCTGTATGTACTCAGAGAACTTCATCGGATGAGCTTTGGTGAATTGGACGCTGCCATTACACATACCTTTATCAAGAATCTGCTGCCTCATTTAATCGGTAAAAAAGTGGCGCTAAACAACGGACAGACAGGAACCATTGTCATGACAAATCTCTTGGATTTCTTTAGACCCTTGATTCAATTGGATGATGAATTCCTTGACTTATCTATTCATACCTATATTGATATTGTTTCAATCCTTATGGATTAAGCGCTATTTATCTTTTGCTCCACTAAACATAAGAGGGCATACACTTGTAAATAAGTGTATGCCCTCTTAACCCTTATCAGCTATTCACTGATGGGAGCTTGTCTCTGTGAGTCATAGACAAGTAGACAACCAAGATAAGGATAGTCACTAGAAATATAATGCTGGTTCCAGTAGTTCCTAGACCAAGACCACCATCCCCCTGCTGCTGTGAGAGATAATCCCCCAATGAAGCACCTAAAGGACGGGGCAGGATGTAGGCAATCCAGAAGGCTAACACAGCATTTAATTTAAAGCGATAATGGGCAAAGGTGACTGCCCCGATCAAGGCGGCGAAAATGAGCGCTGATACCCAGTAACCCCAATTCAGCCCCTCGGCTACCAGATCTCCGGCAGCAGTACCCAGAGCAAAGGTGAATAAAATAGTCAACCAATAAAAGGCTTCCCGTTTGGAAGTATAAATGGAATGAATGGATAATGTCTTCTCACTAACGAACCAAATTACAAAGGTCACTATCAGCGCAATAGCAAAAATAAAGGTCGTTGTCACTAGGGGGACCCCCAAGTTATCCGTGAGATTGTCAGTGGCCAGCGTGCCAACAACACTTATAAGCACAACCGTAAGCCAATAGATTCCCGGTACGTACTGCTTAGATCTGAATTGAAATAACAATGTAATTAGCAATAGAACAGCCATAACAATACTTGTATTGGTCAAACCCCAGTTCATATTCACATTTAGAAAATCTGCAGCCGTCTCCCCTACCGTAGTCGCTAAAATCTTGATAATCCAGAAAAAAATCGTCACTTCTGGGACCTTGCTCAGCAATTGCCGGGCACTAAATGGAGCTGTCTTGATATTATCAAGAGTTGCATTTTCCGTTTTCAAGCTTCATTTCCCCTCTCGGACTTATGGCGATTGGGGTTTCTCCCTGCCGCTTGCCTTAAGTGTAGCAGGGCATTCTGAGAACACGGTTAAAAGGCTTATTATAGAATTTTAGAAGTCTTCTTTCTCTTGCGGATTCTGGAAATCCACTGTGTACCTATTCCCAAGGATAACAACAGAATTAGGATAAAGAAAATCCAGCCAATAATAGGGATATTCACAAAGGCCGTTAGAATGGCTGCTCCAACCAACACCTTCATCCAATCCGATAGTGGTGCGGGTCCATGAAATATTTCGCCAATACGGTAGCTAATCACAGTAGTTCCTAGAGCAAGCGCAACTACTATTACCAGCAGAACTAGCACTAAGACTGGGATACCAATCACCGTGACGAGCAACAACACGCTTAATGCCGCTATTATCAAAGCACTTAAGAACCCAATATAAAGTAAACGTCCTATTGAAGCTTGCTTGTAGTGAACAGTAAAGTCAGCCATTTTATGTCTGCCAATGATTCTGATAAGTACAGGTATAAGTATCATCAGTAAGCTGAGCGCCAGTTGCAGCACCCACAAACCCATTACTAGCCCACTTCCGATCAATAGACTGTTCTGAGTCGCCGTGTCCAGAGAAATATTATAGATGTCGTCCCCGAGTACAGCACCTGGATCTTGGCTGACATGCCCTCCGATTACCACGATAACACCTTTTATATTCGCCTTGCTGCCCAGATGAAGATTGCCATTTGCGATTACCAGGACACCATCCACTTGACCAAGAACCTCTGCATCTCCTCCAACGACATATACATCATCTACTGTCTGTCCCGCAGGAACGGTCGTATTCTGATGTTCAAATATACTCCTCGCTGAGGCTACATTAGGAATGAACAGCATGAGCAGCATGAGCAGCATGAGCAGTGTCAAACAACTTAAAGTATACCGTTTCAATGTTTTCATCCCTTTCATGGAGTCGTGGTTTGGAGGAGCCTCTTTAGTGAGTATGCAGATAGAATCAGGATAACTAATGAAAATACAACCATCAGCCCGGATAACATCGGTAAGCCAGTAATGTAATGTGAAGCCAAATAGACCAAAGCTATCGTTAATTTCAGGAATCCATGAAGCAGATTTACTAATACTGTGCTTGTTACAAACCAAAGTATCCCAAGAGACAACAATGCAAGCATTGAAATAAGGAACCAACCTTTTTTAGCTACTGCAGAGGGTTGTTCCCTACCTATCGATTGGAGAATTAGGGCTTCGAGATTGTCAGGCGCTTGAACTTGTTCATATGAAGACATCACGACATTTTGGATAGACAATAGATCTTCCAGAAGGATTTGACATGTTTCACAGCTCTCCAGATGGGCTTCAACTTGTTGTCTCTCGTGATCCTCCAGTTCATCATCAATATACGCTGACAATTGATCCTCAAGATGGTAGGTCATCCTTGGTCCTCCTTTCCTAATTCCTTACGCAATGCCATTCGTGCAGCAAATAACCGTGATTTAACAGTCCCTAGGGGTACCTCAACCATCTCTGCTATTTCTTCATAACGGTACCCTTGTACATCATGCAGTAAGATAATCTCCCGATGATCGATAGAAAGTCTGCTCATACAAGCTTGAACAGATACTGTCTCCAAGGGGTCTGACAATCTTAGATCTTCAATCATATCATGAGGCTCTGTACTGAAGCTTTGTTCTTTTGCACGTTTTTTTAATCGATCCTTGCAAAGATTGGCTACAATTCTTAACAACCATGCTGAAAAAGCATATTCATTCTCCAGACTGGACATGGAATGAAAGGCCTTGACAAATGCCTCTTGCGAAATATCCTCTGCATCCATCCGTTCACTCAACATGCCCAGTGCGTAACGGTAAACATGCCCTTTATAACGATTGACAAGTTCACCAAAGGCTTCTCGATCGCCCACTTTGGCTTGCTGAATAATATGATAAAGTTCCTCGTCTCCCACCGTGTTCAACTCCTACCGAAACGGAAGCTTTCTCATCATTCTGTATAGCTTAGTTAATCAGTTTGGCGCCCTCGCTAGTTTGAAGCTTCCTCAGAAGCTCCAGTAGTATAACGTTCAGACTCACCCAAACCCCACCAAATACATAACCTGCAACGACATCGCTTGGAAATTGCACATTAAAATAAATCCGGCTTATCCCGACAAGAAGACATAATAGAATTACAGCTAAAATGACCGATATATGAATGAGTCTCATGCTGTAATGACGCAGCAGCAAAAAGGCGGAAAAGCCACATACGGTAATCGAAGTTAAGGTTTCATCGCTTGGAAAAGTATTAAATAACTGCAATCCGGGAACCACCTGTCCCGAACGATGAAAAAGCATCCTCAGACCTTCATCCAAAAATTCCACACCTATAACAACCCAGAACAGGAAGCCAAGCTCCAGCAGTCGTTCGCGGGATCTGAGAATGATCCATACGGCAGTTATTATGAGAAGTGGCCCATAAAGAGAGATAGACCCTAACTTTGCAAAACCGCTCATCCAACCCATCCACTCTGGACCAAATAGCGAATGAACTACAAAAGAAGCAACCTCATCGAATTCACTAAACTCTTGTGCTAAGAAATCCTGAATCAGACCCAGCATCAAGGAAACGAATAGAACAAACGTTATAAACGAAGATAATAACAGGATTCTGACTTTTCCCAGCGAGTGAAAATGTTGTACCCCTTGTGTAAGAAGGCTCATTACCGCGCCCAGTACACGCCGCTTGTACTTTTGGTAGAAATACACTAAGAGAGTTAATACAATAGAGGCAATTCCGAAGATGATCATATAGCGGTTCACCGTTTGGTGATAGGTCTCCCACTTTGGTCCTAGTATTCTTCCAAGAGAAATGAACAAACTCACCCACACAATTGCACCTGAATAGGAGTATAGCGCATATCGCCGAAAGGACATGCGGGTGACTCCACAGAAGTAGCCCGTAATATGCCGAACCCCTGGAATGAAATAGGCGACGAACAAGAGCTTATCGCCATATTTCTCAAACCATAGGCTCATCTTTGCCAGCTGTTGTTCACCCAGATGAATACGATGCCCGTATTTAGCGACGAAAGGTCGCCCTAGTCGATAGCCAATCCAGTAGGAAAGGGTAATACCGGCTGTGACGCCGGCACTCGCTGATACAATACTAAGCAGCCAATTCAGCTTTCCTTCAAATACGAATAAGCCGGTATAGCTCATCATCATTTCACCAGGAAGAGGTAAAGCAAGCATTTCAAGGAATAGGGCTATAAATAACATTCCATAACCATAGTGTTCCAGCCATGTTGTCAGAATACTCAAAGAAACGCCCCCCTCTTCCTTTAGTCTGAACTTAAACAAACATTCGTAATCATTCTTACTCATCGCTATATTACACTGTTTATCCTCGCATAGATATGTCAGCTTTACGTACTGCTGTGCCTTGCATCCATTCATAAATAATGGGAATAACAACAAAGCTATTGAGTGTTGAAGTGACCATCCCGCCAATAACTACAATACCTAGCACTTGTGAAATGACAGTGTCAGCGCTATGAGACAAAGCTAGCGGAATCAAGGTGAGAACTGTCGTGCCTGCTGTCATAAAGATCGGCCGAACCCGGGAAAGACTGCCCTGCACTACGGCTTCTCTTAGACCCAAACCTTCCTTGCGATTTCGCTCGATCTTATCAATGAGCACAATCCCATTGGTCACCACGATACCTGTTAGCATTAAGACTCCAATAAATGCAGCGAGATTCCATTGTCCATGAATGGCATACAAGGCAAGCACCACACCGGATAAGGCCAAAGGGATGCTGACCAAAACGGCAAGTGGGGCCTTCCAACCCTTAAATACGAAGCTTGTGATCATTAGAACGAGCAGGATTGATACAAGAACAGCTATCGTTATTTCGATAATCATCTGTGTGACTTGTTGCGTGATGCCTCCTAGGGAATACATTACTCCGTTTGGAAGCTGCACTTCCTTCAACGTCTGATCCACAGCACTGGACACCTTACTTAAGTCACTGGAGATAATTTGTGCACTTACGACAGAGAAAGGTTGGCCGTCACGCTCCTGAATGGACGAAACCACATCACTTTTATGAATAATAGCCACTTGATCCAGACGATACGACTGGCCATGGCTGCCTTTAACGGTTTCTGCCGCTAGCGAAGCCAATATTTGCTCTGGCGTGTATACAGGTAGTTCCTTATCCTTTACTAACCCCGTCTTAACAGGATCAATGTAGACGTCAACCGGAATCGATCCATTACCTACAGATGTTGAGATGTCAAAATCTTTGCCTTTGCTCAGGTAACGCTTCAATATCTTGTTGATATCGTCCTCTTTAATACCTGCCTGTGTAACCTTTTCCTTATCTAAAGTAATGCTATACTTCGGATTACCGTTGGTCAGGTCTGTTTTACCGGATACGCTTAGACCTTGTACATCGGCTAGTTTCGTCCGCACTAACTGAGCTGCCTGCTCCAGTATTTTTTCATCGGCTCCCATCAGCATAATTTTAATTGTTGAATCATCACCAGCAATGTTTTGATTGGTAACCGTAATGGCCGCACGATCCGAAAGGTTAGCCAGATCTTTTTGTAAGGCTGGGATGAATGTATTGACCTGCTTTTTATTTAATAATTGGATCGAAAGATTAGCCACATTAGGCTGCTGAATGTACCCACCGCCTTGATCAAATACATCATCGGCCTGTGGCGTAAATGAAGATCCGAAGGTGGCTGAATAAGCTGCAATTTGTGCATTATTATGCAGAACCTCTTCTACTTTCTTCACTTCCTTATCCACTTCCGATAGCGGTGTCCCTTTCGGTAGCTCTACCTTGATGGCCACCTGACCCGTGGCTGTGCTAGGAAGCAGACTGAACGGAAGCTGTGAGGCGAACAGTGCTGCCACTATAAATAGAATGAGTGAGGTGCTGATCACCATTTTTTTATGCTTTAGTGCCAACAGAAGAAAAGGTTTCATCAGAGGCTCAAGTGTTACCGCTTTAGCCTTAGGCTCTCTCCAGCCGATAATAGCAAAGGCCGGAATCACAAGCATAGCGACAAGGAACGAGATCACAAGCGCAATGACAACCGACCAGGCAAATCCAGCATACGAAGCTCCGATAATCCCGCCTACCAAAGCTATTGGAACATATACAGCAATAGTAGTCGCAGTAGAAGCGAATATAGCTGGCAGCATCTCTACAACCGCAGAAGACAATACCTGCAGTATGGGCTTATCCTTATTTTCCTGAACCCGTCGGTGCATATTGTCCAAGATAACGATCGCATCATCAACGATACGCCCCATGGCCACGATCAGCCCGGAAACGGTCAATATATTAAGCGTAATGCCCATCCCTTTGAGAATAGCAGTCGTAGCGAGCAGCGATATGGGAAGCGACACAGCGATAAGTAATGTTGACCGCACATTCCGGAAAAAGAAGAGCACGCAGAGCATCGAGAACAAACAGCCTAATAACCCTTCACGAATCAGTCCTTTCAGAGAGCTGTTCAGATCATGTGCACGGTCTGTCTGCAAGTTCATCGTTACATCACCGCTCTTCACAGCAGCAATACCAGACACCCGATCTTTAACATGTTGAGCAACATCCGTGATCGTCGCGGTAGGCTTCTTGATAACGTTGATGATCACACTCGCTTGACCGTTGGTTCGAGAGACGGTTTTGACATCCGTAAGTGAGCCTGAAACAGAGGCAATGGCCGATAATGGCACACTATCACCGTCTTTGTTCTTCATCACAAGGTTGTTCAATTGTTGCTCAGTGAGGTCCCAACCTTCCACGCGAATAGGAAATGAGGCTTTTACATTCGCTATATTCCCCTGTAGGCTGGGTAGGTCCGCCACTATGGATTTATTGAAATCGTCTAACGTGATGCTGTTAGCTACCATATCTTTCATCCGAAGGACCACCACATAACCCTTGTTAGCTCCTCCAATAGTCTGGACATCTGCCACACCGGGAACAGATTTTAATTGTTTGACAATATCGGTTTGCAGTGAAGATTGCAGAGTCAGATCATCTACTTGCTTGCCACTAGCCATCAGACTGTAGGTCAGTATCGGAAATGTGCTTGAGGTCAGTCTGGTTACGATAGGCTTATTGACTCCATCGGGCAAGCTCGCTTCGTTTAATGCTTGTTTAATCGTGTTCTCTGCTTGCTCCATATTATAATCCATGGGGTAATACAGATTCATTAGAAGCCCACCATCATACGAGGTAGTCTCCAGATTGGTTAAACCTGGTGTCTTGCGGATTACTTCCTCTATGGGCGTTGTGATATCGCTTCTAATCTGGTTCGCTTGGTAAGACGAAGCTCGCAGCGACACCATTAATGTGGTGTTATTAATACCGGGGAGATAATCTCTTTGCATTTGAACAGCGGATACCGCTCCCCAAGCTAATATGAGTACAACACAAACTAAAATGATAGTTGCTCTTTGCATTACGGATTCAATCATTCGCTTCATTGTGAAGTCCCCTCTCAAGTCTATATAAGAAAAGACTTCATGAAGAGCCCAATTGTTCACCTGTGAAAAAAAATAATATAAAAAAGGCCAACCGCCATAGAGCCGAACCATTGATGAGATGAAAACATTCACAAAACGAAACAGTGACTTTGGATCAATAAATCTGACAATTCCATGTATATTATAAAGAAAGCTTGTGTCTTGTACTATTCTGAATTATGTTATATTTAGATATGTTTAGACATAATTAGATATATTCAGATATATTAGTGGAGGTGACTTGCTTGAAAATAATTGTCAGCATCGATGATACAGACCAACTCTCTACCAAAGGAGTCAAAGGAACTGGGGACGTTGCCGAGGCAATGGCCGCAGCCATTGAAAAAAATCAGTGGGGAACAGCAGAACGTATAACAAGACATCAGCTTTTACTGCACAAGGACATTCCTTATACGTCTCATAATAGCGCTATGAGTTTTACGGCCCAATTATACAATGCTGCGCTGTTGCCGGAGGTCATCCATTTCTGCAGCCGTTTTTTGGAAGAAGAAAGTGAGCCTGAGGCAGATCCCGGACTCTGCATCGGTGCTGTCGAGAGGCTGATTAGCCCCGATTCATTGATTGCTTTCGGAGGAATGGCCAAGCGGGAGGTTCTGACCAAAGATCAAGCCTACCTGTTGGCAAAAGAGATTGGCATACATTTGTCCGAACACGGAGGAACTGGACAAGGTGTCATCGGAGCGCTCGCTGGAGCGGGTTTGCGGCTAAGCGGAAACGATGGTGCGTTTAAGAACAAACATAAGCTGGGCGAACCGGGAATGGAGCTTTCCGTGTCGGAAATTTGCCAACGGGCGGGCGTTGACCGGATCAAAAATTCTGACGGTCACTGTCTTGACGGGGATTCTGTTATCATTCTGGGCAACATGGTGAAATCCATTTTATCTGAAGGGTTGTCCGTTATTCCAGTTGAGCCTGCGGAACCCGTTAACGGACAGAAACGATGGATCACCTGCTCCAGGGAGCAAATTCACCGGCAGCAGGGAAACAATAGAACATGAAGAAAACAAATTGGAGACCTGAGAATACGCTCTCGTCCACAGATGGAGTTCAGCAGAAAGCAGCAGCAGAGCAAGCCGTGGCCTGTACTCAGTTTCAACCCGATGCAGAAGAGGAATGGGCAGCCGAGGAGCAGGTATCCTGCTGGAACTGCTATAACAGGCGCTGGCTATCTGCAGATCAATATGTGTGTACCTTAGAGCAAAAATAATTTTCTTAACACTTCATTTCAGGAGGCGTACAATGTTCGATATTGCCATTATCGGAGCCGGAATTATTGGAGCCTCCATCGCTAGAGAGCTATCCAAGTATCAGTTGCGTGTTCTGCTCCTAGAAAAGAGCAATGATGTGGGTGGTGGAGCAACCAAAGCCAACAGCGGAATCATCTACAATGGTCATAATGCGCGCACAGACAAACGTAAGGGGAAACTCACCCTTGCAGGCAGCCGCTTGGTTCAGGACCTGTGCAAGGAGCTTGACGTCCATTACAAGAAGATCGACATGCTGATAACCGGATACGATGAGGAAGACGATAATACACTGGAAGAGCTTTACGGAAGGGCTTCTGCCAACGGCATCCCGAATGTCCGAATCATTAGCGGCAATGAGGCGCTTGCTCTTGAACCCCTCTTGAATAACAACATCCGCTCTGCTCTGCTTAACCCGGGCTGTGGACTAATCGATCCTTGGGAACTTTGCATTGCTCTGGTGGAAAATGCGGTTCACAACGGGTTGGTGCTTCATCTTCGTTCCGAGGTTGCTTCGATTGTGAAGACAAACGATTTATTTGTTCTGACAATGAACACTGGCCAGCACTATAAAGCGCAGATTGTAATTAATTGTGCCGGTCTGTATGCCGATAGGATCAATGCCATGACGAAATCCGCTCCATATACCATCGAACCAAAGCGGGGACAGTATGCCGTTCTCGACCACAATACTGATTTCCCGCTGAATCATATCGTTTCTCATTGCAAAACCGAAAAAGAGAAGGGAATATTCCTCATTCCATCGGTTAGCGGGAACATCATTCTCGGACCCGTCATGGAGAAAGTCGCCCATTCTGGGGAGGCTGGCAGCACTGCTGAAGGAATGGAGAAGCTGATGAAATCCGCCCATAAGATGTCCGGATTCATCTCCAGGCACCAAGTAATCCGTACCTTTACGGGAATGAAGGCAAAATGCAGCCTGGGAGACTTTCATATTGGGGAATCGTTGGAGACACCGGGATTCATTCACGCTGCAGGTATAAACAGCCCTGGTTTGACCTGTTCTCCTGCAATCGCTTTAGAGGTAGTGGAAATTGTTCAGACCATTCGTTCGCGTATGCAACTGAACTGCTTGCCAAGAGACTCGTTTTTTCCTCGCCGGACGCGAATTGTTCCGTTCAAGAGCATTCCCGATAAAGAGAAAAATGCTTGGATCAGTCGTGACCCAGCCTATGGACGCATAATCTGCCGTTGCGAGCAAATAAGTGAGGGAGAAATCCTTCAAGCTATCCGGCGTGGTTCGGGTGCCCTGTCCGTTAAAGGGATCAGTAAGCGCACGCGAGCGGGAATGGGCCGCTGCCAAGGAGGTTTCTGCAGTCCTAAAATTATAGAACTGCTCGCCGCTGAGTCCGGACAGCCTATGGATAAAATTGAATTCGGTGATGACGGCTCAACGCTCCTTATAGAGCCGCTGTCCTAGCGAAAGGAAGGAGACCTATCCAGATGTTGTATTACGATCTGGTAATAATCGGCGGAGGTCCGGCCGGAATGGCCGCAGCGCTGGAAGCCGAACGATGCGGCATCAACAGCATTCTCCTGCTCGAACGGGAGCGTGAGCTAGGCGGAATTTTGCAGCAATGCATCCATAACGGTTTCGGACTAACTTATTTTCACAGTGATCTGACAGGACCTGAATATGCGGAACGATTTATCCGCCGCATAAAGAAATCCGGCATCTGCTGGAAGACTGATACCACAGTTATCAGTATGAGTCGTGACAAGAAAATAAGAGCGGTCAATCCTGTGGATGGATATATGGAAATCATCGCAGGCGCAGTTATTTTAGCCACAGGCTGCAGAGAACGGACCCGTGAGGCGCTAAATATCTCTGGCACACACCCCGCAGGAGTGCTGACGGCTGGAGCCGCTCAGCGCTGCATGAATATCAATGGCTATCGAATCGGCAAGCGGGTAGTCATTCTGGGTTCTGGCGACATCGGACTCATCATGGCCCGCAGGCTGATGCTGGAGGGCTCCCAGGTACTGGCAGTTGCCGAAATTCAAGCCGAGAGTTCCGGGCTGCGGCGCAATCTTGTCCAGTGCCTGCAGGACTTCGACATTCCGCTGCTGCTTAATCATACTGTTATCTCCATCGCAGGCAGCGGGCGGGTTGAAGAAGTAACGCTGGCCCGTGTCGACGGTAACCTGTTGCCTATCCCCGGTACGGAACGGGTGCTTGAGTGCGATACTTTACTGCTGTCGGTTGGACTGATCCCCGAAAATGAGCTGGCTATGCAGGCCGGCATTCAACTTCTCCCTGCTACAGGCGGACCAGCGGTGGACCACAATTTAGCGACAAGCGTAGAAAGCATCTTTGCCTGTGGTAACGCGCTTTACATTCATGATCTTGCGGATCGAGTAAGCCGTGAGGGAGAGAAAGCCGGGCGATTCGCTTCAAGATATCTTCAGAGTCTTCAAGGGAATAAAGAAAGGGAGCTAAGAGATGGAGCCTTCTAAGCAAATGATTTGTATTGTTTGTCCCAAAGAATGCGGGCTTACGTTGTATAGTAATCCACAATATCAAGCAGCGCCTTATTCCGTAGAAGGCTATAGCTGCAAGCGGGGACTTGAATTTGCCATTCAGGAGATTACTAATCCTTCAAGAGTACTGACCACTACTATAGCAGTTTGCGGAGGGACCTCCACAAGGCTTCCCGTACGCTCCAGCGCACCTGTACCCAAGAATCTCGCTTTTCAGTGGCTGGATGCTGTCAAAAAGTTGTCGGTCATGACACCCGTTCAAATGGGTGATGTGCTGCTGCGCGATGTACTCCAGACCCGGACCGATGTCCTTGCTTCCAGGAGCATTGCTCCGTAAGACTGCAATAAGATTGTATGAGTACATTCAAAGGGGAGACTAGTGGATTTATGCACTAGTCTCCCCTTTGTTTTTCTGCTATTAAGCAGATTGGAACCTATCAATCCGCAGCGGCTGCATCCAGCATTGTTTTTATCAGGCTTGCCGCTTCCGCCCGGGTAGCCTTACTGTTTGCCCGAAAGGTACCATCAGGATAACCCTGTAGAATCCCCCTGCCATAAGCTACGGCTACGCCCTCAAGCGCCCAGCTTTCGATATCCCCGACATCAAGGAAGGGGAGCTTGGTCTCTGAAGCCATAACGTTCTGAGTTGTCGTCTTTGCTGCATGGAGAGCTCTTGCCAGCATCACCGCTATTTCCTGCCGCGTAATTCCATCCAAAGGCCTGAATCTTCCCTCGGCCCCAAGCACGATACCCGAAGCGGCTGCCGTATTCACCGCAGATGCGTACCAATCGCCGACATTCACGTCCTTGAAACTAACAGGTTGGCCAGTTCCCTGCAGCCCCAGTGCCCGAACCAGCATCACGGAGAATTCCGCCCGGCTGACCGGTTGATTGGGGTCGAACATCCCGGGTGAGGTTCCATCCACAATATGTTTGGCAGCCATAACTTCAACGATTTGTCTGGCCCAATGCCCCTTCATATCCTTAAAGGTTACCAATGACTCCGCCAGCATCACGGATGACATTCTGCTTGTTAGAAAGCTTAACTTGCCATTCTTGACGCTCCCACTCAAATATTCCCATTTACCGGTATCGGCATTCAGCACATAAGCACCCAGTTTCTCCGGATTGACAGTGCCCTCAGGAATCTTGACAGTTAGCGCAATCGACTGAGAGATATCATAAAGATAGGCCTCACCGGACATTCCATTGATGGTAAAAATTGTCCGTTTTACCGTATCCTTCGGCGCACCCGGCAATGATTGCTCTGCGGGTGTCCGCAAACCAACAGTCATTGCAGCCTGAGCTGTTAAGGCTTCGGGGGCTACTGTCAGCTCAATCGTCCCATCCGATATCTGAAAAGCTTTGTGCTCCTGTATCAGAGCAGAGAGCACAATAACAGGCAGTCGCACAGCTCTCCCGATTTCACTGACATCGGGAGCGGCAGATACATCTATAATCAAAACAGGATTTGCCGGGTCCCTTACTTTCTCGACTGCCTGATCTGCATCCACTCGCAGAACGCCGTCGGTTCCTTGGAGCAATAAGCTGCCTGAGCCCCCCCCAGTCGGACTTGCGTCGATTGTACCTGTTAAGATGGATGGGTCTTGAGCTGATCCTGCTTCCGGCATTATAACTGTTATAACGCTGGAAGCCCCGCCTTCGCCGGAAGCGTTGATCCCGCTAATTCTATAGTATCGAGTTTCGCCTGCAGGCGGTGCCGAGATCGTACAAGACGTTTTTTCCGCAAGCTGATCCAAAGATTTTTGAAAAGCCCAATAAGGGTCATCGCTCTCGTATAAATGATATCCCGTGGTATACGCCAGTGGACTCCATTCGAGAACAACCTTCCCATCCTTCCATTCTCCCTGAACCGCTCCAGTCATCGGAGGAGGCACGTCTTCTTTTGCTGTGCTGAAATGGATCGTCCGTTCCTTGACAATACTACCCCCAACCGTTTCTATTGCAGGAATCTCCAGTTCATACTCAGTATTGAAGGCCAGGTCATAGGCCGTGGAACCGCCGCTCCCAGTCAACGGAAGGAAAAAGAACGTGCCATCCAGCGTCGTTTGCGGGCTATAGCTACGGGCTCCTGCCTCGGAAACCGCATCAATAGTACGATCGAACGGCAACTCTTTACCATTCCCCCTTAATTTGATGTCCGCCAGCACCTCCTCTGGATGAGCAGCGGGAATACTGAGCGAGAACCACATCATCCCTTCTACAGATACGCCGGTCGCACCATCGTCCAGCCAGTATGCAGCATCAGGGACCATAGAAGCAGTATACTTCCCGTTGGAAGCTGGAGCCGTAAAAGCAAAAACCGTGTCCTTGTTGGACCTAAAGGCTCCCAGGCTCACCTGATTATTTGCAGTCAGATAGGAATTAAGGTGCACATTGTAGGTCTTCCCCGCTTCAAAAGGAGTTTTATCGGCCACTTCCAGAATGTAGCTTGATCCTACTGGCATACCCGGAATGGAGTGATTCTTCGCAGCCGATGAGCGTAACGATACCACGGCTATGCGATTTCCACTCTTCACTGTATTTTCAAAGATAGCAAATTGGGCTGGGACAGCATTAACCTCGGGCAAATTTTTATCGAACCATACTTGCAAATGTGTATTATCCAAATACTTATAGCCGAGGAAATGAAATGACTTCCCGCCTTGACCATTTAACGCTTGCGCCATATCTGCGAAATAACCGGACAACCCCGAGAAACTAAGCAGCAGAACCAGCACCCAAACAGCTGCCGCCCGTACTCTATGCTTCCTAAACTGCCGTACAACATCTACGCTCATTTTCTGGTCTTCCCCTTTCCTGAGCCTACGGTTTCGTCCTGTCAAAGCACCGTTAGAGCCATTGCCTCTCTTACAGACCCAGTTTATTCATTAATCTGAACAGCATGGTTGCTCCTTCGGCGCGGGTAGCCTGAGCCAGCGGACTGAAGCTTCCATTGGATTGTCCTTCGACAATCTCCAATTGATAGACATGAGTAATGGCCGTGACTGCCCACTGGCCGAAGCTTGCTTCATCGTTGAACGTCATCGCTTGGGAATATCCGTTCTCATTTTCTGGAACCCCGCCTGCGGCTTGAAGGTAAGCCCTGTCGATCATGACCGCCATTTCCTGTCGGGTAATGGTATCAAGTGGACGAAAGTCCTTGCCCTCTCCTTTAATAATTCCGGCTGCAGCTGCTTCTTTCACACTCGCTTCATACCATACTCCCTGCTTCACATCCGTAAATCCGCTGTCTGCGTCCGTGATCTGAAGCTTCAGGATTCTGGATAAGAGCACGGCAAATTCAGCCCTTGTTACAGAGTTTCCCGGCGCAAAATGAGTGTTGTCCACACCGTTGACAATCTGTCTGGCCGCCATTACTTCTATGGTATGCTTGGCCCAATGCTCCGTAATATCATCGAAGCTACGGGTCGATTTCACGACAATATAAGTACCAAAACTTGCTTTTTTCACCACCAGCCTGTCGTTGCTGATACGACCGCCCGCATATTCCCATGCATCCCCGGACTCATTCAGACGGTACACCTTTAGCAGGTCCGCGTCTGCTGATCCTGCTGGCACCGGCAAGGTTAAAGTCAGCAGATCCTCTGCGCTGTGTACAGATGATCCTGCTGCATCCGCTGTCAGCGAATACGCATATACAGCTTGGGACACTGTTTGCTCAGGCAGCTTGGGCAAGCCAGATAGTGTTGGATGGGCCCATGCCAGTTCCAGAGGGGCGCTTCCTTCCAGTGCTGCAGCGGGAATCTGCCACACTGCTCCTTCAACTTCACTAAGGAACAGCTTCTTCCCGTTATTTCGGAACAACTGCATAATCTCATCTGTCAGCCGGACAACCTCAATTGACTTCACATTTCCTTCAGACCCTGTTCTAGAGTCCACATTAAGCACCAAGGAGGACCGTGTTGAGTCAGTCAGCCACTCCTTCAACTTTTCTTCGGTCAATTGCAGAATGCGCCGCCCCCCCTCTTCCAGAATGATTCCTGCTTCATCGGGAGTCCGTGTCGAGGCGGCCATATCCTCTGCTTCAGATAGCATCCCTCCTCCCCCACCCTCTGTTGCAGGGATGCCGATTGCAAAATTCCACGAATAGTCATGCCCCAGTGTATTGCCGTTATTTGCTGCTAAGTCGCTTGGCAGCTTGACTACATATGAGGTGTTGTCTTTTAAATTATTATAGGTCAACGTCAGCCTCCGCAGTTTAGCGATGCTGGTGTCCCAGTCTGTTCCCTGCTTAAGATAGTTTTGGGTGGAGAATGCTATTTTGACACTGGAATTCTGTTCGTATAAGCCTATTTTCTGCAGAACCGAATCTAGAGTGAGATCAATCCCATTCGTGAAATCAAACTGAAGCACAGTATGTGACGGCTCTTTGGCGACAAGTGTCATACTTACACTGAAGGTTGCGGTACTATCCCCGCCCAATGGGCCGCTAGGACCATTCGTGCTATTGTTACCGGCCGCATCAAAGGCTACCACCTTAACGGTATGAGCACCCGTAGGTAATCCCGTGGCATGAACAGTGGTTACATTACTAAGCGTATACGCGGGCACGCTGCTACTGTCGAGATATAATCTGTAGCCCACAACACCTACATTATCTGATGCCGCTGTCCAACTGATCTCCGCCTCCAATTGGCCGACCTTCTCGCAAGAGAGCGTGCTCCCTGAAGGAAAGGTAGGTGGAGCTATGTCCGTACCTGAGTCTCCTCCACCGGAGGGTGATCCTTCCGTGTTCCCGGGAACTCCTTCCGCCGCAAGCGTTGTTACCGAGAGCTGAGGCCCGTCCAAACTGACCTGTCCACTTCCGTTTACCGCTTCTACTTTAAATGTATAAGGAGTCCCTGACGTCAACCCGCTCACCGCATAGGTGCTGCCCGTGACGGTCCCCGCTGTCAGAGACGAGCCATTCTGATAAAGCTTAAATTCCGTCACCGCATCGTCATCCACTGCCCCGCTCCACTGAAGAGTAAGCGCAGAAGCAGTTAAGCCGGAGTGTGTAAGCGTGCCGTTCACCCAATGTGGGGCAGCGGTGACCGCAGGTTCTGGCACCATTCCCTGTACATCTGGGGAAAGGCCACCTTCTCCGCCGCTATTTACACCCGCAACCCGAAAATAATAAGAACCCTGACTTAGCCCGGATATATCATAGTTGGTTCCCCGGACGGCAGCAGCATTGAGTTTGTGAAAATCCCAGTATCGATTGTTACTGTAGTAGATGTTATAACCGGCAGCATTGGCGAGTATATTCCAGCCAATCTGCAGCTTGCCGTTTGATTGGACAGCTACTGGCGAGCTAGAATCGCTAGAGATCATTGTTCCGGGCACATCCGCACCCACTGTAGTGAAAGAGATTGAAGTCGCAGGAATCGTATAACCGTTGACCGTTGTCATCGCCGGAATCTCCAGGCTGTATGTTGCTGCAAGTGAAAGGTCATAGCTGCCACTGCCGCCACCACCTGTTAGAGGAATAAAGAAATAAGTAGCGTCATTGTTGACCTGGGGAGAAAAGCTCTTTGCCCCGGCAACCGGATTGGCATCAATCGTCGTATCAAACGGAATGGTGAGGCCATTTTCTTTAAGGATCATCCCGCTCTTAACCTGTTCTGCGTTGGCAACCGGCACATTGACGGCAAACCACATATTTCCTTCTACTGGTACGCCTGTTGCGCCGTTATCCACCCAATAATGAACCTCAGGATTAACAGAGGTGTCATATGTCATTTGTGCGGTGGGGACAGTAAATGAGAACATCACATTCTTATTGCCATTGAATGCGCCAAGCGTAATATTATTATTGGCCCTCAGGGTTGTACTGATAATAACTGTATAGGTCTGTCCAGCCTGAAAGGTATTTTCTGGTTCAGGATGCGAAGAATCTGTATACATATTCAGAATGAAGCTGGAGCCTGTGGACAGACCCGTTACTGAATAATTCGTCCCCGAACCAGCAGCCAGAGACCTTACTGACAATAGCCTACCGGCTGTTCCCAATCCTTCATAAATTCGAAAATGCTCCGCAGTCGTTGATGAGGAAGCTCCTTTATCAAACCAAATCTGCAATTGGTGATCATTTAAATACTTGTAGCCGGCAAAGTGAATGGGTTTTCCTCCACCACCGGTATTATCGTAGTTAAACGCTTGTATACTCTCGGTCCATCCACCAAAAGCCAACCCACAGCCTAGTGCAAATATGAGAAGCAGCTTAAACGGGAACAGATATCTATACCGATTTCGCTTGCTCTGATCTTGCAAGTACGCTCTGCTTGTTCCTATGTCTGCAGCACTTGAATTCACCTCTGTGCCTTTCATCTGAATTCCCCCTTCATGTGATTTCCACTTATGCATTTCCAATTATGAAAAACTGGCAGAAAGCCGAAAATGGCGCCCTGACAGCCATTTTCGGGATTTTCCGCCTGCTTCCCTACACTTTTATATTAAAGTTCCAGCTTATCCATCAGTCTTAGCAGCATGGTGAGGGCTTCCGCACGACTGGCATCCTCCAAGGGTCCAAAGCTTCCATCCTCGCGTCCTTCGATAAACCCTAAGCTGTAAGCTTCACCGATGGATTTCGAGGCCCAAACTCCTGCTTTCCCTTCGTCGGTAAAAGCTGTTGCAGACGCTGGAGCTTCCGCTTGGCCATAAGCACGCATGATCATAACCGCCATCTCCTGACGGTTAATGGAGTCAAGCGGACGGAATAATCCGTTGGCTCCCTCAATAATTCCTGCTGAAGCTGCCTTCTTGACGTCACTCTCATACCAAGCTCCGGACTTAACATCTGTAAAGACCTGTCCTCCTGTTTCAAGCTTCAGCTTCAGCAGCCGGGACAGAAGCGCAGCGAATTCACCGCGGGTAATGTTGCTGTTGGGGGCAAAATGCCCGTCATCCATTCCCGTTGCAATTTGCCGTGCTGCCATCACTTCGATCGTCTGTTTGGCCCAGTGATCCTGAATATCCGCGAAGGTTTTCACCGATTGCACGACAAGATAGTCACTAAGCACATCAACTTGGACCGTCAGCTTACCGGACGAAATCCTGCCCCCCGCATATTCCCATACTCCGGCTTCGTTCAGCCGATAGACAGCTAGCAAGTCTCCATCAGCTGTTCCAGCCGGAGGTGAAAGCGTCAGCTTGGCGGCTGATCCGATGTCTTTTAATACTGTGTCTCCTGCCATTCCAGTCAGATTGTAGGCAATCCTAGCTACTGTCCCAACAGGAGCTCCCGGCAATTCTGCCAAATTCTTCGTAGCAAAGTTAAGTATAATGGTTTGCTTCGCTGGCAAATTCTCTACCGGAACCAGCCATTCCAGCCCGTTATCCTGCAGTACAAGCGACTTCCCTGTCTGCTGTGCCAGTGCAATAATATCAGCGGATAGCTCCACCGATTTCCCTCCAACCGCATTTGCCGGTGTATCTCCGAGCTCAATAATTAAAGCTTGATGTGAGGCATCTTTCAAAATGCCCTCAGCCCATTTTTCGTCCACTATATAACGTCCGCTGTTGGCTGCTTCATTAGCGTTGCCTACGTTTGTGTTGGTAGCTACATCAGTCTGCGTATAGAGAACAAACTGGGTAAAATGCTTTGTCCATATTACCAAATCATTTCCGACATTGATCCAACCCTCGCCACCATCAGGCAGCGCATCCCCCGTTTCCTGGGAATCTGCAGTCAATTGCTTGCTAATCCGACTGAAGATCCCGTACCGGAAATATCCGATGCTTTTGCCAGCCTGACCGGGAAAGACAATTCGTACCGCTTTGTCCGTAGTAAGCGGAACGTCCCAGTGACCGATTTCCACCACATTGGTTATAGTTGCCGTCTTGCCTTCATCTGCTGTGATTGTGACACCTGTATTGTTGGGATCAACGGCTTGCGGAGCATTGAACAAGCCGTTCCAGCCTGAGGCTCCGATCACAGTCGTCCCCTGGGGAATGTCAATCTCCAGGGGCAGCTCCACATTAAGGGAAGCAACCATTGCCTTCAGGGTAATCTTCGGCAGCGCCTGTGCAATTTCACCAGTCCCGTCCAATAGAGGGGACAGATCCAGTGCTGCACCGATTGCATCGG
>LIDZ01009413.1_pt56 | contig 23869 bp, 23 predicted proteins | sample 644651 | NCBI WGS metagenome assembly LIDZ01 (sample SAMN03856242, study PRJNA289617) | food metagenome | isolation source: wine grapes on drying loft during traditional withering process | host: Vitis vinifera cv. Corvina | place: Italy: Gargagnago di S. Ambrogio di Valpolicella | collected 2014-01 | reverse complement strand
GCTGGTCGGAGGGTGCTTTATGAGTGAGAAGGTTTTTTTGAGCAAAAAAATAGAATCTGCATACGAATTGCAGATTCGGGGAAGTGCTATTCATCATCATCGTCATCATCAAGAAGATCGGTGAGGGATTCGAAGGAGAAGTCGGTTTTTCCTGAACGTTTGAGGGCCTTCAGTATCCTCTGGTGACCTCTTCGCAGGGCAAACTCCTCAAGATAGACACCTTCGTCAAAGGGGAATTTCCGCAATCGACGGCGACGACTTAGCTTGTTCATAAAAGGTGTATCCAGCAGATCCAGGTAATTTAACGGATTACTGTTGCGGTAGGCCCAAACCATCGGGTTCATATCACGCTCAGAGCAGGCTAAGGCCAATAAAGCATTGACAGCATACTTTTCAATCGTCTTTTTGCGATTCTTGACAATTATTCCTGGGCCGCTGGCCATTTTGATATAAGTTCTGGCGGGCTCTTCCCACACGCTGTGAATGCTCAAAGGATTTACCCACTCGCATTCGTCAGTATTACCTAGCGGGACAAGTACATGGGGTGAATTAATCATAGGATGCTGCCGTTTTTGGAATGCTCCCAGCTTCCGCAAGGTCAGACAGGTAACCGGGTAGTCGGCAGCCATCGTGTGGTCGTCTCGGTATATGGTAGTCAGCGTATTATAGCTGGAGTAGCAGACTATATCTTGATCGTAAACCACTAAAGTGCCGCCGCGTTCAGGTATCGGCAGCACCAGATGGATTGGCCAAGGACCAGTCTGAGGGGTACATGAGGGGACTTTCGCCAATATCTCAGCCCACTGAGGTGTCCAGCTCTGGGTATCCAGGTATATACCGCTTCCATAATTTTCTTCGGTTGAAATGTCTTCTTTGTCTTTTTTCATTCGTTCTCGCTCCTTTTTTTAGAAGGTAAATTTAACAGTTGTAATTAACAACCATTTCAAAAATATTTTACTACGTTTTTGAATTGATTTGTCAACAAATTGAAGGCGAGACGAAGGATACAGCCAAATACAACTAAAATATTTTCACAAGCGAATAAAATAAATTGTTAAATATTTAAAAACATACGTAATTTTTATGTATAATGGAATTAGATTGGATATTGTCGTACGAAGGATTAGTTGATTTATTTGATGGGAGGAATCGTTAATATGCTGTTATAAATGAATTGATATTGCAGAATAGCTATTACCTGGTCTTAACTAGACCATGGCAGACTATCTATATTTACCTAATTTAATAGGCAATTACTATGTTTTGCTTAATTGTTTCGTTTAACACATTTTAATTATAGAATAGGGCAGCCAATTGTGCAATATATTTTAAAAAAATTATTAATAAGAAATTTTTTGTTGATTCTCAATTTGAAAGCTACCCGCTAGAAAACGCGCTACAGAGGGCTTTGTTTTTTAAGCCGTCAAAATAGCCGTCACGCAGAAAGGAAGAAATATAAATGCGACGAGTAGAAAATATTTACTACAGGAAAGATAAAAGATGGGAAGGCAGGGTAATCGTTGGCCGTAGATCAAATGGAAAGCCTATTTTTATGTCCGTATATGCCAAAACGCTACGTGAATTAAAGGAGAAATTGCTACCTTTAAAACTAAAATATCAGATACTTATGTCAGAACAAGGCGACAGTTCTATGTCCTTTGAGGACTGGGGAATCGAGTGGCTGCGAGAGGTACAAATAGACGTGAAAGAATCCACTTTTGCCAACTATGAATACAAATTGAACTTCTATGCGTTGTCAGTTATTGGCATGTATTCGTTAAATGAATTGGATGAAGCAGTGGGAGAAGAGCTGTTGGATTCCTTATTTGAACGGGATCTTAGCCCTTCAACGATCCAAGGAATCTTTCGAATTGTTAAACAATGTGTGAATCGCGCCATCGATAAAAAGCTGATTAAGGTCAATCCTTTTTCTAAGATTAAACTGCCTAAAATTATGAAGAAAATGAACCAAGCCTTGACGAAACAAGAACAAAAAAGCCTAGAAACAGCGGCTATAGAAGAGGAAAATGGCTTTGGACTGCCAACACTGATGGCTTTACACGCTGGCGTGCGGATTGGTGAAGCAGCCGCATTGCCTTGGGAAAACGTTGACTTTGAAAACAATGTGATCCGGATAGATGCGACATATCAGCGCGTATTTACTCCTATGGCTGATACGAGAACAACACTTGTTTACTCAAGTTCTAAATCAAGTGCCTCGAATCGTGTAATTCCTATGAGCAAAACTTTGAGAAAAGCGTTGCTGGAACACAAAAAACAAGCAGTTGGCGAATTTGTTTTCTCTAACAAAGAGAATCCATCTGAACCAAGACTACTAACTTATCATTTCCATGAAATTCGTAAGATAGCCGGCTTAGAACACGTGCATTTCCATCAGCTGCGTCACACATTTGCGACCCGCTGTGTAGAAAGCAACGGCGATATCGTGAGTGTTAGCGCATTAATGGGTCATAGCTCAGCAAAAATGACCCTTGATACCTACTCAGGTTCTATGATGGAACAACGAATTCAAGTCGTTAATCAAATGGAAGCAGCGATTAGCTAAATAGTCACTTACAAAAAATAAGTGAAAATTAGCTCATGGCCTCCCCTTTTTTTCGTTTTTTACGCAACCGGTTGCGTTAACGGGCATATTGGACGTTAAAGGCTTTTCAAACGAAATAGAGACGAAGAAGCTCTCTTACCAATCAGTTTATCCCATTTTTTTAATTTATTTTAAAAAGAACGAATTTCACAAGTGGATTTTCGCCGATATAAGCCGTCATAAACCGTCAAGGAGGTGGTTTTTTTGTTGCAACCACGCGGTTTCTAGAGTCTATCTTTGTCTAGTTAAGACCAGGATAGTCAAATGATCCAGTTATGCCTTAATTATCCGTCTCATTTATCAATTATAGCACGGCTATCTGAAAATAGATTTTATATATTTATGGATTTTTAAAAAGACTAAAAATGCTAACAAGAAATAGACTGAAGTTGGTCAAGAGGAGGAGCCTGCATGTTTGGATTTGGCAAACAGAAAAAAGAAACGTATCAAGAACCGCAACAAGAGGATTATTTCTACGACGAGTACGATGCAGAAGGTTATGACGATGATTATGGATATGAGACATATCCCGAGGAAGGCTATGATCGGCCTGCCGACTATGATCGTGGAGATCGTTCTCGTAATGACTCCTATAAAGAAGACAGGCAGGATGGCGAGGCCAATTCAAGAGAAGAGAGCCGAATTCGTTCAAACGAGCAACCTTTGGAGCAAGAAGTCGAGCGGTTATCAGAAACAGTTGCCCAATTAAAGGAACAGCTTGATAGCAAACATACAGAGCTGACCACTATGGCCACCACTCTGACTGAGAAGGAGCAACAAGTCCAAGATCTGAAGGCCGAAAAAGACCAGCAGCTTGAACAATTAAGAACGCAGAAAGACAAACAAATTGACCGATTAGAAAATCAATTAGAAGAAAAGCAAACTAAAGAATCAACGGACCTAGTTGAAGCGAAGAAGCAAATCGCAGAACTTAAAAAAGCTCAAGCAGCCAGCGAAGCCATGAAAGATGAATTGGCAAATATCTTGGTGGATTCCAAGAAACAAGAAAAACAAATCTTGGAACGAGCAGAATACGAAGCCAATGGTATTCGCAATCAGGCGCAACAGGATGCGGATCAGATGTTGCATGATTCAGCGCTGGAATTGCGAGTAATGAAGCAAGAAATCAAGAACTATCGCAAGCGCCTGCGGGTGGTTCAAGAAGAAACCGCACAATTCTTCGTCAAATTATTAGCTAATAGCGATACTTTGCTGGATGAAGAGTAACAGAAGGGATGAACAGCAGTGAAAGCATTCAATAGTCAAATTACACTGTATCCCACCCCAGCACCGAAGATGAAAGAAGAATTGGCAAGTACAGAACTTTTAGTAGCGATTGAAAAATCCTGTGAATACTTATACGCACCAGAAGGAAGTCTTAGTGAAGGACAACGTGAAAAGATCAGAAGTCACTTCCAGCAGCTCTTTCAGTGGATGAATGGCAGCTATCACTTAGAACTTCTCTTAGAACCGGGAGAATTCGATTGGCAAAGTTTTTATCAAGCCATTCAGCAGTTCTTTCCGCAGTTTGCTTGGCTGAAGTCTCAAACAGATGGATCAAAGTATGGCAAACAAGTCTATCGTTTTGATTTTGTCCCGTTAGTTTTCCGCAAGAGCGGCTTTCCCTTTGCGGTTCATTTAGAAGAGAGCTTGGCTCAACAATTCGCACTGACAAATGATGAAGCCTTAAAACATGGAGAGCAGCTGATTCAGGAACTAGCAGAGCAGAATTTTTCTACTAATAAACAGGTAAAGAATAAGCAAACGACTCAACCAGTCAAAAAGGCTGAGGAAAAAGCGCAAGAAGTAGCCAGTTCTGTGGACCTAGTCAAAAAAGATGAAATCAATCAGGAGTCTCAAAGCAATGCCCGCCTTCGAGCGGTCAACCAAAAGCTGGAAATGGTGATCGAGAAATTAGAACTATCCATGCTTTACAGCGGCATTCAATACTTTAATCAAGAACAGCACAAAGAAGAAGGCGACTGGGATAAACGCATCAAGATCAGCCTTCGGGAATATACTTATTTGTTGCAGAAGGGTAAATTCCTAGAACAAATGTGGAACCTGAACGGAGAGCTAGTCAACAAAACCGAAAAGATGACCGTGACAGGAAACAAACTGGTTTACGAACGAGACCAAGTCAAAGAAATCAAAGCCAATTTTTCGGCACGAGATATTCATTTCGTGATTTATGAATGTCAGGTGATTGAATCACGGGCAAAAGTGCATGCCAGACCGTGGTTCAGAAAGCCTTACGTGAAACTGATGAAGATGGACTATGACAACCTTCTAGGCAAGGCTGCCTATTTTGATTTGCTTCAAGGGGAGAGTTCATTACTGGAAAAAATGGTCAGAGAACAAAAAGATGCACCGGCTAAAGACGCAGAGGAGGTTGGCTGAGGTAGAAAGTTCAAACCCTTCTATCAATGGTCAATTCCGGCAAGACTAGCCACAGTATTCGCTCTTTCTTATCTGCTGTTTTTCGGCATTTTTCGAGCTTATCACTGGGCCTATCCAAAGTATTTTGTCAGTGGTGAATCGATGTTCCCAACATATAAAGAAGAGGAAGTGATTCAAATTATTCGACATGGCAAACCGAAACGATTCGATGTGGTGGTCTTACGACCACCAGAAAATCAAGATGCCCGGTATCTCAAGCGCGTGATCGGACTTCCTGGCGAGCGAATAAACTATCGAGGCGGCAAATTATTTGTAAACAACAAAGTAGTAGATGATCCATTTGGCAAAGAAACGGAGGATTTCAACTGGGGTGAATTTTCCATTGATCCGATTCCTGAAGATTATTATTTCATCTTGGGGGACAATCGCTCGGTTTCTCAGGATAGTCGTCATTTCGGCTTGATTACACGACGACAAATTTTAGGCATCGTCCAAGAGGGGAAAAGCAAGTAGATGAAGACACTGCAGGAAAAAATCGAGTGGTATACCTTTTGGTATTGGATCTACTGGCTCTTCTCATTGGTTGTTTTGTTAGGCGTTGCAGTATTAGGGATTTTCTTCTATTTTACTGATTTTCAAAAGGTTGTTACCGTCAGCCAATTGTTCTTATTGATGTTGTTAATGATGTTAGCTATTTATTTACGAATGACTGCACTGCATTATCACACGATTTTGATGGAGCTGAAGAAAATGGCTGCAAGACCTAGACGGCCTAGACCGCGACCGCAGGAGAGGCGGCCGAGTAATGAAGGATAAAAGATTTCTTCCATTGATATTCGTCAGCATTTTTTTATTAGCTGGCTGTAAGACACAAACCACAAAGGCAGTAAGAGCTGAGACATTAGAATCTAGTTCACTACAACAGAAAGTGAATCAAAGTGAACTGGTTCAATCATCGGGAATAAATAGTGAGCCAGAAGAAACAACAACAACGGAAGTTTCTTCTATTGAAGAAGAACAAAAACAAGTTTCTGAAATGTCAGAAGGTTCTGAATCACCTGTTGCGGATACTTCTTCCATTGAATTAGTTGAAGTGACAGAAGAATCAAAGGAGCAAGCAACCGCAATCGTTCAACCACTAATCACGACAGAAAAAGTTGAAGAGAACTATCAATTTTCAGTAGTGAAGAATCAGACGACTGCAGAATTCATTCAAACGATTGGCAAAGATGCCCAGAAGATTGCTTGGGATAACGGACTTTATGCTTCGGTCATGATTGCCCAAGCGATTCTTGAAACGGGATCTGGCAATAGTCAACTCGCTCGACCACCTTACCATAATTTATTTGGGATTAAAGGGAGTTATCAGGGGAAAGAAGTGAGTTTCAATACGCAAGAAGATAGAGGGAATGGTCAACTCAATACGATCAAGTCGGCCTTTCGTCAATATCCCAGTTACAAAGAGTCGTTAGAAGATTATGCAGCATTGTTGAAAAATGGATTATCTGCTAATCCAAGTTTTTATCAAGGCACTTGGAAAGAATACGCAGCTACATATCAAGAAGCAGCTAAGTCATTAACGGGTAAATATGCGACAGACACTTCTTACGATAAGAAGTTAAATGCGTTGATCGAAACGTATGAGTTAACGAGTTTTGATCAAGAACCGAATCAAGAGTTAGAGCCGGAAACATCTGTCGAATTAGCGAGTGGCCAACAGGAGAGCGATGGGACAGCAGTCGTATCAAATGAATTTAGTGAGGAAGATAAAGCCTTCTTCACTAGAACTAAACAAACAGTTGTAACAGTACCGCCAATTACTCAACGACCAGCGAAACAAGTATCAGGCAATCAAATTGTGGAATGAAAGAAGGGGCAGGATGACTAGACCAAGAGACGATCGCAGACGGGAATATCGTGAACCACCTTCTCGTTACCGAGATGATCCGGACTTCCGACGGCCACCTTTGAATCAACGTCCGCCGAGACGGTATCGAGAAGAAGACGATTATTACTATGACGATCGAGATCATTATAACGAACCGAGGCGAGAGTATCCGCCGCGTCATCAACAGCCGAGACCGCAGGATCGTTATGACCCAAGAGATCGGTCAATCAGGAATCCAAATCCTCGGCCTTATAATGCACGACCGACTGATGATCCCAGAAATCGGGGACAAATACCACCTAGACCTAGACCTAATCCCAATTCAAGAGATCAGGGATATGACCAGCGTTATCCGATTCAACAGGCGAAGAAATCAATGAACAGCAAGATTTTTTCGTTTATTTACAACTTGTTCTTTTACACGTTGACGATTGGAATTCTTTTGAGCTCAATAATGTTTGCTTTTAGCGAGAAATCTGATGCGGCTATTTTAGGTCACCGCTTTTATCAAGTCTTAACCGATTCGATGGCACCGCAGGAAGGATCACAAGGTGGCGGATTTTTTTCCGGTGATATTGTCATCGTCAAATTAACAAGTGGTAGCGAGGTCAAAGAAGGCGACATTGTAACCTTTCAAGTTGGTAATGGTGATCGTTACCTAACTCATAGAATGGTAGAGCGACTGAACGAACTCAATGGTGAACCGGGAGATTACATCGTCACAAAAGGAGATGCCAATAGTTCTAATGATCCACCCATACCAGCTGATCGGGTATACGGAAAAGTAACCTTTGTCATTCCAAGGATGGGAAGCGTTCTGGCATTTGTCCGAGAAAATATCTGGCTATGTTTGGTCTGTGTCTTATCGACCTTTGGCTTCTTCTTAGTGTTGAAAGCCTACTTTTTACAACCAGATAAAGCAACGAAACAACCACACTATCCAAAAGGGGTATAACCATTTGTGATAAGCAAATGATTGTATAAAAAATATTTAGGGGGAGAAAAGAAATGAAGGAAAGTAGAAAGAAAAAGCTGTTAGCACTTGCGGCATTACTTGCATTGATTGCAGTAATATCAGGGACATTTGCTTGGTTAACTTCGCAGGAGCAAAAAATTAACCGGGTACAATCTGCAGCAGTGGTGGATGACAGTGTAACGGTGAATGAAAAGTGGGAGCCAAAACCAATCGTACCGGGTACCGAAGCAACAAAAGAGGTAAGCGTGACAAATACGGGTACTGGTAATGTATTTCTTCGAGTGTCTTACGAAGAAGTGTTGAAGTACCTAACAAGTAAAGGTGAAGTTACGTATAGTGGATCAACAGAAGTCGAAGGAGCAAAATTTGACCCAGCAGCTGAGGCTACATTAACCTCTCATGTGCCTGTTATCTATAACAAAGAAAAGATCAATGCGGCTAGTGGATTTATACAAGTTCCTGATGATCAAGTAACTGGTTTGGAAGAGGGCACTCATTTATTCGTCAAGGGTGGAAAAAACACTGAAGCCACTTCTGAAGAAGTTACATCTGGGTATGAAGCAGTGGTAGTACATGAATATGCCACAGGCGAATACCAAGGAATGCGGTATGAAGTGAAAACCTTAGATAATTCTGCTAGTGATGACGCGAAAGACTGGACCTTCGGAGTTAGCGGGCTGAAATATGGTTACTATGCAAATGGATACTCTAACTCTGTGGCGAATTGGGCGCATTCATCTTTAGCACCAAAAGGACAGACAGATGTTACAGGAAGTGCCTTATTAGAGACAGAAGGACAACAAGATGAAAAAACTAAATATGATTACACACCTGCTGGGTTAGGAATTGCCAGTATCCCAGGAGCAAACTCTCCTAAAATCCCAGCAGATTCGGGGTTAATACCACTTGCAAACAGTGAGGAAAAAGGTGTGCAGGCAGATAAAGCTGTTGTTGCTGATAAGAACTTAATTAAAATTGGTTACGGTGATGCGATTACAACGGTAGCTGCCCTACCATCTGAAACAGCAGCAGAACTTGGCAAATGGGTATACAACCAAGATGATGGTTGGTTCTACTATACTCAGCCGTTGAAACCTAGTCAGACTACTCCGCAATTACTGAAAAAATTAATCTTTGATGGAAACATTGGTAAAGAGTTGAACAATGCAACCTATGACTTAATTGTAAAAATGGAAGCAATCCAAGCCACTGAAGAAGCATTAACTGATGATGCTGGTTGGAAACTAGATATCGAAAAAGCTGAAAATATTGATACTAAAGCAATTGTTGCTCACTTGGTTGGAAAAATCTAAACATGTGCGTAGGAGAGGAGGGGGTGTATGAAACACTGTAAAGCAATCGTCACTATTTTGACGGGACTCCTTATTATCCTGATATCTTTTGGAAATGCTTTAGCCAGTGAGGCAGTGGATACACTTCCTCCTGGCTTAGTGATTGGTGATTCAGAAGGTATCTATGCCACACCAGAAGGTGAATACTACATTGATATGGTGGGTGTCTTACCGGGTGAAACCTACAAAAAAGAAATTACCATTCGCAGTTTGGACTTGGAAGAACCTTTTTCATTAGGACTTTTAGTGGAAGAAGTGAGTTCTAGCGGATCTGTTCTGTGGAAGGAACACGTCACTATGACCCTTATATTGGATGATAAAGAAATTTATCGAGGTCCAATATTGGGTGATGACAGCTTCGATTGGTCAAAGACACCTTTAGAGTTAGGCGTCTGCAAATATGGTACTGACAAGATTTTAATTGCAGAGTTTACGATTGATTCCGCTCTGACCAATGAAGATTTACGAGAGCAGAGTCAATTAGACTTTTACTGGACGTTTGTGGGTACTAAAGATCGACCAACGGAACCTACTAAACCAAGTGAGTCAGAAGAACCAACGGAGCCATCGACCTCTTCGGATTCATCTTCATCAACTTTACCTTCTGATTCTGGATCAGGTCGCGGCGGGTTACCGGGTACTGGAGGTACACCGAATACACCCAGTTCACGGAAACTTTTGCCGCAGACTGGTGAACAAGTGGTGTACATGTTTCTATCGGGGTTGTTACTCATACTAATTGTTTTGTTCCTATGGAAGAAACGCCGAGAGGAGGAGCAGGAATGAGTCCAAAAGAAAAACGCCGTCATTTATTCAAGGTGTTTCTTCAAAGCAAGGTCCTCTTTGCCTGTTTTTCTATCGTGTTGAGTATGTTGCTAGTCGTAGGCAGTACTTATGCTTGGTTAACATCTGCCGATGAACGCATTAACCGCAGTGAAGCCAATCGTCGTCAACTGTCCGCACGAATTGATGAAGATTTTAGTCGCGTGGTCGACTGGTCACCTGGTACAACGAAGACGAAAAAAGTTCGAGTGAGAAATGATGGCGAAGTGCCGACACTTATTCGCGTAAAATTCAATGAATCCTATATCAGCTTTGAACTAGACAAAACCGACAATCATCGAAACGATGCGAATCCGGATAACAACATTCATGGGAATGCGAATTTGAAAGTGTACGATGCTCATAGTACGACGACACCAATTGACGTGAAGAAGATTGAGACTTGGACAGTAGGGAACACCTATGAAGTAAGTGCTAATAAGTATTACAAAGCGAACGTTGCACTGAGGGATCAACCCTATCTGTACAAAGATAGCGGAAGAACAGTACCATTATCTGCGATTAGGCTGAACTTTACGGAAAATCGGGTGATTGATGAAGTTACTGCAATTGAAGGGAAAAGCAAGTACTGGTTCTATGAAAAAGATGATGATGGAAATGGCTATTTCTACTATTCGGAAATCCTTGATCCCGGGGAACAAACAGAAGAGCTTTTAGCCACTGTTTCACTGGATGCTGGGTATGCCAATCAGTACAAGGGTGCACTGTATAAATTGGTTCCTGAAATGGAAGCTCATGATATTGCCAAGACAGTTTTAGATGATTGGCCAATTAAAGGAAAAAATGTCGAAAAAGTATATAAAGACAACGAGCGATTACCTTATCTGAAAAATACTAGTGGAGGAGGCACAGGATGAAGCAGCGAAAAAGACGGTCTCATAGCCCAATCTATTTAGCCGTGATTCTTGGTTGTATCCTTCTTTTAATTGGTGGGGGCTATCTGGTTTATGCGGCGATGACTGACCAAGACCGAAAAGAAAATGACTTTCAGATTGGACAGGTGGAGACTAAGATCGATGAAGTGTTTGATGGACCATTTGAATCAATTGAAAAAAACACTTCTGTTACCAAAAAAGTTCGAATTGAAAACACAGGAACCATTAAGCAGTTTGTCCGAGTGATGGTTCTGCCGGAAGTACGAAAAGGCATTGCAGGTGATGAACCGAACGAACAAGTATTGCCGTTAAAAATAGGAGTGGATATTGTACTAGAAGAAATGGTGACAACTGATTGGATCGATGGTGGTGATGGGTATTACTACTATATAAAAGCTGTGGAACCAGGTAAAAAGACTAGCTATTTGTTTGAAACAGTAAAGCTTTCAAACCAGTTGGCTGATCGCTATTTACAGGCTAAGCTTTCTATCACGTTAAAAGTAGAAACGATTAATTGTGCAAAGTTTGCTTATCGCGATGCTTGGTGGCAAGGCAGCACACCACAAACAGGTTCACCATTAAAAGCTGTAGATGATGCACTACAACCAAAAACAGAAAAAGAAGACTAGGGATACAGATTCCCCACTGTATCTCTTACTAATGACAAGCAACACTCATGAGGTGAGTGTTTTATCGAGTGAAACATTGATTTGATGAGTCTTGTGAGAACTGAATAGAATTATGTACTGAATGGGGGCATTTTACGTGAAAAAGAAGAGAATAAAGCAGTTAGGTATTATAGCAATCATATTGGTCATTTCTTTGAGTGCTGTTATTTCAATTTTTAATCAGAAGGAAACGGTGGAAAAAGTAAATGCAGTTACGTTACCAACAACTGGTAGTATAACTTTAGATGCAGGAGATGCGAGTAATAAGTATGTTGTACCGGCTGATGCAACAGGGCTCGACGGTTTGGACCTTCCTACCGGGCAAGGATGGTTTCAAAATGATGGAGTTATTCCAAGTTTATCCAAAGGTATTATCAATACGTACACAAGTAATGTAAATGATACCGCTCATTATGTTGGAACTCTAAATGATGGTTCATTAATATTCCAAACAGAGACAAGAAGTGAAGGAGTAGTTGATCATGGTACAGGGACGCTTATATATAGAAAGTCTATTGTAAAAACTGAAGAAGATGGTGAAAAAAATTCTCAGGTATACTTGGCTACGGGAACACCTAATTACGATCACAATGCCAATCGTAGTCCAGATGTAAAGGAATCGTCAAGAGACAGTGGACTACCAACAATACTTAATAATAATCATATTCAAGGAGTATATTTAGGCAATAGTCCTATAGGAACACAGAGAGAAATAAAATATTCTTTTAACTTTGATGGGAATACCATGTCAAATTTTACTTGGCGAGTATTAACAGGTACGCCTTCTGAATTGGTTAATCCCTATGTTTTTCACCATTTTGGATCTATACCAAATCAAAATGATGGGAAAATTTACGTTAATAGCGGGGGCTATGTATTAAGAAGTGCAACAGAAATAGCAAATTTCGATAGATTTGAAATGTTGGAATATGATCCTAGTGAAAGCAACGTCAAGAGAGCTAATAAGACATTAGTATTTAATACTTATCAAGAAGCGACGGGCCAAACATCTAATATGAGAGGAACAATTGAATTTTTCAACATGTATCGATATGGGAATTCGTACATTGTTCTAGTGCGCTTTGGGACTTACATTGATTCTGGACCATCAGTTAGTCGTATTTATAAACTGGATGCTTCTACTGGGAATCAAATTGACTATATTCAAGTTTCTGATAGAGGTGTTAATATCCAACAAGCAAATGCAATTACAGGATTGAATGATACAGATTCTTCTCATTACTATTATATGGATTACAGTAATCAGAAAGCACGTTTGATGAAACTGGAACCAAATTCATTTACTACTGAAGTATTAAAAGAATTCCCAATAGGAACTACTGTTCAAAATATAAGTAAGTATATAAATAATAATGGTGAAGATGAATACAATATCTATATGACTTTGACTTCTAACGCAATTACCGATCCTATGTTTAATTCTTATCTAAGTAGTCCGGGAATTGTTTTGGGAACTTTAGATAAGGATTTTGAAATCAAAAATTTAAGAGGGATTTCTGCCACAGGCACTTTGTCTTTAAATTCATTTACTCCGGTTCCAAACACCAATCGATATGCAATAGCAGGTACAGCTTCAATTGATAGCAACTTTATACAAGGGCCATTTAATAAAAAGCCTGGAGCTAATCGGTCAGCATTTTACGGAACACTGACCCAGGACGATGACTATTCACCAGGCATTAAGTTTACAAGAAATAATATAACTGTAGATACCACTTTATCTGATACACAAATAGAAGCAGCTCTTCTAGATGGAATCGAAGTAACTGATACTTACGATTTTTCAGATGAAAATATCTCAGGTAAAAAAGATGTGGCATGGTTACGTGCTAGAATCAATCGAAATCCTAAACGAATAAACTATGCAGCGCCTGTAGGACAGCAGTTGCCACCGATCGATTGGAAAACTTTGGGATTTGATAAGACCAAAACCGGACCTCAGAAAGTGAAGTATTTCGTAACAGATGGTTCTTTACAGGCATCAACTATTTCGCGTTGGATAAACAAGCTAGGTGAGGAAACGATAACTGACGATGAGAACAAATTTGCTTTAGATGCACAAAACTTTCATATTCCATTAGATGACGTAACAAAACCTGCTTTTGATGAGAAAGCACTAAAGAAAATGGCTAAAACTATAGCTTGGAATCTGTCAGATAATGAACCGACTACTGGTGATCATGGGAATGGTCTGGATGAAGATGGTGCTGCTGAGAAGTTTTCAGATGCTAAGGTAGAAGTAGATCCTGATCAGTTGGCGGCTTTACAAAATGCAAAAGTAGCCAAGCCTTATCCAGTGGATATTACTTATACACCGGATGATAACAGTGTTGAACCAATAACTAGTCGAGTGTGGGTATTTGTAACCACAGATAACACAGTCGCAAATCCAGTGATTGATGACCAAGTGACTCCTGCTAAAACCTCAGGTGTGGTCATTTATGCAGATGATTATACGATTCCTTATCGTTCACGTTTGGATCAAGACTTAGATTCGGTTTTAGCAGACGGAAAAGTCAAAGCATATAACTATTACGCAAAAGATCGAACTGCAGAATTAGCACCTTTGCCTGATTCATCTAGCGGACAGAGCAATTGGAATATCACCGATTTGAATGTGATTCATGATCCATTCTCAGGCGGAGCAGTGACGTTGCCGACTACAGTAACGCCGGAGCTTAATTATAAGTGGAGTGGTGCATCTGACTTTTACCATACCCAAGATGATGTGACGAAGGCTACTTTGGATGTGACTTTGACGGGTGATGTTTTGCTGAATGTTCGGCAAGTGATTCAAGGGACGAATGATCAGTTGAAAGAATTCGTGGTGCCGACTGAAGGGTATCTGACAATTCAGAATACCTTGAACAATAGTGGTACTCCAGCAGTGGATTCTACCTATCAATCACAGGTGACAGTTTCTTCTGGGAAGAAAGGCGATGATCCTGACTTTACTACTTTTGGTGTGGATATTGAACATTTAGCTGCTGATGCTGATCAGGTTGATTTATCAGCGATCCTTCCATCGTTCTATAAGAATGTTGGCTATTCCATCTCCAATGATAAGGCCAGTCACGCGAGTGCACCAGTTTTACCTGATACCAAGATTTCGTTGTCGCGTGGAGATATTCATGACCAAGGCGAATACTGGATCACCATCTATCTGGAACCGAATGGAACCAATGGTGGAAATCCTCAACCATATAGTTGGGACTATAAACACAATGATTTAGGGAAGATTGTTAACCCGTAGAAAGGAAGGAATGATTGGTGGTCTATCTTTTATTGCTCGTGCTGGGATTAGTGCTGCTAGTTCAGAGTTATCTCTTATTCAATCTGATGCGTTCGCAACAAGAATTAGAACGAAAAGTAGCACATCTATCTAGAATGATCAGAAAACCTGGCGCGAGAAAAGCACCACCAAGACCCAAGAATAAAGGGGAATTTAAGGAAGAGAGAGGCCGAAGGCGATGAATCTGGGGTATGCACGAGGGTATCAATTTACCCAACAATTGGATTTATTGGAAGATTACTTTGTGGACGAGGTATTCTCCGATGGTCATGAAGAAGCTGAGGCCTTGTTTTCACCCATGAGTGAGTTTCAGGCGTTACTAGATTTTTCTAAGGAAGGCGATACGTTGGTGATTGCTTCATTAGAGGTATTGTCTAGAGATTATCGGCAGCTGCTGGTTTGCTTGGATCAGTTGGAACATCGAAAGATTGATTTGGATGTGCTGAACATGCCGCAGATGACGTTGGAGGAATGGCGCCAGATTTTTTGCTGGTCGGTTCGCAATGATCGACTGCTTCATCCTTATTTGGTTCAAGTTGGTAAAGAGCGGAATCGGAGTAAGTCGGCTTATTCGTTATTAGTAAGGAACCGGAAGCACGGAAGTTGTATCGGGAGATTATTTGGTTATTAGTCGAGAAGCTTTCTGTTCGACAAATTGCTCAAAGGAAACGGGTGCCGATTGAAACAGTGTATCGAATTCAGCAAGAGCTAAGGCAGGTGCAGTTGGCAATCATTTTAGTCATCTGTTTCTTGTTAGCTATTTTCAGTATCAAGTTAGTGGAGTCGTATTTTGATCAAGTGTGGATTCAAGTGGTCATTTGTATATTAGTCACTCTAATTATTTTATGGAATGTCTTGGTGGACAGTGAAGCTGTGGAACAGCCCGTTAAGAAACAAACGAAAAAATCCTAGAGAAGGTGGAAATGATGCAACAACATGTATTGATTTTAACCAGAAACGTACTATCCGAAGAGGGATTAATCCGACAGCTTCATTATTTGAACTATGAAGTCTTGTGCTCCTCGGACTTGATCCAAGTGTTGCAAGCAGGGAATCAGGTGCCTTTGTTTTCTTTCTTTCATGCCGTGATCTTAAGTGAAACCTTGAGTAACAGTGAAGTGGAGAAGCTTCTGCCGATCCTTCAGACCTTCCCGATTGCGGTTTTACGAAATTGTGAGAATTACCCAATTAAGGAACAAGCAGAATGGGAAGAACAGGGCATCCATGAATGGGTCTCCAAAAATGGCACGATTGAAGCCTTGAGAGAAGCGATTGCCCAATCGTTGGAGGTAGTGCAGGAGCAGCGACTATCGAACAATCAAATTCTGACTTTCCCATTGGGTGAAGAAGGAACGAAAGCGGGCCTAATCAATTCTGTCCGCAAGAGTTTCTCTAAAACAGAAAAGAAAGTCTTTGAAAAGCTGTTGTTGGCACAGCAGCACGGCGGACTACTATCTCGTAAAGAACTCTGCGATTACTTATGGCGTGAAGGAGATACTTCTTCCAATATGAGTCAGTTGTCGTGTCTAATCAATAAGATCAAACGCAAATTTGAACAAGAAGGAATTAATGAAGAGATCATCGTTACAATGTGGGGACGGGGCTATAAACTGAACGAAGAATTTTGTGAACGCTGGTTAAATGAAGACCCGACTTACCTGGGATTCCCCCAATCAGCAACCAATTAGAAGCAACGCTCAATCAGGGGATTGGGCGTTTTTATCGCAATGGTAGGCTTCACAAATTTTGTTTTATGGTAAATTTAGCAGTGTTTATTTAGGGAGGTGTGCAAGATTAAACGATTCTACATAATTATTTTATTGGTAACTGGGCTATTTAGTTTCGCTGGAATGGTGTATGCTGAACCTAAAGAAGAGACGGAACAAACGATTGCTCAGCTGCAGGAACGACTGAGTCAGTTGAACGATGAGATCTCAACTACGGTGGTTCAGCAGGCGGAACAGGAGCAGCAAATCCAGACGCTGAACCAAGAACTCGCTGCCCAGCAAAAGAAAGTGACCGATATGACCGATAAATTAACGCAACTGGAAAAAGAAATCCAAGCACGAGTTCGTTCGATTCAACTGACGGATGCCGATCAGAAGGCTACCTTCTTTCAGATCGACGGCTGGGCGAAAATGCTGAGTTCGGTTAAAGGGATTGAAGCGATTCGCAAGACGGATGCTGCTCGGGCCAAGGAATATACTGAGTTGGTAGAGGCTATTACCAAGCAGCAGAAGGAATTGGAGCAAAAGCAGGCGACTTATGCGGCCGTCCAGCAGGAGCTTCGAGCAACGATTGAAAAGCAGACGGCCAGTAAAGAACAGCTGGAAAAAGAATTGAAGGATAATAAAGAGTTGTTGGACCGGATTCAAGAAGAGGAGCAGCAACAGGAACAGGCTTTAAAGGCTCAACAGGATGCCTTGTGGCAACAGGTGGTCTTAGGCCAGACGCTTTCCACTGAGGAAGAAGTGACTGAAAAAGCTCAGGATATTATTTTGACCGCGAAGCAGTATCTGGGGGTTCCTTATGTTTGGGGTGGTACGTCACCGGCTGGTTTTGATTGCAGCGGCTTGATGCAATGGGTCTTTGCTCAAAATGGGATTTCGATTCCGAGGGTGAGTCAAGCTCAGCAAGCGTCTATTAAGGAGATTCCGATTAGTGAAGTTCAGCCTGGGGATTTAGTTTTCTGGGGCCGGTCAGCTCATCATGTTGCTTTATACATTGGCGACGGCTATTTTATTCAAGCGCCGCAGCCGGGCGATTCGGTGAAGATCACCCACAGCACTTGGTATCCCTTTGAAAGCGCCGGGCGGGTGTTGAACTAACTAACTAAATAAAGATCAACTAATCAAGCTGAAAGTACCTAAAATACCTTCGGCTTTTTTTGCGTTCATCAAACAATCAACGATTTTATTAAACATACCGTCAGTCTGTGACCGAGAGAAAAGTTTACAAAGAAGGTTGTAGATTTGTTGTAAGGGTAAATATAAACTTGCATTGAATAGAGGATTCTATACTAAGATGTTGTATGATAAAATAGTATTAAAAATGGAGAAGACTTATGATTTTTATTAGAAATGATAGAAGAAAACCAAATGAAAGAGATATACGCCAGCCGGGCTTGTATTTATTTAGAGACGAAACAGAGTCTGGATGGAATTTTCAGACTACCTTTGATTTGTATTCTATTGTTAGCAAAAAAACAGTTCGTTATATTGGTAAAGTGAAAATTGGTAGAAAGGGATTGTCGTTAGAAAAAGGACGCGAACGACAAAAGACAGCTTTGGGACTATCTAATGGCGGAGTATCTCAATTATCAAATGATTATTTCTCTTTGGGTCAAGATGTAGAATTCTACGAAAATATAATACAATTCCATCCAAAAAACTACAGACAAGTTCTAGGGTTACTTCGTGATGTTGTTGAAAATCCATCAATTTTAAAAGAAAACTTTTACGAGGCCTCAATGTCTTCTTCTTTACTTCGTGATGTTTCAAAAGTTAGTATTGAAGGTCAGTTCAAAAGGATTTTGGAAAAGCAGAATAAAATGATTTCGTACAATTTTGGATTCAGAATTGCTAACTCAAATAGAGAACTTCAATTCTTAGTTGAGCCGAAAGGCCTCCCACCTTCAAATATTCAAGTTGTGATCGGCAAGAATGGTGTAGGAAAGAGTGAGTTACTCAGAAAGATGATTGAGGAAATAATTCAACCAGAAAAGTCTTTCAACGATAAAAGTGATAAATTTTTGTTGGGTGGAAAAACATTATCAGACACATTCGCGAATGCTATAGGTATTTCATTTAGTGCGTTTGATTATTCATTCCCTACTTCAACTAAATCCGGAGGGATAGATTATCAGTATATAGGTTTAAAAGGACTTGAAAAAAGTAATACACATTTAGATTCAGTTTTTACAGCCTTAGAAAAATGGAACTACAGTCATAAAAAGCAGAAAAACATAGAAAGAATAATAGAAAAATTGGACACTAGTTCATTAGAATTTGAAAGTGTAAATCAATCTAATTATCTGAGAGAAAGTTTAATAAAAGTACTACACAATCCAAATAAATTGGAACTATGGAAGAAAGCAATTGAAATACTGGAACATGAACCGAGCTTTAGAAATCTTGAAATAACAGATAAATTAATAATAGCCAATAGGTCTGAACCTAAAGGAACTAAAGTAAATACTTTGAATACTATAAATGAGCATTTTGTATCGAGGCTGAGTTCAGGTCATAAAATTGTATTGCTAATTGTTACAAAGCTTGTTGAATTAACTCAAGAGAAAAGCCTAATCTTCATTGATGAACCAGAAAATTATTTACATCCGCCTATGTTATCTCTGTTGGTCAGAGCGATTTCCGAGATATTGAGAATTCGTAATGGAGTAGCTATCATAGCAACCCATTCTCCTGTTGTGTTACAAGAAGTCCCATCTAATTGTACTTGGATTATGGATAGAAAGGAAACATCAATACATTTTGAAAGACCTGTCCTGGAAACATTTGGCGAAGACATTGGTACTCTGAATAGAGAGATTTTCCGACTAGACACTAGAGAATTATCTTATTATTCACTTATACAAGAAGTTGTCGAAAAAAGTAGCAATATTGAAGAAGTTTTTAGGAAATTCGACAATAAGATAGGAAGCGAAGCTAGATCATTAGCGAGACAATTAATGTATTTAAAGAATGTGGAGGGAGAGCGATGGTTCATAGATTAAACAAACCTACAATTTCTTTAAATAATGTGCTGAATGATTGTTCTGGCACAATAACAGATCCAGAGAAAAAGGGAAGAATTTTATCTTACCATTCTATCATTAAGGAGGATAGTAGAAATTTTGAACGGTCTATGTCTTCGTCTACTGAATTTGTTATCTGTAATCACTCATTTCAGAAGGAATTACTAAAAGAAGATATGAAATGGTTATATAGTAAGAGATTTGCAGAAAAAGGTTCAGCAGGAAGAAAATATTATGATGAACTTCAATTTTCAGTGTCTAATGGACGCTGTCCTTATTGTTTAGATGGTGATGCTCGTAATGGTGAGATTGATCATTATTTACCAAAGGCAACTTATCCTAGTCTTTCTGTAACCTGTTTGAATTTAGTTCCTGTGTGCAAGCCTTGCAATAAAGATAAGTTGGACGATGTTGATCTATTCCCAAATCCATATTTTGATGATATTGATAAAGATATTTATTTGCGTTGTAAAATCATTTTACAAGATGAGTCTTTACTTGTGGATTATAAGGTAGAAAAGCCTTCTGGAATAGAAACAAGTCTATTTGAAAAAATTGAAACGATGGTTAAGAGACCTAGATTATTTGAGCTTTACGGAACTAGAGCGGTTTCGGAAGTGAATTCTATGAAGTATGATTTAAAAAAAAATCTGGCTCAAGGGGACAAATCTGGTTTAAAAGACCACATTTCGGACATTCTAAAAGGAAAGATAGAATATTTTGGCTTGAATAGTTGGCAAGCTGCGATCTACAGAGAACTTTTGAACAATACAGACTTGCTAATTTCTTATTTAAATATTTAGTATAAGCTTTCTAATCCTAATGATTTTGCTGTTTTTAACTAACCTCTCCAAGATTGATTCTATTGATGAAGAAGCGACTGATACTATAAATCAAGGAAACTAAATTCGTAGTTTTTTGGGTTAAGTGAATGTTAAGACAATGTGAGATTGATAAACTGTGGTGAAGGTCTCTAGTAACAAGGAATATTAACTATCAGTTAAGTTCTATAGTTAAATCATCCGTTATTATTTACCTATCATCCATAAAAAGCGTGCTTTGGCTTTATTATGGGAGTCCTATTCTAACTGAACCTTGGAGATGTTGAAAGATCCGTTGATGGATAAATTGCTCCTATAATCAACAGTGTTATTAGCAATAACAGTATTCTCTAATCCAAATATTTCACGACAAAATAGCAAGGGTGCAGTATAAGGTGAGACAATAAAATCGCTTAAAATCCCAACTGTCCCCTGATAGATCCGCCAATTTCCAATCATTAGAATTTCATTGTTATTTGTGTGATGAAATAGACTTTGATGAGGGGTGTTATCTTGAGTTGAATCATTGAATCTTTGTGAGTGAATCCTTTTAGAATCCAATAGTTCAAGGTTTTGAGTATCTATGAGAACAATTCTCTCGATAGTCAAGTTATCATCATATGTCACCACTAGCATAATAACTTCTTCCTCGTTATCAAGGAAAGCTTACCTTTTTGAACTGATTTCTTTATTTCAAGTCTATCTTTTTTCATTCCACCACTTATCGTAAATTGCTCTTTTGCAGATAAAACTCTAACGAGAACTTTTTCTCGATCACTGATATTCTGATTGGAATTACAGCGATTACAGTTAGGATACATGTAATACTGTTTTAAAAAGTAATTCGAAATTATAGTGTCTCAAAATTCAAACGTAATTGTCTGCATACGGCGGAGTTCGAGAGCCATTTCGTCGGAGAAAAGTGAGCCAATCAAATCGGAAAAAGGTGAGCCACCTAAATCGCTCAAAGCAGCGCCGGTTATCAACGATCCCTCTATAGAGAAGGAGGGATCGTTTTTTCGTCTTTCTATTTAACCATTCTCCTGTATAACTAAAGGTGTACAAAGATTTTTGTACAAAATTATAGGAGGTGGCAGCTATGCCCAATTATTTAGAAATTGTCCGACTCCACGAATTATCTGTAAGTCAACGGTCTATCAGTCAAACACTCGCTACTAGTCGCAACACTGTCAGTAAAGTGATCAAAACAGTCTCTGTCCAGCAACTAAGTTACCATGAACTAAAACAGTGGGACTATCAAAAAGTCGAAGAATTATTTAAACAACCAAAAGAAAAAACTCAGCGCCAAACGCATTTCACTATGCCTGATTATGAGCAACTCGCAAAAGAATTGGCCAAACCAGGTGTAACTATGCAGTTATTGTGGGAAGAATATGTAGATCAATGCCGTCAAGCCAACCTGCTATATTATCAATTAACTCAATTTAAAAAATACTTTAACGAGTACCTCTCAAAACAACCTTTCTCGCACGTTTTGACTCACAATGCAGGAGAAAAAGTCGAAGTTGATTGGGCAGGAACGAAACTGACTTGGGTAGATCCTGACACAGGTGAAGTTCTTTCTGGCTATCTTTTTGTCGCCGTGTTACCGTTTAGCGGCTATGCCTTTGCCCTTGGCTGCACGGATATGAAACAAGCCAATTGGATTTACGCACATGTTCGCTTATTTGAATTTTTGGAAGGCGTGCCGCTACTTATCGTTTCAGACAATTTGCGGACGGGTGTCACCAAGCATACTCGTTCGACCTTGATTTTAAATCAAAGCTATGAAGACATGGCGAATCATTACTATACTGTTATTCTGCCAGCTCGTGTAAAAAGACCTAAGGATAAAGCCTCTGTTGAAAATACAGTGAAACAATTGACCACTCATGTGGTCGCCCGCATGCGTAATTATACTTTCTTTAGTTTGGACGAATACAACCAACAATTAAGGAAGGAAATTCACCGATTCAATGCCAAGCCGTTTCAAAAAAAGGACGGTTCTCGTTTGTCGCTCTTTCAAGAAATTGAAAAACCACTCCTTCAACCCTTGCCCGATTATCCCTATGAATATTGCTCTTATCAAACAGCGAAAGTCTATACGAATAGCCATATTAGCTTTCAGAAGCATTACTATTCGGTACCTTACACATATATTGGAAAGAAAGTGACAGTAAAAATTTATGCTGACTATCTAGAAGTCTTTGACGGGAAACTCTTTCTCTGCCAACATTCCACCAAACATAAATCAGTTGGTTATTACACGACAGAAGAACGTCACTTGCCAGAACGATCTGCGACGTATGGAAAATGGAATAGCTCTCGTTACCTGCAATGGGCCCGCCGTAAGGGACCAAATGTCGCTATTGTTGTTGAAAAGATGTTCCAACAAGGACCGGAACAACAATACTACCAACGGGTCCACTCACTATTAAAATTGGCAGACAGCTATTCCGACCAAAGATTAGACAATGCCTGCCAACGAGCCTTAGAAAAGACAACAGTACCAAGCTACTCTCTAGTAAAGAAAATACTTGAGCAGGTGTCTTCTCGTCCACAGTCTAGCACGTCACAAGATCAAGAACAATCTTACTTGAGAGGAGCAGAATACTATGACAAACAAGACTTCTGAGGAGCAGCTAAATCTGTTGATTACTCAATTGAGAGACATGCGGCTGCCGGTGATGGCCGAACAACTACGTCTTATTTATCTAGATGAACAATCCGCTCAGCTACAGACCTTGGAGTTATTAGAAATCATCGTCACGGAAGAATTCCAAGCGCGAAAACAAAACACGATTCGCCGACACCTCAAGCAAGCAAATTTGTCTGATCCTACTGCTCATCTGAATGAACTTGATTACGCGCCAGACCGTCAATTGAACCCTCAAGTTATCGAACAGCTCTCAACGAATCAGTATATTCATTCTTTTCGCAACGTGATCATTCAAGGGGCGACAGGTACTGGCAAGAGTTTTGTGGCCAATGCATTAGCTAATCATGCTATTTCTGCCGGACATACCGCTTTGTACCAACGAATGACCGAACTTTTGGCTACCCTGCATTTAGCCGAGCTAGAAAATAATATGGCTAAAGTGCTGAAGAAGCTAATCAAAGTAGATGTCTTGATTATTGATGACTTTTTGCTTACTGGTACTTCTGAACTTGAACAAAAGCACCTGCTAGAGCTATTCGAATTAAGAAACCGGTCTAAATCCATCATCCTGTGTTCGCAAATGAACACGGCAGAGTGGCACAAAAAAATTAGGCGGCGGTGCGATCGCAGATGCTATTTTAGATCATGCTATCTCAAAATCCTATCATGTTTTTATCGCTGGAGATTCTAAACGATTGGTTTAAGTGGTTCACTTT
>LIDZ01009413.1_pt72 | contig 23882 bp, 23 predicted proteins | sample 644651 | NCBI WGS metagenome assembly LIDZ01 (sample SAMN03856242, study PRJNA289617) | food metagenome | isolation source: wine grapes on drying loft during traditional withering process | host: Vitis vinifera cv. Corvina | place: Italy: Gargagnago di S. Ambrogio di Valpolicella | collected 2014-01 | reverse complement strand
AAACGCATCAATGAAACTGAAGGTGAAATGGAAGCCTTCATTACATTAAATGAAGAAAATGCGGTAGCTACGGCTAAAGCGATTGATGAAAAAGGTATCACTGAATCTAACCCATTAGCGGGTATTCCAATTGGGATCAAAGACAACATTGTGACTAAAGGCTTGCTGACAACAGCAGCTTCAAAAATCTTGTCTAACTTCAATCCGATTTACGATGCATCGGTTATGGAAAAAGTTTACAGTTCAGACATGATCACTGTTGGAAAATTGAACATGGATGAGTTCGCTATGGGCGGATCAACTGAAACTTCTTACTTCAAGAAAACTAAAAATGCTTGGGATCATACGAAAGTTCCTGGCGGTTCTTCAGGTGGCTCAGCTGCGGCTGTTGCGGCAGGACAAGTGCCAGTTTCTTTAGGGAGCGATACAGGGGGAAGTATTCGTCAACCTGCTGCCTTCAATGGTGTTGTAGGGATGAAACCAACTTACGGACGGGTGTCTCGTTTTGGTTTAATCGCTTTTGCTTCTTCATTGGATCAAATTGGACCGTTTACTCGTACAGTTAAAGATAATGCTTTGGCTTTAAGTGCTATTAGTGGTTATGATGCGAAAGATGGCACTTCTGCTGGAGTTGAAGTACCTGATTTTGCTGCTGGTTTAACTGGCGATATCAAAGGCATGAAAATCGCTTTGCCAAAAGAGTTTCTAGGTGAAGGTGTAGATGCTGGCGTTAAAGAAGCAATTATGAAGGCTGTTGAAACCTTCAAAGCTTTAGGTGCCACTGTAGAAGAAGTTAGTCTTCCTCATTCAAAATATGGCGTACAAGTTTACTATATTATTGCCTCTTCTGAAGCAAGTTCTAACTTGCAACGTTTTGACGGTATCCGTTATGGTTTCCGCTCTGAAAACGTACAAAGCTTAGAAGATGTGTATGTTAATACTCGAACTGAAGGCTTCGGTGAAGAAGTAAAACGTCGGATCATGCTAGGTACGTTCTCTCTGTCTGCCGGCTATTACGATGCATACTTCAAAAAAGCTGGACAAGTTCGTACCTTAATTATGCAAGACTTCCAAAAAGTATTTGCTGATTACGACTTAATTATTGGCCCAACTTCACCAACTGTCGCTTACGGTATTGGGGAAAACATCAATGATCCAATTACTATGTATCAAAGTGATATTTTAACGATTCCGGTAAACTTAGCCGGCTTGCCAGGTATGTCTATTCCTGCTGGGTTGTCTGAAGGCCTACCAGTTGGTTTGCAATTAATCGGTAACCACTTCGATGAATCAACTATGTACAAAGCAGCGTATGCTTTTGAACAAGCAACCGATCATCACAAGCAAAAACCAGTGATTTTAGGGGGGAACAAGTAATGAATTTAGAAACAGTCATCGGGCTTGAGGTCCATGTGGAGCTGAAAACTAACTCTAAAATCTTTTCACCTGCACCCGCTCACTTTGGGGCAGATGCAAATACAAATACTAACATTATCGACTGGGGTTATCCAGGTGTTTTACCAGTCATGAACAAAGCTGCAGTGGAATTTGGTATGAAAGCAGCATTAGCTTTAAATTGCCAAGTTTCAAAAAACATGCACTTTGACCGCAAAAACTATTTCTATCCTGATAATCCCAAAGCTTATCAAATTTCTCAATTTGATGAACCAATTGGACATGACGGCTGGATTGAAATTGACGTGAACGGCAAGAAGAAAACCATCAGAATTGAACGGGTTCATTTAGAAGAAGATGCTGGTAAAAACATGCACGGTATCGGCGGTTATTCTTATGTCGATTTAAACCGTCAGGGTACTCCTTTGATCGAAATCGTATCTGAAGCAGACATGCGTTCACCGGATGAGGCTTATGCGTACCTTGAAGCGTTGCGCTCAATTATTCAATTTACTGATGTTAGTGATGTGAAATTGGAAGAAGGCTCCATGCGTTGTGATGCCAATATTTCATTACGTCCTTATGGTCAAGAAGAATTTGGAACAAAAACAGAATTAAAAAACTTGAACTCCATGAGCTTTGTGCGTAAAGGCTTGGTATATGAAGTTCAACGCCAAACGAAAGTCCTTCTTTCTGGTGGCACGATTCAACAAGAAACGCGTCGTTATGACGAATCAACCAATAAGACAATTTTGATGCGGGTTAAGGAAGGCTCAAGTGACTACCGTTACTTCCCAGAACCAGATATTCCACGTTTTGTTATCGATGATGAGTGGATTGAAAAGGTTCGTGCGGAATTACCTGAATTACCAGCTTCAAGAAGAGAACGTTATGTGAACGAACTAGGCTTGCCTGAGTACGATTCAATGGTATTGACGCTAAGTAAAGAAATGTCTGATTTCTTTGAAAGTACCCTAAAAGAAGGTGCTGATGCTAAACAAGCATCGAACTGGTTAATGGGCGAAGTGTCTGCTTACTTGAACAGTGAAAAGCTTGAATTAGCGGAAACAAAACTAACACCAACGAACTTAGCTGGTATGATCAAATTAATCAATGACGGAACAATTAGTTCTAAGATTGCTAAGAAGGTCTTCCGTGAATTAATTGAAAACGGCGGCGATGCTAAAGAAGTGGTTGAAGCTAAAGGATTGGTTCAATTATCTGATCCGGCACAATTGTTGCCAATGATCAACGAAATTTTAGATAATAATCAACAATCAGTTGATGATTTCAAAAATGGGAAAGAGCGGGCAGTCGGCTTCCTAGTTGGTCAAATCATGAAAGCTACTAAAGGTAAAGCCAACCCTGGCGTGGTCAATAAGTTATTGCAAGAGGAATTAGCGAAACGCTAGAAGGAGTCCTATTGTGAAAAAAGCACGATTAATCTATAATCCGGTATCCGGCAAAGAAATTATGCGCAACAATCTGGCAGATATTCTAGACGCGATTGAAAAAGCAGGGTATGAAACCAGTGCTTTTGCAACAACACCGGAACCAGATTGTGCAAAAAATGAAGCAAAACGAGCGGCTGAGGCTGGTTTTGATCTAATTGTGGCAGCTGGTGGCGATGGTACGATCAATGAAGTCGTGAATGGAATTGCACCTTTGGAAAATCGTCCGAAGATGGCAATTATTCCGGCTGGAACGACCAATGATTATGCACGAGCTTTAAAAATTCCTAGGAGCAATGTAAAAGCTGCAGCTGAAGTCATTCAAAAGCAGCAGACTGTGAAAATGGACATTGGTAAAGCTCGGGATAACTATTTCATCAATATTGCGGCTGGTGGATATTTAACTGAACTGACTTATGAAGTGCCGTCTGAATTGAAAAGCATTTTCGGCTACTTGGCTTACTTAGCCAAGGGAGCTGAAATGCTTCCTCGTATCAAACCAATCAAAATGCGTTTGAAGTATGAGAATGGAGAGTACGAAGGCGATGCCTCAATGTTTTTCTTAGGGTTAACCAATTCAATCGGTGGGTTTGAAACAATTGCCCCTGACGCGATGTTGGATGATGGGAAATTCTCGTTGATTGTAGTCAAAACGGCGAATTTATTTGAAATCGTACGTTTGATCACTTTAGTCTTAAATGGCGGCAAGCACGTCAATGATCCAAAGGTTTTATATGTAAAAACCAACTTCTTGGAAGCATCTACTTTAGATGATAATAAGCGAATGATGATCAATCTTGACGGCGAGTATGGCGGCGATGCACCGATGCGTTTTGAAAACTTGCATCAGCATATTGAATTTTATGCCAACACCGACGAAATTTCGAATGATGCGATTCAAGGAATTGAATTAGAAGAAAAAGAAGCCGGAGAAGAGTTAGTTAAAGAGTACCAAAAACTGGAAGAGCAAGAGGAACAAGAATAGCGACGGAAGGTATTTCTGCTTGTTAGCGGAAATACCTTTTTAAGTTGTCATTAGAAGTATTGCTTTTTCGAGGTTTATTCTATAAACTAAGCAAAGCACTTCCTTAAGGAGGAAACTATGGAAACTATTAAAAAAAATCAAACTTACACGGTCACGATCGATGATTTGACCCACGAAGGACTTGGAGTCGCTCATATTGACCGTTTTCCAATATTTATTGAAAATGCTTTGCCGGAAGAAGAAGTTGAAATCCTGATTGTTAAAACCGGGAAGAAATTTGCCTATGGTAAAGTTACAGAACGGAAAAACGAAAGTTCTCATCGGACTCCTGTTAAGGATATGGATCTATTAAGAAGCGGAATCGCTCCAATCAGCCATATGAAGTATGAGTATCAGTTGGAGTTCAAACAAGAACAAGTGAAGCGAGTTATGAACAAAATTGCTCATATGCCAGAGGTACCGGTTTTGCCGACGTTCGGCATGGAGAAGCCTTATGCTTACCGCAATAAAGCACAAATCCCAGTTAGAAAATTAGATGATCAATTAGCAACTGGTTTTTACCGCAAAAACTCCCATGAGTTGCTGCCGATCGAAGATTACTTTATCCAAGATCCGGAAATTGATAAAGCAATTTTAGTTGTTCGGGATATTTTACAGCGTTTTAAAATCAAGCCTTACAATGAAGAAGAAAATACAGGGTTTATGCGTCATGTCGTTATTCGCAGAGCTCATTATTCTCATGAGATGATGGTTGTTTTAGTAACGCGGACTGCAAAATTCTTCCAAGCGCATCGAATTGCTGAAGCGATCCAAAATGAATTGCCAGAAGTTGTATCTGTCGTTCAAAATGTGAACAGCGAAAAGACTAACGTTATTCTGGGCAAAGAAGACATTTTGATCGCTGGTAAAGAAAGTATTCAAGACCAGTTATTAGGCAAGACTTACCGCATTTCACCTCAATCATTCTATCAGGTAAACACGGAGCAGGCAGAAGTTTTATACAAAACGGCAATCGACTTTGCACAATTGACGCCAGAAGATGTAGTGATTGATGCATATTGTGGTATTGGAACAATTGGCTTGTCATTTGCTGACAAAGTAAAACATGTTTACGGTGTAGAGGTTGTTCCTCAAGCAATTGAAGATGCTGAATTTAATGCAAAGAACAATGGGGCAACGAATGTAACTTATCAAACAGGCAAAGCCGAAAAAGTGATGAAGCAGTGGGCTCAGCTGGGTATTCAACCAAGTGTGATTTTTGTTGATCCGCCTAGAAAAGGCTTAGCTGAAGAATTCATTGCTGCCTCTGCTGAGTTGAATCCAGATCGGATTATTTATATTTCTTGTAACCCTGCTACCTTAGCTCGGGACTTGGAACGTTTTGGCGAGCTTGGCTATCAAGCAGAAAAAGTACAGCCAGTCGATTTGTTCCCACAAACTTACCATATCGAAGCAGTTGTACTGTTAACAAAGGCGGTGTAGAAATTGAATTCAAAAGAAAAAATGATGGAATTAATCAAGAAGAAACAAGCTGGCGGCGGCAGATCAAAACAAATGGGCGCCCCTAAAAATGATCGTAAAAACATGCGCAAAGGGCCAAAAATTTACAATAAGTAGTCACATAGAAAATAGAGTTGAAGGAGAATTGGATGCAAGGAATTTGGATGCAGCGTTTACTTAAACTTTATCAAAAATATGCTCAATTTATGCGTGGGCGCTACGGCAGATGGGACCTGTTAAATAAGGTATTGGTAATTACCGGTTTGGTCGTCTCGCTTTTCAGCCGATGGATTCCTTATTACATCGGAGATCTTTTAGCCATTGCTTTGGTCGGCTTAGCCTTGTATCGTTTCCTATCGAAACGAATCTATCCGCGAAGCAATGAAAATCAAAAGTTTTCACAGCTGATTACCAAAATTAAGCAGAGGGATTATAAGGTTGACCGCACCTTTCGTCAGTTTAAATGTCCCTCTTGCAAACAAAAGATGCGAGCACCTCGCGGCAAAGGCAAAATTAAAGTGACATGCAAAAGTTGTCACACTCAATTTATCAAGAAGGTCTAGTTTGGTTTACTAGGCCTTTTCTGCTATGCTGAATAAGAGGTGATGAAGTGAAAGTGATGCTTATTCGAGACAGAGAAAGTGAAGCTGATATTTGCTCGTTATTGGTTGATCAGGTGGACGAAATCGATCTACGAAATGCACACCAATCCTGTATACTTTTGACACATTACTCCGAATCGAAAGTAAGAAGGAATTGTAAACTTATTATGTAAACAAAGAGAGTGAAGAGTGTATGAAGAATTTTATTTGGGATTTTGACGGAACCTTATATGATACGTATCCTGTGATGATGGATGCATTAATGCAAGCCTTGAAGGATTTTAATTTTGATGTTGAGCGGGAATCTATTTATCGGACGATTAAAATGGAATCGATCCGCCACTTAGTGAAAAAGCTTGATTTACCGGAAGAAGATTTTAATCGTGTGTTTCATCAGTATGAAAATCGAATTTTAACTGATTCATTTCCCTTTGAGGATACGAAGAAAACTTTACAGGTATTAAAAGAAAATGGCGGTCAACATTTCATCTTGACCCATCGTACAGTGGACTCTACCTGGCAACTTCTTCAACGGGATCAACTGGACACTGACATCACAACTATCATAGGGAGCGACTCTGGTTATCCTCGTAAACCAGATCCAGCTTCTTTAAACGCATTAATTGATAACTACAATCTGAATAAACAAGAAACTGTTATGATTGGTGATCGAAAACTAGATATTCTAGCAGGAAGAAACGCTCAAATAGCAACTTGCTTTTATGATCGAGATCACTTTAATCAAAAGATAAATGCTGATTGGATAATTCATCATTTAAAAGAAATAACCTCTCTTTTTCCCAGATAGTTTGTGTTATAATTTTTAAGGGGGTGCGAGATGGAAATATTAAGAGATAAAGAAATTGTGGAAGCTTTTAACTATGGCTTGCCGCCACGAGATCAAGAAGTAAATCAAAAAATTCAAATCGGTTTCAGTCCGTTAGAATCAACGGACCCAAATTATCCCAAAGAGAACAGCATTATGGGCGTACGTTTCGAATTTGTCCTGCCATTTGATGCGTTCATCGTTAGTGGAACGGTATCTCAGGTTAACCATGTGGTTAATCGTCAAATTAGAAACCAGAGTGATATGAATGAGGCGGAGGCCAACGAAATGGTGAAGCCGCTTTTTCGATTGGTAGAACGCATGATTTACGAGGTAACTGAGATTGCTTTGGATCAACCAGGAATCAAGATTAATTTTGCTTCACCAACTGCTCAATAGAACTTTCCCACAGCGGAGGGTTCTTTTTTTCGAGCTTTTAAGAAAGACAGAAGACGCGATGTAGGTTATAATGGGACAGTCACTAAAAATCTCAAGTTTCGCGCACTTATTTTTAGGGTGGGATGTTGAAGAATATTCCCCGGGAACCTTTACTTCCTTTGACAGACTTGTCATTCTAAAATGTTTTTTTAAGGAGGAATACAATGACAACTCTGCTCACTGTATTAGTGGTTGCGATCTTTGTTGCTATGCTTGCGGGCTTCTACCAAATGCAACGAAAACATGTGAAATTTTCCACTCGGGTATTTACCGGTTTAGGATTAGGGATTGTTTTCGGTGGTATTTTACAATTGCTTTTGGGAAATGGAAGTACAGTGATTACCCAAGCAATGGACTGGATCGGAATCGTTGGTAATGGTTATGTATCATTATTACAAATGTTAGTTATGCCATTAGTATTTATTTCAATTGTTGGAGCCTTCACTAAAATGAAATCCAGCAGCAAACTAGGAAAAATCAGTGCAAATGTTTTGTTTGTTCTATTAGCTACTACCGCAATTGCCGCTTTGATCGGAATTGCAGCTGTCTTGATCTTTAACTTGGATGGAGCAACCTTCACTCGAGGTGCTGCTGAATCAGCTCGGATCAGTGAATTAGCTGAAAGGCAAGAAACTGTTCAGAACTTTTCAATTCCACAGCAAATTTTAGCATTTATTCCAACTAACGTGTTTGCTGACTTTGCTGGAACAAGACCAACAAGTACTATTGGTGTCGTTATCTTCGCAGCATTCGTCGGTGTCGCTTATCTTGGTGTAAAAAGAAAAGCACCAAAAGAAGCCGAATTTTTTGCTTATTTAATTGACAGCTTATACAAAATCATCATGCGTATCGTAACCTTGGTTCTACGTTTGACTCCATATGGGGTTTTAGCCTTAATGACCAATGTACTAGCAACAAGTGATTTTGAAGCGATTGTCAATTTAGGCGTATTCATTGTTGCTTCGTATGCAGCTCTGATTGCAGTTTTATTGGTTCACTCACTACTATTGATTTTAGTTAAAGTCAGTCCAGTAAACTTTTTCAAAAAAGCTTTTCCAGCTCTAAGTTTTGCTTTTACTTCTCGTTCAAGTGCTGGTACTTTGCCAATGAACATTGAGACGCAAACAAAAGCTTTAGGTGTTGATGAAGCAACTGCTAACTTTGCAGGAAGCTTTGGTATTTCAATTGGTCAAAACGGCTGTGCGGGTGTTTACCCAGCCATGCTTGCAACGATTGTTGCACCGACTGTTGGTATCAATGTGTTTGATTTGCAATTTATCATTATGCTGGTAGCTATCGTTACAATTAGTTCATTCGGTGTTGCTGGTGTCGGCGGAGGTGCAACCTTTGCATCATTGATCGTATTAGGTGCCATGAACTTGCCGGTAGCAATCGTTGGTTTGGTTATCTCAGTTGAACCATTGATCGATATGGCTCGTACTGCTGTCAACGTAAGCGGCAGTATGGTTGCAGGCGTTGTAACCAGTGAACGAATCCATGAATTGGATCGAGAAGTTTTACAGGATAAAAACGCGTCAATCGAAACAAATTAATTAATCAAAGAATCTGAAGGCTTGGCTAGCGCGACCAAGTCTTTTTTGGTACACTTTTTTAGAGGTGAATGGAATGTTTAATAATCAGGTAAAAGTAATTTTATACGCACAAGATGTAAAAAAAGCCAGTGAATTTTGGCAAACGCTAGGTTTTGTTCTAATAAGTTTAGATGAGATTGATGGATCATTGGTTGCTGAGGTAGCAATGACTGAGACCAGTGATACTCATCTAGTCATTTATGATCGGCAATTTGTCGAAAATAATTCAGGTGAAGCTGTCGAACCTTCCCCAGCTTTAATATTCAGTAGTGACGATGTAGTTGCTCTGTATAATGAACTAAAAGATAAGGGAATACAAGTTGGGGAGATCGCCCAAATCGGGGAAGAATTTGTTTTCAATTTTGTTGACGCAGATGGTAATTACTTTGTAGTGTCTGGACAATAGAAGTTCTCTTTTAAGAAAGGGAGTAAGAAAATGGAGCAAGTATTTGTTATCGGGGATGTTCATGGCGAATTGGACCTATTCAAAAAGATGTTGGAATATTTTGATCCGCAAACCCAGCAGCTGATCTTAATCGGAGATCTAAACGATCGCGGGGCAAAGAGTAAAGACTGCTGGCTGCTAGGAAAGCAGTTGGTTGAAGAGCAGCAGGCCATCTATTTGCGGGGAAACCATGAAGAATACTTTTTACAGTTTTTAAAGAAGCCTGAAGATTGGTTTGAAAGCTACAAATATAATGGTGGAAAAGAAACGATTGAAAGTTTGCTGCATCCTGGGGCTTGCGAGGAATATTCACCAACTGAAATTGCGATGTTTATTCTGGGTCGTTACAAAGAATTGGTGGAGTTTCTGATTGAACGTCCTTTTTATTACGAATGGCAGCAATATGTATTCGTTCATGCTGGTGTGGACTTAAATAAAGCCGATTGGCGAAAAACGGATCTCCACGATTTTTTGTGGATTCGTGAACCTTTCCACACTGGAAAAAATACGACTGGCAAGGTAATCGTTTTTGGTCATACGATCACGCCGATGCTCTATGGTGATATGCAAACAACGGCTCTATGGCAAATGGATAACAAGATTGGCATTGATGGGGGTGCGGTGTTCGGCGGTTCGCTGCATGGCGTAATTTTTGATCAGCAAGGTATCGTCGAGGATCACGAACTTCCTAATACGAAAGGACCCTGGCAGCCAACATTTTAAGAGAGCTATAAATCTGGCAGGTGATGCCAGATTTTTTTTGCGAAAAACCTAGTGATTCCTCATTTTTTGTGGCATAGTTAATTGTTGAACATGGATTGGAGGTAGAATATGGAGAAAAATCTGCAAGGACATTTAGCGGCGGTTGTTACAGTAATTATTTGGGCTTCGACGTTTATTTCTACAAAAGTGCTGCTAAGCGCTTTTTTACCGATTGAGATTTTATTTATTCGTTTTCTTTTAGGGTTAGTTGTGCTCTTGATAGTTTCGCCTAAGCTGCTTCCGTTTTCCAGTTGGAAAGAAGAGAGTTATTTCGCTTTAGCAGGACTTTTTGGTGTTTTTCTCTATTATTATTTAGAGAATGTGGCTTTAACGTATACTTTAGCGATGAATGTCGGCATTATTGGTTCGATTAGTCCTTTTGTGACTGCTTTACTTAGTCGTTTTGTTTTGAAGGAAGGTAAGATATACCCTCTGTTTGTATTAGGGTTTGTTTGTTCGATTATCGGGATTTGTTTTATTAGTCTAACGGGAACCTTAAACGTGAATCCAATTGGTGATGGGTTGGCTTTTTTCGCTACCTTCTTTTGGGCCGGCTATTCGTTGTTTGTAAAAAAGATCGGCCAATTTGGTTATTCCACCATCGCCGTTACTCAGCGTATTTTTATTTATGGGATAATTTTTATGGCACCAGTTTTCTTCTATTCGATTGATGGATTCGATATGGCTCGTTTGTTTGATTTTAAGAATTTAGCTAACTTATTGTTTCTAGGTATCGGGGCTTCTGCCTTGTGTTTTGTAACTTGGAATTTCTCGGTGAGACAGTTAGGTGCAGTAAGAGCAGCAATCTATATTTATTCGATTCCGATGCTGACAACGCTGGCTTCCGTTGTTTTATTGGGAGAACAGCTGACAGTTAAAACCTGTATCGGGATTGTATTGACTTTATTCGGCCTGTTTTTGTCGGAATGGCAAAATATCGTTGTGCAGCGAAGAATCAATCCACATTAGAACTTTCTGTACAACAAACGTAGCGGTTGTGTTAAAATAGACAAGATTTTGAAGAAACGAGGAATGGTCATGAGTATCAATCAAGAAATCGTCCAATTACTAAACAAAGAACTGACTGGCTATCGGCCGCAACAGACGCAAATCGTCTTAGAGTTATTAGATGAAGGAAATACGGTTCCTTTTATTGCCCGCTATCGTAAAGAACGCACTGGCAGTTTAGATGAAGTTCAAATTCGTGAAATCGAAGAACGTTACCATTATCTTGAAGGGTTGGAAAAACGTAAACAAGAGGTTCTTCGTCTGATTGAAGAACAAGGCAAATTGACTGAAGAATTGGCCCAAGAAATTCAAGCCGCCATTAAAATGCAAAAAGTTGAGGATTTATACCGTCCTTATAAGCAAAAGCGTCGGACAAAAGCAACAATTGCCAAAGAAAATGGTTTGGAAGCTTTGGCTGAGTATTTATTGAGTTTTCCTGCTAGCGGTGATGTTTACGCTGAAGCGGCGAATTATATAAATGAAGAAGTTCCAAGTGCTGATGCAGCCTTACAAGGCGCCCACGAAATTGTTGCAGAACAAGTCAGTGATCATCCTGACTTTCGGACATGGATTCGGGATTACACGAAAAATTATGGTTTGTATCAAAGCAAGGTTAAAGATGCTGAAAAAGACGAAAAAGAAGTCTATGGCATGTACTATGATTTTGTTGAGCCGATTAAAAAAATGGTTTCCCACCGCGTATTGGCTTCCAATCGTGGGGAAAAAGAAGAAGTGTTAAAAGTTGAGATCGCAGTGGATGAAGAAAAAATCTTTTCCTATTTAGAAAGAAAATTAATCACCAATAATCAATCAGTAACTGCTGATTTTATTCGTGAAGCATATAAAGACAGCTACAAGCGATTCATTGGTCCAGCAATTGAACGGGAGATTCGTAATGAACTGACCGAGCAAGCAGATGAGCAGGCCATTGCAATTTTTGGCGAAAACTTGCGGAATCTATTATTGCAGCCGCCTTTGAAGGGGAAAGTTGTCTTAGGTTTTGACCCCGCTTATCGAACGGGTTGTAAGCTGGCAGTCGTTGACGCAACTGGCAAGGTTTTAGCAATTGAAGTTATCTATCCGCATAAACCAGCTTCGCAAGCAAAACGCCAAGCTGCTGGTCCAGCTTTGCAAGCATTGATCGAAAAATTTGATGTTGAAATGATCGCAATTGGAAATGGAACAGCCAGCCGCGAATCAGAATTATTTGTGGCTGAACAAATAAAACAAGTCAATAAGGAAGTCTTTTATGTAATTGTTAACGAAGCTGGAGCATCAGTTTATTCAGCCAGTACTATTGCCCGTAAAGAGTTTCCTGATTTACAAGTAGAAGAGCGTAGTGCGGTCAGCATCGCTCGTCGTTTGCAGGACCCATTAGCTGAGCTGGTAAAAATTGACCCTAAAGCAGTAGGGGTTGGTCAGTATCAACACGACGTTTCTCAAAAACGTTTATCAGAACAGCTGGACTTTGTAGTAGAAACCGCAGTTAACCAAGTGGGTGTGGATGTGAATACCGCCAGTCCTCAATTACTGCAGTATGTTTCTGGTTTGAACAAAACAACGGCTCAAAATATTGTGACTTATCGTGATGAAAACGGCGGATTTACTTCACGTCCACAACTGAAGAAAGTACCTCGCTTAGGACCTAAAGCTTACGAACAAGCGATTGGTTTCTTGCGAATTCCGGATGGGAAAAATGTCTTAGACAATACCTCTATTCACCCAGAAAGTTATAATAGTGCTAAAGAGATTTTGAATCAGGCGAACGTATCTTTGAAAGAATTAGGAACAGAAGCAGCCACTGAACAATTAAAAGGTCTAACAGTAAACCAATTGAGCCAAACGTTGGAAATTGGTAAAGAAACCATTCAAGATGTTCTGCAAGCCTTATTACAGCCTGGTCGTGACATGCGGGATGAGATGGCCGCGCCGTTACTACGCCAAGATGTATTAAGTATGGAAGACTTGAAACCAGGTATGGAATTGCAAGGAACCGTTCGGAATGTAATTGATTTCGGTGCCTTTGTGGATATCGGCGTTAAGCAAGATGGACTAGTTCATATTTCCAAATTAAGCAATAAATTTGTGAAGCATCCTACCGACGCAGTTTCCGTCGGTGATGTTGTAACCGTTTGGGTTGAAGCTATCGATGTGAAGAAGGCGCGGATCAGTTTAACGATGATTCCGATGACGGCAAATGACTAAAGAAGAATTACAGCAATTAGTGGAAAAGGTTTCGTTGGAATTTTTCCAACAGCCTTTTGTCCACCAAGCTAGTTTTAATCGCAGGTTAAAGAGCACAGGTGGGCGATATCATTTGAACGATCACAATCTAGATTTTAATCCTTTACTTTTTGAACGCTATGGGATTGATGAGTTAGTTAAGGTGATTAAACATGAATTGTGCCATTACCATCTGCATCTAGCTGGCAGAGGATACCAGCATAAGGATCGGGAGTTTAAAGAATTGCTTCAACAAACTGGCGGATCGCGATACGCTCCGCGGCTAGCTGCATCAACGATTCAGCACTACCGTTGTCAAAACTGCGGAAAAAAGATTCAACGGCGCAGAAAGATTGATACGGAGCGTTATGTTTGTGGTAATTGTCATGGTAAACTACTATTTGTAAGGACAGAAAAAGCTTCTTCTTAAGCTGTTATTTGAGCTTTTCCTTTCTGCAAGAGAAGAAAAAATTGCTATTTTAGCGTTTTTATACGATAATGTGAATCGAACAAAACGTACCAAAGAAGAGGATAGAGGGATAAGATGAATAACAAGGATACGCTTTATCATTTTGTTGGAATCAAGGGCTCAGGAATGAGTTCTCTGGCATTGGTTTTATTTGAAAAAGGCTACCAAGTGCAAGGATCAGATGTTGAGAAGTATTTCTTTACCCAACGTGATTTGGAAAAAGCTGGAATCAAGATTCTGCCTTTCGATGAAGAAAATATTCAACCAGGAATGAAAGTTATTGCCGGAAATGCTTTTCCGGACACCCATGAAGAAGTCGTTCGTGCGAAAGAATTAGGGTTAGAAGTCATTCGTTACCATGATTTTATCGGACAATTCATTCAACCATATACCAGCATTGCAGTTACCGGTTCTCATGGGAAAACAAGTACGACGGGTTTACTGTCACATGTACTTAGCGGAATTGCGCCAACTAGCTACTTAATTGGTGATGGTACCGGACATGGCGTTCCTGATGCGAAGTTCTTTTCATTTGAAGCGTGCGAATATCAACGTCATTTTCTAGCGTATTCTCCTGATTATGCCATCATGACCAATATTGACTTTGATCATCCTGACTACTTCAAGAGTATTGACGATGTATTTGAAGCTTTCCAAACATTGACATCACAAGTAAAAAAAGGGATTTTTGCCTATGGTGACGATGATTATTTGCGTAAACTAGAGTCAGATGTGCCCATTTATTTTTATGGTTTGTCAGATAATGATGATATTCAAGCGCGCAATATTGTACGAACAACTACAGGCTCAGCTTTTGATGTGTATCACAAAGACTGCTTTATCGGCCGTTTCTCTGTGCCGTCATTTGGCAAACACAATATTTTGAATGCACTATCTGTTATAGCTGTTGCTTACTTTGAAGGTTTAGACATGGAAATGGTCAAACAAGAAATGCTGACTTTTTCTGGTGTAAAACGCCGCTTCAGCGAAAAGAAAGTTGCTGATATGATTATTGTTGATGATTATGCCCATCATCCAGCCGAAATTACAGCAACGATCGATGCTGCTCGTCAAAAATACCCTGAAAAAGAACTAATTGCAGTTTTCCAACCACATACCTTTAGTCGGACAATTGCATTAATTGATGAATTTGCAGAAGCTTTGGATCAAGCGGATCACGTTTACCTATTGGATATCTTCTCATCTGCTCGCGAGACCAGCGGCGAAGTGAAGATTGAAGATCTAGGCAACAAAGTTCAAAAAGGTGGCTTGGTAATGCAAGAAGACAATATGTCTCCATTACTAGACTACGAAAACGGAGTTGTCATTTTTATGGGTGCCGGCGATGTACAACGCTTTGAACGTGCTTATGAAAATCTATTAAGCAATACCACTAGAAACGTACTATAGTTTTATAAAACATTTTTAAAAGGACTGATTTAATCGCGGATTAGATCAGTCTTTTCTGTTTAGAAAAAATGGGTGTAAAATTGCTTGTTTCTTACATTTATCTTGCAAGAAGATGAACCAGCTTGTGTTTTTACGGCATTCTGATAAAATATGAATAAGATTAAACAACGGAGGGAAAAGATTTGTATAATATGAAGGCGAGAAAAATTGGAAAGACGATTGATGAGATCGAAGAAGGTGACTCGTTATCCTTAACTGAATCAATCGAAGACAATCAACTGCTCTTATATTTGGGATTAACCAATGATGCAAATCCACTATATATTCAACATGATTTTGTCAAAGAAACGGAATATGAACGTCCGCTTGTACCGTCGATTATGCTGATGGGCATTATCACCAGTGCAATTTCGAAGCACTTGCCTGGTCCTGGATCTCATGTCGTTAACTTTTCCATTAATTTTATCGACCCAGTGTATCATTATGAAACCTTAACCTTTGAATTCGAAGTGATCAAAGTAGATAAAATGAAAGATGTCGTTACTATATCAGTTGAAGCGGCAAATAGTGATGAAAAACGAATTTTAGATGCGGTTGTTATGGTAAAACCGCCAACGTTTAAACTAGAGGAGGAAACAAATGAATAATCAACAAGCAGTTACCGGATTAAATCGATTTTACGGAAAGATTTATGGGTATTTAGCCCTAGGAATCGGGATTAGTGCGATTATCTCATACCTAGCGTTAGGACCTATGGCTTATCGAGTTGGTCAATTTATTGATGGATTTCCGCTGGGCTTTTTCGGCTTATGGATTGCTGAAATTATCTTAGTCATTATGTTAGGAGCTAAGGCGCAGACAAATCCTAGTCTTGCAATTGGCGGATTTATCGCTTATTCAATGCTGAATGGGTTGACCTTAGCGGTTACTCTGGCGATGTACGATATTAGATCGGTTACACAAGCATTCGTTACAGCTTCTGTAACGTTTGTAGCTATGTCGTTAGTTGGTACATTTACTAAACGTGATTTGTCAGGTATTGGTCGAGCAGCGTTAAGTTGTTTAATCGGGATTATTATTGCGATGTTGTTAAACATCTTCGTTTTGCACAGTGGTGTAGTTGATCTATTTATTTCTATTTTGATGGTGGTGATTATGTCAGCAATTACTGCATATGACAATCAAATGATCCGTCGAATTTATCAACAGACAAATGGACAAGCAGGTTCAGGAGTTGCAGTATTTATGGCCTTGCAACTGTATCTTGATTTCATTAACTTGTTTATCTCATTCTTACGTATCTTCGGCAGCAATAACTAAAAGGCGAGCAATCGCCTTTTTTTGATGGTTAAGCTTCTCAAACCAGGCTTATGATAGCACACTGGCTTGAGAAGTCTTTTTTGTGGCTTGGATGCTTTCCAATTTAGGCTATACTTTGTTAAAATAAAGCGTAAAGGAGTCGAGGAAATGGCTAAAAATAAAATATTACTAGTAGATGGAAACAGTGTCGCCTTCCGTGCATTTTTTGCTTTACATAATTCGCTGGAACGGTTTAAAAATAAGAATGGGTTGCACACGAATGCAATCTATGCGTTTAACAACATGTTTGAGAATGTAATGGATCGGGAAAAACCGACCCACGTTTTGGTAGCTTTTGATGCAGGAAAAACGACATTTCGAACGGAAATGTATGGGGACTATAAAGGTGGCCGCTCAAAAACACCAGGTGAGTTTCGCGAGCAGATGCCTTATATTCGCGAGCTATTGCAAGGCTTAGGTGTCAAACATTATGAGCTGGACAACTATGAAGCCGATGATATTATCGGTACGTTGGCTAAGCAAGCGGCAGAAGCCGACTTTGAAGTTGTTGTCCTTTCTGGAGACCGAGACTTAACTCAATTAGCCAGCGATAAAGTTACCGTAGATATCACAGTGAAGGGCGTTAGTGATATTGAGTCTTACACACCTGAACATGTAGCTGAAAAATATGATGGCTTAACACCTAATCAGATCATTGATATGAAGGGTTTGGCGGGAGATGCATCAGATAATTATCCTGGTGTAACTAAAATCGGTGAAAAAACGGCCATCAAACTACTGAAAGAATATGGTAGTGTTGAAGGTGTCTATGAGCATGTCGATGAAATGAAACAAAGCAAGATGAAGGAAAACTTGATTAACGATAAAGAGCAAGCTTTCTTGTCTAAAGAATTGGCAACTATTGTGACCGATGCACCTGTTACGATTTCGTTGGAAGAGTTGGCGTATTTTGGTAAGGACATGGACAAGTTAGTTTCTTTCTATAAAGAAATGGACTTTAAACAATTCTTGAGCAAGTTGAATGTAGAAGAAGAGCAGGTAGAGATGGAAGATATCATTTATCAAGTGGTAAATGAATATGATGCATCAATGTTCTCGCCAGACTCAGCTCTGTATGTAGAAATGTTAGAGGATAATTATCATACTGCCGATATCGTTGGTGTTGCTTGGGGGACTAAAAAGAAAGTCTATGTAACAGATGATTTGGCGATTTTTGATAATCCAGATTTCAAAGCTTGGCTGGAAACTTCCGACGGCAAAAAAGTATATGATGCTAAACGGACTTATGTCGCTTTAAATCGGTATATCACAAAAACAGAAGGCATCAATTTTGATGTACTACTGGCTGCTTACTTACTAGATACGAATGACAATAGTAACGATATCGCAGGAGTAGCGCAGCATTATGGCTACACTGAGATCCAACCCGATGAACAGGTTTATGGGAAAGGCGCCAAAAAAGGATTACCAGAAGATGAAGAAGTTTTCTATAATCATTTGGCTCGCAAAGTTAATGCTATTCAGTTCTTAAGTGATCATTTGGAAAAAGGCTTGGAAGAAAAGAAACAGGATGAATTGTTCTACAAAATGGAATTGCCGTTGTCACGTATTTTGGCGGAAATGGAAATCATGGGGATTACCGTGGATGCACAACGTCTGCAAAATATGCGGGGCGAGTTCTCAGCCCGCCTGCAAGATATCGAACAAAGAATCTATGAAGAAGCTGGTGAAGAATTCAATATCAACTCACCAAAACAATTGGGCGTTATTTTGTTTGAAAAAATGGAGCTGCCGGTGATTAAGAAAACTAAGACCGGTTATTCTACAGCTGTGGATGTTTTAGAACAGCTGCAAGAACAGGCGCCGATTGTGGCTGATATTCTGAATTATCGCCAAATTGCGAAGATTCAATCGACGTATGTTGAAGGCCTGTTAAAAGTAATTCAGTCTGATAATAAAGTGCACACGCGTTACTTGCAGACTTTGACACAAACTGGACGTTTAAGCTCGGTTGATCCGAATCTGCAAAATATTCCGATTCGTTTAGAAGAAGGTCGCAAGATTCGTGAAGCCTTTGTACCTAGTAAGAAAGACTGGTTGATTTATTCTTCCGATTATTCACAAATTGAATTGCGAGTATTGGCTCATATTTCTGAGGACAAGCATTTAATCGAAGCCTTTAAAGAAGGTATGGATATTCATTCCAGTACAGCCATGCGGATTTTTGGGGTAGAGAAGGATCAGGTGACACCAAATATGCGCCGGGATGCCAAAGCAGTGAACTTTGGAATTGTTTATGGAATTTCTGATTACGGTCTGTCTCAAAACTTAGGAATTTCTCGTAAAGCTGCCCAAGAATATATCGATACGTACTTTGAGAATTATCCTGATGTGAAACGTTATATGGAAGAAAGTGTTCGTGAAGCAAAAGATTTAGGCTATTCAGCTACCCTTTACAATCGTCGCAGATACTTGCCGGATATTAATTCACGGAATTTCAATGTTCGTTCATTTGCGGAACGGACAGCGATTAATACGCCTATTCAAGGAAGTGCCGCTGATATCTTGAAGCTGGCAATGATAGAGTTGGAAAAACGCTTGAAATCTGAAAAACTTCAAGCTAATATGCTTTTACAAGTGCACGATGAGTTGGTATTTGAAGTGCCTGAAACAGAGTTAGAAACTTTAGACCAGCTGGTGAAGGAAGTAATGGAGAACACGGTTCAATTAGATGTGCCGTTAATTACTGACAGCAGTTGGGGAAAAACTTGGTATGAAGCAAAATAACTAGAAGCTGGAAAATTTTTTCCAGCTTTTCTTTTAGGAGTGACAAACAATGCCAGAATTACCAGAAGTCGAAACAGTCCGACGGGGATTAGTTTCTTTAGTTTTAGGGAAAACCATTAGCGAAGTTGATGTATTGTGGCCAAAGATTATTGAATCACCGGAAGTCGATCAATTTCGCAATGACTTGGTGGGAGAAACGATCGAGTCTGTGGGACGGCGGGGAAAGTATTTGATTTTTCATTTTACTCACTATGATATGGTCTCCCACTTGCGAATGGAAGGCAAATATGAGTATTTTCCAGAGGCAACACCGCTGGATAAGCACAGCCACGTGCGTTTTATTTTCACGGATGGCTCTGAATTAATTTATCACGACGTGCGCAAATTCGGCCGTATGAGCTTGGTGAAAAAAGATAGCGGATTAGAATATAAAGGAATTCAACAGTTGGGTCCTGAACCTACTGAGGAAACCTTTGATGTCGATGAGTTTGAACGTCGTTTGAATAAAGCCCATACGATGATTAAACCATTGCTGTTGAATCAAAAAATTGTTGCTGGTTTAGGCAATATTTATGTGGATGAAGTTCTTTGGTTGGCCAAAATCCATCCTGAACAGCCGGCAAATACCTTGAGCCGTGAAGAAATTGTGGTGCTGCATCAAGCAATCATTGCTGTGATTGCTAAAGCTAAAGAGGCGGGTGGTACAACAATTCGGACGTATCTGAATGCTCTCGGTGAAGCTGGGCATTTCCAACAGGAGTTGAATGTCTATGGACAAACGGGTCAGCCTTGTCCTCGCTGCGGTACTCCGATCGCTAAAATGAAGGTTGCTCAACGCGGCACCCATTATTGTCCCCATTGTCAGCAACTAAAGAGGTGAGAATTATGAGCTATGTGTTAGGTGTTACTGGCGGAATTGCCAGCGGTAAATCAACAGTGGTAAAAGTATTCAAAGAAGCAGGGTTTCCAATTGTTGATGGAGATGTCGTCGCTCGTCTAGTAGTCGAACCGGGGACCCCCGGACTGGCAGCTGTGACTGAAGCTTTTAGTAAAGAAATACTTACCCCTGAAGGAACCTTGAACCGCAAAAAATTAGGGAATCTAATTTTTCAAGATCCTAAAGAACGGCAAAAACTTAACCATACGTTGGAACCATTTATTCGAGGGGAAATTGATCGACAAATCACCACTGCTAAGTCAGAGAGTCCGTTAGTTATTGCAGACATACCTTTGCTGTATGAGACTCATTACGAAAAACAGATGGATGCTGTCGCGGTAGTGTATGTGGACCAAGCCACTCAACTGCAGAGATTAATGAGGCGAAATGATCTAACGGAAACAGAGGCGACCAATCGTATTAAAAGCCAACTGTCGTTAGAAGAAAAAAGACAACGGGCTGATCTGGTTTTTGATAATCGTGGAAGTGTAGAAGAAACGACAAATCAGGTGATTCAGTGGTTAAAAAAACATGACTTCATCGAATAAAGATTTGCAAAATAGCGTAACAAAGCTTTTTTTAGCCATTATTATATGATAAACTCGTGTTACAATAAAATAATATCATCTGAGAGGTGAAAAACATGCGTTGCCCAAGATGTAATCATAATAACTCAAGAGTCATTGATAGTCGTCAAACCGATGATGGCCGGGCTATCCGGAGACGTCGCGAATGTGAAAGCTGCGGTTTCCGTTTCACAACTTTTGAACGGATCGAAGCGACTCCGCTTTTAGTCATTAAACGTAATGGAGATCGGGAAGAATTTAATCGCGATAAAATTTTGCGAGGATTAATTCGTTCTGCTGAAAAGCGCCCAGTTGCAATGGAACAAATGGAACAAATCGTGGATCATGTAGAAAACCGTGTCCGTGGTTTAGGTGAAAATGAAATTTCTACCAGTCAGATTGGTGAATATGTCATGGAAGATTTAATGAATGTAGATGAGATTGCTTATATTCGCTTTGCCAGCGTATACCGACAGTTCAAGGACATGTCTGTTTTCTTGAAGGAATTGCAGGAAATTGTTGATAAAGCAAAATCTGTTGAAGACAAAGAATAAAGTGTTTTCGAGAAATGCACTGTAAGAATTGAAATTTTAAACAAGGATTTATTTAGGGGGCTAGTTTGTGACATCTGAATTAAAGCCAACGACGATTTATACCGTCTACGGCAGTCCTCAGCTGGATGAAAGCCGCCAGCAAGCGTTGCTCTTTCTATACCAACCGATTATCGGTGGGGAAGCGTTGAGCCTATATTTAAATTTGTCAGGCGACATCACAGCGGAAGGCAAAAGTCCTCAGCTGATGCATGCTGACTTGTTATCAGCGATTGATAATGGTTTAGCCGCAATGCTAAAAGCTCGAGAAAAGCTTGAAGGCATCGGTCTAATGACTACTTATCAAAAAGAAGATGCTGAACTAGGTTTAGTATTGTATTATCAATTAATGAACCCATTGGCACCAGCTGCTTTTTTTCAGGATGCTTTAATGTGTTATTTGTTGATGGAAAAAATCGGTGAACGGCGTTTTCAACGGTTAGTTGATCGCTTTCGACCAAAAGCGATACCGACAGATGGCTTAACGAATATAACCAAACGGTTTCGTGATGTCTATCGTTTTGAAGAAGCACGTTTTGAAGCAAATGCTGAGTTGTTTGATGATACTCACGACAAATTCATTGCGCCTGAATCACCTGCCGCTACCTTTGACTGGAGCTTTTTTAATCAGCAGTTAAAGAAATTCAGTTTAACTTTAGCAGATGGGGATCAGGAAAAAGTTGATGCGTTGCACCAGATGTATGGGATCGATGAGATGGAAATGTTGGATTTTGCTGTCAAATCCAGCGAAAGAAATCAAGTTCAACTGGGCTATTTGAGAAATTTGATCTTAAAAACAAAGCAAGCCAAGACAGCTCCAGTGGAAACGCCAGTAGAATCGCCAACGGCTACTCCAATCTCAGGCGATTTTTCTAAAGCAGAGCTGGAAATTATTCGTCAAAGTGAAACCATTCCACCTATCAAGTATTTGCAGGCAATTAAACAGCAAAAAGGCGGTTACGAAACCAACCAGGAGATTCGTTTGATTGAGGACTTAATGAGCCGACATCTATTTCCAAATAGTGTAGTTAATATCTTAATTAATTATATTTTGGTAATCCAAAATCAAGCCGTGATAAATCAGAATTACATGAATGCTATTGCTAATGACTGGGCCCAGAGAAAAATTCAACGGCCGGAAGAAGCGATCGTGCATGTTCGACAAGCAGATCAAAAGCTGGTTAAGAAAAATACTACCGGGCGTCGGAGCCCTGCAGCACGCAAAAATTACGGCAGAAAAGAAGTTCTGCCATCACACATAAAAGAACCGCCAAAAGAGAAACGAATCAGTCCGGAAAAAGAGGCTGAATTGAACCGCAAGCTGGCAGAATATCTGAACAAAGAGGGTGAAAGCTGATGGAAGATGTAGGAAAAGAATTGAATCGAATCATAAAATCTCGCGGTGTGGATGGACGCTATCGGGAAATGATGCAAGAGGTACTGCAGGATACCGATGTGCGCAGTTTCATCGAGTTGCACAAAGCGAAGCTGACACAAGACGATATTGAAAAATCCTTTGCTAAGCTGTACGAATTCGTTCAAGAAAAGAAAAAGTTTTTAACCAATGATCCTACTATGATTGCTCCAGGCTATGAACCTAAATTGGCGCTTAACTTTCATTTCATTGATGTGACTTATGTACCAACCGATGAATTATTGAAACGGAAAAAAGAAGAAGAAATTCGCAATCGCATTAATTCTGTGGATATGCCAAAAGATGTTCGTCAAGCTTCGATCCGTACTTTTGAAGTGACTTCTGGCAGAAGCGAAGCCTTAGAGGCCGCTTTGGATTTCATCAATCTTTACCATGCAGCGCCAAAAGATTTCCACAAAGCTTTGTATTTAGTAGGAGATTTTGGCGTTGGGAAAACCTACTTGTTAGGTGCGATGGCTCATGAGTTGGCAGTAAAAGGTCATGAGACCACGTTGGTTCATTTTCCGACCTTTGCCAGTGAGATGAAGCAGGCAATTTCTACTGATAAAGTTGGGCCGAAGTTAGACAACGTAAAACGGTCAGCCGTTTTGATGATTGACGATATTGGTGCGGACTCTATGAGTGCCTGGATTCGCGATGATATTTTAGGAGTTATTCTTCAATATCGGATGCAGGAACAATTACCGACTTTCTTTTCATCAAATTTTGACATGCTTCAGCTGGAAGAACATTTATCAGTTACCCAACGGGGTGATGAAGAACCATTGAAGGCGAAGCGGATCATGGAACGGATTCGTTATCTAAGTAAAGAGGTCTGGATGATCGGTGAAAATCGTCGGAATGGCTAAAAAAAGAGAATTTACTGTGAAAGAACGGAATGCCCCATTAAAAAGCGAAGTTGATTCGTCTTTTTTTGGGGTGCTTTTTTTGATGAGTGCTATAATTAAAGACAGGAAGTGACTTAATGAACGCAAATGAATTATCGCCACGCTTACAGGTAGTGGCAGACTATGTGCCGAAGGATGCTCGATTAGCTGATATTGGATCAGATCATGCCTATTTACCGGTGGCTTTAGTAATAAATAAAAAAATTCAGTATGCTATTGCTGGTGAAGTTGTCCAAGGACCTTATGAGGCGGCC
>LIDZ01013739.1_pt4 | contig 23983 bp, 25 predicted proteins | sample 644651 | NCBI WGS metagenome assembly LIDZ01 (sample SAMN03856242, study PRJNA289617) | food metagenome | isolation source: wine grapes on drying loft during traditional withering process | host: Vitis vinifera cv. Corvina | place: Italy: Gargagnago di S. Ambrogio di Valpolicella | collected 2014-01 | reverse complement strand
CGGAAGGAAGTGGCGATAACGCCTGCACGAGTACAACCAATACCTTTTGCATAAGCAAGACCGATTTCTTTCGCTTTGCCAGTTGCATCCTGCTCAATAGCAATCAATCCAGGAACGCCAAAGCCCTCTACATAAGTACGACGAACCATGTGACCCGGAGATTTTGGTGCAATCAACAACACATCAGAACCTTCTGGGGCAACGATTTGGCCAAAATGTACGTTAAAGCCATGGGAGAACATAAGAGCTGCTCCACTTTTGAGATTCGGTGCAATATCATTCTTATACACAGAGGCCTGTGTTTCATCTGGCAGCAAAATTTGCACTACATCTGCACGCGATACTGCATCAGCTACTGAGAGTACTTCGAAACCGTCATTCTTGGCCGTGTCAAAAGATTTACCTTCACGCAAGCCGATGACAACCTGAAGACCACTGTCACGCAGGTTTTGCGCTTGAGCATGCCCTTGGCTACCGTACCCGATTACCGCGATCGTCTTGCCTTTCAATACACTGAGCTCTGCATCCTGTTCATAGTACGTTGTCACTGCCATTGTCAAAATCCTCCTTTAATTTGGGACCCATCGTAAAGAGCGGGTGCTTCAAGAGCGCTAGTCAGACAGGATTCGCAAGCGGCTCTTCAAGCTCCCGCTCTTTAGGCGGGAAATTCCGTTCATCAACTAACCAATGTAATGCCAAAAAGCAGTAATTCGCTAAAGCCGCAAACTAAAATGTTTAACCATTACCCCGAATCATCGCTGTAACACCTGTACGTGAGAGCTCCTTAATTCCATAAGGCTTAAGCAGTTCAATCATCGCGTCTATTTTCTGAGTATCTCCTACGGCCTGAACCAGCAGGCTTGTGCTGCCGATATCAACAACCGAAGCACGGAAAGTTTCGATTACACCCATAATTTCCGGCCGCTCCGCTGGCTCTGACTTCACTTTAATCAGAGCCAATTCCCGGGCAACCATAGGTCTCGAACCAAGATCCACTACCTTTATAACATCAATCAATTTATACAGCTGTTTCTCGATCTGTTCAAGTGTGCTTTGGTCTCCCAGAGTCACAATAACCATTCGGGATAAACCAACTTCTTCAGACTGTCCAACCGTGATGCTCTCAATATTAAAGCCCCGGCGTCCAAACAAGCCCGATACCCGCTGCAGTACACCTGGCTGATCATTTACAAGCACAGCAATCGTATGTTTCATCACTGTTATTCATCCCCCATCAGCATATTATCGATGGTCGAACCTTGAGTTACCATCGGGTAGACATTCTCGTCTTTGGGAACAACGAACTCCACCAATACTGGACCTGGTGTTTCCAGTGCTTCCTGCCATGCTGCATTTGCTTCCGCTTTATTCGTGGCCCGAAGGCCCTTCACTCCATAGGCTTCAGCCAGCTTCACGAAATCCGGGCTGCCTCCCAGATCGGTATAGCTATAGCGCTTCTCATAGATGAGATTCTGCCACTGACGAACCATGCCAAGCACCTGATTGTTAATAACAACGATTTTGACCGGTATATTATTAATAGCACAAATGGCGAGCTCTTGCGAACACATCTGCATGCCGCCGTCACCATTAATCGATACTACCAACCGTTCGGGAAAGGCCATCTGTGCACCGATCGCTGACGGGAACCCGAAGCCCATCGTACCCAAACCACCCGAGGTAATCCATGAGCGCGGTTTATTAAATCTATAATACTGGGCGGCCCACATCTGATGTTGTCCTACATCTGTAGTAACGATTGCTTCCCCTTTAGTCGTTTCATTAATCATCTCAATAACCCATTGCGGTTTAAGCTCTGTCTCTGAATCCTTATACCGCAGCGGTTGATCTTGTTTCCACTGGGCAATTGTCGTTCTCCAAGCATCCGCTTTCGTTGCGCGGCCAACCTCCGGGATCAGCATTTCCAGTACGGTCTTCACATCACCGACAATCGGAATGTCAGGCGATACGTTCTTACCAATTTCAGCCGGATCAATGTCGATATGAACAATCTTGGCTTTAGGTGCAAATCCGTCCAGCTTGCCGGTAACACGGTCATCAAACCGGGCGCCGATATTAATCAGCAAATCGCACTGCTGAATCGCATTATTGGCGGTATAGGTACCATGCATGCCCGGCATTCCCATCCACAAGTCCTCTGCACTCGGAAAACACCCAAGGCCAAGCAAAGTAGTCGTAATTGGGATCTCCGTTTTTTTCACGAACTCGAACATTGCTTCATGCGCTCCGGAGTAGATTACTCCGCCGCCTGCAATGATAATTGGACGTTCAGCAACAGCGATCGCACGCACAAGCTTATCAAGCTGCAGCTTGTTCGGAACGGTACGCGGATTATAACCACGCAGATTAACTGTTGTTACTGGAGTAAATAGTGTCTTTGCTGCAGAGACATCCTTCGGAATATCGACAAGTACCGGTCCTTTGCGGCCTGTATTAGCAATATGGAATGCTTCATGAATGACACGCGGCAGATCCTCTACATCCCGTACCAGGTAGCTATGCTTCGTAATCGGCATGGTTATACCCGTAATATCCGCTTCCTGAAAAGCATCTGTTCCAATCAGAGAGGAGAACACATTACCTGTAATCACAACCAGCGGAACAGAGTCCATAAAAGCCGTAGCAATACCCGTAACCAGATTCGTTGCCCCAGGTCCTGAGGTCGCTATACAGACACCCGCTTTGCCACTTGCTCTAGCGTAACCATCAGCCGCATGAATTGCCCCCTGCTCGTGACGTGTCAAAATATGTTTGAAATCCGTGAAACCATGCAGAGCATCATAGATATACAATACAGCCCCACCAGGATATCCGAATACCGTATCTACTCCTTCCAGTACAAGACTGCGAAGCAGAATCTCCGACCCAGAAATTACCTCTGGCTTATTCCATTTCTCACGTAATTCCTCTGTAGACCGCACTTCCGGTATCTGCGCGCTCATCCAAATTCCTCCTCTGATATTTAACATTCATTATGCAAACGACGAACCGTCTCTTATACATCAGGTGAATAAATGGTCATTCTTGACAACAAAAAAACCTTTCGCCTCCCACGCACAGACTTAGCGCGTGAGGGACGAAAGGTTGATCTTCCGTGGTACCACCCATGTTTGCATTACATCTCACGATGCAACGCCTTATCAGGTATACAAAAATCCATCGATGTAGGCTGGGCCCAAATCTCTGTAACCTGAAGTCCCTAACGCGGACTAAACGATTCCCCCTAATAATTCCACCACTCTAGCTAGTGGGCCTTTCAGGGAAACAGCTCCGAGGTGAGCTCGTATATAAGGGGTTTTGGTGGAGGTTGCAGCAAATCCTCTCACTCTCTGATCAAAAGAGCCCTTAAAACTTCGTCCTCTTCATAGCTGATACATGTATGATCGATAAAATGTTTAGACACATTATATGATTCCTCACACGGTTAGTCAATACCCATATTTTAAAAATCGTCACAACTACTTATTCTATGGGGTCTGGAACGCCCAGCTCTTCGTCAACATATGATGTACGACAATGCGTGGAAAGGGGGCGCTTTATGATTCGTTTTCGTAGACCCAAACAGGACGATGTAGTTATCCTCGATTTAATCGAAAGTCAGCTTGTACCCTTGTCTCATCTGCCGCAATCGGTAATCAGCCAGGTCAGAAAAGACTTACCCCGGCGTATGGGTCATGGAGTCACATTAGTGGCTTGTCCCGACTATGAGAGCGATCCACTGGGGTTCGTCCACTTTATGCTGCATGGCGATCTGCTCTACATCGATATGCTGGCCATAGCACCCGCAGCTCGGCGCAAGCGATGGGGAAATATGCTTATGGACCGAGCAGAGCGGTTTGCACTATCACGCGGATGTCAGCGGGCTAAGGTGGCCGTTGATATAGGCAATACGGCAGGTCTTGTCTTTTATCAAAAATTGGGCTACATCGTAGCCCGTTATCAACCACAAAACTTTTGTTACGAACTGGAGAAACGTTTCTCTTGAATGCTGAAGCTCTATTTATTTCTTAAAAGAATCCATATGGAGGGTAGGGTGCTCCGCCATAGCCATAACCGCCACCGTAGGGTACACCACCACCATAACCGTAACCGCCACCATAAGGTACTCCACCACCATAACCATAGCCTCCACCATAAGCATATGGCGCAGTGCCCACAGCCAGCAAATCAAACAGCACTAGTGGAATGATTGCTTTCGTTTGCACTTTTTTACCACTTGTACGTTGTAGAATAAGGCGGTTTCCAGAAATCCGCAGCAGTTTGCCCGTTACCCTTGTGCCGTCCTTTTTAATCGCAACAATATTTTTTCCCACCAGCTTCATGACCTGCTTCTTCGTCACCGCTTGTGTCATAATATCCCTCCTATAAGATTTACTTATCTGCATATCGTCCTCTTCAAAACAGTCTATTCATTGGAAAAGCCGTTGGCCTGTTCACCAGCCCACTTTTTGTGATAACACAAATAAAAGCCGCATCCCCGGAAAAAGACCGGAAAGGCGGCTTTAGAAAACGCAATTTCATTAAAGCATAAGCTGGACTAACGCTTACCAGGATCGTAAGGCTGACCCAATGCACTTGGAGCCGAGGAGCGTCCTACAGCACTTACAAGCACAATAATGGTTAACACATAAGGAATCATGAAGATAAATTCCTGTGGTATATTTTTGGACCATTCAAACAATTGAACATAATTACGGATAGCTTGAGAGAAACCGAAGAAGACTGCCGCCGCAAAGGCACCAAGTGGATTCCATTTACCGAATATCATTGCTGCAATCGCAATAAAACCCTGACCTGAAATCGTATTGTGAGCAAAGGTGCTCGTAGTCGTTAAAGTGATCGTAGCTCCGCCCATTCCGGCAAGCATACCACTCAGCATAACACCGATATATCTCATCCGATTAACATTAACGCCCAGCGTATCTGCAGCACTTGGATGTTCACCGACAGCGCGTAAACGCAGACCAAAAGGTGTCTTGAACAGAACAAAATAAATAACTAAAACCAACACTATTGCCAAGTAGGTTGTCGGATAGGAATCAAAAACCCCTTCGCCGATGATTGGAATTTTGGAGAGCCATGGGACTGAGATTTTGCTGAAGCCATCGATCAGCGGAGTTTCGCCAGCACCGTCAAATAACAACTTGACCATGTACAGTGTACTGCCGGCAGCTAAAAAGTTAATGACCGTGCCACTGATTGTCTGGTCAGCCTTGAAGGTAATGGACGCAACGGCGTGAATCAATGAGCCGAGAACGCCTACAGCCATAGCGCATAGGACACCGATCCAAGGAGCCCAAGCCCCCAGCCCTGCATCTTGAGCGTAATAGCCACCCACTGCAGCTGCAAAAGCACCAAACATCATCAAGCCTTCAAGTCCGATGTTTACTACACCGGAGCGTTCAGAGAAGATGCCGCCGAGCGCGGCAAAAATAAGCGCCGTGGAAAATACAAGCGTAGTATTCAGCAATTGGCCTAGAACATCCATCTATAACACCTTCTCTTTCTTGCGCTTGAAGTAAAACGGTTTGAGCACCCAGCGTACAATACCTTGTGCTGCAATAAAGAATATGATTGAACCTATAACGATGCGAATCAGCTCAGGTGGTACATCAGCACCAAAGCTCATGCCTGCCGAACCATAGGTCAGCGTACCATAGAGGATCGCAGCCAAGATAACTCCTAATGGATGGGTTAACCCCAATAGAGCAACCGCAATACCGTCAAAACCATAACCCGGAGATGCTGCAAAAACAGATTGATAATGGAATACGCCCAATACCTCTCCTGCCCCTGCCAATCCTGCAAAAACACCACTAATGAACATTGCCTTCACAATATTACGGCCAACATTCATTCCTGCATACTCGGCAGCATGCGGATTCAAACCCACTGCCCGCATTTCGTAACCCTGCTTGGTCTTCCATAAGAATATATAGAAGAAGATAGCTGCAGCAATGGCAATCAATGTACCCCAGTGCAAACGGGCATTATCGAAGGTCGAGTTCAGGAAGGTCATAGAGAGTGAAGCTGGGATATTCTCGGAGCGGTTCTGACCCGGAAGTAGCAGAAACGTTCGTACGATATAATTGGCCAAAAAGAGCGCAATCCAGTTCATCATAATTGTCGTGATAACTTCATTAATCCCGCGTTTCGCTTTTAGGTAACCGGCAAATCCAGCCCATAGCCCCCCGCATAGACCCGCTGCAATAACTGCAAGTGGAACCAGCAGGAATGAAGGCAGGAAGGCCAGCTTAATACCCACAACGGTTGCTGCGGTCATACCAATCATAACTTGGCCATCTGCACCAATATTGAACATACCGGAACGAAATGCAAAAGCTACAGCCAGACCCGTTAGCATTAACGGAGTCATCTCACGAACCGCTTCCCCGAAGTCATATGGGCTGCCAAATACACGTTTAAATAGGGCAGCATAAGCAGCGATTGGATCATATCCGCCAACGAGCATAACAATAGCCCCAACGAGGAAACCCAATACAATTGCGACTAAGGGAACAATATAACTATCCGTGGTAAATATTTTTTTGAGTCTATACACCCGCATTACCTCCCCGCTTCAAGCTGCCTGCCATCATAAGTCCTAGCTCTTGATCGTTCGTATCCTGCGGGAATACTTCACCAACAATTTGTCCTTCATAAATAACGACAATTCTGTCGGATACGTTCATAATCTCATCCAACTCAAATGAAATGAGCAGCACTGCTTTGCCTTTATCACGTTGTTCAATCAACTGCTTCTGGACGAATTCAATGGCGCCCACATCAAGACCCCGTGTAGGCTGGGCTGCAATCAGCAATGTCGGATTTTTGTCTATTTCCCGCGCAATAATCGCTTTCTGTTGATTACCGCCTGACAAGGAACGGGCTTTGTTCTCAATAGAGGCTGTACGAACATCGAATTTTTTGACTAGTCCCTCTGCATATTGATTGATGACTTCATTGTTAAGAAAACCATTTTTGTTATACGGACTTTTATAATATGTTTCCAGTACCATGTTCTCACTCACAGTGAAATCAAGCACAAGACCATGCTTATGGCGATCCTCCGGGATATGGGAAACATTCATCTCTGTAATTTTACGGGGAGATAAATTAGCAATTTCTTTCCCGGACATATTAATAGAGCCGGAATCAATTTTACGCAGTCCCGTAATGGCCTGAATCAGCTCACTTTGTCCGTTTCCGTCCACACCCGCGATGCCTAATATTTCCCCTGCTTTAACTTCAAAGCTCAAGCCATTCAGCACAGAGACACCATCTTTGTTCTTACTGCTGACATCTGTAAGTTTCAAAACGGCTTGTCCAACCGTTGGTGGTATTTTCTCCACCTTGAACGTAACGTCACGTCCGACCATTTTCTCTGCCAGTTCATTAGGATTGGTCTCCGAGGTTTTAACCGTATCGATAACCTTCCCACGGCGAATGATAGTAACACGATCGGAAATCTGCATAATTTCTTTCAGCTTATGTGTGATCAGAATAATAGATTTGCCCTCTGCAACGAGCCGCTTCATAATAGCCATCAGTTCGATAATTTCCTGCGGCGTTAACACAGCAGTCGGCTCGTCGAATATAAGTATATCCGCTCCGCGGTATAGGGTTTTCATAATTTCTACCCGTTGCTGCATGCCCACCGAAATGTCATGGATTTTGGCATTCGGATTGACTTGAAGGCCGTACTGCTCCGATAGCTTGCGAACCTGCTCCGCAGCGGATTTATAGTCGATTTTAAGACCTTTCTTTGGTTCCATGCCAAGGACAATATTTTCAGTTACCGTAAAAGGATCAACAAGTTTGAAATGCTGATGAACCATACCAATGCCAAGCTCAATTGCTTTATTGGGATTATCAATAATAACTGGTTTCCCATCGATTTCGATGCTGCCTTCATCGGGCTGGTAAAGTCCGAATACGATATTCATCAAGGTAGATTTGCCTGCCCCGTTCTCACCAAGCAGCGCATGTATCTCCCCCTTCTCCAAAGTCAGACTAATGGAGTCGTTAGCGATAATACCGGGAAAGCGTTTTGTGATTTGCTTCAACTCTACGACAGGAGCCGCAGCACTCATGGAATCACCCTCATCACAGAATATATTACCATGTAGACACGGCTGTACCGCCCCTTGCGGGACGGTAGCGCTATGCCATACTTATGCCAGTACTTTAACAAGGAACAAGGCCAGCACTAAACCGGCCTTGTTCCTTGTTCATTATTTGTAGTGCAAGAAAATAGTTAAGGCGATATTACTCAGAAGGAACTGTGATTGTTCCAGCAATGATTTGTGCTTTATATTCTTCAACTTTAGCCAGAATATCAGCAGTTACATTAGCTTTAGATGTTTCTGGAAGACCTACACCGTTATCTTTCAAGCCCAATACTGTAGTTGTACCACCTTTGAAAGTACCATCAACAACTTCTTGGGAAACTTTCTTAACTGCTTCGTCAACATGTTTGATCATTGAAGTCAAAGTAACGTCATCCCCAAATTCCAAGGATTGGTCTTTGTCAACGCCGATAACCCATACTTTAGCACCGCCTGCTTTATTACGGGATTTGGCTTCATTGAACACGCCATTTCCTGTCGCGCCAGCAGCTGGGAAAATGATGTCTGCGCCATCATCATACAATGTAGCAGCCAAAGATTTACCAGTGTCTGGCTTGTCATACGCACCTGCATAAGTGATCTTCACTTCAGCAGTTGGGTTAACAGCTGCAACACCAGCTTTGAAGCCTACTTCAAAACGTTTGATAACTGGGCTTTCCATACCGCCGATGAAGCCTACTTTATTAGTCTTAGTTGTCAGACCTGCAACAACACCAACCAAGAAAGAACCTTCATTCTCCGAGAAAGTAACAGATGCAACGTTTGGAGCATCCACTACGCTATCGATGATAGCCAAGTTAGCTGTAGGATTCTCAGTAGCTACTTTAAGAACTGCATCTCCAAGGTCAAAACCAATACCCCAAGTCAGGTTATAGCCATCTTTAACAAATTGGTTAAGGTTCGGCTCGTAGTCAGCATTTGATTTACTTTGCAGATATTTAACTTCAACGCCTGCTTCAGTCTTAAGAGCTTCAAGTGCTTCCCAAGCGGATTGGTTAAAGGATTTGTCGTTAACTCCGCCTACGTCAGTAACCAGGCCGACTTTAACATCAGTCTTAGGAGCATCCGTTGGTGCTTCTGTTGGTGCATTAGTTGCTGCATTAGTGTTTCCTTCTGCGGCATTGCCAGTGTTAGCATTGTTGTTGTTTCCGCAACCAGTCAAAATAACTGTGAATGCCAGCATCGTAACAAGAGATAGCTTGAAAATCTTTTTCATCGATAGTGATCCCCCTTAAGAATTGGATGTCTTCTGTGTTCTGCTTGGACATTCCATTAGATCAAATTATAACTGCAAAAAAGCCTAAAATCCAGTGTATAAATGACCTCAGGTCAATAATAATTTGCATTTTTCTGCAAGAAAACGCTTTCCGTGACATTGTATGTTATTGTTATGTCGGAAGCGTGTTAGAAAACCTCAGAATTCCTCCGTTGTACAATATATATCATTAATATTATTGCACACTGAAGTGTTTTCTATTATTATGAGTGCTTAGTAATTGTACTGAAAGGAAGTTATCGGAATGTTAAACGAGGACAACAAATTAAAAGAAAAACCCGCTTTCAAATATTGCCGTGAATCACGCGTATTCAAGACCGGTCGAGTCTTCCCAAATGATGTAAATAACCACAAGACTTTATTTGGCGGTAAACTTATGAGCACTATTGATGAAGTAGCTTCTATTTCTGCTATGCGCCATTGCCGAACTAACGTTGTGACTGCTTCTTCTGATTCCGTTGATTTCTTACGGCCGATCAGACCTACAGATTCCGTCTGTTTCGAATCTTTTGTCTCCTGGACAGGGCACACTAGCATAGAAGTATTCGTAAAGGTTATCTCGGAGAATCTATATACAGGAGAGCGTGCTGTCGCTGCCACCTCGTTCATAACCTTTGTGGCCGTAGAGGAAGATGGCACCCCTTCTCCGGTCCCAGCGATCATACCTGAGACGGACGAGGAGAAGCTAATCAGTGAGTCAGCCAACGAGCGCTCTGAACTGCGTAAGGTGAGACGGACAAGCAGCAAGAAATTAGCTTCTCAGTTGAATACAAGCAAGTACTGGGAATAGGCTAGCTAGCCAGCATTACATAAAACAGCCTTGATCTATATCGCCTGGTGAGACTCAATACTTGACCTCACACCGCACAAAAAAAAGCACCGCTGCACGGGCAATCCGCAGGCGGTGCTTTTCGGTTATATTATAGGATTCTTACGCGTTAATCTTCTCTTTGGCTACAACAGCCAGTGAGTTGAATGCGTTAAGATCATTTACAGCCAAGTCAGCCAGCATCTTACGGTTAACTTCTACACCAGCCAATTTCAGGCCATATACAAGTTTGCTGTAAGACAAGCCGTTCAAACGTGCTGCTGCGTTAATACGTACGATCCACAGTCTGCGGAAGTTACGTTTAGTCTGACGACGGTCACGGTATGCATAAACCATCGATTTCATTACTTGTTCTTTAGCAGTTTTAAAAATGCGATGCTTGGAACCGAAATAACCCTTTGCCAGCTTCAATACTTTTTTATGTCTACGACGAACTACAAATCCGCCTTTAACTCTTGCCATATTAATAAACCTCCCAAAAATGTGTGATAATTATCTCTTTAAGTTAGCCAAACCTTGTCTCAAACGTCTTACATCCCCAGGGGCCATTACTGGATTACCATTCAGAACACGCTTAGCGCGTTTCGATTTGTGGGACAGCAAGTGATTCTTGTGAGCTTTGTAACGCAGTACTTTACCTGTTCCGGTAATCTTGAAGCGGCCCTTCAGGCTGCTATGTGTTTTCATTTTAGGCATGGTGTTTCCTCCTTGAATATTATGCGGCGTCAAATTGCTGAGCAAGTGACTCCATATTTATTGGGCTTTAGGAGCCAAAATCATAATCATGCTGCGGCCTTCCAGCTTAGGCTGGCGCTCAACAACAGTAATATCCGCTACTTCGTTCTTAACACGTTCCAAGATTTTCTGGCCGATGCTTGCATGTGTGATCTCACGTCCACGGAAACGAACGGAGCACTTCACTTTATCGCCTTCACCCAGAAATTTAAGTACATTGCGGAATTTAGTCTGATAATCATGTTCCTCAATGTTAGCACGGAACCAGACTTCCTTGATATCAACGATCTTCTGGTTTTTGCGTGCTTCCTTCTCTTTCTTCTGTGTTTCATAACGGAACTTGCCGTAATCCATGATGCGGCATACCGGCGGTTTTGCCTGTGGCGCAACGTTGACTAAATCCAGATTAAGATCAATCGCCATTTGCAACGCTTCGCGTATCGGTTTAATTCCGATCTGTTCGCCTTCCGCACCAACCAACCGAACCTCTTTGGCCCGAATTTCATCATTGAGCATATGTTCCTTACTGATAACTCTCCACCTCCGGATCTTCTTAAACGCTTTACTTTAATTTTCCATAAAAACGGGGTGCCGGTAACTCCCGACACCCCGTTTGATCAACGTTCATGAATTCTAACATTCATAAATCATTGAGATCAAACCAGCTGGCAAATGACCAGACAGGTGAGAAGCCGGTGCCTCTTCTTACAATCTCTATGCTTTTCACACTTGATTACTATACACCTCTGAGAACAACGTGTCAACACTTATTATACTTGTTTACTCTGAACTTCTTCAAGTCTTACGACACGCGTATGCTTGGTGTGGCTCCATTGCTTGTTGTTCTGCGTAAAGAACGCATAGAACGTGATTGGATACCAAGAGATCAGGTAAATAGGGAATAGCAACAGATAGAAATATACTTTCTTATACTTCACCTTCTCCAGAGCCATTGCAAGGATGAAGGTAAAGATATTGGCCCCAACAGCTATATAGCTAAGCCATATAGGTAGATGTCCATAAATGTTAGCGATATTGGGTCCGTTAAACATGGTTATATCAATAAACATTACCGCTGGCATCAGAAAGGTCAGTAGTACAATATAAACATTGGCTCCATACAGAGCAAGGTCAAACTTCGTCAGGCTGCGCTCTTTAATACTCTGCCACAGCAAAGGGAAAAAGTAGCGTCGAGCCACTGTAAAGTGCCCCTGCATCCAGCGCAGACGCTGTACGGATGAAGCTTTGAACGTCAAAGGCTTCTCGTCGAATACCTTGGCATCATAATTAAACCTCGGGTAGATACCTTTGGATGCACTGCGCATCGTGAACTCCAGATCTTCAACCAGGCTTGTAGCTCCCCAGCCAATCTCCTTTAGAAGTTTGGTCTCAAAGCACATTCCAGTTCCACCAAGGAAGTTGGCCATCTGCAGATTATGACGTGACAGCTGCCATAAACGGTTAATATACCAATACGAAACGCCGTAAGCAGCAGTAATCCAGGAATCTTCCGGATTCTTCGTATCGATGTATCCTTGGATAACTCTTGCGCCTGAACAGAGATCATTATTCATCTCCAGCAGGAATTCCGTATGCGCCAGGTTGTCGGCATCGAACATTACAACACCATCATATTGGCGCTCCATGCCCCATAGTTCTTTGAGCATCCACTCGATGGCATATCCTTTGCCTCGCAGATTCGAATTGGTACGAACACAAGCATTCATGCCGTGCTCCCGTACAATTCGGGCCGTGCCGTCTGTACAATTATCACAAATAACAAATACGTCGTACAAGTCAGCCGGATAATTCAGTTGCTTCAGATTCTCCATTAACGCGCCAACGACTTGTTCTTCGTTATGCGCCGCAACTAGCACAGCAAAAGATTTCTCCGGCTTGAAATGTGCCTTTTTCTTTTTCTTGTGCAGTCCAAATAATGAAAATGAAAACTGATAAACTGCAATTGCCGCCAAGATCACTTGGAGCGTAACAAACAGTGCGTCTGTCATGATCTTTTGATGCCCCCTTTTTCAATCTTTGTGTTCTTTTTTTCTCTCTGAACCGTTTTAGTACTGACCCTTTTGTTGCATCCCCTACAATAGACCAAGTGCATTCCCATATTGTTGGCAGGCTTCTGAAAATTTATATAATGTTTAAAAGGACTGTACGGATTCCTCATCTTTTGGAATTCCTTTATTTCTCTGTATCCTTTTAAACCTGTTTGGCCTGCTTGAATCATTGTACGGCGTAAGGGTGCCGGAAGTCAAAAGTGGCAACTTTCGTGCAAAGTCGAGCTTTTTCTTGAAATGGAGCACTCTAAAAAAGTATGATGAAGACAGTTGTATGCTAAAAACGGATTGTCGCAAGAGCGCCTAATATCTGTAGCCGAACTAGCGGAGGGTCAAGATATGAGACATTTATTCATGAAGTTGCATCTCTGGGAGCGGCACCTTTTTCAATGGATTAACGGACGAATGCACAATCGCTTTTTGAACTTCTGGTTATTTTATATCACCCATCTGGGAGGAGCTACAGGCGCGGTTGGCATCAATGTTCTCCTGTGGGCATTTGCGCCTCAGCCTTTAAGAAATACAGCGCTGCAAGCACTAGTAGCTCTAGCCATCAGCCACCTGCCCGTTGCGGTCGCCAAGAAGCTGTATCCGCGCATGCGCCCCTACCTGGCGCTTCCGGGCACCCATACGTTCCACAATCCGCTGAAGGATCATTCTTTTCCTTCCGGCCATACTACTGCTATATTTGCCGCTACGGTACCTTATATGGCTGCTTATCCGGCCCTGACCATTATTCTGTTGCCGCTAGCCTGCACTGTTGGTTTCTCCCGAATTTATCTCGGATTGCATTATCCTTCCGACGTTATTGCGGGTGCTGCCATTGGGACCAGTGTAGCAGCAGGCACGCTAGCATTATGGATCTGAAGCCTACTGTTAGAACCGTGAAAACCTTTGGGAACAGGTGAATTAAACATTGCGCAAAAAAAGAGTGTTATTACTATCAGAAGGCTTTGGCGCAGGTCATACTCAGGCAGCTTACGCGCTATCCAGCAGCCTGCGTAAATTGTCGCCTCATGTACAAACCAAGGTGCTGGAGCTGGGGAATTTTTTAAATCCCAAGATGGCTCCACTTATTGTATCAGCATACCGTAAAACTATTACGACTCAGCCCCGATTGATGGGCTACGTTTACCGTCACCAGAAATCATTCAATCGTCTTACAACGCTTGCCTTGCATCGCATCTTTTATACGCATACCAAAAATATTGTGAAACAGCTAAAGCCGGATCTAATTATCTGTACACATTTTATTCCGAGCGCAGTAGTTTCTCGTCTGAAGCGGCTGGACCCTGCCTTTAAAGTTCCGCTCGTGACGGTGATTACCGATTATGACGCACATGCCAGCTGGATCAGTAGAGAAGTTGACCGGTATCTGGTATCCACACCGGAGGTGAAATCCAAGCTGCGCCTGCGCGGTGTTTCTGCCGCAGCCATTAAGGTGACCGGTATTCCAGTGCATCCGAATTTCTGGGAACATCCCGGAAGAAAGGAAATTCTGGAGAAGTTCAAGCTGCATGATATGCCGACTGTTCTGGTCATGGGCGGTGGCTGGGGAATGATGAACGATGAAACCGTTAATTCTTTTCTGGCCGGCTGGCGGGAACAGATTCAAATCGTCTTTTGTCTTGGCAGCAATGACAAGCTCCTGCTCAAAATGAAAGAGGACCCGCAATATAACCATCCGCATATCTCCCTGCTCGGCTTCACTCGCGAGATCGATAAACTTATGGAAGTATCCGATCTGCTGGTCACGAAGCCCGGTGGTATGACTTGCAGTGAAGGACTGGCCAAAGGCATACCCATGTTATTCCATCATCCACTGCCCGGTCAGGAAGAAGAGAACTGCCGCTACTTTACCGCCGCGGGAATCGGAGAGCCTATCGACTCTCTGGATGTTGTCGTCAAATGGATGGAGCGGCTGTTAAACAACTATGAAGATGTGCAGAACACACGTAACAGCAACCTTAAGGTAATCGACCGCTATCATCCACTGCAAAGCGCGCAAAGTATCATCGATATGCTTGAATTATAAGAACCTGTTAGAGCAAATGCAGCAGGCCCGAAATGCAGAATGGCAGTCCAGGAGTAACTACCTTGGACTGCCATTTTTGACGAACTATAGTCTGTATTTCTCCAGTCTATTGGCTTGATAGAGTTCGAGCGCCTCTGCCCCTACGATCGCCTCACAACGGTGAATATTGACGCCACGACCCGTAAATTTCGTCTCGTATTCGGTCATTACATGCTCCTCGTTAATAACACCATCCGCATGAAGATCCAACGAAATGTTCTTCATCTGCAGCCCGTAATCAGCAAAAGCATTCAAGGAGAATTCGAAAAGACTTCTAGAATCTGTCTTCAGATGTATTTCGCCGAGCGTACTGAGCAGCCCGCGGTATTTGTCGAGAAAGCGCGGGTGCGTCAACCGGCGGCGCGCATGCTTACCCTTAGGCCAGGGATCGCTAAAATTAAGATAAATGCGTTCAAGCTCTCCAGGAGCAAATACTTCCTCCGCATAATTAATATTGGCGAGGGCCAGCTTCAGATTCGGCGGCGTCTCTTGCCCTGCCGGCTCCCATACTGCTCTAGCCTTCTCTCCTGCCCGGCGGACCAGCTCATCATACATATCCACACCGATAAAGTTAATCTCAGGATATTTAAAGCTCATCTGGCTAATAAATTGTCCCTTGCCCATTCCGAACTCCACATGAATCGGGTGGTCATTGCCAAACAATTCAGACCATCGTCCCATAAGACTGCGAGGGTCAAGAATGACCAAATCAGTCTGTCCTTCCAGACTTTCACGTATTCCTTTTCTTCCACGTAAACGCATATGGTATTCCTCCGCTTATCTCTAGTACTATAACTATCACTTGCAATATTGTGCCGAACTTGTTCCCAAAAGTAAAGGGATAAAAGTAAAAAGAGAAAGAAACTCTCCCGCCAACACCGCAAAACGGCGGGCAGAAGAGTTCCTTTCTTGTTGTATTTTGGAATTGGGGTCCATTATTTCAACAGTCCATAGTCTACCTTGCTGGAGAATTAAAATCAAATTTCTTCTCGAATGCACTGCGAATCTTGCGCTGTGCTTCTATCTTAATCTTAGGGTTTCCGTTAAATTCCACACCTGTCAATGAAAGAGCTTCATCGGGAGTTAATAGCACCTCAATCGAACCTTTTCCCTCGGCTACTACTGTTTGAGAATTCATCGTTATCACCTCACGGTTATTATTATGGACCGGACGACACGAAAATATGAATTCAAGAATGAATTTCCTTTGGCTGCAGTGGCTTTTGACACCTCAAATATAACATAATGTGTAAGCATTTACAAGATGAATCAACCCTTCTCAGGACCTATTTTTAGCAGGGTTTCGGGGAGTAAATGTTACGCTATGCGCTGATTTTTGATACAATAGATGGGATTCAGAAAGGAGCTACCCATGTCTAACCTTTTACAGACTTCCTCCGCACTATTATGGGGGGATAAACGTTTCCATACTTGGAATTACGAAATGCGCGAAGAAATGGACACCAAAGTGTTCAAAGTATCGCTTGATGCAGGTTTTACTTGTCCGAATCGTGACGGATCTATAGCTAAAGGAGGCTGCACGTTTTGCAGTGCCAGAGGCTCCGGTGATTTCGCTGGCAGCCGCCGTGACGACCTAGTTACACAATTTAATAAAATACGCGACAGACAGCATCTGAAATGGCCAAACGCTAAGTATATCGGCTACTTTCAAGCCTACACTAACACGTACGCGCCTGTAGATGAGCTTAGAGAATATTACGAAATTATTTTGCAGCAGCCAGGTGTTGTTGGACTAGCCATTGCTACGCGCCCGGACTGCTTGCCGGATGATGTTGTTGAATATCTGGCAGAACTGAATCAGCGCACGTACCTTTGGGTAGAAATGGGCTTACAGACGATCCATAACTCCACCTCAGAGTTGATCAATCGTGCCCATGATACCCAGTGCTATATAGAAGCTGTAGCGAAGTTGCGGCGGCACGGTATCCGGGTCTGCACACATATCATTCACGGGCTTCCACAGGAAACACATGAAATGATGCTGGAAACGGTATCCGCCGTAGCCAATATGGGTGTGCAGGGTATCAAAATCCATCTGCTGCATCTCATGAGCAAGACCCCGATGGTCAAGCAATACGAAGCTGGACTGTTGCGTTTCATGGAACGAGATGAATATGTAAAGCTAATCGCCGATTCGCTGGAAATCCTGCCGCCAGAGATGATCGTACATCGCCTGACCGGGGATGCCCCGCGGGAGATGCTGATTGGACCCATGTGGAGCCTCAAGAAATGGGAAGTGCTCAATGCCATTGACGATGAGCTGCTTGCCCGTGATACTTGGCAAGGTAAGTATTGGAGGAAAGGCTAATGGGCTTCTTGTCCGTTCTTAGCTTTGCTCATAAATTAACCACCGAGCGGCTAGCGCTTGGTGACCGCGCGATTGATGCAACCGTAGGCACGGGTGCAGATACGCTTTTTTTGGCAAAAACAGTCGGAAAACGCGGGGCCGTATACGGCTTCGACATCCAGGCTGCTGCGCTTGGTCTGGCCAGTGAGCGCTTGCAGATTGCCAGAGAGGAGTCCCCTCTGGCAATCTCTCCAGTGACCCTGCTGCAGCGCAGTCACGCTGATATGTTGGAAGTTATTCCAGAGGAATGGGTAGAAACGGTCGGTGCGGTGATGTTCAACCTTGGCTATCTGCCTGCAGGCGACGCCGATAGGAGCATTATCACTCAGCCAGACAGCTCCCTTCAAGCTCTGGAAGCTGCGCTAAGGCTTCTACGTCCAGGGGGGATTATCACGGCTGTGCTTTATCCTGGTCACGCAGGGGGAGAATTGGAAGCCGCTGCCGTAGAGTCATGGGCGGCGGCCGTTCCTATGCATGTAGCGCAAAGTATTATTTATCGTCAGTTGCAGCGTGCCGATGCACCTTATTGCTTGGCGCTAGAGAAGAAAAAAAGCAAGGATCATTAAATTAAATTTTGATAAACGGAAGGAAGTTGTAACAATGACATTACCTTATCCTTTGAAATTTCAACCTGAATTTAAAGAACGTGTCTGGGGAGGCCGAGCATTGGAGAAATTCGGTCTGGACTTGCCAGAAGGACATATCGGTGAAGGCTGGATGATTGCCGATCATCCTAACGGAACCTCTTCCGTAGTTAACGGAGAATTGGCTGGACAAGGTCTGGACCAAATCCGCGAGCAATATGGCCACGAATGGTTCGGCAGCAAAGGAATTTCGGAAGCCGGTGGAAGATTCCCGCTTCTGATCAAACTGTTGGACTGCAATGACAATCTGTCCATCCAGGTGCATCCTACGGATGACTATAAGGGATTGCCACAGGGAGAACTGGGCAAAACAGAAATGTGGTATGTGCTGGACGCCAAACCTGATGCCAAAATTATCTATGGCCTCAAAGAAGGCGTAACCCGTGAGACCCTGCGGGAAGCGCTGGAGAAGGGCACTGTTATGGACAGCCTTCAGGAAGTATCCGTCTCCGCTGGAGACTCATTCTACATTCCAGCCGGAACCGTTCACGCCTTATGTGCTGGTGTTGTCGTTGCGGAGATTCAACAAAACTCAGATACTACATATCGGATTTATGATTATGACCGCCCTGGTCTTGATGGCAAGCCGCGTGAGCTTCATATCGAGGATTCCCTCAATGTTACGGCTTACGAAGGCGCAGGAGCTACTTCGATGAAGACCGACAATGCGGTTCCTGGTGAATGGCTGCAGCTCGCAGCTTCCCCGTATTTTATTGTAGAAAAGGGTCTTGTGCTTGGAGAATGGAATCTCTCCACTACACCAGACAGCTTCACCATTCTGGTGATCTGCGAAGGCAGTGGACATCTGAAATGGAACGGCGGTTCCCAGCCCTATGCTGCAGGAGAATGTTATTTATTGCCTTCAAGCCTCGGCTCCTACTCGATCGAAGGTCATTCCACCGTGCTTCGTTCGTATTTGCCATAAGCCATAACTTTCAGGAGGAAAGGCTATGAGGGAAAATAGCTTTACTATAACTGATCCCGTAGGAGTAACTCTTCATGTCTATGCGTGGCTGCCGGAGCCAGAGATGCCTGTCAGGGGAATTGTACAAATTTCTCATGGCATGTGCGAAACGGCCGCTCGCTACGCTCGTCTTGCGGGTACCTTAACTGGAAATGGTTATGCGGTATATGCCCATGACCACCGCGGCCATGGCCAAACTGCGGGTGAGGTCGATCTGCTAGGCGATACTGGAGAAAACGGCTTCTACTGGATGCGGCGCAATGTGCTCCAGCTCTGCGCCATAGCCCTTTCCAGACACGTAGGACAACCCATATTCCTCCTTGCACACAGTATGGGTTCCTTTCTGGCCCAGAAGATGATGTGTGAAGAAGGTAATGAGGTCTATGCGGGTTATCTTCTCAGTGGGACCAACGGCCCGCGCAGTATGCTGCGGCTCGGTGAGTCACTGGCAAGCATGCAGTTCAGGCTCCAGGGTGATCGTCATCGCAGCGTTTTGCTGAACGGCATTGTATTCGGTGGTTACAACCGTGCCTTCCTCCCGGTAAGAACAGCTTTTGATTGGTTAAGCAGCGATGCATCTGAAGTAGATAAATATATTGCCGATCCTTTTTGCGGTGCGATCTGTACCACCCGCTTTTTCCGTGACTTCTTTCAGTTGCTGCGTGATATCCACTCGCGGAAATCATTGAGTACGTTATGTAAGGACAAGCCAGTATATCTATTTTCCGGGGCAAAAGATCCCGTCGGTATGAACGGTCAGGGAGTTCTGCGTCTTGTAAAGATATATGAGGAACATGGGATATCGGATGTGGAACATAAGCTCTATCCAGAAGGCAGGCATGAAATGCTGAATGAGGTTAATCGGGAACAAGTCACGATTGATATACTTGCCTGGCTAGCCCGGCATTTGCCCTCAGAGGCAAAACATCAACCGTCTGCGGCAATAATCCCCTAAACACGCTAAAAGACAGGCATTCCCGCTTTTCCGGAATGCCTGTCTTTTCTTTTATCCGCTATAAATCTACTAATGATCCATTTTTTAACAAAGCTAATATGATATAATTTAACTGTACAACACTGCATGTTTGAGTACCGGTCATCCCCTTTATAGGGAGGTGATAGAAATGGAGGTACGCGATGCAATTGCTTTAATGTTCGCATTCGGCATGTTTATATTAGCACTTCTTTCCTATATCAAAAAGAAATAGACCGCCCCGGCAAGGTAACGGTCTATCTCATCCGCAAAACTAACGACCGGCTGCTCATTCAGCAGTGGTTGTACGTGGGGCCATGCTCACGCAGGGCTCCTTTTTTATACTTATTATAACATAACCCATTTTATTACAGAAATACAATATTTGCATTTAATAAGGGAGATGGCGAAACTATGGATACTTTTAATACTGACGACAAGCAACAAATTCTGGATTTCTATAATGCTGGAGCAGAACAGGGACGATTAGAGCGCGGGATCGGAGTCATCGAATGGGAACGGAGCAAGGAAATCATCAGTAGATATCTTGGAGCCAGTAAACAGGTCATCTACGATATCGGCGGAGGCACAGGTGCTTACTCCAGATGGCTGGCGGCATTGGGTCATGAGGTCCATATGTTTGAACTTGCGCCTGAAGCAGTTCGCTACGCGCAAAAGCTGCAAGCCTCTGGTGACAGTCCAACTATACATAGCATTGAGGTCGCTGACGCACACCATATTGCCAGAGCTGATAAGAGCGCTGATCTAGTACTCCTTATGGGTCCCCTCTACCATCTGCCTGACCGAGAAGATCGACTCGCCGCTCTGCATGAAGCCTCAAGAATACTTAAGCCGGGTGGAATAATGCTCGTGGCAGCAATTTCCCGATTTAGCTCTACTCTGTGGGGGCTGTCCGTATTTGGTGGTCAAAATAATCTTATCGATGAGCCCGCGTTCATGACAATGATCGAGCTGGAGCTGACAGAAGGTCAGCATATCCGACCCGCGGAGTATCCAAAATTTATCTCGCGCGCATTTTTCCATCTTCCGGCAGAGTTACGGAATGAAATTGAAGATTGTGGATTAACGCATCTGACAACGATTGGTGTGGAAGGTCCGGCGTGGATCGTACCGGCATTTGCCGAAAAATGGGAGAATAGGCAGAGCAGAGAAGCCTTACTCGAAATAAGCTCTCTTGTCGAAGACCAAGAGAGCTTATTGGGAATGAGTCCACATATGCTGGCTGTGGCTAGGAAGAAGATATAATATCCCTCAAAAATCAAGAGTATTTTATAACAGCATTTCATGCCGTTAAATCGATGGATTCATGCCTAAAACATCAAAACAGCAGCAAATTATGCCGTTATATCCCTTCGGATTTAGGAAATCAGGGTCCAAGAGCCGAATTAGAGGCGTTAATTCATGTTAAATGAATTCTACAATGTCCCTCTAATTAATAAAGCCCGCCAAAAGCTAGGGAATATTTCCCTTGTAGGATACTGATCTTGCTTACGCTTACGCTTACGCACGCAGTCAATCCTCCCAAGAAACAATCTGCAACTCTGGCCATAACTTCTTCCATTTCTGCGCTTTGCTGAAATATATGTTTTCATTTATGAGCACTTTATTCGGTCTGACAATCAGGCCGAATAAATCTTCCAAGCCAAATGGAGCGTATATGTGCCAGCTGTCATCATCATTTAACCTCGCGCCAAGACAAGTGGCTGTAGTCGGCCACGTGTCAATTGCGGACTCCAAAGAGCGATAAGGCTGAAGATCAATCCCGAATTTTTCACGGTACCATAGATGTACCCGGGCTTGATTCTTAATGTCCACCGGAAACGGAGTCCCGGCAAAAATCTTTTCCCCCTTCGTGATCATTGCATCTTCTGCATCGTAGCTGAGATCAGCCTCATCATAATAGATGATGTCTATATCACCAATACCATATTCCGGTGGGCGTTCTGTTAGCTTATTCCATACAGTCTGCACAAGACAGCCTGCTCCAATATAATAGGGATGTGGGCCTAATGACCTCGCTGCTCGGAATAAAGACATTAGCGTTTCGTTCTTAGTAAAAATATCAATCAGCCTATCCTTGTATTGCTCTTCATACAAGGATAGGAAAATCTGTTCCTTCACGTCCAAGGCCCCCCGTATTATAGCGGCAGCGTATAATATTGCGCCCGCTGGCTCTCATCCTGCTGGTACAGCACGATGAGCAGTGTGTTCCCGGTTCCAACTATGCTGGATGGTGCTTCAGCTACAGCTGTAGCGACACCATCTGCCATCGCAGCCGCAAACGTGATATTGACATCGCTGCCTGCTAATGCTGTGACATTATCGCTTTCCGACTCACCGCCGGAAAGGGTATCAACGAAAGCTGGAGCCTCTGCTCCGGCCCGCATGCCGCTGATGGATTCCAGCACCGCCTCCAGTGAAAAGGGCAGCACCTCGAGCATGATAAACTTTTGCAGCTCCCGTTCATTCAGTTTGGCCTCCGCCAGCTTCGTCGAGATCAATTCAGGGTTGCTGACGATTCCCTTCAAATGATGCGACCAATCCGCCTTCTCGAGTGTGTAATCCCACCAGATTTTACGCGGCTTATATTTGTGTCCAAGGAAATAATCAAGCTTCATAAGTCCTGTTATAACCTCCATGTACGGCGTCCCCCGGTCAATCAGGAACGACTGCAGGCGGGTGAATAGATCCTCCAACTGATGGCCGATCTTCTGCCAGCCCCGCTCTTCCCAATAATCGCCGAATTCCTGAAAGAAATCGAAGGGCGATTCGAATACATGACGTATCAAATATTTGGCCGTATGGTCGAGTCTATGACTGTTCCAGTATTTCTCCAGTACGTCTTCCAGCCGCTTCAAGCGGATAATATCGGAGAAAGGCATCATATGGCTGCTCAGAATCTCATAAGGAGCATGCTCCATGTAGGTATAGTCATATTTTGCTGCCTGAGCCCGCAGCCCAGTACCACGAAGCATCTTCAGGAAGCCCAATTGCAGCTCTTCCGGCTCCATGGCGAAGACATCATTGAAGGTTTTGCGGAAGGTGGAATAATCCTCCATCGGCAGTCCGGCAATCAAATCCAGATGCTGGTCAATATTACCGCTCTCCTTAATCTTCATCACCGTACGAGACAGCTTCGTAAAGTTCTGGCGGCGTTTGACCAATTCATTGGTCTCATCATTGGTGGACTGCACGCCAATCTCGAATCTAAATACTCCCGGTGGAGCGTTATTGGACAAGAAATCCAAGACCTCCGGCCGCATGATATCGGCTGTTATTTCGAATTGAAACACACAGCCTTGGTGGTTATCGATCAGAAATTGGAACATTTCCATGGCGTAGCTGCGATTGATATTGAAGGTGCGGTCCAGAAACTTAATGATCTTAGCGCCATTTCCAATTAAGTAGAGCAGATCCGATTTGACCCGTTCAATATCATAGTAGCGAACGCCTACCTCTATACTAGACAGACAGAAGGAGCAACTGAAGGGACAACCCCGGCTGGTTTCAAAATATACGATCCGTTTGCCCAGATCCGGCAGATCATCAGCAAAGCGGTGCGGTGTAGGCAGAGTGTTGAGATCACTTTTGGGGCGCGGCGGATTCACAATCAACTCCTCTCCCTGACGGTAGGCAGCTCCAAATACAAAGTGGAACTTGTGTTCATCGCGCAGCTCCTGCAGCAGGTGGTGAAAGGTTTCTTCGCCGTCTCCGTTAACAACAAAATCAATACCGGCTTCCCGTTTCATCCAATATAACGGCTCATACGATACTTCAGGTCCACCCAAAATAATCTTCACTTCAGGCATAACCTGTTTGAGAATACCGATCAGCTTGACCGTCTCCTCGATATTCCATATATAACAAGAAAAGCCGATCA
>LIDZ01013147.1_pt1 | contig 23992 bp, 21 predicted proteins | sample 644651 | NCBI WGS metagenome assembly LIDZ01 (sample SAMN03856242, study PRJNA289617) | food metagenome | isolation source: wine grapes on drying loft during traditional withering process | host: Vitis vinifera cv. Corvina | place: Italy: Gargagnago di S. Ambrogio di Valpolicella | collected 2014-01 | reverse complement strand
ACACCGCAAAATGGATGGCGAACGTGCTGGCCACTTCCCGGCTAAAGCCAGTCCCACTGACATACCACGGATCCCTGGTAGGACCGGCTTTACCCGGGAAGGCGTCGGACGTCACACCGCAAAATGGATGGCGAACGTGCTGGCCACTTCCCGGCTAAAGCCAGTCCCACTGACACACTGCGGATCCCTGGTAGGACCGGCTTCAGCCGGGAAGGCGTCGGATGTCACACCGCAAAATGGATGGCGAACGTGCTGGCCACTTCCCGGCTAAAGCCAGTCCCACTGACACACTGCGGATCCCTGGTAGGACCGGCTTCAGCCGGGAAGGCGTCGGATGTCACACCGCAAAATGGATGGCGAACACGCTGGCCTCTTCCCGGCTGAAGCCAGTCCCACTGACACACCACGGATCCCTGGTAGGACCGGCTTTAGCCGGAAAGGCGTCGGACGTCACACCGCAAAATGGATGGCGAACGTGCTGGCCTCTTCCCGGCTAAAGCCAGTCCCACTGACCTACCACGGATCCCTGGTAGGACTGGCTTTAGCCGCGAAGGCGTCGGACGTCACACCGCAAAATGGATGGCGAACGTGCTGGCCACTTCCCGGCTAAAGCCAGTCCTACAGACGACGCGAGCATCCATTAGGACCGGCTTCAGCCATCCCCGTCCGACAACCCGTGTATTCTTTCGGCCGGACCTTGATCGAGTACGTCCCATGCTCCACAAAAACCTCATCCGTCGTCTCGACCTGATCACCCTGAAGCTGTTCGTGGCGGTGTACGAAGAAGGCACGCTGACCCGGGCGGCGGCGCGCGAGGCGATTGCCGTGTCGGCCGCCAGCAAGCGGCTGATGGAGCTGGAAGAAGTGCTCGGCATCGGCCTGTTCCTGCGCAATGCCAAGGGCATGCTGTTGACGGCCGCCGGCGAGACGATGCTGCACCACGCCCGGCGCATGCTCTCCGATCTGGAAAAGATGGGCCTTGAACTCGACGAGCACCTCCAGGGCATGCGCGGTTATGTGCGCATGCTGGCCAACCTCTCGGCCATCATTCAGTTCTTGCCGGAAGACCTGCACGCCTTTGTCGCCAGCCATGAGCTGGTCAAAGTCGATCTTGAAGAGCGGCCCAGCAACGGCGTCGTGCAGGGACTGGTCGACGGTGTCGCGGACATCGGCATCTGCTCTGAAGACACCGATGTCCAGGGGCTCCACAGCGCACCCTATCGCCGCGACGAACTGGTCGTTGTGATGCGTGACGATCACCCGCTCGCCGGGCTGCAGCAGGTGGCCTTCGAAGACACCCTCGGCAGCGACTACATCGGTCTGCACGCCGCCAGCTCCATCAACATGCGCACCCAGAACGCTGCGCGCGCTCACGGCCGACCGCTGCGGGTGCGCATCCATGTGCCGGGCTTCGACGCCATGTGCCGGATGGTCCAGGCCGACATGGGCATCGGCGTGCTGCCCCGCAAGGCGTTCGACCTGCTCGGCCCGTCCCTGGGCCTCAAGGCCGTGGGCCTGAGCGATGCCTGGGCCCGGCGCACACTGATTCTGGTGGTCCGCGACACCGCGGCGCTGTCGCCGGTCAGCCAGTTGCTGTTCGAGCACCTGCACAGCCACGACCGCTAAGCCTTCGCGTTTCGCGAACGGTCGTTGCCAACTGACGGTTGGATTTGCTGAGCCGCGTTCCTCTAGTCTGGGCGACAAATTCCAACAAAGACTCGAGGTAACCGCTATGACAGGCCCCCTTCAAGGCGTGCGCGTCATTGAAATCGGCACGCTGATCGCTGCTCCCTTCGCCGCCCGCCTGCTGGGCGAGTTCGGTGCCGAAGTGATCAAAATCGAATCCATGGGGCAGGGCGATCCGCTTCGTAAATGGCGAAAGCTGCACGAAGGCACTTCGCTGTGGTGGTACCTGCAGTCGCGCAACAAGAAATCCCTTTCGCTGAACCTCAAATCGCCCGAAGGCATCGACATCGTCAAGCGGCTGGCTGAAAGCGCGGACGTGTTGATCGAAAACCTGCGGCCCGGCGCGCTGGAAAAACTGGGGCTGGGCTGGGACGTGCTCCACGCGTTGAACCCCAAACTCACCCTCGTGCGCATTTCCGGCTACGGTCAGTCCGGGCCCTACCGCGATCGCCCCGGCTTCGGCGCCATCGGCGAAGCCATGGGCGGCATCCGCTACACCACCGGCACCCCCGGGTCGCCGCCGGCGCGGGTCGGGGTCAGTTTGGGCGATTCGCTGGCCTCGATGCACGCGGTGATGGGCGCGCTGATGTCGCTGTTGCGGGTCAAGACCGGCCAGGGCGACGGCCAGGTGGTCGATGTGTCCCTGGCCGAAAGCGTGTTCAACGTCATGGAAAGCCTGGTGCCGGAATACGACATGCTCGGCCACGTCCGTGAACGCAGTGGCGGCGCGCTGCCGGGCATTGCACCGTCCAACACCTACCCGACCGCCGACGGCGCCTACGTGGTCATCGCCGGCAACAGCGATCCGATCTTCAAACGCCTGATGCAGACCATTGGCCGCGCCGATCTGGCCGAGGCCCCCGAGTTCGCCCACAACGACGGCCGCGCCGCCCAGAGCGACAGGCTCGATGGGGCGATCAGCGCGTGGTCGTCGGCCTTGCCCATTGACGAGGTACTCAAAGCGCTGGAGCAGGCCGAAGTGCCGGCGGGGCGGATCTATAACGTCGCGGACATCGTCGCCGACCCGCATTACCAGGCGCGCGGGATGATTCTCGACGCCGATCTGCCCGGCGGGGCCACGGTGAAGATGCCAGGCATCGTGCCGAAACTCTCGGAAACCCCAGGCTCGGTGAACTGGCAAGGCCCCGCACTCGGGCAGCACACCGACAGCGTGCTCGGCGAGCTGGGCATCAGCGCCGCCGACATTGCCCAACTCAAGCACAGCGGGGTGGTGCAATGATCACCGACTTCTCCCAGCGCCTGATCGTGCAGGAAGTGTCGCCGCGCGACGGTTTGCAGATCGAGCCGACGTGGGTGGACACCGCTGACAAGATCGCCTTGATCGACCAACTTTCTCTCGCCGGTTTCAGCCGCATCGAAGCCGGTTCTTTTGTTTCCCCCAAAGCCATTCCTGCCTTGCGTGACGGGGATGAGGTGTTCCGTGGCATCCGGCGCGAGCCCGGCGTGACCTACGTCGCCTTGATTCCCAACCTGCGCGGTGCCCAGCGGGCCCTCGACGCAGGTGCCGATGAGCTGAATCTGGTGATGTCCGCCAGCCAGACCCACAACCGCGCGAACATGCGCATGGGCTGCGAACAGTCCCTGGCGGCCTTCGCCGACGTGGTCTCGCTGGCGTCGGGCACAGGCCTGAGCCTGAACGGCTCCATCGCCACCACGTTCGGTTGCCCGTTCGAGGGCCGCATCGATGAAGACCGGGTGCTGGAAATTGTCGATGCCTATCTGGCATTGGGCATGCACGGCATCTCCCTGGCCGACACCACCGGCATGGCCAACCCCCGTCAGGTGTTTGCGCTGGTGCAGCGGGTGCTGAGCCGTGTCCCGGCATCGGCGCTCACGCTGCATTTTCACAACACTCGCGGGCTGGGGCTGAGCAATGTGCTGGCGGCTTACGAAGCGGGGGCGCGGCGGTTTGATGCATCGCTGGGGGGGCTCGGTGGCTGCCCGTTTGCACCGGGCGCCTCGGGCAATATCTGCACCGAGGACCTGGTGAATCTGTGCGATGAAATGGGCATCGAGACGGGCATCGACCTGGCGCATCTGCTCACGCTGTCCCGCCGTTTACCGGCCCTGTTGGGCCATGAAATGCCGGGGCAGGTGGCCAAGGCCGGACGCAACCGTGATCTGCACCCGGCGCCGGAAGACTTGCCCGGCTAACGCGCCACCCGTCCCGGTTTCCCCGACAAACGCGCACGCTCCGCTGCGTGCGCGTCCAGACAACAAAAACAATAGGGCTCTCTCAGAGAGTCGATCTGGAGTATCGCAATGACCGTCTCTGTTCTGACCCCGAACAGCAGCCTCGCCGAGGTTGTGAGCGCCGAAAAGGCATTGATCCGCAAAGTCGCGTGGCGCCTGATGCCGTTGATCATGGTCTGCTACCTGTTCGCGTTTTTTGATCGCATCAACATCAGCTTCGCCAAGTTCCAGTTGCAAACCGATTTGAGCCTGAGCGACACCGCGTACGGGCTGGGTGCGAGCCTGTTCGTGATCGGCTACGTGCTGTTCGAAGTCCCGAGCAACATCATGCTTTACAAGGTCGGGGCGCGGCGCTGGATTGCCCGCATCATGATGTCGTGGGGCATCGCCACGGCGCTGATGGTCTTCGTCACCGCCGAATGGCAGTTCTATGTGCTGCGTTTCATCATCGGCGCCATGGAAGCGGGTTTCGCACCGGGGGTGCTGTTTTACCTGACGCTGTGGTTCCCGCAGACCTACCGGGGCCGCATCACGTCAATTCTGTTCCTGGCCTCGGCGTTCGCGGGGCTGCTGGGCGCACCGGTCTCGGGGCTGGTGCTCGGTCATATGGACGGCGTGATGCAGTTGCGCGGCTGGCACTGGCTGTTCCTGCTCGGCGGGCTGCCGTGTATTGCCCTGGGGTTTGCGGTGCTGAAGCTGCTCAAGGACCGTGTCGCGGACGCGCACTGGCTGACCGACGCCGAGAAAACGTATCTGTCGAGCCGCATCGCCCGGCATGAGCCGAACAAGCATGGCGGCTCGCTGCTGACCGCGCTGAAAATGCCGGGCTTCCTCATGCTCGGGCTGATTTATTTCCTGATTCAGGTGGCGTCCTATGGCCTGAACTTCTGGGCGCCGCAGCTGATTCGCAGCGCGGGCGTCGAAAGCCCGGTGATCATCGGGCTGCTCACGGCCATCCCGTACATCTTCGGCGCCATCAGCATGATCGTGGTCGGACGCCTGTCGGACGCCAGCGGTGAACGCCGCAAATTCGTCTGCGGGCTGATGGTGCTTGGGGCCATCGGCTTCTTTAGCGCCGGTTTCTTTGCCCAGCACACCAGCCTGTTGATCGTCTCCCTTGCCATGCTCGGCGGCGGGATTGTCGCCGCCATTCCGGCCTTCTGGACCCTGCCGCCCAAGCTGTTGGCGGGCGCAGGTGCCGGCGCGGCGGGCGGCATTGCGCTGATCAACACCCTGGGGCAGTTTGGCGGCATCGTCAGCCCGGTGATGGTCGGCGGGATCAAAGACCTCACCGGCACGACAACGCCTGCGCTCTACGTCATCGGCGTCAGCAGCCTGATCGCGGCGGGCCTGTTAATGTGGGCATTGCCGCAGAAGCTGAGAACGCTGGACAAGAACGACCACTGAGGTCCGCGCCCCAGGACTGCCTGACGGTCGACTTCATTAGCCCACGGAGCGCACGCAATGATTGATCACCTCGACCATCTGGTTCTGACCACTGTGGACGTGGAGGCCTGCAAGGATTTCTACGTTCGCGTCATGGGCATGCAGCTGGAAACCTTCGGCAGCGGCCGCCTGGCGTTCCGCTTTGGCAACCAGAAGATCAACGTTCACGAGCGCGGTCACGAGTTCGAGCCCAAGGCCCACCTGCCGGTGCCCGGCGCGCTGGACCTGTGCTTCATCGCCAGCCAGCGCCTCGACGCGGTGATTGCGCAGTTGCAGGCCGAGGCGTGGCCCATCGTCGAAGGGCCGGTTCAGCGCACCGGCGCGACAGGGCCGATTCGGTCGGTTTACGTGCGTGATCCCGATCTCAACTTGATCGAGATTTCCGAATTGATGGGCTGACAGTGTTCCAGTCGCTGAAGATCTGGCGGATGTACCGGCGACTTCACCTTGCACACGGAAATGAATTCAGATTTCCCGCTGCTGATCGACGTACAAGGATTTGTAGCGCGCCATGGCTTCCGAGAGCCGCTGATTCAGGTAGTCATTGGTATGCCCAAGCGCCGCCAGGATCTGCGCAGATTCCTCATGATAAGACGCGCGCTTTTCCAGAGACCACGTCGATGGCGCGGATTGGAGATTAGTGATCCGGTCGCACAACTTGATCGCCGCCGCTTCCAGGGAATGCGCGGCGATTGCCTGGAAATAGCGCTCATCCGTGAAAGGCACGATCAGGTTCTTGCTCAGGCACGCGACGGTCGATGCGACAGCGGCACCGAACACCTCAGCCAGTGCCTCCTCCGAGGCCGCGGTGTCCTCGATCACGTCGTGCAGCAGCGCGGCGGCCATCGCGATGGCCAGATCACCGATGTCACTTTCCCGGTCTGCGAAAATCAGTTCGTTCGCGACCATCGCCACATGGGTGGTATACGGCAGATTTGATCCTTTCATCATCTGACCCACGTGGGCGCGGGAGGCGAACAGCCAGGCTTTGTTGTAGAGGTGCTGCAGGTCGGTGGACGACAATCGTTTTACTCCTGGAGTGAGTGTTTGCTAGTTCATCCAGCGGAGCGGCAACCGTCAGCCGCAGTCCGGCAAGATCCCGGTGCAGACCTTTCCGTCAGCCGACGAGCAATTTGCCCGCCGCAATTAAAAGCCTACACCAGCAAGCGATATCGAGGTTTTTAGATTCACCACCTCCCACCCGTACGCCCGCGAGACTTTCCACGGGCCAATCCGCTAATACCCTGCCCGTAGGCCCGGTAGTCGAAACCCCGAATCCCGCGTCCACGTAAATCAACGCTGTAAAATCTACCCCTCAAACTGGTTATAAACCTTGGCAATCACCTTCCAGTCGCGATTGATCTTGATCAACGTCAGGTAGTCGTTGTAATCCGCGCCAATCGCGTCCTTTTCCATGTCCACCCGCACAACAGCCGTAGTCGGCGTAATCGCCAGCACATCCAGCCGCGTCGTGATGTCGGCCGCCTCGCCGTTGCTCTCGACAAAGTCATACAAGTTGCTGATGGGCCCGCCCAGCAATTGGCCGTTGGTGAAACCGTACATCACCGCCTCTTCATGAAAGGCCTGCTTGATCGTCGCAACACTGCCTTCGCGCAGCCCTTCAACGTAGCGGCTGGCGGTGTCGATCACGGCGTTGTAGTCGTGGGTGGCAACGGCTTTGATGTTCTTGCTCATGTTTATGACTCCAGGGTTTGAGTTAGATAAGCGATAGCTTCAATGACCAACAGCCGCGCCATCACCAGTCCTGTCGGGTGGGTGAAATGATCAGGTCGTTAACGGTGACGTTGGCCGGCTGATTCAGCGCGTAGATCACGGCGCGGCTGATGTCTTCCGGCGCGATGGCGATCTCGTTGAGCGCTTGTGCGGCTTTGCGGCCGGCGGGGTCGGTGACTTTGTCGGCCCAACCGGTGTTGATGACGCCGGGGCTGACGGTGTTGACGCGGATGCCGTGGTGCACGCCCAGCTCCTTGCGCATGGATTCGGTCATGGCCTGCACGAAGAATTTGGTCGCGCTGTAGACGCCGGCGCCGGGGCCGACTTGGTGGCCGGCCACCGAATCCATGTTGAGGATCTGCCCGGATTTCTGGTCGAGCATGAAGGGCAGGGCGGCGGCGATGGTGTTCAGGTAGCCCTTGATGTTGACGTCGATCATGGCGTTCCAGTTTTGGGTCACGAGATCGACCCAATGGGAGAAAAGCATCAGGCCGGCGTTGTTGACGAGGATGTCGACCGAGCCGTAGGTGTCTTTGGCGAACTGCGTCAGGGCGCGGGTCTGTTCAGCGTCGGTCACGTCGGTGACAAAACTGGACGCCTCGTAACCAAGCGGTGCGGGTTACAAGAGCGGTTAGTAAGTGCCCAGCGGCCAGTCGGTGTAGCCCTTGGCGCCGCCGCCGTAGTAGCTCTCGCGCGGGGCGATGGTCAGTTCGGCGCCGTGGCGCAGACGCGCGACCAGGTCCGGGTTGGAGATGAACAGGCGGCCAAACGCGACGGCGTCGATCTTGCCTTGGGCGCGGCGCTCGACGGCCATGTCCAGGTCGTAGTTGTTGTTGCCAATGAACGGCCCGTTGAACTGGGCACTCAGCGCATCCATGTCGACGCCTTCCGGCACTTCACGGGAGGTGCCGGTCGCGCCTTCGACAAAGTGCAGATACGCCAGATTGAAGCGGTTCAATTGCTGAATCAGGTAACCGTGCAACGCCATGACGTTGCTGTCCGGCGGCGTGTTGCCTGCATCCGGCGTGACCGGCGACAGGCGAATCCCGACGCGGTCGTTGCCCCAGATATCAACGATCGCCTGGGTGACTTCCAGCGTCAGTCGCGCGCGGTTTTCAATCGAGCCGCCATATTGATCGGTGCGCTGATTCGTGGAGTCGCGCAGGAACTGGTCGAGCAGGTAGCTGTTCGCCGAGTGGACTTCGACACCGTCAAACCCTGCGCGCTTGGCGTTCTCGGCCGCGTGCTTGTACTGCTCGATGATGCCGGGGATTTCGTCGGTTTCCAGCGCGCGGGGCATCGACACCGGGACGAAGCCGTTGGCCGTGTAGGTGTTGCCTTCAGCCTGAATGGCGGACGGCGCGACCGGGGCTTCGCCGTTGGGCTGCAGGTCGACGCTGGAGAACCGGCCCACATGCCAGAGCTGGCTGACGATCTTGCCGCCGGCCGCGTGCACGGCGTCGGTGACTGTGCGCCAGCCGGCGACCTGCGCGTCGCTCCAGATCCCGGGCGTCGCTGCATAGCCGCGTCCCTGGGCCGAGATGTTGGTGGCTTCGGCCACGATCATTCCGGCGGTGGCGCGCTGGGCGTAATAGGTGGCGTGGAGTTCACCGGGCACGCCGTCTTCTTCATAGCGGCTGCGGGTGACGGGGGCCATGACGATGCGGTTGGCCATTTCGATGGCGCCCATTTGCACGGGGGAAAACAAGTCGGTGCTGTTACTGAGATTGCTCATTGAGAATTACCCTTGGGCACGCCCGCCGCGCTCACCACTTCTGCCAGGCCGACGGCGGTGTAGCCCTTGTGGGTCATCAGCGACTTGGCGACGTCGATGATGTGTTGGCGCATTTCCAGGTTGAGTTTCTTCATAATGCGCAGCACCTTAAAAAAAACTGACCGGTCGTCTACAAAGTGACCAGTGTCCGCGATGAACGGCACTCATGTCAGGCGCATCCCCATCTCAAACGCCCGCGTCTCGAACCCGAGAACTTCATACAACCGCCGCGCATGGGTATTAAAGCCCCACACCGACAGGCGAATGTCCTTCGCGCCGCGCTCCTGCGCCCACCCTTGCACTCGCTCAATAAGCCCACGCCCCAGGCCTTTGCCCCAGAAAACCTGGGCCACGCATACCGAGCCGATCCGCGCGAACGCCATCGGCTGCAGCAATGGCCCACCCGCTGAAAACATCCCCGCGCTGACAAACCCCGCCGCCCGAACCCCGACAAACGCCAGGAAAATAACCTGCTCCGGATTGTTCAGAAACCCGCTCCAGTGAGGGGCATCGCGCAGGTAATCCCGGGTTTCAGCCGCATAAATATCAGGACGTTCTGCATGGTGAATGGCGTTGAGCAACTGCCCCAGTTCGCAGATCACTGCCACGTCCTCAACCGTCGCCTCTCGGTAGCTGATCACTTCGTCCATCGCACCTTCATCCTTGTTTAATCGTGAGATCGGCTGTTGTACCCGTCGCCCATCAACTCCACAACCCAGTCGATGAACACCCGCAGCTTGAGGCTGATGTGCCGGTTGGGCGGGAAGGCCACGTACATCGGCATCGATTCCAGCTGCCAGTCTTTGAACAGCGACACTAATTCACCACTGCGCACGGACGGCTGGGCCATGTACTCCGGCAGCCAGAGGGCACCCATGCCGGCAAGGCCTGCCGCGAGGTACGCATTGCCGTCGTCCACCGTGAGCAGGTAGCGGCTTTGCACCTGAACCCTTTCGCCGTCCCGTTGCAGCACCATCGGGAACAGCTGCCCGGTGCGCGCCCAGCGATAACCGACGATGCGGTGTTGCGAGTCCTCGAGCTCACGGGGGTGATCCGGGGTGCCCGCGCGCTGCAGATACGCCGGCGACGCGTAGACGCCCAGCCTAAGGTCGGTGATGTGCCGGGCCATGAGCGATTGGTCGGTCAGCTCGCCGCCGCGCACCACGCAGTCGACGTTCTCGCCGATGAGGTCGATCATCCGGTCGCTCACGCCGAGGTCGATCTGGATGTCGGGGTAGCGGGCGTTGAAGTCCGGCAGCGCCGGGATCAGCACCATGCGCGCGAACGGACTGGGCACGTCCACACGCAAACGCCCTCGTGGCGCGGCGGAGGCAGCGGACAGACCGGTTTCGGCGTCGTCCAGATCAGCCAGCACGCGCAGCGCACGTTCGTAGAACACCGCGCCGTCGGCCGTGACATTGACCTTGCGCGTGGTGCGGTTGAGCAGCTTGACCCGCAGCCGCGCTTCGAGCTGCTGCACCAATTGCGTCACCGTGGTCTTGCTCATGTGCAAGGTACCGGCGGCCTTGGTGAAGCTGCCGGTTTCCACGACTCGAACGAACGCCTGCATCGCTTCGAAACGGTCCATCGCGCCACCTGATTGTTTGGGGAAAGCAAACAGTCTTGATCAACGCTGCTGGTTTATCCAGCGAATCCGCGGCCCTACAGTCTGCCCACCGAAACCACGGAGCCTCCCGCTCCGCTGAAGGAGAAAGCCCATGACTGTTCGTGACGTTGTATTCCCCCCTGGCCGCCAAGCGCTGTACGAGCGCAATCGCTACTCGCCGGCAATCAAATCCGCCGGCTTGCTCTTTGTCTCCGGGCAGGTCGGCAGCCGCGAAGATGGCTCGCCCGAACCCGATCTGCGCGCCCAGGTCCGCCTGGCCTTCACTCACCTCAATGCCATTCTCAACGCCGCCGGCTGCACCTTCGATGACGTGATTGACGTCACCGTGTTCATGGTCGATCCGCAGTCGACCTTCGAAACCGCCTGGGAAGTGGTGCCGGAGTTCTGGGGCGAGGCGCCGCATCCGACCATTACAGCCGTGGGCGTGACCTGGCTGTATGGCTTCGATTTCGAGATCAAGGTGATCGCCAAGCTGCCTTAGTACCCGACGCTCAATCCGCCGGCCATGCCTCACCGCAGTTGAAATCCTCGCCACCGCCCGACAGACTCACGCCCCGTTTCGGCAGGTCGTGCCGGGGCGTAGCGAGAAGGGGCGGCAAGGTTGAACGAACACACATTGTCCAGGCGCCTGGAGCGCGTAGCTGCGCTGGTGCCTGCCGGCGCGCGACTGGCCGACATCGGCTCCGATCACGCCTACCTGCCGGTGGCGTTGATGCGCCGTGGCCTCATTACGATGGCTGTGGCGGGGGAGGTGGCGACGACGCCGTTCAACGCCGCGCAACGTACGGTGCGCGAGAACGGTTTCGAGGCGCACATTCGCGTGCGTCTGGCTGACGGCCTTGCAGCGATTGAAGCGGACGACGGCATCACTGCGATCAGCCTCTGCGGCATGGGGGGCGAGACGATTCGGGACATTTTTGAGGCCGGCAAAGCGCGGCTCAACGGAAGGGAGCGGCTGATTCTGCAGCCCAATGGCGGCGAGTCTGAGCTGCGCCAGTGGCTGATGGACAACGGTTATCGCATCGTCCACGAGGACGTGCTGCGGGAGAACCGCTTCGACTACGAAATCATCGTCGCCGAACCCAGCGGACCGGTGGTCTACAGCCCTGAAGCCCTATACTTCGGCCCGCTGTTGATGCTCGAACGCAGCCCGGCGTTCATCGACAAATGGCAGCGGCGGCTGCGTAACAAGCAACGCAGCCTGGCCGGCTTGCAGCGGGCGCGGCAGGGAGTCTCGGAACACACGCTGCACGACACCGCGCAGCAAGTGCGCTGGATCACCGAATTGCTCGGCTGACCCTGCGCAGTCCCAGCCCCTTGGTTTCAAAGACCCGGACCCAAGGCCCGGGATCTGAAACCTCGCCTCAAAGCTCCTTCTTCATGTGCTTCTCGATCTGCTCCAGGGACTTGCCCTTGGTTTCCGGCAGGCACAGGAAGACGAAGATCAGCGAGCCGATGTTGATCGCCGCAAACACGAAGAAGGTCGGGTTGCCGAGGGTGTCCACCGCGATCGGGAACAAGAACGCGACGGTCGCGTTGAACAGCCACTGCATCGACACCGCCGTACCGGTCAGCAGCCCGCGCACCTGCATCGGGAACAGCTCGGACATCAGCAGCCAGTAGACCGGCGAGATGCACATCTGCATGAACAGCAGGAACACCAGAATGCACGCCAGCGCGGCATAGCTCTGGGTCAGGTTCTGCGGCATGAACATCAGCACGCAACCCAGCGCCGCCTGCATCATGATCACGATGACCAGACCGGTCATCAGCAGGTGACGACGCCCGTAACGGCCGATGGCCCAGATCCCCAGCAGCGTGGCGATGACCGACACGATGCCGTTGCCGATGGTCGCGGTCAGTGCAGCGTTGGTGCCCATGCCGGTGTGTTTGAGGATGATCGGCGTGTAATACATGAACGCGTTGACGCCGGTGAACTGCGCGGTAAAGCCCAGCCCGACACCGATCAGCAACAGCTTCAACACCCACGGCTGACGCAGCAGATCGCGAGCGGCGACGCGCTTGTGGGCTTCTTTTTCCTGGGCTTTCATTTCCTCGACTTCGCGCTTGGCGGCGTCTTTGGTGTCACGCAGTTGTTCGAGCACGTCTTGCGCTTCATCGAAGCGGCCTTTGGAGGCCAGCCAGCGCGGCGACGGCGGCACGAAGAACGTACCGATCAGCAGCAACACGCCCGGGACCATCGCGATGGCCAGCATGTAGCGCCAGATACCGGGGGTGTGCAGCAACGCCGCGAGCACGGCGCTGAGCACGTAGGCTAGCAACTGGCCGCTGACGATCATCAGCTCGTTGCGGCTGACCAGTCGGGCGCGACGAGAAGGCCCTGCGATCTCGGCGATGAACACCGGCACCGTCGCCGAGCCCCCGCCAACCGCGATACCCAGCAGAAAACGCGCGGCGACCATGAACGGCACCGAGGGCGCCGTGGCCGTGCCGAGTGCACCGACGATGAACAACAGCGACAGCATGCGCAGGGTCACGCGTCGGCCAAAACGGTCGGAGAGGTAGCCGCTGGCCAGTGAGCCGAAGGCGGCGCCGACGATCAGCGACGCGGTAATCAGCCCTTCGCTGACCGGGTTCAGGCCAAGACCGCCCTGATCGAGGGGCAAGGTCATGAAGGGCAGAGCGCCCGCGATGATGCCCGTGTCGTAACCGAAAGCGAGTGCGCCCATGGTGGCGACAAGGACCGAGATGAAAATCAGACGACGCGGCGACGTGCGCTGCTCGTCTGGTTGGCCTATGGCGGCGGATGGGGTGCTGGAAGACATGGAAACCTAAACCTCTCGTGGAACGGGCCTTATGCCGGTTCGCTGACGTCGTGGTTAGGGGCATGCCGGCCCTGTGAGTTCCATGGGTCGGTGTAAAAAAGCTGACTGATCAGTCATCCACCCCGCGGCCGTCGCGCTCCGCAGGGGGCGAGGCGGGTGACGCCGTGAGTATGTCGCTGACCTTCCGCGTGAAGCTGTCCATGCCGAAAGGCTTGAGCAGCACGGCCATTCCGGCTTCGAGCTGGTCACCGCCCACCGCCGAATTTTCCGCGTAGCCGGTGACAAACAGCACATTCAGCGAAGGCAGCAGCGCACGGGCGGTATCGGCGACCTGCCGGCCATTCATGCCGCCGGGCAGCCCGACATCGGTCACCAGCAGATCGATCGAGGTCATCGACCGCAGCATCTGCAAGCCCGACGGTCCGTCCATGGCTTCGGTGACGGCATAACCGCGCTCGCGCAGGGCGTCGCACATCAGCATCCGCACGTGGGGTTCGTCGTCAATCACTAGAACGGATTCGCCACTGCTGCGGTTCTGGGGTGCGCTGCGGGCTTGGGCCAAATGGCTGTCTCCCAGGTAACGCGGCAAATACAGCGAAACCGTCGTGCCTGCGCCGTGGGTGGAACGCGCCTGAATCGTCCCGCCGGACTGGTGCACGAAGCCGTGAATCATTGACAGCCCCAGGCCCGTGCCCTGGCCGATGGGTTTGGTGGTGAAGAACGGGTCGAAAATCCGATCGAGAATCTCCGGGGCGATCCCCATGCCGGTGTCGCTGACACTGATTTCCACGAAGTCGCCTTCGGGCAGCTGCGCGGCCACTCCCGCGGCGCTGTCTGAGGAGACGTTGCGGGTCTGCACCGTGAGTTCGCCGCCTTCCGGCATGGCGTCGCGGGCGTTGAGTGTGAGGTTGACCAGCGCGCTTTCCAGCTGCGGCGCGTCGATCTTGCTCAGCCACAGGTCACCGCTGGCGATCGTCCGCGTGCCGATGGAGGGGCCGAGGGTCGAAGAGATCAGCTGACCCATCCCCGCCACCAGGCGGTTGACGTCGGTCGGCTTGGGGTCGAGTGTCTGGCGACGGGAAAACGCCAGCAGCCGCTGGGTGAGCTGGGCGGCGCGATTGGCCGAGTCATGGGCCGCGCTGACGTAGCGGTCCAGGCCGTCCACCCGGCCGTTGGAGATGCGCCGCTCGATCATTTCCAGGCTGCCGAGGATCCCGGCGAGCAAGTTATTGAAGTCGTGGGCGATGCCGCCGGTGAGCTGGCCCACGGCTTCCATCTTCTGCGCCTGGCGCAGGGCCGAGTGGGCTTCAGACAATTCCCGGGTACGGGCCAGCACCCGCTGTTCGAGGGTTTCGTTGGCGCTGTGCACCTGCTGGAACAGCGTCGCGTTATCGATGGCGATGGCGGCCTGAGCGGCGAGCGCCGACATCAGTGCTTCGTGACGCGCGCTGAACTGCGCCGGCTCCGAGTGGCCGTAGAACAGTCCGCCGAGCACCTCCCCCGAGCGCGACACCACCGAGACTGCCAGGTAGCTGCGCACCGGCGCATGGCCGGCCGGCAAGCCGAAATGCGGCGTGATGCCGCCATAGCGTGGGTCCGGCAAAATGTCGTCGGAGCGCATCACGCCCTCGGTGAGGAACGCCGGCGCGAACACCGGGCTCGCCCGCGGGCCTGGCAACCGGGCCAATTCCGTGGGCGGCGCGCCAGACAGCGTAAAGAGATCGAAGTGATCGCCCGCAACGTTGTGAAAGTAGCCGCCGATGTGTGCGCCGGTCATCTCTCGTCCGGCATCGGTCACGGTCTGTACCAGTCGTTTTAGGTCCAGGTCGAGGGCCAGCTCGGCGTTCACCCGATTCAGTGTCTCCAGCGTGCGGGTTTCCTCGCGCAGTGCCGCTTCACTGGCCTCAAGCGCCGCCCGGGAGATATGCGCCTCGGTGACGTCGTGGCCTTCGCAGAAAATACCCGTCACCTGGCCGGCATCATCGAGCAGCGGCTCATAGATAAAATCCAGGTAGCGCACTTCGCACGGGGCGTCCGGGTGACTGAGCTGGATCGGGGTGTGTTGCTGAACCAGGCGCTCGCCGGTGCGGTAGACCCCGTCGAGCCACTCATAAAAGCCCTGGCCTGCGAGCTCCGGGAATGCCTCGTAGATGGTTTTGCCGACGTAATCGCGCTCGCCGAACAGCCGCGTGTAGGACTGGTTGACGAATTCGAAGCGGTGCTCGGGGCCATGGAGCACCGTGATGAAGCCGGGCGCCTGCTCGAACATCTTGCGTTGACGGACGAGTTGGTCCGTACGGCGACGCTCGGCGAGAATCCGGTCAGTGACCTCGTGGCCCTGATTGAGGATGCCCGCGATGCGCCCGTTTTCCCCGCGGATCGGCGTGAAACTGTAGTTCCACCACGTCTCCACCAGGCTCCCGCCACGCTCCATCATCAACCGCTGGTCGAACGCCGAAAAGCCCTCGGCATCCCGGACGGCGGCTTCGAGCTGCGGCCCGACGACGTCCCAGATAATCGGCCAGACCTCCCGCGCCGGGTGGCCCAGTACCGCCGGGTGACGATCCGCCGGGATCGGTGCCCAGGCGTCGTTGTACAGCAGGCAGAAGTCTTTGCCCCAATAGATCGCGGTCGGGAAGCTGGAGTGCAGGCAGATGCTGATGGCCGAGCGCAGAGACTGCGGCCACGCTGCCGGATCCCCCAGTGACGTCGACGCCCAGTCGAAATCCCGGATCAATCGCCCCATCTCACCCCCGCCCAGCAGGAAATCCAGCGGGCCAATTTGTACGTTGTCCGACTTCATGGGCGACATCTCGACACAGTGGTTCAGAGAAAGGGATGGACTGGGGGCGCGGGAAGATATTTCCGCTTCTGGATGAACGGCATTGACGCGCGACGCTGTGACCCGGCATACGTAGAGTATGGCACAGCGCTATCAGGGACAGGCCGGGCGTCAGTGTGACATTAATGCAGGCGCCTGTCTGGCTTGTCGACCCGTCGGGGCGACTCATCGGCGAGGCCTGGCGGCCTATCCGCCATTGCCCGGCCGGCCGGCAGCGGGCATCATCCGCGTCCATTTGCCACATGAGGGATCCCGTGTCCGACATCGCGCAGCACCCCCGCCCCCAGGGCCGACTGCTCGTCGGCCTTGGCGCGTCCGCGGGCGGTCTGGAAGTGCTGCAGCGCTTCCTGAGCCTGATGCCGAGCGATTCGGGCATGAGCTTTCTGGTGATCCAGCACCTTGCACCGACCACGCCCAGCCTGCTCACCGAAATCCTCGCCCGCTCGACTGGCATGAGGGTCGTCGAGGCCAGCCATGGCGCGCCGCTCGACGCCGACACCGTGTATGTGATCCCGCCGCACTATGGCTTGAGCGTGACGGCCGACGCGCTGGTCCTGACCCGCTACGAGGGCGAGCGCGGTCACCCTCTGCCCATCGACGCCTGCTTCGCCTCAATGGCCGAGCACCATGGGACGAGGGCGGTCGGCGTGATTCTGTCCGGTACCGGTGCGGACGGCACCGCCGGCTGCCGGGCGATCCTCGATCACGGCGGCAGAACCCTGGTGCAGTGGCCGGAGGAGGCGACCTACAGCGGCATGCCCGACAGCGCGATCCAGGCGGGCAACGCCAGTCATGTGATGAGCGTCGAGCAAATGCCCGGCGTACTGACCGGCGGCACGGATCCGGACGGCCCGGCACCGTCGACGATGCAGGGCGACGCCATCGAGCAGATTCTGCTGCACCTGCGCACCATGACCGGCCACGACTTCACCCAGTACAAGAAGAGCACCATCGCGCGGCGCATCGAGCGACGGCTGCAGATCATGAACCTCGCCAGTCAGGTCGACTACCTGAGGCTGCTGCAGGGCTCGGCGGAGGAATGCAAGTCGCTGTTCAGCGAATTGCTGATCAACGTCACCCAGTTCTTTCGTGACCCGGCCGCGTTCACGGTCATGCAGCGGCAGATCCTCCAGCCGATGATCGACGCCAAGGCTGGCGATGAGCCGCTGCGGGTGTGGATTGCCGGTTGCGCCACGGGTGAAGAGGCCTACTCGGTGGCCATCGTTCTGTACGAGCTCCTGCATCCGCAGGGTCAGGCTGCCGGGGTGGCGCCGGGGATTCAGGTGTTCGCCACCGACCTGGACGCCGATGCCATCAGCATCGCCCGCGCCGGGTTCTACCCGCTTTCCGTCGCCCGTGACGTCGGCGCCGAGCGCCTGGAGCGCTATTTCAGTCGCGTCGAAGGCGGTTACCGGGTGAAGAAGGAAATCCGCGAGATGATCGTGTTCGCGGTGCAGAACGTGATCAAGGATCCGCCCTTCACCCGTATCGATCTGCTGTGCTGCCGCAACCTGATGATCTACCTGGGGCATGCGCTGCAGAACCGCCTGATCCCGACCTTTCATTACGCGCTCAAGCCTGACGGCGTGCTGTTTCTCTCGCCTTCCGAGAGCATCGGCGGGCATGCCACACTGTTCACGCCGTTGCAGCGCAAATGGAAGTTCTACCGGGCCGTGAAGACCCGAACCCCTAAATCCATGCCGATGGACAGCACGCTGTCGTGGCTGCCCAGCCCCATCAGCCGACCCCCGGACCGCCCCGCGACCATGACCAAGGAAACCAACATTGCCGAACTGACCCGTCGGGCGCTGCTGCAGGACTTTGGCCCTGCCTCGGTGGTCACTGATCTGACCGGCAACATTCTGTATGTCCACGGCGACACCGGCCGCTACCTGCGCCCTGCGCCGGGGCAACCCAGCCTCAACGTCGTCGAAATGGCCCGCGAAGGCCTGCAGCTGGACCTGCGCAGTGCGGTGCAGCGTGCCGCCCTCAGCGCCGAGCCGACTGCCACCCGGCCGCTGCCGGTCAGCGGTGACGGCGCGACGCGCTGGGTCAGTCTCAGCGTGCGCCGGATGGGCAACACGGCTCAGGGCGAGCAGTTGCTCCTGATCACGTTCCAGGAACCGGCCAGCGGCGCGGACATTCCGCCCGACGCGGTACCGGATACCGCCGCACATCTGGCGCCCGAGCGGGTCAGGCTGCTGGAGCACGACCTGGCGTACACACGGGAGAACCTGCAGGCGACCATTGATGAGTTGCAGCACCTGAACGAGGAACTGGGCGCGGCCAACGAAGAGATGCAATCGACCAACGAAGAATTGCAGTCGTCCAACGAGGAGCTGGAAACCTCCCGTGAAGAGCTGCAATCGGTCAACGAGGAGCTGGTCACGGTCAATGCCGAGCTGCAAACGAAGATCGAACAGCTCGGCGACATGCAAAATGACATGAAGAACCTCCTCGACAGCATCAATATCGGGACTATATTTCTTGACACAAAGCTGATCATTCGCCGCTTCACGCGCGACGCCGTGAAGATCTACCGCCTGATCCCCAAGGATGTGGGGCGGCCACTGGCCGATATCTCTTCGTACATTCACTCCATGGACCTGCTGGTCCCCGCACAGGAGGTGCTCGACATGTTGATCCCGCAAGAGATCGAACTGTGCACTGTGTCGGGCAACTGGTTCCTGGCGCGGCTGGCACCGTACCGCACGCTGGACAACGTCATTGACGGCGTGGTCATGACCTTTCACGACATCAACAGCCGCATCGCCAACCAGAAGGCCGTGCAGGCGGCGCGCGAGTTGGCCGAAGCCATCGTCGACACGGTCATCGAGCCGCTGCTGGTGCTGGACGAAAACTTGTGCGTTGTGTCCGCCAGTCGCTCCTATTACCGCACGTTCCCGACCACTGTGCCCTTGACCACCGGTCGCACACTTTTTGAACTCAACAATCGCCTGTGGGACATCCCGGCGCTGCGGCAAAAGCTCGGCACCCTGCTGGAAAACGACACCAGCTTCGATGGCTTCGTCGTGGAGCATGAACTGACCGATGCAGGCCCGCGAGCGATCACCCTGAATGCCCGTCGGGTGGTGGGAGATGCCACGCGGCCGCACCTGATTCTTCTGGCGATGCAGCCTGACACTTCACACGCCTGAGGTGCGGGACGACCATGAAACCCCCGCCTTTCGAGCCCCATATCGTTCATCCGGCGAACCCTCCCGACATCCCGGACCCGGACGACAACGCCCGGCTGCTGCATGACCTGCAATTGCACCAGGCCGAGTTGCAGATGCAGAACGAGGAACTGCGCGTTGCCCAGTCCGCCCTCGAGGCCTCCCGCGACCTCTACTTGGATTTGTACGAAAACGCGCCGGTGGGTTACCTCACGCTGACGCGCCAAGGGGTCATTGAAGCCGTCAACCGCACCGGCGAGACGCTGCTGACCTACCCGCGCCACCGCCTGTTGCAACGGCGCTTTGCCGGCCGCGTCGTCAGCCGGGACCGCGACCACTGGCAGCAGGTATTCGCCCGAGTCTGTCGCACAGGGCAAGCGGAGGAGTGCGATCTCAGCCTGGAGCGCACCGACGGCACGCACTGGCAGGCCCGGCTGAACTGCGTGCGCCACGGCGGCGAGACGAGCGGCATCCGTGTGACCCTGACCGACCTCACCGCGCGCCGGCAGATCGAACATCGCCTCAACCTCGCTGCCAGCGTATTCACCCACGCGCGCGAGGGCATCATGATCACTGACCCGACCGGCGCGATCATCGAGGTCAACGACGCGTTCACCACCATCACCGGCTATGAACGCGATGAGTCGACGGGCAAGAACCCGCGCTTTCTTGCCTCCGGCATGACCCCGCGTGCCGAGTACGTCAGCCTCTGGCGCAGCCTGCTGACCGAGCATTACTGGCAGGGCGACTTGTGGAACCGCCGGCGCGACGGCTCGGCCTATGCCGCGCGACAGACCATTACCGCCATCGTCGACGCCCATGGCGTTACCCAGCATTACGTCTCGCTGTTCACCGACGTCACCGAACTGCACAGCTACCAGCGGCAGCTGGAATACGTGGCCCACTACGACCCGCTGACCCACTTGCCCAACCGCGTTCTGCTCGCCTCGCGCATGCAACAGGCGATGGCCGATGCCTTGGGCAACGGCACCCGGCTGGCATTGGGTTACCTGGACCTGGACGGCTTCAAGGCGATCAATGACCTGCACGGCCATGACGTGGGGGACCGGGTACTGTCCAGCGTGTCCCGGCGCATGCAGAACGTCCTGAACGAGGCCTGCACGCTGGCGCGTCTGGGGGGAGACGAATTTGTGGCGCTGATCGTCGATCTTGATCAGCTCTGCGACAGCGCGCCGATCCTTGCACGTCTGCTCACGGCCGCCAGCGAGGTGGTGCAGGTGGGCGCGCTGAACCTGACGCTGTCGGCGAGCATCGGCGTCAGTTACTACCCGCAGGATAACGAGATCAGCGCCGATCAACTGCTGCGCCAGGCCGATCAGGCGATGTACCAGGCGAAACTCGAGGGCAAGAACCGTTTCCACGTGTTCGATGCGCAGCATGACCAGGAGATGCGTGGGCACAACGCGCGTCTGGACCGTATCGATCAGGCCATTCGCGAGGGGGAACTGCGCCTGTATTTTCAGCCCAAGGTCAACCTGCGCACAGGCGCGGTCGTCGGTGCGGAAGCCCTGCTGCGCTGGGAGCATCCGGAGCGCGGATTGCTGTTGCCGGGCAGTTTTCTGCCGCTGATCGAAAGCAGCTCACTGGCGGAGGTGGTGGGTGAGTGGGTGCTCGAAAGTGCCTTGAGCCAGATCGAGCGCTGGCAACGGGAAGGGCTGCATCTGGCGGTGAGTATCAATGTCGGCGCACGGCAACTTCAGCACCCTGATTTTGTGGCGAACCTGACCGAGCGACTCGCAGCACACCCTGATGTCGGGCCGGAAATGCTGATGATCGAGATCCTCGAAACCAGCGCGCTGGAAGACGTCGAAGGGGTCTCGCGCACGCTGCGTGCGTGCGAGCAACTGGGCGTGCGCTTTGCCCTGGACGATTTCGGCACAGGGTATTCGTCCCTCAGCTACTTGAAGCGCTTGCCGGTGGCGCAACTGAAGATCGATCAGACGTTCATTCACGGCATGCTCGACGCCCCCGGCGATATCTCGATCCTGCAGGCGATTCTGGGGCTGGCCAGCGCGTTCGGTCGCGAAGTCATCGCCGAGGGCGTCAACAGCCCCGCCCAGGCGTCACGCCTGTTGCAGCTCGGTTGTGAGATCGGCCAGGGTTTCGGCATCGCCGAGCCAATGCCGGCGACGCTGATTCGCGGCTGGATCGACGCCTGGATGGCTGACCCGCTCATGCCACATTTACAGATCGGTGACTCCGTTGGGCCCGGACACCGACCGCTTCCGTAGCGCGGGACTGGCCTCCTCGACGGGCCCAGGGGCAAGCTGTCGCCAGCCATAGCAGGCGAGGGCAGTGAGCAGCGCACCGATCCACACGATCACCCCGGCCCCGAACGTGTGCGACATGAAATGCCAGCCTTGCAGGACGCGCGTGGTGCCGTAGATCGCCCCCAGAATCATCGAGGCATACAGGATCGCGCGGGCGTGGCGCCATTGATACCGGCGCGCGACGAAGTACAGCGCGACCATGGTGAAGCCGCCGGAGGCATGCCCACCCGGCCAGCAGCGACCGGCGCCGGCTTCATGGAACAGGCTGAAATTCTCGAACCACTCCCTCTTCTCCATCGTCCCGCCGTACAGCGTCGTTTCGACCGGGCAGTAGATGCTGGTGTGGCTTTTGAAGAAGTGGATCATGCCGGTGATCACGGCGAACGAGACAACGATGAACAGGAAGTCCCGCCGGTGGCGGGCGGTGAAGCGCAGCAGCGGGGCGATGCGCAACCTCTCCAGCGACCTGATAAGCCGGTCGTGTCGCCCCGGTTTCAACAGCGGCCAGAGGAATGACAGGAGCGAGCCGATGATCGCGGCTTCCCCCGTGAGGTCGGGAATGATCCGCGGCCAGCGGTGGGTCAGGTTTTCAAACAGGCGATTGTGGCCAAACGGGAATTCGTGATTCGGGCCATACAGCCAGTTGCTGATGACCTCGTCCAGCGAAGTCAGGTCGAAGACCACGAATATCGCCAGGGCAATGGCGATCGGTAAACCCAGGTTCCAGGCATAAAATCGTGATCGTTGGTTTCGCACGCTGAGTGTCCCGATAAGTGGGGTTCATAACTTCGCCGGGAAATAAGTCGGCGCTGACGGAAGTTACGGGTGACCGAGTCAGCTCGCGGTGAAGACGATGTGAAAACGGCGTTGATAGATACGGCGTGCTGAGGGTTTTAATCACAAGATGACGCTGTGGGTATGAAACGTCGTACCCCATGATCGTTTAGTCGCGAGTCTTGTTCTCCTGTTGAAAGTGGTCACGCTTGATCATCACTGTATTTTTCACGAGCCCTTAACCAAATAACCATGCATCCCTGTTTACGCTTGTTGCCATTCAATGCCGCAGATTTCCATCTGCCATGGACTGAACAGTCGGAGCAACACGATGCGCGAACACGTTAATGTACCGCCCGCACTGGTAGCGGGTAAGTTGCTCAACAGCGCCAGTAAATTCCGTGTACTGCTGACCGCCTCGGGTATCGTCGTGTCGCTGCTGCTGTTAACGGGGTATACCTGTTGGCCCCGTTCGCCGATTGACCTCGTCAGGGGGAAAAACATGAGCAGGGCGGGTCTTTACGAGAGCTGGAAGAAAGGCGAAGTGGTGGTGCTGGTGCGCCACGGGGAGCGCTGCGATCGGTCGGATAATGAGTGCCTGGGTCCAAAGGACGGCATCACCCGCAACGGCAGCCAAGTGTCTGCCCAGGTGGGACGTTCGCTCGGTCAGTTGGGGTTAGCGCAGACCGATATCCTCGCCAGCCCCTCCACACGCACGGCGCAGACCGCCCAATCCCTGTTTGGCCATCCGGTGGCATCCCAGGACTGGTTGGTTGATTGCGAGAACATGAACCTCGGTCGGGTCATGGCGCACAAGGCGATCAACCGGAATCTGGTCCTGGTGACCCACAGCGAATGCATCGGTCAGCTGGAAAGTCAGCAGGGTTATCCCAGTGCCGAAACCAGCGAATACGACGGGGCGGTATTTATCTCGCTGGACAAGCGCAACAGGCCAGTGATCAGGGGCATTATCAATCCGCAAGACTGGAAGCAACTGGAGAGGGAGGGGGTGACTGAAACAACATAAGGTATTGAGTGGTTTACTTGCACAGTTGATAACCGACGCCATACACCGTATGAACCAGCGGATAGGCAAAACCGTCATCGACAACTTTTCTGATTTGATGGACGCGGGTGCCGAGGCCGGTGCTCTTGTCAGTACCTTGTTCGCCCCAGAGCATTTTGGCGATCTCTTCCTTGCTGACAATAGCGGGACTTCTTAGCATCAGCAGCGCCAGTATGTCGATGTTGGTCGGGTTAAGTTTCAAGTGTTTGTCGGCGCGTAAGGCCCTGTATTTTCCGGTGTCCAGCACCAGATCTTCAACAACCAGCATAGTAATGATTCCACCCTCGCAACAGTGACGGGATAGTAGGGCCGCGATTGTCAAAAATTGGTTTGAGGGGTGTGAAGAACTCGTGGGGCTGGCGCCGGGCCCTTATTGTGGGACAGGCTGCAGCCGGGAAGGCGTCAGGCGTCACACTGCGGATCTTGTGGCGCACAAAAAGGCCTCTTCCCGGCTGAAGCCGGTCCTACTAAAAGCATCGAGTGCATTCCGCGGGGCCGGCGCCGGGCCCTTACTGTGCAGACTGTGTGAAAACCTAGCCAACCTGCCTCAGATCTAAGAAAATGCCCCGCATCGAA
>LIDZ01007272.1_pt2 | contig 24063 bp, 23 predicted proteins | sample 644651 | NCBI WGS metagenome assembly LIDZ01 (sample SAMN03856242, study PRJNA289617) | food metagenome | isolation source: wine grapes on drying loft during traditional withering process | host: Vitis vinifera cv. Corvina | place: Italy: Gargagnago di S. Ambrogio di Valpolicella | collected 2014-01 | reverse complement strand
AAGAGAAGAAGAAGAACATTTAATAGCTCGGGGTAATATAGGAAATATAGTGTTTCCATATGAATACCTCAATTCAAGATTTATAAAAGCGTGATATTTTTTGGAGTAAACAATAAGTATCCACATCACTCTGGACTCTTATTTTTGATCAGTGAAGACTAGGTAACGATAGTTAATCAGTTAGTATGTTTCATTGGTACAATTCCCACCCTCTATTATTTTTGCCATCAGATAACAAGGTCAGCAATCTGTGTAAGTTTGGCGAAGTATATTTTAAATCAAATTGGCCAATAAAGATATGAGGAATTTACGTCATTCAAACGAAATAGGGACTTTAATATAGTAAGATGAGAGTTTCCTACTCTATTCAATGTCTTAGGTGCACTTTCAAGTATCTACTCTGAATAATTTTGATATGACACTTCATTTACTTCCATCTTTATCAGCTGGTTTACTCTACTCATGACCACTAGTTCAGTTTTAGTTGGTATCAGAATAGTGTTCTCACAAGAATTATAAATGTCTTTAACCGCTTTTTAGTGGAGTTATGCTATATTAACGATCACTTTAAACCAATCAAAAGTAAGGAGACCGCCTTGAAAAAACACTGGATAGTAATCACAATTTCTTTAGCAGCTCTGTTCAGCATTTTAATAACCACACTACTATTTATGAAAACCAGAAATAGCGAATCTAATCCTGATATCGCAAGCATTACAAATAAATCAACTTCAAAACAAGTATCCCCGTCAACTACTCTCGCAAGTCTCACTGGATACTATATTGGCGTTAAAAAGAAAGAAGATGGAGAAGTGAATTATCCTGTAGTAATTGCGTATATTTCTTCATCTGATAGCTCAGCAGCTGACTACTTTTCTTTTGAGAAAATTGATGAGAATAATGCAATGGACATGTCGTTTGAAGTCGATAAATTATCTACAAATCAGGAATTAATTGATAAGACTTTTTCGAACTTAAGACGCTATAATGATCGAGTGTTTACATCAACAATGTTTGACAAGAAAGATGGAAATAAGCTTGTACACGATGCCCTGATTTATCTACCTGTCGTAACACAAGGTAACCTTCAAATTCTTTTATCACTTGAAAATGACAATGACGATCAACCCATTGATGACTATCTGTTCGTGAAAACAAGTGAGAAAAATCTGAAAGCTCTGGGGCAAGTTAGCGCCAACGATCTTAACGTTAGTGTACTGCGCGATCAATTTGGACTTTTTGATTTTGATAGCATCGCCAAAGTAGCATTTAGACAGTTCGTTGAATACTCTGGTCCACGTGGACTGCCTATAACCAGTTAAATTGCCTAATAGAAAGACTCGACAAAAAACACCATGTCAGAATGCTGGTGCAGAAAGGAATTGACAAAAGATATGGATACTCTGATAATCGTGCTTTCTATAATCCTTATGATTTCCAGTTTCTTTGCTTTTTCTGTCTATCACTACTATCGAAGATTACGTGTGAAGAACAAACTTCTGAAATCCATACTGGCTGGACTTATGGCACTTCTGGAGGTACTGTAAATTTCTTTATTCATAGGAATGAGCGATGGCTCTCATCTGTTTTTTGGAATGCTTAACAAAACACGCCCTGCATTCTATTACTTAGATCAATTTATTAGTGAACTAAAAAAGGCCGAAAAACCACCGATCCTCAGATCAGGTTTTCGGTCTTTTAATCGATTATTTCAACCTCAGTAATGCCTTTGACGATTGCCGGATACACCTCTAATACAGGACCATCATAAGTAACCCTGGCATAGCTGCCGTTTTGAACATCAGTGGTTACGTCTTCGAGTCTGTACCAAGAATGGGTAGTATCTTCTAATGCACCTGGTATTTGGCTATCAGCTAAGGAATCGCGATATTCTTTTTCCGCAGCAAGGTCCGAGATTTTCTCCCGCCGATCAAGATACCCCTCCCAGTAATAGCCTTCTAAAAAGCTGTTCACTTCTGGTACTGTCGAAATGCTCTCAGTAGATTGAGTTTCCTCAGTGCTTGTTGAAGAAGTGCCACTTGAGCTACTTACATAATCGGGGGGTGCAGAATTATTTGTCATGTAATTTGTGCCGATGAACGCGAGTAACAATAGAACAATCACACCTAGTAGTAATACTGCTATTTTTTTCATATTGTCTCCTTTTCGAGTTGGTTAGACAAAACAGGACTTTCAACACCTTAATTATACCATCTGCAGTTTGATAATTTTTTACCTCAATAATTCTCACACCAGCTACTTTCCCTGTGATAAAAATTACATCCCTCACGATATCCTCTCCCAAAAGATGTACAAATATGCTATAACTATAGAAAATATGTGAAAGGTATTCGATCATGATCAACAAAACAACCAATGCTCCAAACAAAAAATACAGCTCGAAATCAGTCAAGCTCCGCTTTGGCCTTATGGGAAATCTCTTGTATCAACGATTTAAAGATACAAAACATTTCCAAAGCCGTGGCCGGATTTTTCTCTTGTTTGCTACCTGCTTCTTTCTTTCCATTTTTATCTTGTTTAATGGATTGAATTGGATGTTTTCTTTGATACATTTCCTTGTCCTGCCGATAAATCTTGTTATTCTGTTGGTGAGTATAGCATACGGCTTCTGGGCTTCAGCTTATTTTGCTGAATAACCTACCAAAAGAAAAACGAACAGCTGTCACCGAGGTCCTGACTCCTCCGTGATAGCTGTTCGTTGCTTTTTATCCGACTGTTTCTTCCACTGTTTTTTCGATCGTTTCTTCTGTTTCCGCCACCAAACCTTCTTCTTCCACCGCTTGGTTATCCAACACCTTGAAGAATGGATAGTAAATCAGCATAGAAATTGCCGTTGCCAGAATTTCGTAAATACCAAAGGACAGGCTGCCTTGGACGATTCCGTGAATTACCGGCGGCAATGATCCGGCCCCTAAGATGCCAATCGGTGCAGTGACAATTCCTAGCGAAATCAATACGTAACCTAGCGTCACCACTACTAATGGTGTTAACAAAAATGGCACCAGCAGCATTACATTCAACATCAACGGCATCCCGAAGATCACTGGTTCGTTTACGCCAAACAAGCCGCTAGGAAAGACAATCTTAGAGAAGGCTTTGTAGCGCTTGCTTTTAGAGAAGAAGAACATGTTAGCCACTAAACCAATCGTTGCTCCACTTCCACCTAAGCAGGCTAGATCATACAATCCGAAATTTATGGCATGAGGAATCGCTTCGCCTGCTGCAACTGCTGCACTATTGTCTGCTAAATAGCCTAAGAAGATGGGCATTAAAATTGGCAGTACTGTCATAGAGCCATGAATGCCGAAGAACCAAAGCAAATTCGATACTAAAATCAAAAGCAAGAAAGCAGGCAGGGTGCCGGTTAACGACTGCAGCGGCTGCTGCAAAATTGTGTAAATGAAGTCCGTTGCTGTATTGTAGCTGGTTAAGGTGAACAAGAATTTTACAATCCCAAACACCAATGCAATAGAGACTGCAGGGATTAACGCTGTAAAGGATTTCGTCACCATTTCAGGTACACCTTCTGGCATTTTCAAGGTGATATTCTTTTTCACAAAGAAGCCCATCATTTTTACTGTGATTAAGGAAACAAAGATGGCTACAAAGACTCCTTTAGCACCTAGATAAGAAATATCCAAGAAGCTCACTCGTTCCACCAACGTATCATTCACCGGTGTCAGCAACAAGAAGGAAACTAATGAGATAAAGCCGGTGCTTAAGGCATGGGCCTTAATGCCAAAAATATCGGCAGCACAATAGGCAATACTAAAGGACATGTACACTGCCAACAAATCAATCGTGAATGCTGGAATGTAACCAAAGATCGTTCCCAGGTTGGTCGCATTCATGAAGTTCTGGTATGGCTCCCAAGTAAAGCTGGTGATTACTGTAAAAATCGCCCCCAGCATAATCACACTCAACAACGCCATCGATCCGGTACTCACACTTTTTAGGTATTTATTTGAAGAAATTTTATTGGCAACTGGAATAAACTTTTTCTCCATAAAAGTAATAAATGCATTCATTTTCTGCTCCCCCTAGTCCTCTTCTTTGATTTTTGTTTGATACCAATAGTAGCTGTCTTTAGGTATTCTGCGGCATTCCTTCACGTCTTCGTCTGTGCGGTCCACGTAAATCAGGCCGTAGCGTTTTTTAAAGCCTTGGTGTGAACTGACTAGGTCTAGTAATGACCACGCACAATATCCTAAGATAGGATAGCCTTCATCTGCCAAACGTTCACACTGTGAAATGTGCGCCGACAGATAGTCAATGCGGTAAGTATCATGAATCTGATCATCCACCAGCTCGTCTGAATAGGCTAAACCATTTTCAGTCACGATCATCGGCAATTGATATTGCTCATAAATATCCCGCATTCCGATATAAAGTCCTTCAGGATCAATCCCAAATTCCATCCATTTCGTTTTTTGCAGATGGCTGTTAGTGCCTAAGGTAAATAACTCATTTCGATAAAATGGAGGTAATTTGCTAGTGTCCTCACCCGGTTTCAACGCCCGGATACAGGTACTGCAATAGTAATTAATCCCGATTAGATCCGGTTTGTTCCCAGCTAATACGGCGGCATCTTCTGGTTGTGTTGCTGGATACCAGCCCTTTTCTTCTAAATAGTGACGATATGCTTGTGGGTAGCGTCCGAAAACTGACATATCCAAGAAGCAATTTTGCAGAAAATCGCCGGCATTCTTCGCCGCTAAAATATCGGCTGGTGCGGGGCTTTCTGGATACACCACTTGCATGGAACAGATTGGTCCAATTTGACCATCTGGAATCAGCTTTCTAAATTGCTGAATCGCATACTTTTCTGCCAATGACATGTGATAGCTCATCTGGTACATGTCTTTCATTTTCTTGGCAGCGTCTTTTTCGTGGTTCCCGTTAAGATCAGAAGCTGCACTGACGATTAGTTGCTCATTAATGGTGCCCCACATTTTCACCCGATCGCCGAAAGCTTCAAAGCAAACCTTAGCATACGCCACAAAATGATCAATGCATTCTCTTGATTTCCAACCGCCGAATTGTTCCACTAATGCTTGGGGCATTTCAAAGTGATAAAGGGTTGGAAATGGCATAATCCCTGATTTCAGACATTCATCGATTAATCGATTGTAAAAAGCGATTCCCTGTTGGTTGGGGGCAAAGCCGTCACCCATAATTCTTGACCAATTGAAGGAAAAGCGATAAATAGTTAAGCCTAACTCCTTCATTAACGCCACGTCTTCTACCATGTGATGATAATGATCGGAAGCAACCTTAGCATCCGCAATTCCTGGTGGTACGTCTCGCACATCCGCAGTGGAAAGCCCCTTGCCATCTTCTTGATACCCGCCTTCTACTTGAAATGCCGAAGTCGAGGCTCCCCATAAAAATTGTTTCTTATGCATTTGTTTATCCCGTCCTCTCTGTCTATGTGAAAACGATAACACCGCTAGCAGAAAGACGCGATATCAAAACAAGCTGAGCAGTTTCAAAACTGCCCAGCTTGTTTCAGAATATGAAACTAATGATGGTAATGGAGGAAATATTGATAAATCAATAACTCCATTACATAGAGGATCGATAGACGACCTTCGGTATTTTCATTGTATTTGCCGCATAAGACGATCTCATCAGCGGTTCGTTCGATCATTGCTGTTTTACTTAAGGTGAAGACGATCACTTTGATTTTTTTTGCTTTAAGAATCGCCAGCACTTTTTCATTGTAATAAAAATAGCCGCCTTCCAATGAGAATATCAGCGCCGTACTGCCTTCAGCCATCTCCTCAGCTGCGGCCAGCTGTTCCTCCTTAGTCAATCCAATTCGAACATACTTGTTCAGCTCGGCCATTTTTATTTGGAAATGCTGAGCTAAAAAGGAGGCAAACTCTAACCCGAATACCCCGACATCTTTAGCATCATGGATGTATTCATTGATCCGCTGGAACTGTTCAAAATCTAGTTGATCGGCAATCAGTTGAACATTGGCTTGGATATTTCCCGTATACTGTTGAACAAAATCGGGATACGCATCCGGTGTCGCCCCATTAAATTTACTGGAATAATCATTGGTGATATCAATTTTTTCGGCACAGGCTTCTTTAAAAACCGTAAAAGTCGCAAAACCTAGCTGGCGAATAAATCTTGATATCGCGGCTGTTGAAACAAAGCAAAGCTCAGACAAATCATAAATTGTCATTACAGGAATTTGATCAAAGTGATTCAGCATCGCTTTGGCAATATGATAATTATTGTCTCGCTTTTCCCTATTATTCACATAGCGTAAAAGAAGGCTCAGCACCGATGTACGCATTTCCATATCCATACCTCTTCCTTGTCATTTTTCTTATTATAGCATATTAGAAAAGGTTCTCATGCAGACAAAAAGACCCCAGCTCTTAACTGGGGAAAAATCTATTTATTGATAATGGATGGATTTTCTTTTAAGTATTCACGGATAATTTTTTGGTTAAATGCTTTGTGCTCAGCAATGGCTCCGTAGAATTTCCCGCTGGTTCTCAAGGTTCGTTTAAAGCTGTCTCTGTCCACGCTGGCTAGACCAAAGGTAGGATGATAGCTGCCCCATTCCCAATTATCGATCAATGACCAGTGCAAATAACCGATTACTTCTGCTCCAAGGTCCATGCCTTGCTTCAAGGCCTGCAGCATCGCCGCAATATATATGATCCGCAAACGATCATCCTCTACGGCAATCCCGTTTTCTGTTATCATGATTGGCTTGTCGCGAAAGCGCATCAGCATCTCAATCATAATATCAGGATTAATTTCTTCGGTGAAAAAAGGTTTGTCCAAGGCTTTGAAATGCGTAGCAGTATACACATCAAAGCGAAAGTTTTTGTCCCGACTGTTAATAAATTGCCGAATGTACGTATTCAACGCCCAAAAATCACAGGTATCCTTCAGCTCCGGCATCACCACCGCATCTTGAAATGGCATCACAATCTCGCCAGTTCGGATCGCACGGATAAAGAACTCATTTTCAATGTAATCCACATACTCTGCCATCACTTTATCTGGGTAATCGTATCGTCCACGAAATGGCTCTTTCATGGAATAAGACAAGGTAGAACTGACTGGTTTATCGGAATACTGTTTAATCGTATGGTACCCTTTGGCATGGTATTGCAGCATATTCATTCTTTCTTCAATTGAATATTCAAAGGCCAAATTCATTTCATTGATCACCAGCCAGTAATCAACATAGCTTTGGTACGTCTCCGCTGCAAAACGAATGTAGCTCTCCCAGTCTGATAAATTGTCTAACGTTTTAAAGGCATCCTGCCTATGAAACCAAACCGGGTGGGACACATGATGCAACGTCAGACACACCTTAATACCTTCTTCCTGAAGTCGGCTTAACACCTTCTTGTAATGCTCCACTGCCTGCTCATCAATCTGGCCTTTTTCCGGTTCGATCCGCGACCATTCTAGAGACATGCGGTAAATCCCAAGATTCATCGCCTTTAATAGAGCAATATCTTCCTCAAACTTTTCATAGCTGTTGTCGGCTTTGCCGGCCATTTGGTAAGGTACACCACCGTAGGCAAAGTCTGGTGCATAGGCTGGATCATCATGGTAGGAACAATTATCCCCCTCAATTTGCATCCCTGCCGTAGCTGCCCCTAGTAAAAATTCTTCAGGGAATTGGATATCTGGATATTGAAATACATCAATCATTAGTAGGACCTCCTTTTGTCTTTTCTAGTATAGCAATTAAACCGGTTAAAAAAGTTCCAAGGAAAGAGGCTTAGTTCCTATTTAACTAACATTGTTTCATTTTTTGAAACTATGTGCTCTCGCAATAATGGATTTATAGCACTGAAAATAGCTTCATTCACACCTTTAGACACATAAAAATTTGTTATACTATAGTTGTACATAGGAGGTCTTGCCATGTCCAAACAACCTGAACAAAAATGGTACACTAAGAAAAGATTTTACATTCCTCTATCCATCCTTCTAGGCATTATCGGCTTTAGTCCGATATTCAGGGAGCAACGCCTAATAGAGAGTTCCATCTTAATAAAAAACACAGCAACCCTCCCACTTGTAAAATTGAGGGAGAGTCGCTGTGTTTTCTCAGTTTCGGCTATACTATTACCAGATTCAAAAAACCATTATCATTCCAAATGATGATCCCGTTTAATAAATTTCACCAGCAGGACGAATATAATCACGCTGGCTACTAGGATCAACGCGGTTTTGGTGTAGCCATGGAACAGGGCCTCTCCGCCGAATGCGTAGAGGATCGACGAAGGCAGCACACCGATCACAACTGACAGAAAGACTTCACTGATGGAAAGCTTTAGTGAATTCGCCGTTACATTGACGACAAACGAAGGGATCACTGGAATCATGTACGCAATCATCAGCCCAGTTTTGGGATGCTTCATTTGCGAGATGCGTTTGACCCATTTGCTGCTGCTTTGTTTGTGACCGCCAATGTTTAGATGCTTCAGCGCCGTCATAGACAGCAGGTTGCCGCTGGCATTTCCTACGATATTGACGCAGCTTCCGATGATTGGGCCGTAGCAGACGCCCACCAAGACACCGATCACCGAAGTCGGTAAGCCTGGCAAGGCACACATCAGCGCCGTTAACAGAATCAGTCCACCAGCTGTCAAGAATCCGTGGGAACGAACTTCCTTCAGCAGCAATGCGCGACTAGCCTTCGGATTCAATAATAGCTGGATTTCGGTATGGAATTCGCGATACAGCCAATAAAACAGCAGGAGCAGCAGAACAACACCCAGTACCAACAACACTTTTTTCAGAACACGTTTGTCCATTTTTCACCTCTTTTAATCTAGCGACAACCCCCTACTTGTGGAACTTCAAGTTCGGATAGTTTTTGACAATTCGCATTAAGTTATGATGCTTCAGCTGTTTTGGTTTGCTTTCGATTAATTGCAGCACGCGATTCCGGTTGTTGGAAGATTTGTGGTTGCTGATCAAATGCTTCAAGCGAAACTCTTTAATCGCCGCATTCTCAGGATCAGAAGTATCCACCACTGTTTCCACTTCTTTTTTCGTGGTAACGGTAAAGAATAAGGTGGATAAGACATCGGTTAAAAACAGAACCGCCAAAACGATCGGCCCTAGATTATTGGTGCTGGCCACGAAATCATGAATGCCGTCTTGAATCACCGGGTTGATGATTTTTATCAGCAGCAAACACCCCACGCCCCAAAACAACGACACCGGCACAGCCACTCGGCCTTCAATATTTAGCGGAACGTGGGTATAATCCCACAGCTTCATATTAAACATTTTTTCCAGCAGCCAGCTGGTGACAAACTCGATGATCGTCACGATCACAACAATGTTAAAGTACAGATTCAGCAGTGTCCCCGCATGTTCAGGCACCAGAATCAACACCGCCGCCACCCCAAAGCCGTAAACCGGACAATAAGGTCCCAGCAAAAAGCCGCGATAAACAAAATGGCGGGCCTTGATGGAGCAATAAATACTTTCCCATACCCATCCGATAAAGGAATAGACGATAAACGTCATAAATAATTTATCCAAATAAGAGCACCTCTTTCTCTTCATCTAGTATAACAAAGATGCATTATTCTGGATAAAGATAGCCTTGTTTGACACAAAATCAAAAAACCTAGTAAGGAAAGACCTCCACTAGGTTCAACTCGTATTTAACTGACATTGCACGACTCTACAGCTGTACCCCCAACTGATAATTCCGCCACGAACCTTCTCAACAGAAAAATCACACGCTACCCCTGCAACCGATTCAGCTTTTCAGACATCACCAGCATCAATAATGCCAGCAGCAGCAAATAAACAGGATACAAGCCTAAACTAATCTTCTCAGCCATTAAACCAAACAGCGGCGGCATAAAGGTTGTACCCAAATAGGCACTAGCCATCTCAACGCCAATCACGGCCTGGGAATTTTCTTCCCCAAAGTTCACAGGTGTTGCATGAATAATCGCTGGATAAATCGGTGCACAGCCAATCCCGGTCAACACCAATCCGCTTAACGCAAAGAAATCTAACGGCAACGGCAGTAAAATTAACAGAATCCCGAGACTCAGCAGGCAAAGCCCCAACCGAATCAATTGCTTATCCCCTAGCCGATCGGAAATAAAGCCGCAAACAAACCGCCCAAAGGTAATTCCTAAGTAAAACAATGAAGCAAAGCGCGCCGCCGTTTCTACCTCAATCCCGCGGAATTGAACCAAATACGTACTGGCCCACAAACCGGTGGTCATCTCCAACGCACAATAACCAAAGAAGGTAACCAGGATAAAAGGCACACCTTTAATTTTTAAAATCTGCGCCAGCGATAAGGCCGGACCTCTTACGGCTTCGCTGCCGATTTCAGTTTTCCCCTTGTTCCAAAGCGGAAGGCTGAAAAACAAAACGATGGTTAGGGCAATCTGCAATACTGCCACCAACAGATACCCGCGATTCCAGCTCTGATATCGGGCCAGACTGAAGCCCATGATGTAGGGACTGATGGAGGCACCCACGCCCCAAAAACAATGCAGCCAATTCATGTGGCGAGACGCATAATGCAGCGCCACGTAATTGTTCAAAGCCGCATCCACCGCTCCCGCACCAAACCCGTAAGGAATGGCCCACAAGCACAGCATCCAAAAGGCCGAAGCCGTCGAAAACCCAAACAACGCCAGAGCTGTCGTCAACACACTAATCGCCGTCACCCAGCCGGTGCCGAATTTCCGCGTCAAGCGATCAGAAAACAAACTGGACACAATCGTTCCCCCAGCAATAATCATCGTCACAATCCCAACTGCTGACAACGGCACCTGCAAATCCTCGTGCATAATCGGCCAAGCCGAACCCACCAGCGAATCCGGCAGCCCTAAGCTGATAAATGCCAAGTAAATAATAACCAACAATAAATTAAACATCCCGTTCCTCCAAGAACCTCATTTTTTGACGAATTAAAGCTCCTATTTAGTTTATCATCTGGGATGGGTTTCAGGGCAACTAAATTTTGGGTTCGAAAAAAAGCCACTCGTGACCGTTAAATGGATATGATATGCTAGAAGTATCCTACATCCTGGAGGTGCCTCCGTGAAAAATATCTTAATCTTAGAGGACGATCGTCAGCTGAACGACGGGATCAAATTAGCCTTAGAAAATCCCGATTACCGCTTTTTTCAATGCTATAAAATCAAAGAAGCCGAAAAAGTGCGTCAGACGGTTTTTTTGGACCTTATTTTACTTGACCTGAATTTACCCGACGGCTACGGCTTAGACTTTTTAAAGGCGGTTCGCGCCGTTTCCGATACGCCAATTATTATCATTACCGCCAATAATATGGAAAGCGATACGATTATCGGTCTGGAAGCTGGGGCTAACGACTATATCACTAAGCCCTTCAGTTTGATGATTTTGCGAGCTCGTGCAGCAGTACAATTACGTCAAAATACTAAAAGCAATTCCTTTACGATCGACAACATGCAGTTTGACTTTGATAAGATGCGCTTCAGCGTCGCCGGAGAAGCAATTGAACTAAGCAAAACTGAACAGCGGCTGCTGCATCTGCTGTTGAATACTCGAGGAGCTACCTTAAAGCGCAGCGATTTAATCGATAAAATCTGGTCCGGTGATACCCAGTACGTGGACGCCCATGCCTTAACAGTGGCCATCAAGCGTTTGCGGGGAAAAATCGAACCTGATCCCAGCCAGCCCATCTACATAAAAACCGTCTACGGCTTAGGCTATTCGTGGGGTGGTCCCGGATGAATTGGTTAATTCCTACTATAATTGTCGGCTCTCCCCTGCTCTTATTGCTGGTTTGGTATTATTTTCATCAACGGGAAAAGAAGCTGATGCAGTCTTTACACACCATGCTGGAGGAAGCAAAACAGGGCCAGCTGACGATTCACAAATTTGAAGAAAGCAGCTATGCCTCGTTAGAAAATGATTTCTACAACTATTTAAAGAAATCCCAGCTTTCCGCTGAACAGCTGCAGGAACAAAAGCAAATTATCCAAACCTTGATTTCCGATATTTCCCACCAATGTGTCACGCCAATTGCCAACATTTTGCTTTACTCCCAGCTGTTGGAGGAAAAACAGGCGGTTCCTACAGAGGAAATCCAGCTGATCAGTCAGCAAAGTCAAAAACTGGATTTCCTGATTCAATCCTTGGTGAAAATGTCCCGTTTAGAAAGCGGCACGATTGCGCCAGTAACTAAGCAGCAAGCCATCGCTCACCTGCTGCAGGCTTTAGCCGGACAATTCCAATCAACTGCTGACGCCAAAAAGATCGAATTATCCATCACACCTACCGCAGCAACGGCCCAGCTTGATCGGAAGTGGACCAACGAAGCCCTAGGCAACATCCTAGACAATGCCATTAAATACAGCCCTCGCGGCAGTCGAATTGAACTTTCCGCCGAGAGCTATCAGCTGTTTACCAAAATTGAAGTTAAGGATCAGGGGATCGGCATTGCTGAAGATGAAATCAACCAGATTTTCCAGCGCTTCTATCGCAGTGAAGCCGTCGCGGAGCAAGCCGGGGTGGGTGTTGGTCTCTACTTAGCTCGCCAAATCATTGAAGCCCAAGGCGGCTATATCAAAGTAACTTCCAAAGTAGGCGCGGGCAGTACCTTTGCCGTCTACCTGCCCAATGAAATCTATCAAAACTGATACATTTCAGTTACCAGCTGGACACTTTTTGTTGCTAGTATCGATAGTGTAAAGAGACAATGCATTTTTCGGAGGTGATGGAAATGAAGATGGTAAAAACAAGCGGGGTGGAACGGACTTTCGGCCAAGGGGATACCGCCGTTCACGCCTTGCGGGGCATTGATTTGGAAATCGACAATGGGGAATTTTTGGCGATCGTGGGAACCTCTGGCAGCGGCAAGTCCACCCTGCTGCACATTTTGGGCGGGCTGGATCAGGCCACCAAAGGAGAAGTCATCATTCATGATACCAACCTGGAAGGTCTACCGGATGAAGAGCTGACCATTTTCCGACGGCGCAATATCGGCTTTGTTTTCCAGAAATTCAATTTGGTTCCGATCTTGAATGTTTGGGAAAACATCACGATTCCAGTTTTACTGGACAAAAAACAGGTGGATGAAGCCTACATCAATGAAGTAATTCAGCTTTTGGGACTGACTGAAAAAATCAAGGCCTACCCGAATCAATTGTCTGGCGGACAGCAGCAGCGGGTGGCAATTGCTCGTGCTTTGGCCAATAAACCAGCAATCCTTTTTGCTGACGAGCCTACCGGAAACCTGGATTCCAAAACCAGTCAAGATGTTTTAAGTTTGTTGAAGGTTACCAGCCGCCGCTTCAAGCAAACCATGGTGATCATCACCCATGACGAAGAAGTGGCGCAGCTAGCCGATCGGATCATTCGTTTAGAGGATGGGGAAATTGTCTAGGAGGGCTGCGCTATGAGCAAACTATCTACTCGCCGCCCGCTGACGGGCTTAACCTGGCGCTTTATCACCAGCTATCGCAAAAATACTGCGGCGCTGATTTTCAGTCTTGTTTTAGCGATGGGCTTAATCTTCAGCATGCTGACGCTGCTGCACACCAATCATCGCATCACCGCCAAGCAAAATTTGTTTATCTATACCGCGATTGACTACGAACTCAGCGGCCTTTCGGCGGAACAGGTTCAGCAGCTGGAGGAAATTGAAGGGATTCAACACCTGGGGATCAGTCAGATGTTTTCTAAAACCATCGAAACTCCTGATCACCAAGAGGGCCGGCTGCGAGCCGCCAACGAATCAGATATTTTAGCCGTCTCTACTCTGCTGTCAGGCCGAATGCCCCGAAACAATCAGGAAGTGGTGGTGGAAAAATGGGCCTTGCTGAATCTGGGGGTCAACCCGTTAGTCGGTCAAAGCTTCAGCTTACCGGTGCGGGATTCCACTGATTCCAACGAAACCAAGCCGCAAACCTTTACCTTAGTGGGCATTATCAATGACTTAACCTTTAACAAACGAGCCGGTCTGGTCTCTATGACCACCGCCTTAGATTTATCTGCTCTTCAAGATGATTCTTTGATTGCTACTGTGACTTTTAAAGGCGGCAGCAATAAGCAAAAACAAATTAACGCCATCCAGTCACGCCTTGATTTAAAAGATAAGCAAATCCAGCAAAACGTCTGGCAAGAAAATACCGATGAGCTGCTGGCACTGGATGTTCAGATGGGGGCTCTATTAATCATTGTCTGCGCCTTAGTCATTTACGGCATTCATCGCATTGCGCTAATGGTGAGAAAAGAACACTTCGGAGTGCTGCGAGCCCTAGGCTTGACTGAAAGACAGGTCCGCCGCATTATTTTAAGCGAATTACTGCTGCTGTTTTTCGTCAGTTTGCCGCTAGGCGCCCTGCTAGGCTGGCTGTTTTCCTATGGCGTGGCCTATCTATCAAAGGACCTGGAAAATCAAATCTACTTCTGGGGCCAAGCTGATCCCTTCGATTTGGTGATTCCGGTGCTGCCGATTGTGCTTTGTTTGATGGGTTTGCTGGGGGCAGTTTTGTTGATTGGCTTGATCGGCTCCCGCAAAGTTAACGATGGTTCGATTACCGAAATTATTTTCGGCGAGAAGGATTCCTCAGAAAAAACCCTGCAAATTGTTCATTTGAAGGATAATGGCAAGCTGCTGGGCATCAGCCAGCAAATCGGATTAAAATATGTTTTCCGCGACATCAAAACGTCCCTGTTTGTGGTCTTGTCGCTAGTGATGGCCTGCACCTTGTTTATCAGCTTAAGCTACCAAGCCATTTTAGCGAAGGAAAGCCAGCAAATCCGGCTAACCACCAATTTTCACAACAGCGATTATCTCATGAGTACTTACAACGATCAGGACACCAGCTTTGGCATCCGCCAAAGCACCTTTGAAAAAATTACCCGGCTAAAAAACGTGACCCAGATCGAAACTCAGGCTGCTCTGCCAGTTAAAGTGGTGGATATCGGTGTCAATCGCAACACAGAATTTTTCGATTCAAGAAACCACTACGTGCAGCGGGACTACGGCTTTTCCCTGACCGGCCAGCCGCAGGGGGACACGGTTTTTCACACAAAATACAAAGGCTACAATCATGCTGCCTTAAACCAGCTGCGCCAGTATCTCGTCAGCGGCAAATTTGATCCTGCTGGACTAAAAGAAAATGAAATCATCGTGGCGATGCCCACCACCAGTCAATACAGGCAATCAAAAGGCATGACCGGCTTTTTCAAAAAGGGTCTGACTGTGATGGACTATCACGTTGGCGACCAATTAACCATAAAGTATCGGAGTGATTTAAAAACTGCCGATGACACCTATTGGCAGATGACCGACACTGGCTCCTACACGGAGAAAAAACTAAAAATTGCAGCCATTGCCTATTATCCCTACATGCCTGAGGTATCCCTGCTGGAGCAAGCCTATCCGCTGTTAATCACCAGTCAGGAAAACTTTCAAAAAATCGTGCCGGAACCAACCTTTGAAACCATCAACCTTACTGCTGCAGAAGGAACCACCAAACAGGAACAGGCGCAAATCGAAAAAGAACTGATTAATCTAGCCGTAGAAAATCAGCAGGTGACCGCCCGCAGCATGATTGAGGAAAAAGAACAGCTGCATTCCATTTATCGCAAAGAAATGGTCTATGTCATCGGCATCGCCGCCGTCGTGTTGGTACTGGTGATCATGAATCTCAGCAAAACCTTTAAATACCGAATCGAAACCCGCAAAAGTGAGCTGTTTTTGCTGAAAGCCCTAGGCCTGACAGTGGCCGAGACCAAACAGATGATTATTTTCGAAAACCTGATCTTCGGTATGACTTCAGCAACGGCCGCGATCCTGCTTTCACTCCCAGTCACCCGCTTTCAGTATCAGCAGGCACAGATTTATTTGCTGGGTAAAAGCTATGAGTATCCCGTGGTTCAGACGTTGCTTTTAGTTCTTATGACTTTAGTCTTTTGCATTGTCATCAGCCTGCTGCTGGCAAAGGACTTGCACCATTCGAATATTTTGGAGGAGCTGGATAAGGTGGAGTAAACTTTTGAAGGAATGGAGAGCTGAGGCAGCTCTTCATTTTTTTGTTGCAGTCAACAAAACCCACCCTCACTTCCAAAGCGGAGGTAAGAGCGGGCAACAACAATTTATTTTAACGATCAATCGGCAAAGACACCCCCGTCTTTTCAACCAACAGCTCTTTCCGCAGCTGCATCGCCATAACAAGGGCAATTCCCGCAGAAAGAATATCCGCCACCGGTTGAGCATAAAGAATGCCGTTTAATCCAAAGGCCAGCGGTAAAAACAAAATCACTGGCACTAAGCACACGCCTTGGCGACAAGCACCCAGCCAGAAGCCTTCTTTCGCTTTTCCTAACGCTAAGAACAAAGAAGAATACACTGTATAAAAGCCAAACAACATAAAGGAAAGTCCATTAGCACGCAGCGCCCGCTGACCCACATGGATCAATTCCAGATCGCCATTAGTAAATTGTGAAATGATTACTCCAGGAAATAGGACCATTACCAACCCAAACAACCCACAAAAAATTGTTGACCACTGGACCGAAGTCTTGATGGCTTCCTGCAGACGATCATACTTTTTTGCACCATAGCTGTAGCCAGCAATCGGCTGGAAACCTTTAATGAAGCCAAAAATCATCATGCTGCCTAAAGAAATAATCCGTGTGACCGCACCCATTCCCGCAATTACAGAATCGCCATAGGGTTTTGCTTGCAGATTCGTCAACGTGATTGCCAAACTGGTTAAGACTTGAGAAATCAAGGTTGGAATGCCAATCTTCAAAATCTCGCTCATGATTTCCTTAGAGGGATGGTAAGCTTTCGGGCTGAAGCTAAAGACACTTTTCTTACTGAAGACATAACGTAAATAAACCAACGTAGAAACCACCTGCGAAATAGCCGTTGCAATTGCGGCTCCAGCAACACCCAGTCCAAAGGTATAAATGAAAATCGGATCTAAAATAATATTCAGCAGTGCCCCAATCAACAAAGCGGACATCGTTGTTTTCGCCGCTCCTTCACTTGTAACCAAATTATTCATCGTCACATTAAAAACATTAAAGATAGAAAATAGAATATAAATACGTCCATAACTCATCGCATAAGGTAGGATACTGTCTGTCGCCCCCAGAATTATCAGAATCGGCTTCAAAAGCAGAACAGCTAGTAAAATAATTACTCCACCCACCAGCAAACTGCTGTAAAGTGCTGTACTGGCAACCTGATTGGCCTTCTCCTTTTCGCCATTTCCCAATAAACGAGCAATATAGGAAGCCGCACCATTCCCAAATAGCAGACCTAACCCTACTACTACTTGCCCCAGCGGAAAAGCCACCGAGATCGCACCCATCTGACTGCTCCCCAAAGCCCCCACAAAATAAGCATCCACAATGTTGTATAAAGCATTGATCATCATACCGATCATCGTTGGAATCCCCATTGCCAAAAGAGCTTTCGGCACCGGCACACTTGCCAGCAGTTCCATCTTTTTGTTACGTTTTTCCATTACATTCACTCCTCGTCTATTGACACCTGACCTAAACAACATTACTATAAATTATAGCAACGTAGAGATACTACTATAATTTATAGTAGTAGTCAAGCACAGAAAGAGAGGATTTTATGGCAACGATCGATTTAATTGTATTAGGCATGGTCAAACAACAGGCGATGAGCGCCTATGATATTCAAAAATTAGTCGAATACCGCAACATTTCCCGTTGGGTCAAAATCAGCACCCCATCTATCTATAAAAAAGTCATTCAGCTGGGGAAAAAAGGTTTTCTCTCCAGTTCAACTGTTCAAGAAGGCAACAAAGCTGAGAAAGCAATTTACTCTTTGACTGCTGCGGGACAAAAAGAATTTGAAGCATTGATGCTGGAAATCTCCCAACAGCCGATTCATATCTTTCTGGACTTTAATGCTGTCATGGTCAACCTCAGCAGTCTGCCGCCAGAAGAGCAGAAAGTGTGTATCGCAAATATCGAGCACAACATTCTTCAGCTAAAGGCAAACCTCGACGAAAACTTAGCCGCCAAAGAACACGCCGCTGAGATTCCCGAAACTGGGTTAGCGGTTCTCCAACAGCAAATGGTTTTGGCAGAAGCAATTGAAGGTTGGATACAAGAGGTGAAAGCTGGTTTAGAAAAGTAAAAAAGAGTAATGTCCAGTACCCTAAAAGTTAGGCTTGTTGGACATTACTCTTCATGCTTTTTGAACTAAGCAGCAATCTACTCGTAACTATTGGTATCAATCTCACTAGCGGCCTTTTCAAATTCTGCCTGACAAGGCAGTACCTTTTTTTCTTTCGGCGGAAACGTCGCTTCATACGCTTCAAACCCTGCTTCATCAGGATACATTGCTTCTGAAAAATGAATCACACCGCTGATTCCATCCAGCGCTCCTTCATACAAGGGCAAAGCCATAATTCCCGTATAAAATTTCCCATCTGGCATGCTGATTCCATATTTTTTCGTCCCTATGAACCCATAAGGATGATAGTGATAGGTAAATCCTCCTATAATAATCCCCTGGTAACCAAGTTTTTTAGCAGCTTCAATGGAATGTTCGATCATCATGCGACCATAGCCCTGGCGATGATATTTTGGCAAAATACTCACTGGACCAAACGAAACCAGCGGATGCTCATTCCCAACTGGATCAACAACTTTCGCCTTCGTATATTGAATACTTCCGATAACCTCATCATCCAACTCAATCACAAACGATAACTCTGGAATATAGTCCTCGTGCTTTCTGATACTATGAGCAATATAATGCTCCATCGCGCCTGGCATGTATAAGTTCCAAAATGCCTCCCGTGTAATTTCTTCAACCAACCGGTAATCCTTTTCTTCTTCATTGCGAATTGTAACCTTCATCCACTCGCCTCCCTGCATTTGTTACTCCTAGTATACCAATTTAAACAAACGATACGCCAAAAAAAGTAAAAGCTTGGAGACAGTCACCCATCCCCAAGCTTTCCTAGTCTATTCGTTTGTACAAATCAATGATCTCTTTGGCTAAATCAGTGAAGGTGATGGCTGTCATCAAATGGTCCTGACTGTGGATCGTCAGTAACGTTACCTCCATATGATTACCGTTGGCTTCTTCTGTCAGCATGCCCGTCTGCGCGTGATGCGCCTCAACGATCGATGCTTCAGCATTTTGGATTTTTTCCTCTGCTTCATCAAACTTGCCGGCCTTAGCCGCTGCAATCGCTTCCATTGCATCGCTTTTGGCATTGCCGCCGTAGATGATTAAGCCCATGATGGCTTCTAATGCTCTTGGGTCGTCCATTGTACCCCTCCTGTCTATTTCATCAACGCTTCTGCTTGATCTAGTACCTTTGCTCCATTCATCATACCATAATCTGCCATATTGATGATGTCCAAAGGGATACCTTTAGGTGCCACTTTTTCTTCAAACTGCTTCTTCATAAAACGGACTTGAGGGCCCAGCAGTAACACATCCACTGGTTTCTCAGCCAAGTTACGGTCAGCATCTGAAGCCGCTACGGCGAAAATATCCGCCTCCAAGCCTCGATCTTTAGCCGCTTCCTGCATTTTAGTTACTAATAAGCTGGTACTCATGCCTGCTGAGCAGACTAACATAATTGTTTTATCCATGGTTTTTGCTCCTTTTCAAATTATAAGCTAAGACTATGCTGCTTGCTCCATCGCTTGCTCTTCCTCCACTGCGCGACGATCGGCGATTTTGAAGAATGGGAACCACATAATGAAGTTCACGATTAACACAACGATCGCAATAATGATCCATTTCCAACCACCGACTAAGGCTGCACTAATTGGCGAAGGCATCGTCCAAGGCAATTGCAGTGCCGCGTTGTAGCTGACTACATCCAGCAAGTTCGCCATCCCCCAAGCTAGTCCACCTTGCAACATTGGTCCAATGACCATCGGAATGAAGAAGATCGGATTCAACATGATTGGCATCCCGAAAACCAGCGGTTCATTAATGTTAAATAAGGATGGTGCAAAAGCCAGCTTGAACAATTCCTTGTAACGAGCTGATTTCGCTCGAGCCATTGAGAAGATCAAGCCGTAAGTCGCCCCTTGACCTCCGTATGCGTTGGAAGTAAAGGTATAAACCACAGCCATCATTAAGAAAGGAACAGATTCTCCATTAATGAATGCATTCGTATTCGCATTGAAGTTCGCCATCAACATTGGTGTTACAACCCCATAAACCACGTTCGGGTGAATGCCGAAGAACCAGAACAAATTCGCCAATGAGTAAACCAGAATAATACTGATTGGTGACGCCGTTAATGCTTCCAATGGTGCTTGAAGCAACGTGTACAATAGGTTGAAAATGTTATCAAACGGTGTATAAGCAAACACAATCCGTACTACTAGGAAGAAGAACAAAATTCCGCCTGAGATAAAGGTTGGTGCCAATGATTCTGAAACGTTTGGCGGCACTGAAGCCGGCAGCTTGATTACCAAGTTTTTCCGTTTCAAAAATAGATATAAAATTGCTGTTACATACCCCACTAAGATCGCTACGATCAAACCAGGTCCCCCGGTTTGAGCTGTTTGGAAAGACTCCACATAGTTCATTCCAGTTACAGTCGCTTGGGCTGGAAACTCAGCTACGGTTTGTTCCAATGCAGGAACTGCTACATACTGCGGTGCCAACAGTAAGAAAGAAGCAATCCCCAGTAATCCTGGCGTCAAGCCATTTTCCCCACGATGTTTGACATAGGTATAAGCGAAGTTAAACACAATATAAATCGACAAAGCATTCAAGGTCGCTCCGACTGCCGCGTTAAAGTGGACATTTAGTCCTACCTTCGCAAGCCAGTCAATCCATGGCTGAATCGGAAAATTTCCGATAATCATTAAGAAGGAAACACCTAAAGTTATCGGCGTCGCCCGCATGAAAGCTTCCGCTAAAGCGCTGAAAAATTTGCTTTGATTCATTTTATTGGCAATCGGTCCTAGAAATTTATCTAGTATGACTTCAAATTTATCCATTAATGGTTCCCCCGTTTTTTATTACTTTTTGATACCAGTAAAAGCTTTCCTTTTTGTAGCGTTTCAAGTCCAACAGCTCCGTATCTGTTCGATTCACGTAAACAAAGCCATAGCGTTTTTCGATTCCTTCGTGGGTACTAATAACGTCTAAAGCACTCCATGGGCAATATCCGATTACATCCACGCCCTCATCCATCGCCTTTTCCATCTCACTAATGTGGTCTTCCAAGTAAGCAATCCGATACTCATCATGAACCTCACCATCAACCAATTCGTCGCGACCGCCGATGCCGTTTTCGGTAATCATTAATGGCAAATGATAACGAGAGTACACTTCATGCAAGGTGATTCTGAAGCCTACCGGGTCAATCTCCCAGCCAAACTCCGTATCCTTCAAGTGAGGATTTTTCTCCGCTTGGAAATAGCCTGGCAGCTGGAAGCCGGTTTGCTGATCTTGATCCGGTGTTTCTTCTCTTCCTTTATATTCTGCCACCGTATTGGTCGAGTAATAATTCAAGGCGATAAAATCCGCCTGCCCTTCCCGAAAAGCCACTAAATCCTCAGGCTCAATCTCAGGAAAGACCCCTAATTTTTTCATAATAGCTACAGCCTGATGATTATAATACCCCAAAGCCGGTACATCTAAAAACAGCCAATTACGCAGCGCACTGAAATTTTGCGCCGCCAACACATCTTCGGGTTTACAAGAAAATGGGTTCACATACGTAATATTTGGTGCCGGTCCGATCATCCCTGGATAATTGCCGTCATGATAGGCCTTCATCACCTTCGCCTGAGCCACCAGCATATGATGATTTTCCTGATAATTTTGTTTTTCCGATTTTTTACCGGATAGTACGGCTGAGCTAGCCAGAACCATCATGTTTTGTTCATTAATAGTCAGCCAGTATTTCACCCGCTCACCGAAAGCTTCAAATAAGGTTTGGCAATAATTTTCAAAAGCCGTGATGGTTTCCCGATTGTGCCAGCCACCTTTTTCCGCCAGCTTTTGCGGCAGATCAAAATGATAGACCGTGACAATCGGCTCAATATCGGCTGCCAGCAGCTCATCAATTAATTCTCCGTAAAAGTCCAGGCCTTCCTGATTCACCTGGCCATCCCCCTCTGGAAAAATCCGCGTCCAAGCAATCGAAAAGCGATAAGCCTTTAAGCCAAGCTCCTTAAATAATTGCACATCCTCGATAAAATGATGGTAATGATCCATCGCTACTTGAAAGTTGCTGGTTCCAGCCGGGATTTTTTTGACATCCTGTACCGAAAGTCCTTTTCCATCCTCGTTCCATGCACCCTCTACTTGGTAGGCGCTGGTTGCCGCACCCCATAAAAATTCTCTATCCTTCATGCCTGTTCCTCCTGACAATTGACTAAACGAAACTGTTTTCCATTTTTAAATAACTAGGCTGCTACTTGAACACTAAAAAACAGCAGTTTGCATTCTTAATTTTGAGTATTTTGACTGATCTGCGTTTGCGCGCCGCTTCTCAATAACACATCTATAAAATAGCATGATATCAAAGTAGTAAAAAGTCTTTACAGCGATGCAGTAACCGATTACAATAACTTGTATATTGTTTCATGATTGAAACAATATGTAACAAATTAAAGGAGAGATTCCCTAATGAGCTTTCTAAAGAATATCAATCCGCAAATCCTATCCAGCACTGATTTAGCTATTTATAATTACATCATGACTCATATGGATGAAATCGGGTATATGCGGGTGCGAGATCTAGCCTTGGCTTCTCACACCTCTACTGCTTCAGTGATTCGTTTTATCCGGAAAATCGGCTTTGATACTTATCCCGAATTTCGTACCATGATCCGCAAGAAGCACCAGACACCTTTAAAAGAAGTCAGTTCTGAGGACTACTTTCAAGAGATTCGCGAAATCACCGATCCAGCCAGTTTTTCGGCTGACATGGAAAAAAGCATCGCTGCCCTAAGCGATGCCATTATGGAATGCGAGAATTTAATTTTTTGCGGGATCGGCTTTTCCGGTATTATGGCTCAATATGCCGCCCTGCGCATGACCACCTTAGGCTTTAACAGCTTTGCGGTAACTGATCCTTATTATCCCTTAGTCACCCGCCTGATGAATACTAGTGACAATGTCATCGTCGCCATCTCCAATTCCGGCAAAAGCTCTGACATTATCGAGATGATGACCTTTTTCCAGTCCCTGCCTGACTATACTCTAGCGGCCATTACTGGAAACATCGACAGCACCTTAGCCCGGATGAGCAGCATCGTCTTCACCCACCAATACGTGGAGGAGCGCAAATACGGCTATTACGATGACAGTTCCCAGATTCCCACTATGCTGATTATTGAACGACTGGTGAAAGAAATAGGAAATAGGCTAATGAAGGATTCTCTTTAAAGCAAAACACCTGCTCTAATTGAAGGCAGGTGTTTTGCTTTTGCATCGTGTTATACTTACCTATACGTACAATAAAACGAGGAGGTGGACCGGTATCATGATTGAGGCTTATATTGAAAAAGACATCATTCGGCAAGTAAAGCTGGTGGAGTTCTTGTTTGAATTGGAGACGTTGGATCTCAAAACGACTGCCGAACGTCTGCAGGTAACGCCCAATACGATTAAACGGGATTTTGCCAAAATTACCGATTTTCTTGAAGACTCGATTCAATCATCGCAGCTGACCAGTTCCGAATTGACGATGATTTTCCACAGCAGCTTAACCCGTTACGACCTGATTAAACAAATCTACAATGAATCCAAATTTCTGCGGGTTTGTGCCCATTATATTTTAGGAGAAGACGATTATCTGACGATTGTTGAGGAAGAATTTATTTCGGTGGCGAAAGCCTTTAAGGTGAAAAAAGAAGCGGAAACCTACTTCAAAGAATCCTGCATCATGGATGAAGAGGGGGTCTTCATTGACGATGAGCTGCGTTACCGCTTTGTGGTTTTATCGATTTGGATGCGCTGTGATTTATTGGATGGACAAGTCGACCAGGTGAAAATGCAGCAGGCCAAAAGCTTTGTGCAGCTGA
>LIDZ01008360.1_pt6 | contig 24122 bp, 16 predicted proteins | sample 644651 | NCBI WGS metagenome assembly LIDZ01 (sample SAMN03856242, study PRJNA289617) | food metagenome | isolation source: wine grapes on drying loft during traditional withering process | host: Vitis vinifera cv. Corvina | place: Italy: Gargagnago di S. Ambrogio di Valpolicella | collected 2014-01 | reverse complement strand
CCGCTCTTTTTCACCGTCATGCGTTAAACCACACCAAATAAAACTGCCTGTCGGATTATCGCGCCGACAGGCAGTTTTTTTAATCTATTTTCCTTTGCTTGTACCACAATCTGCCAGCAATCACTAGGACACCAATCCCTAAAACAAAAATCAAATTTTGCTTAGTATCATTGGTTCTTGGCAAAAGCGAGCGTCTTCTTTCGTTAGAAGCTGCCGTATTTGGTAAAGTTCTACGACTTCCTGGCGGGATGCTGCCGTTGCCAGGGATTATTAACTGCCCTTGATTATTCGTTTCTGAGCCAGGTGGTTCTGCGTTATTTGAACCAGTTCCAGGAGCTGATGATCCTGGAACACCTGAACCAGGCCTTGATGACGATGGCCTTGACGAGGAACTGCTGGCTGTTGATCCGGTTGGCGGCGTTGTTGTGTTATTAGTTGTGCTGCTGGTCCCGCTAGTGGTCGAATCAGTTGTTGTGCCTGTTGTTCCTGTTGTCCCTGTAGTATCGCTGGGTTTTGAATCGGACACTGACGGTTTCGTCGTAGAGTCCGTACTTGTATCGCCGGTTGGTTCTGTTGGTTTTGGCGGCTCTGATTGACTACTTGATTCCGAACCCGACTCTGGTGGTTCACTACTTGGGTCCGGTTCTTCTGAACTTGGCTCTGGCGGCTCAGAACTCGGCTCTGGGTCACTGCTGGGCTTCGGCGGCTCCGAACTGGACTCCGAACTCGGTACGGTTTCGCTTGTGTCTGACGGAGCAGTACTTGGACTTGTTTCTGTTGGCAGTGTACTTGATTCATCCGGCGGTATTGTTGTCGGAACCGTACCTGTATCCGTCGGCGGTGTCGTTGTGTCCTCCGTCGAAGATTCAGACTCGCTGGTAGGAGGCGGATCAACTGGTTTAGGATACACACCTAAGTTCAAGTTGGTTTGTTTGAACAGCGGATCCGGCATTGCCGTTAACTCTGGAAACTCAGCACTTAAAATTGTGTTCCAGCCATCAACTTCCGTCAATTGATCATCCAGGTCCACCTTAGAGCTAGTCGCTGCATTACCGACGTTAAATTGAGTGACCTCCATATCTTCCAATGGGGAGGAATCAGAATCAAAGGCAACTACGTACTTACCTGCTGGCAAATAGGTGAAGGTGTATTTCCCGTCTTCATCAGTTTTCACCGCTGTCAAGGATTGCCCGCGAAGGTTTTCCGTCACCTTCACATAATTTCCGTTTTCTTCCTTATATAAGGTAACTGGAACGTCTTTGATCCCTTGCTCGCTGGCATCCAGCTGACCATCCTCATTGTCATCCAGCCAAACTCTGCCGCTAAGCTTGCGGCCTTTGATACTATGCTGGGCAATACTTGAATGGACTGGCTCCCGATAATTGGCGGCCGAATTGCCATAGGCTTGATGACGATAAATATCGCCATATTTGTTCCCGTCGTTTTCCATAGTTAAATGAATATTGGCGGTATCGTTGGGGCTGAGTGTTTCCTGAAATTCATAAAGGACCGTTTGAACGTCAGACAGATCTTGGCTCGAACCAGTATACGGATACCAACCATTTTGCCCAACATCCACCGCGTTGGGATTTCGCTCAGTGATTAGACTGTTATTAAGATAAATCCGAACCGTTTGATCTGTTTCCAGTTCGCTGTCAATGGCTTTTAACTGATTGCTTCCGGTGAAATTACTGCCTAGGTTGCTGCCGCCTTTGTCTAATGGAACGATTCCTCGCACCTTGTCTTCGTCATTCATGGACGTATAAGGCGTAATCGTTACTTTATAAGCATCATCGACTTCGCCGAATGCGGGTGTAATTGTTTGATAAATGCTTAGACGGCCAATATTGGTTACGTTAATCGTTGCCGTAGCTGTCCGCAGCTCTTCATCACTAGTGTCCTTTTCGGTACTGATTACTGACTTGACCTCCAGGGACGTTGTATTATTCACATAATCGATATTCAGATCATCAAATAGCGTTTCAAATTGAATATCATCCAACACGGCTGTTTGCTCAGGCGTGGAGGTAACTGGTACTCTCCAGGTCAAGGTCTGAGAGGAATCGGGATTGGTCACCACTGTTGCAGGTTCCAAATCGATCCCGCCGTATTTTCCGGTGCCGTATTGATAGGATAAACCTGGCGGCAAGGTTACAGTCCAGACGATTTCGTCATCGTCGTTGTAATTCTGACTAGCGATGAAGCCATTGTCATGAATGGTCCATGTCGTCGTTTCCGTACTGTAATAACCGGTTTTATCCGATTTTATGGCATTGCTGACTTTTACTGGCACAATGCCCAGCGTGTCAAATTTCGTGTGACGGTTGACTGGCGATTGAAGCTCCTCCAGCTTGTTGTCTTCATCATATTTCGTTTCGTTATAAACGGAGTAGCCTTCAGTAATACTGTAACGATTTGGATCATTATAGCTCTCTGCTGGATCATTTGGATCAAAAAAGTGTCGCTCGCTGTCTCTAAAGACCGCCATTTCAGCCACATAAACGTTGGGAGTACCTGCTGTCGTACTAGAGCCCAGCTTATCGGTAACGATGGTAAGCTGAACACCTTTTTTCCCTTCGGAAGCATTGTATTTCCAGCTTCTTGCGACAGGGATGTTCTTGTCAATCAATACTGCACCAACTTGCTGGTAAGAATGATTGGCTTGAATTTGACTGCCAGTAAACCAGTCGTAATCTTTAATTGTAGCATTCTTTAAATTTTTCAAGGTGTTGGGATTCGACTTTTTGCTGATGCCGTACCAGTATCCTTCATTTAAAGGCGTATTGTTGCTAATTCGTCCAAAAATATGAATCTTTTTCAGCATCGTTTCGTTTGATGCAAAATCGTCGGCTTTCATCTGAAACGAATCAGTGTTCCACTTTTGCAAATATTGATACCCGCCGTTACTGGCTGAATCGCCAAAACCGCCGCCGCCTGAAAGAGCAACCTTAGCCCCGTTGACAGCTTGTCCATCGCCATAAGGATGAATGTCATTGCTGATATCATATTTCCCAAAGGCCAATCCGGTATCAGGATTCTTGAAAATAGACGATAACGCCCCGTTCAAACCCGGAATTTCATTACGCATTGAAAATTCCGTGGTGTTTGTTTTTTCAGTACCGTCTTCTTCCACAAACGTCAGGGTTGCTCGGTAGTACAGTGTATTGTGGCGATTATCTGGATTCAATCTGCCTTCGTAGGCATAGTCATCCGGCAAAAGCAGACCCAACGTTTGATTGGTGAAGACTTTTTCTTGCGGCGTGTAGACGACTCTGCCTGTATAGCCGTCTGCTCGCCAAGTCGGAAAGCTGTCGCCGATTTCATAATTTGACACATCAATTTCCACATCATTTTTTAAATCATAGCCGTCAATCCCATAGCGTCCGCTGCTGTAGACACTATTTGTTCCATTATAGGTCTCGCGATCGGCGATGTTGGAGCCGGCCCAATAACTGCGGGAATCATTGAATTGAGCTTGGCGATATTCTACACTGGCTGCATTGCTCCAGGTATTCGGATTTTGGCTGATGCCGTTAGGGCCGCGGCCGTAAGTATTGTTATGATAGTCGACGATAAATGGTGCCTGATCCACCCCGTCAAAATCCAGTGGCTGAACGGGACCGGGATTTCCTTCGGCATTGTCCCATACTACACGTCCATTTAATGAAAGCTTCATTTTCAGATCATCACTAGGAAAAGCTGCACCTTTAATGTCAGTTTTACCTGCCAGCGGTACTGCCATCAACTCCACGCCAAGGGGAATCGTTCGATGGTTCTCGTCATAGGCACTTTCGGTAATAATGGTTTCTGAAGCATATCTGATTGTCCCCGATGAGATCTTCGGAGCAATACTTACTTTACTGCTGACGGTTCTCGGTACGATATTAGTAAATGATTCTACGATATTTTCGGCAGTGACATCCACCCCATCGACACTGATCACCTGGACGTGAAACTCAGGGTACAGGCTCACCTCGTGATCAGCCCCCAGCACACTGACGATAATCGGATACGTAATGGCGCTGGCGGATGAAGTAATCGTGTATTCATCTTCATAAGTCACCGTGTTATTGGTGGTGTCATTGGTTGAATGATCCGTGAAAACAGCATTCGTTCGCCCGTTCACAATTCCATTGTGCAAAGTTCCAGTAATACGCACTTTAATATTCTGCAAAGTCCCACCGGCAGAATCGTTAATAGTCATCTTTAAAGGATAGGTAATGGTATCAAAGGAACGAACGATTTGGTTATTGGGCCCGTCGTCATTTCCGGGACTGCTGTCAGCATCGAAGCTCTCAGTTCCGTCCACAATATCCCGCTCGTTTAGTTCAGCGGCCATCGACAAGCTGGTATTTCTAACTGATGGGCTTACGCTATCAGGCGTTTCCTCAGCTTCCCTGCTAGGCTCCTCTGAAGGACTGCTCTCAATTGGTTCTTCCTGGACAATCGGGATTTGATCTGGCAGAAAGGCCAATTGTTCCTGAGTCTCCAGTTGGGTAATCGTCACGTCATTACCGTCATTTTGATAAGTACCAGCCAACTGAAGGGCAACTTGGGTGGCTTCTTCTAATGCCGGCAGCTGTAGTGTCACTTTTTGGCCGTCCACAGAATAGGCGCCTACTACTTCATTCGTTGTAGTGTTTATGATCGATTGATCCGCATCTTCAATCAGTAGATTATTCGAAAGCTCTAGCTGAATTTCCTGCTCTTCTTCTAATGGCTGAACCGTTAACTTGGTTTCGGCGGTCAATTGCTCGTTCACTTGACTGATTTTTTCAAAAGAATCCAAGCTGATTCTGTCTTCTAATCCCTCCGCCAACGAATGGGTCGCAAAAACAGTTGGAAGAATAAAGGACAAAATAAGCAGGATGATTATTGCACTATTGATTCGTTTGTTTTTCATATAAATGCACACTCGTTTCAAATCTGATTTGGGGGATTTTTTCAAGGCGCTTGTATTATTTTCGCAATTATTTCAATTATATAAGATGTGACCCGGGTTATCAATAACAGTTATCAAGAAATTTCGATTATTCGATTTCTCACTTTTGTTTATTAAAATAAATATATACTCTGATAATAATAGTGAAGTTATAATTGACTTACCCCTCAAATATTCAGGGAAGGAAAATAGTTTCAAAGATCAATTTCTACAGGCTTATGTATTAGATATAGCAAGAGAGGTCAATTTTACTCAATTGCTAAGAAAATCGTAAAAAAACTGCGCTATTTATCCGCTTCACTTTTCATTCCTGCTGGACAATTTTTCGATCAATTAATCTATCCCGTCTTGACCTCCTTTTCCATATTGATCCAGTAACAGCAGGCGGCCGTTTTCGATTACTCAGCTTGTATCTCCTACTTTTTTAGTCTACTCCTTGAAGTGGACTTCAAAGCAAGCACTTTTTTCTAATTTTTTATAATTAAACGTAAGGTTGTCTAGATTATTCAAAAAAACAAGTCTCACATCAAGAACTTTATGTACCAGAATAGCAAGACTTGCTTTTACGATATTAAGATTTTAAATTGCTGCAGGAGAAAGATTTTCTAGTCATTTGCGGGAAATTTCCAGTCATCAATCAGACCTTTTTCGTCGGTCACTAAATCATCGAAATAGAAAATGCCTGTCGGCGAGATCATCCGACAGGCATTCTTTTATTCTGCTTTCGTTTGCTTGTACCATAGTCTTCCTGCGATCAGTAGCAGGCAAACACCTATAATGAAGATAAAGTTTTGCTTTGTATCGTTGGTTGCAGGCATCAACGAGTATGGTTCTTCATTGGAGCTAGAAGCTGGCGTGTTGTCCATAGGTCGGCCGCCGCCGGCCTGATTGCTGCTATTTCCTGGTACAGCGCCTGGTCTTTGACTAGTTGAATCTGAACCAGATGAGCTTGAATCGCTGGATCTGGTTTCTGAATCAGCTGAACCAGATGTAGAACTCGTTCTGGTTGGCGGCATTGTCGTGCTGTTAGTAACGCTGGTTGTTGACTCAGTGTCCGTGGATGTACTTGAATCACTTGAGTCTGTTTCTGTGTCGTCGGTTGTTTCAGTCGGATCACTTGGCCTTGGTGGTTCCGAACTCGGCACCGTAGAATCGGTCTCTGGCGTTCCAGTCGACGGCGGTGTTGTGTCACTGTCCGTGTCCTCAGTTGGTTCAGGCGGATCGGTTGGTGTCGGTGGTTCTGAACTCGGCTCTGGTGTAGACGATTCGGTTGTTGGCGGTGTCGTCGTTTCGGTTTCTTCTGGTGGATCACTGGATCCGGGTGGTTCACTGGACGAATCGGCTGGTTCGCTAGATACTGGCGGAACACTGGACTCGGGTGGTTCGCTTGTCTCAGGCGGTTCTGTCTCTGTTTCAGTTGTGCCCGTTGTTTCGGTAGTATCAGTCGTATCTGATGGCGGCGTTGTTGTTTCGGTATCCGTATCCGTAGTCGGTGTTGTTGTCTCCTCCGTTGACGATTCGCTGGTAGGCGGCGGAACAATTGGCTTAGGATAAACGCCTAAATGCACATTGGTTTGTTGGAAAAGCTCCTCGCTGATCTGCTCCAGCTGAGGGAAATCATCGCTTAAAATGGTGTTCCACCCGTCGACATCCCCCAATTGACCATCAAGATCCACTTTGGAATTAGTAGCGGCATCGCCAATGTTGAATTTCGTAACCTCCATATCTGCTAAAGGAGCGGCATCGGAGTCAAAAGCTACTATATAACTACCGGCACCCAGATAAGTAAAGGCATACTTGCCATTTTCATCGGTTTTTACTTTATTTAACGACTGCCCTCGGAGATTTTCAGTTACCTTCACGTATGCGCCGTTTTCTTGTTTATACAAAGCAACCGAGACATTTTTGATGCGCTCCTCGGTTTTTTCCATTTGACCATCCTTGTTTTCATCCAGCCAAACGATCCCGCTGAGTTTTCGCCCTTTGACACTATGCTGAGAGATGTTTGAATGAATCGGTGTTCGATAATCCGTCGATGAATTGCCATAGGCTTGATGACGATAGATGTTGCCATAAGCATTGCCATCATTTTCCATCGTTAAATGAATATTGGCGGTATCATTGGGGTTCAGCTCCTGCTGGAACTCGTAAAACACCGTTTGAACCTCAGATAAATCCTGCGCAGCGCCCGTATACGGATACCAGCCGTTTTCATCGACATTAACCGCATTAGGATTTTTCTCGGTAATCAGCTCATCGTTTAAATAGATTTCCAGGGTTTGATTATTTTCCAGCTCCGTCTCAATGGCTTTCAGCTGATTGTTTCCGGTAAAGTGGCTGTTCAAGTAGTTGCCTTCTTTAGACAACGGGACGATCCCCCGCACATTTTCCTCCTTCTTCATGGAAGTATACGGCGTTATTGTTTCCTGGTAGTCGCGATCAATCTCTTCCACCGGGGGAGTAATCGTCTGATAAATTCCTAAACGACCGACTTTTGTTACATCAATGGTTGCGGATGCGGTGCGCAAATCGTCCTCGCTAGTGTCTTTGGCGGTACTAATCACCGAAGTGACGGTTAATTCCGCAATATTGTTTTTGTAGTTAATATTTAAATCGTCAAATTGGGTCTTAAAATGAATATTCTTCAACACGGCTGTTTCTTCAGCTGTGGATGTGACAGTTACCTTCCAGGTTAGCGTCTGAGAAGCGTCGTCATTGGTCACAACGGTGGGCTCCATCGTCTCGCTGCCGTATTTTCCTGAACCATATTGGTAAGATAAACCAGGCGGTAAAGTCACGGTCCAGGTGATTTCATCTTCACCTTTGTAATTGTGACTGGCGATTAGGCCGTTTTCGTGGATGGTCCACTCCGCTATATCGGTACTGCGATAGGCTGGTTTGCCGGATTTTATGTCATTGCTGACTTTTACCGGGACAATTCCGATGGTATCAAATTTCGTATGCAGATTCACCGGAACTTGCAGTTTTTCAATTTTATTGTTTTCATCGTATTTCGTTTCCTGCTTCACGTCATAGCCTTCACTAATACTGTAACGGCTAGGATCGTTGTAGCTGGCTTTTGGATCAGCGGGATCAAAGAATTTCCGGTCGCTGTCTCTAAAGATCGCCATCTCAGCAACATAAATATTCGGCGTCCCCTCAACTGTACTGGAGCCCAGCTTTTCGGTGACAATCGTCAACTGAACGCCTCTGCTGGTGCCGGCGCTGTATTTCCAGCTTCGGGCAACGGGCACATTTTTGTCGATCAGTACGGCGCCGACTTCTTGATACAATTGATCACGGGTAATTTCACTGCTGGTGTACCAATCGTAATCCTTGATCGTCGCGTTTTTCAAATTTTCCAGCGTATTGGGATCGGTCTTTTTACTGATGCCGTACCAATAGCCTTGCTCTTTGATTTTCTCGGTAAGATCGCCGAAGACCAATTTCCTCGATAGCGTGGTTTCGTTGGCTTTAAAATCATCCTCCAGCATTTGAAAGGCGTCGTTATTCCATTTTTGCAAGTATTGATAGCCCCCTTCACTGCGAGAGTCGCCAAAACTACCGCCGCCGGAAAGAGCCACCTTGGCTCCGCTGACTGCTTGGCCATCGCCGTATGGATGAATATCATTGCTGATGTCGTATTTACCAAAGGCTAGTCCGGTATCGGGGTTTTTAAAAATGGAGGACATAGACCCCTTCACACCAGGAATCTCATTGCGCATCGAAAATTCGGTGGTGTCGGTCGTTTCCATTCCATCTCTGTCCACAAAGGTCAAAGCCGCTTTGTAGTAAAGGGTGTTATTCAGGTTTTGCGGATTCATGCGGCCTTGATAGGCATATTCGTCCGGCACCAAGAGCCCCAGTGTTTGATTGGTGAAGGCTTTTTCGTTGGGACTGTAGATCGTCCGTCCGGTATAACCATCGGCCCGCCGAATCGGGAAGCTGTCACCGATTACATAATCCTTCACGTCTATTGTGACCTCTTGAGTTAAATCATAATTATCGATGGCGTAAACGCCGCTGTCGACAATACTATTTAGTTCATTATAGTTCTCGCGGTCCGTCATTTTTGAACCGGCCCAGTAACTGCGGTTATCGTTAAATTGTGCTTGATTGTATTCGATATTGGCGGTATTGCTCCAAGTGTTGGGATTTGGGCTGATCCCGATTGGTCCGCGGCCGTAAACATTATTATGGTAGTCAACAATATACGGCGCTTGATCCTCATCGTTAAAATCCAACACCTGTTCTTCTTTACTGCCATCCCAAACCACCCGTCCCGTTAAGGAAAGAGTCATTCTCAACTCGCTGCTGGGAAAAGCGGCCCCTTTAATGTGGGTTTTTCCTGATAATGGTACCGCCATCAATTCCACGCCTAAGGGAATCGTCCGATGGTTTTTATCAAAAGCATCAGTAGTCACAATGGTTTGCGAAGCGTATTTGATCGTTCCTGATGAGATCCTAGGGGCGATACTGACTTTACTGCTGACGGTTCTAGGCACAATATCGGTGAAGGAGGCTTCGATTTGTTCCTCCGACACATCTACCCCATCGACACTGATTACTTGAATATGAAATTCCGGCTCCAGGCTGACACCTTGATCCGCCCCCATCACACTGACGATAATCGGGTAAGTGATGGCACAACCAGAGGAATCAATGAGGTATTCGTCCTCATAGGTTATCGTATCGTTATCAAAATCATGGGTGGAATTATCGGTAAAAATTGCATTCGTTCGGCCATTCACAATCCCGTTGTGCAACGTACCGGTAATCCGAACTTTGATATTATTCAAGGTTCCTCCGGCTGGATCATTGATTGTCATTTTTAACGGATAGGTAATCGTATCAAAGGAACGGACAATTTGGTTATTAGGACCATCATCATTGCCGGGATTATTATTCCCATCAAAGCTCTCGGTGCCGTCAACAATTTCCCGCTCTTTGATTTCAGCTGACAAGGATACAGTGGTATTTCTGGGCGCAGGCGTTAAGCTGTCTTCTTTTTCTACCGGTTCACTAGAAGGGACAACTTCCGCTGTTTCTTCTATTTCCGCCGGCAGCTGCTCAGGCAGAAAAGAGCGCTGTTCCTGGGTTTCCAGTTGGGTGAGCACAACCTCATTGCCGTCATTTTGGTAAGTACCCGTTAACTGAAGTGCGACTTGGGTGGGCTCAGCTAGCTCCGGCAGTTGGAAGGCAAGCTGCTGTCCTTCCATTGAATACGTTCCCAAAACTTCGTTGGTTTTCGTATCAATTACTGATGGATCGGCGGCCTCAGCTTGAAAATTAGCGGAAAGCTCCAATTGAACTTGCTGAGGCAGATCTGAGGGCTGCAGGGTCATGGTTGCTGCTGCGGTCAACTGAGACTGCTCTTGGCTGAGTTGTTCAAAGGTATCCAGTTTTACTTGATCCGCGGGTTCTACCGCTAACGAACGGGTCGCAAAAACGGTAGGGACAATTAAAGATAGTAAAAACAAAAAAATAACTACACTGTTCATTCGTTTACTTTTCATTAGATTACACCCTCCTTCAACGTCTAATTTCGGGAATCAGTTGTTCATTCGAAAACTATTCTTTTTGATTATTCGATTATATTAGATGATATATAACTAGACAATTATAACGAATTGATCTTGAAAGTGGGTGTTAAACACTGTATTATTGCATGATAAATAACCTCATTAACTACTAACAGTTGAAACTACCTTATGTTCTGAAACCTATTGAGAAAACCTTCACAAATTTGTTTAATAACGAGATAGTTAGCTTGGGACGTCGGATCTTGGTTAATCAGGTTTAGTCATTTTTGACTTGTGAAACACTGTGCTTTATTTATTTTCCAGGAAAAATAATCATAAACACCCATCTAACATTATTTAGCCATTGAAAACAATAAAACACAAAATTTATGCTCAACCCTCAAATAAAGGAAAGCTTCTGCTCATCCGGCACCGTTCTATCTTGCCTGCTCCCCTGCTTCAAGCAGAAAAATTGCGTGATTTTGCAGATGATGGGAAGATATTATTTGTAAACGAATACAGCGAGAGGAGACTTTATGATGACAAAACGAATTACTGGAAATTATGCAACAATCGATGAAGTAGAAACAGCTGTACAAACACTGATAGCAGAGGGCTATCCTAAAGAAAGCATCACCTTAATTGTCGATGAACGAAGTGTACCTTCACTTCAGTATCAAGACATTCGCGTAGAAACCGGCCGATTGGAAGGCGATCACGATGAAAGTCTGTGGCAACGAATTAAAGACTTTGTCAGCGGTGAAGATGACGAAGCGGTGCGCCAAGATTATTATGATACCTATCATGACGACCTTGCCAGCGGCCACATTTTAGTTGCTGTGGATACCGATCGGGTGCCGGAGGAATTTGAACATGGCACCGAAACTGTCGGACAACCGGTGAATACTACAACCGTTACTGATACCTCAATGGATACGGCAGCTGCTATCTCACCAATGGATGATATCGGCCCTGGCGCCGGCGGTATGGGAATGCCCGCTGAATCTGCTGTATCAGAACCTTCCGATGAAGTGCTGCAAATGCGGGAGGAACGCTTAGATGTTGATAAGGAACATGTTCAAACCGGCGAAGCTCTGGTGAAAAAAGTAGTCACCGAAGAAACGCAAACCATCGAAGTGCCGGTTACGAAGGAAGAATTAGTGATTGAACGCAAGCCAGTGGCTGATCAACCAAGCGGCGATGCAAGTTTCCATAATGAAGAGAGCGAAATTCGTATTCCGTTATCCGAGGAACAGGTTCATGTAACAAAAGAGCCCGTGGTTACTGAGGAGGTTCGCATATCAAAACGCGAAGTGCAGGATACTAAGAGCGTCAGTGATACAGTTCATAAGGAACACTTGGATGTTCAAGCTTCAGACGACAGCTTAGTCCAGGAAGTTGATGATCCAACCGATAAAATATAAATAGAATTCCCAGCCTAGCGAAGATCACCTTCGCTAGGTTTTTTGAGCTGTTAAATGTATGTGTTCTCGGCATCTCTCTCCTACGCTTGTTGCAGCAAAATGTTTGTTCAATTATTCACGTTATGTTTCGCATTATTTAGATAACAAGGTGTCAAGACACATTTGGAAGTAAATCACTAGAATCAATGAATTATTTCCGAGTGAAAAGACGTTCTGTAAAAAAGATTAAGAAAATATGACATACAAACAAAAAAATACTTGCAAACGTTTTAATAGTCCTTTACAATAAAATCAAAATATAGAGGAACCGCTTTCTAGTGAAACGATTTAGCTATAGAAATTGCTTGCCATGAAAATAGATTACGTATAAATAAGGAGCGATGGAAAATGCGGACAGTATTACTGCAACAACATCAATTACTAAAATTGAAACAAAAAACATTAAATAAGCGTTTTTTTGATCATTATGAAGAAAATAATGATGCCGCTTATATTCTACAGGCTGCAGTGATGGTGATGGTGCGTAATTTCTTCTCACTTGAGAATCTGTCCTTCGTAGCTAAAAAGCTGATTCGTGAGCTTTTCATGGATAAACCTGCTGAGCTGGCTTCCGTGCGCCATTTGTGTATTTACTTCCGTGACTATTTTAATGATGAAGAATGGGATTCTGTGATTTCCTCCCTTTATGCCACTAACGATGAATATTTGCAACTTACCGAGAACGCTCGTTTACATACCGACCACATCCGTCCCCTGCTGCATGCAGGCAAACATGTAGTGGAGAATTCAAAAGATTTAGCCCTCACCTTTTTTGATGCAGCTGGCAAAAAGCACCGCTGTACCATCAAAAATGTTCATCGCAGCTATTCTGTTGAGGAAAATTGTGCTGCCCTGTCCATTTTGGGCACCCTAACCATCTTTGAAAAGGATGGCGTACGCCGTTTTACCCGTTTGGCCAAATCTCGCTTTATCACGGCAGAAGATGATTACGATTGCGACAATACCGAAGAACAGATGGAACCACCAGTGAAAACTGACGTTCAGCAGCCCACCGAAAAACCAAAACACTCCCTTTACTTAGACGATCCTCGTCCTCTGCCGAAGAATTTTGACCGTCCAGCCAACTTCGAGGGTACAACCTACGCAGATTGGAAAAAATTCCTGCTGGAGGGCATTGATCTAAGCACGATTTCGGAACAGGAGCTGATCAGCCGAACGAACACCGCTATTTATGAAGGCGTTCAGGTAAAGGATGCTCAGGCGAAGTTTGAGATAGATGAGGATTCGGAAGAGGATATTGACGAACTTGACGGCGAGTGGGTCTTCAATCTCGAAGAAGAGATTCCCCAGCCGGCAAATAACTCGGAAACAGATACTGCCGTGACTGACACCGTTGATCCTGAAAAAGCCCGTCTGGAAGAAATCCGAAGACAGCGGGAGCAAAAACAGAAACAACAAAGAATCGATAAAGCGTTGCAGCGAAAAGGCAAAGGCGGCAGAAAAGGCAAAAATGGAAAGCGGAAAAAACGGTAGGCGTCTACTACTGGATTCTGCTAATTCGGAGAAATTGCGATCGATTAATTAAGCTAGAGGTTTCCAGAATTACATGCAAAGAAGACTCTGGATGCTTCATTCAACACTTGCATGTAATTTTTCCAGCTGTCTTACATACTTGCAGTTACTAGTTTTGTTGAGATGAGCGATTATTATTTTTTTTGTATACTCTATAGGAGCTGAAACACCAGTTGTTTCCTCCTTAGTTGTTCCATACCAAATAATCGCTGCACTTTCATTCAAAATTTGAAAACTGATAGACTCTTCCTGGTTTTCGAAGGTGTAAATGTCATTTTGCTGATCATAATCGGCCAAAAACATCTCTCCACCAACCATATATTGTGATTCAACCTCGATTTGTTGTTGCTCTTCATTTTTTAGCACAATGCTTATCTGATTTGTTGAGGATGACCAATCACCATTAAGAATTGAAATATCTATTCTTTGACGTTTGTCTGACTCTTCAATTGTTGTGCTAACTTCTAGTTCACTCATGCTATGTTCACTACTTTTATTGCTGCCAGTTTTCTCATTAGTGCAGCCTGTAGTGAATAGAATGACTATAGAAAAAAAGAGTATCGTTTTTTTCTTGTTCATAGTTGTCTCCCAGTATTGAATTAATTAACGACTGACATTGATGAAAGTGAGGCTTTTTTTCTATTCGTTGGGAAACTAAATGTTTTGGCGTATGTATATTTTTAGTTACTATAAATAAAACATAGAGTAGACTGAAGATCGATATCTGATTTTATTAGTTTGTTCAAAGTAGTGACGTGGAAACCGAGATTTTGATAGTTGCTTCTTCTGTAAAAACAAATTTTCAGCGGATTACTCCTTTGCAATATCTTTTGCTAAAAGAAAAACGTTCATGACTCTTTTAATCGAGTCATGAACGTTCAGCTTTCTAGTCGACGGCTTAGTTTACTGCCGCTTCCCAGCTAGTCCTTGTGTTAAAATTCTATTTTCAATTCCTTTACTGTCTCACGAGCTTCCTGCAACACGTCTTCAATAATCTCCTTAGCAGGCTTAATCTCATGAACCAATCCAGAAACCTGCCCTGCCATCACCGAACCGTTTTCGATATCGCCGGCCGCTGCTTTGCGAGCTGAGCCTAAGGTTAATTTCTCCAACTGTTCAAAAGGTAATTCTTCCTTTTCCCACTGAAGATATTGATCGATCATTTTGTTTTTGATGCTTCGGACTGGTGCGACACTGTTGCGTCCAGTCACTGCCGTGTCTAATTCACCGGCGTTTGCTACAAATTCTTTGACGTTTTGCGGAATCGGACACTCTTCTGCCAACAAAAAGGCGGTGCCCATCTGAATTCCTTGTGCTCCTAAAGCAAATGCTGCAGCCATCCCTTGTCCATTGGCAATACCGCCGGCTGCGATGACGGGAATATTGACGGCTTTCACTACTTGAGGCACTAGCACCATAGTGGAAAGCTCACCAATGTGACCACCTGCTTCTGAACCTTCTGCCACCACAGCATCAACGCCCAAATCTTCCATTTTCTTGGCCAATTTTGCACTAGGGACTACTGGAACCACCTTGATCCCTGCTGCTTTTAATTGCGGCATGTATTTTTTCGGTGTCCCGGCTCCGGTTGTTACAATCGGCACTTTTTCCTCTATTATAATATCGACTAATTCCGGAATATTGAGCGCCATCAGCATTAAGTTGACAGCGAATGGCCGCTCTGTCAGTTTTTGGCAAGCTTGGATTTCTCTTCGCAGTTCTTCGGCACTCATGCCGCCGGAAGCGATGATGCCCAGTCCTCCAGCATTGGATACGGCTGCGGCTAGTTGATGCTTGGAAATTTGGGCCATGGCTCCTTGGAAAACGGGGTACTTCAGGTTTAAACGTTCAGTGATGGCTGTCATAGGTTTGGTCCTTTCCTTTGCTTTATAGGTATTATTATACACGACTACTCCCTGGCATGTAATTCTAGTATAATGAAACAAACAAGTAAAAGAGGAGTAAAAATGAAGAGAAATTTGATTAATTGGTTAGGTTTGTTAGGTGTGATTAGTTTACTTTCGTACACAGCAGCGGTGGTTTTCAGTCCACTTGCGTACCCTGGATATAATTGGATGGCTCAGGCTGTCAGTGATTTGAGTGCTTCAAGCTCGCCGTCGTTGATGCTGTGGAATCAGCTTTCGGCTTTGTATGGCGTGTGCGGTATAGTTTCGATTATGATGGTTTGCGTGTTTATTCAAGGGAGGCTCACTAAGGGACTGCGCATTGGAATTTATCTTTTTGCAGCAATGAACTGGGTTTCCACGGTGGGGTATCCGATGTTTCCGCTGACTGAAAGCGGCTTTGCTGGAAGCCTGCAGGATGCAATGCATGCGGCGGTGACGGTGCTGGTGGTATTGCTTTCGATTGTATCCCTGTTGACGATTATCGTTAGCGGCTTTCGCAGTAAACACTATCGCTCGTTAGCCGTCTGGGCAGCTGCCGCCTTTCTGCTGATGATGGTGGGAGCAATTGGTGTCGGGACAGTACCACCAGAATATTTCGGTGTCGTTGAACGGTTTAGTGTGTTTGCCGCGACTGGGTTTAATGCTGTGTTGGGGATTTATTTGTTTTTCGGATTCAAATAACTTATTGCCGCAACTTCTCACAGTTTTGTTTAGTTGTTGTCTCTACTAGCGACAAGGTCGATTCCGTATCCTCCGCAAAAGGCAAGCTTACAAATAGCATCTGCGTCATTTTTTCTAATTGTCACCTTTACTATGGCAAATCATCACAAAGTGAAAATCCCATCGCTACATTCAGCAATGGGATTTCTTTCTTATTTCTCCAACAAACTCTCACCATTGGTGGCAATCAATTGCTTGTACCAATAGAAGCTGTCTTTTTTGTAACGGTTCAAACTACCCGTTCCGTCATCGTATTTATCGACGAAAATCAAGCCGTAGCGTTTTTTCATTTCGCCAGTTGAAGCACTAACGATATCCACCGCACTCCAAATGGTGTAGCCGAATAAATCAACACCATCTGCCAAGGCTTTTTCCATCTCCGCAATGTGTTTTTGCAAGTAATCAATCCGGTAGCTGTCATGAACTTCGCCGGTTTCCGTTAAATCTTCGGAAACTCCGATGCCGTTTTCCACGATCATCATCGGCAGCTGGTAGCGATCGTAAATATCATTCAAGGTAATCCGAAGTCCGACTGGATCAATCATGGCATTCCATTCGGTTTGCTCCAAATAAGGATTATTCACCCCAGAGCCGCCGATCATGCTATGTCCATTTTTCTCCACTTCAGGATCCGCTGATACACACAAAGTTAAATAGTAGCTGAAGGTATAGTAATCTACGGTTCCTTCGGCTAAAATTTCCGCATCCTCTTCCGCAAATTTAATCTCGATTCCCTGCTGCTCAAAATAACTTTTAGCATAGTAAGGATATTTGCCGGTTACCTGCACGTCGCCGCAGAATTTTGAATGCATATTTTCTTCCTGTTTTGCCAGCAATACATCATTGGGATGGCAAGTATACGGGTATCTCGGCATATAGGAAATCATGCAGCCCATATGGAATTGAGGATATTTTTCCCGCGCCAGCTTCACCACTTTAGCACTAGCCACAAATTGATGATGCAATGCTTGGTAACGGCGCTGCGGATCATCCGGCTGATCGATAAACGTCGCTTCTCCCACCTGTAAACCTAAGGAGAGAAAATTACCAATCGTCAATGTCGCGGTATTAATCTCGTTAAAGGTAATCCAGTATTTGACTTTGTCCTGGTAACGATCAAAAATCGTTGCCGCGTAATGGGCATAAAAGTCGATGACCTCGCGACTGGACCAGCCATCATAATGCTCGCTTAGATAAGCTGGCACATCAAAATGGGCAATAGTCACAACCGGCTCAATGCCGTACTTTTTACATTCATCAAAGACATTGTCGTAAAATTGCAGCCCTTCTTCATTGGGTGCTCTATCCATTCCAGTCGGGAAAATCCGAGACCAGTTGATAGATAAACGGAAGGCTTTAAAGCCAGCTTCCGCAAACAACGCGATATCTTCCTTATAATGATGGTAGAAATTCGTTGCCTCGTGACTAGGATAAAGCAACTCCTCCTTCACCATCTTAGTAATCTGACGAGAAGTTGTGTGGCTTCCGCCGCTGATTAGATCGGCACAGGCCAGACCTTTGCCGCCTTCGTTATAGCCACCTTCATATTGGTTAGCTGCCGAAGCGCCGCCCCATAAAAAATTCGTTGGAAAACTCATCTATTGTTGCCTACCCTTCTAGAATACTGCCAACAGTTGATCATTGGCGGTTACTTGATTGTTTTCAGTTGCTGGAATAACATCCAGATAGTTAGCCGTGTTAGTGACCGTGATCATCACTGTGTCATCATAGCCAGCCTCTTGGATTTTTTGTGAATCAAATTGTAGTAAAGTCTGTCCCGGCTGAATCGTATCGCCTTCATTGACCTCGCGCACAAATGCCGAGCCCTTCATGTTTACTGTATCAATCCCAATGTGAATCAACAGCTCAATCCCGTTTTCGCTAGTTAAGCCGATTGCGTGATTTCCAGGGAAGACAGCTGATACTTTGCCGACAAAAGGTGCTACGATTTTATCGTCGGCTGGTTTAATTGCTAGACCTTTACCTAATGCTAAAGATGCGAAAGCTTGGTCGTTAGTTTCACTTAACGGAATCACCGCGCCAGAAAGTGGTGCTGCTACAAATGATTCAACCGCTGATTTTAACGGTTCAGCAGCCTGTTCTACTTCAAGTTCTGCTGCTTCTGCGACATTGCCATTTGGAAAATCGGTATCCTTCACCACTACCCAAGTGTAACCAAAGGCAATCGCGAAGGTAATCAGTGAACCAATCGCAGCGTGTAGAACATTGCTGTAAGATGGCAAAGCAACAAATGACGCGATAACAACTGGTGTGTTAATGTTTGTCAGACCAAAATACAGTCCGCCGGCCGCGCCCCCTAGAATCATACCAACAATCGGTTTTTTCAAGCGCAACGTAACACCGTACAAAGCTGGTTCAGAAACCCCCATCAAAGCAGTAATCGCAGATGAAAAACTCAATTGCTTAAATTCAGTATCCTTCGCTTTAATCCCAGCAGCAATACAGATTCCTGCTTCTGCGGCTAAGCCCAGCAGCATTCCTGGTACAATCAAATTGTCGTAGCCGTAAGTTGCCAACGACGCTAGTAAAATTGGCGTCAAGGTTGTGTGCATCCCGGTCATAACTAGCAATTGCGCGAAGGCTCCCATGAACAAGACCGCCAATGGTCCAAAGTTGTTGGTTAAATAGTTCAAAAATTCCGCTACATAGTTTCCGATCATTACCCCTAATGGTCCTAAAAGCAATAACGCAAACGGTGTGATGACAATCACTGAAATCAATGGCCGCAAAATAAATTTCACACTGTTGGGTAAAATTTTATCGGCAAATTTGTACACGTAAGACATCAACCAAACGCTTAACAATACCGGCAGCACAGATGCATTATAGCTGACGTTCGGCACCGCAAAGCCTAATAGCGAAATTCCGCCTTCTTGACTAATTAATGCAGTCAAGCCAGGCATAACGAAGATCGCGCCGATAAAGCTTCCAAGAAACGGATCAATTTTCAAGCGTTTTGCCACCGAATTCCCTAGAAAGACTGGAATAAAGAAGAAGGCCGCTTGCGAAACTTGATAAAGCACCAAGTAAGTATCATCCGTTTCTGCCAGCACACCAGACAGCTGCAGCAATGACAACAACACTTGAAGCATCCCGCCCGCCGCAATAATAGCAATCATTGGTGTAAAACAGCCGGCAATAAAATCTAACAAACGGGAAATTGCAGATTGGTCCTTGTTGCTGGTGGCTTCATCTGAACCAGTGCCAGGTAATTGCGCGTAAACGCTGGAAACATCTGGTCCGATGATGACTTGAAACTGGCCGTTACCTTCCACTAAACCGGTGACCCCTTTTAATTTCTTGATGCCTTCGCCGTCCGCCTTTTTGTCATTGGCTAAGGTGAAACGCAGGCGCGTGGCACAGTGAGTGACGTGCTGAATATTTTTGGCACCGCCAACTTTTTCGTAAATATCTGAAGCTAACTGTTTGTAGTCCATTTTTTTACCCCTTTTCAATTTGTTCGGTAAGTTTTTGAATGTGCAGCGTTAAATAAATTTCTTCATTTTCTGAAATGGTAATGCCATACGTATTCTCAATATAAATTTTGATTTTCCCCACACAATGAAAGGCATGAGGGTACATCTTTTCCACCTGCTGATACAAGTCCGTTTGTTCATAGCTGGGCATGGTGTGATTGATGACGTTCTGAGCGAAATAATGCAGGTGAGTCACAAAGCGGGAAAAATGAAAGCTGCTTTCGTCAAAGCTCTGTTTATACTCGTAGCGCACAATCGTCAGTACATCTTCGATAAATTTAGTAATTTTGTTGGTGACCGTCATATCTCGTTTCTTGGATTGGATGTTAACAAAATGCAAGGCAATTGAAATCGCTTCTTCTGTAGGGATTTCTAAGCCCAGCTCCCGTTCCAAAAGCTGTACCGCATAGACCCCAATCGCATACTCATCGGGATAAAAACGCCGGACTTCATATTGTAACGGACTTTTGAAGGTCACATTCTCCTTCAACCGCCGTACCGTGAAGTCGATATGATCTAACAAGGTTAAATAAATATAATCATTGATTCCTAACTGATAATTCTGCTTGGCATACTCAACAATCTGCGTCACCAACTCCACATACTTCGGATCACACTTGCTGAGCTGAAAGCTGAAATGCTCCAGCATCGCGTGGGTGTCCAAGACAAAGATTTTCTCGAAATCACTTTCCTCCACATCATCTCCTGCTTTTTTCTTGAAGCTGATGCCTGATGAAAACCCGATGATTTCATTACTGCCCTTTTTCAACAATACGACATTATTGTTGAGAAACTTTTTGATTTTCATTTTACCCTCCCCATTTTTAGACACAAAAAACCTCATACTCCACCCGTTGTTTGGAGTATGAGGTTTGCCTTCTTCAGTAACACGCCTCAAGGTCACAGCACTTCTGTAACCGTTGTCTATTCAAAAAGTATCATAGCATGGTCAAAATCCTTTGTCAATTTTATTTTTGGAAAATGATCTTATTTGAAGCAATATCAAACTTTTTGCGTATGTTATATGTGAATCAAGCTTATGCAGAAGAATACCTGCACCTCACTAAACAGATTTTATGCTTTCAAAACAATCTTACGCACTTATACGTTGATTTACACGCATTTATGCGTATAATAGAAAGGAGAAGACTATGCCTGCTATCTATGTTAAACAAGTATTAATGGAATTAAGAGTGAATGGTTTTTATGAGTTAGATAGACGAACGAATGGTTCACATCATCGGTATACTGACGGAAAAGGACATTATGTGACTGTTGCCTATCATGGAATCAAAGATGTTATTCCACCAGGAACCTACAAATCAATCAGAAAGCAAATGGGTCTACACTAAGAATCATTAACAGAAAGGATGTTACCCATGTCAGAAAAAATTGTCATTTATCCAGCGATATTCCAGCTGGAAACCGAACCCGGTTACGAAAACTATTACAACGTCTCCTTTCCTGACGTACCTTCCGCAAATACTTATGGTGTCGGGTTGAAGGAAGCGACCCATCACGCTTGGGAATCCCTCGGCTTGAATTTATACGATGAAAAAAATCTGCCTGATCCTTCAACCTTAGAAGACATCCAAAAGCAGCACCCAGAATCGATTGTTCAATATGTTCTGGTGGACTTGGAAGAATTTGCCAAAGGAGTCACTAAAGTTGTTCCTAAAATAAACAAAAATACCAGCATCCCGAAAGATCTCGCCAGCCAAGCTGAAGAATTAGGCTTGAACTTTTCAGCGATCCTCACTAAAGCTCTCTATAAAGAAGTCAAAGAAATCAAAGACCTGCAATCATAGCCCCCGCCCTTATGGACAATTCGTTCGTAAGGGATTTTTCCGTTTACTAAAACAGAAAAAAGATAAAATGCGTATATTTAAGTAAGAGGTAAAACAAAGGTCCAGCAGCCGTAATCTTCGTCAAGTTTTCTTGAGGAAAATACGCTACTTGGGTATAATGGAGGTAAATAATCATGATACGGATTTCAAACAAATTAATGCAATCCTATTGCAGCTACGAATTTTTAGGCCTTGACTCTGGCTATTTTCGTGGCATCTCACCCACTTACAACCGTTTTATTCATAACAATTTCGAAGCCAAACGGATGAGTGAATTGAAAGAAAGCATTTCAGAAGGCATCTTTAAAGCACTTGATCGAACTTCGGCCGTCCATTTTGAAGATTTTGAACGTTTCTCCGAAAGAGAAATTGAACCTCACGGCGGTATATCCTATGTTCGAAGAGACGATATCAGAATCAGCTTCAATGAGCGCTTTGAAATTTTAGAAAACATCAAATTTATTAAAAAAATGTTTCGAGCGGACTCTCATCTTTCATTGTTTGAAGTCAGAGTACATTTTACCTTAGAAAATGCGAGAAACTTGAACATTCCAGAGCTTTATCCAGCCTTGCTTGAAAACAGAATTGTGTATCGTGGCGTATTTCTACTTGGAAGCAGAAAAGTCCATATACACCGACCTGGCTTTGAACCCACGCTGAACAAGTACTTTCTTGCCTTCTTCGACAAGCAGTGGAATACTGTATTTTATAATGGTTGTTTCGAAATTTTGGAATTTGAAGGCTTAAAGCTGGAACAAGCCGTGCAGCAAAAAGGAGATGATCTGAATGTGGAATCCTAAATATGACTTAGTGGAATCTTCCGATGTTATGCCCGAAGAATATTCCAATAAAATTGATGATCTGATGGCGTTGAAAAACAATATTGGCTGGAATTTAGATAAGCTGGCAGCCGAGTTAGACATTACAGGCGATTTGCTTCGGGCAGTCATTACTCAGGAAGTCTTTTCGGAAGACATCGTGAATCAAGCCTTGATTTTGCTAAAGCCGCTTTCTGACGATTGGATAGCCGCCAGCCGAAAAGAAATCCAAGCCCGTGAAAAGGCGTTCAAACAAAACCGCTTCCCGGACTTCTCCAAAAAAGTCCGCCAAGTAAACACTCGCGCTAAAGCACAAGATCTCGATCTGTTCCTGCTTTTGAACGTTTCCAAGCGCACCATGGAAAAATGGCTGAACGGCTACTCAGTGCCGCAGGGCTTTACCCGCTTCGTCATCGAGAAGCTGTATGAAGACTACGACACCAATATCCAATTGGTTTTACAATTGCATCCGATTGAAAAAACCTAACGGACATCCGTTAGGTTTTTTTCGTCTGACACAGATTTTGTGTCCAGTTGATTATTAAGTTCTAAGAAATGTTCGCAACGCTTCAACTTCATAAGCTTTCTTGTTTACGATCATTCTCAACTTCGCCATGCTTGACTCATCAATCGAAAAGAAAGCAGGCGGTGCAGAAAGGTAGCTGTCACCTTCACCTGGCATGATAACCGTCAAGACATTAGGATGATCTTTAGGATCCAGCAGTTCTAAATCGTCGTCAGAATAATCCATCAAGTATTCCTGGCCATCCTTCAAATCCGTGAAGTAGCCTTTGCCATCCTTAACTGACAGCTTGAAGTAACTAAGTACATATTTCTCCGGCCAGCTGGCAATCTTTTGTTTCCGAGCCGCCGTCAGACCCGGCAGCCATTTAACGATTTTTTTGAATTCTTTGGTATTTCTTGCGATCAAATAATAGTCCGCCAACAGCTCCAGCACCATGTCCATATCTTCCAGCGATTTGTTTTTGGCAGGGTTCCCCAGTTCCACCTCACTTAAAAACAAACGAAATTCCGGATCGATCTTTTCTTGACTCTCGAACATGTAATAATGGCTGATGCCAAAAAGAGCCACCGGATAAACATCTACTCCTTTAGCAAATAAAATCTTAAGTTCTCTTTTTAAATCATTTAACCCAACCTCTTGCATAACGTAACTCCTTTAATAATTTTCTACTATTGTACCATTTATTTCCGACTGGAAACACAATAAATGAAATAAAATTTATCTTTTGCATTCGACGAAACTAAGTTGTTCTTCATTAACAAACAAACTTAACTTCTTTAAGTCAAGAATTGACGCTCTTGACTTAAAATAAAGTCTTTCAACATTATTGAATATGCAATAGAAAAATAAGTATCACTGCAGCTACAGTTTGAACCGCACCGACTGACACACCATACATCAAAAAGCGCGGGCCTTCCTTCAAAAACTTCTTGAAATCCAAACGCAGGCCAATCGCAGCGAGGGCAGTAGTTTCAAACCAAGTACTGATAAAATGCGCACTTGTATCGAAAATCTCCGGCAACGAGACGAAACTATTTAAGACACAAGCAATCAAAAAGCCCAGCACATACCAAGGAATCGGTAATTTTTTGCTTTTTCCGGACGTTTCCACGGTCACATCAGCACTACGTTTAACCTTTTGTTCAAACAAAAAGACTACAACCACCAGCATCATAATCCGCATAATTTTAAACAGCATGGCATATTGTACTGTCGCCGCGTCAATCAAGCTGGCTCCTGCAACTACCTGCCCTACTGATTGCAAGGTTCCTCCAAGTAGCGCACTTTTACTTAACAAATTATCGCCAAACAAGGCAATCCCTAAAAACGGCAGCGTCAGCATCATCA
>LIDZ01015757.1_pt1 | contig 24421 bp, 23 predicted proteins | sample 644651 | NCBI WGS metagenome assembly LIDZ01 (sample SAMN03856242, study PRJNA289617) | food metagenome | isolation source: wine grapes on drying loft during traditional withering process | host: Vitis vinifera cv. Corvina | place: Italy: Gargagnago di S. Ambrogio di Valpolicella | collected 2014-01 | reverse complement strand
GGCCGCCATACTTTCCCCTCCATAAATACAGGTACCCGAAGAACTGCACTCAGCTTCTTCACCAGCTCAATATCCGGTCCATCTCCCTGAATACTGTAAGACGTGTAGCCTGAAAGCGTGGTTGAAACATAATCAAAGCCCATTAGTTCGGCCTGAACGCCTTCCTCATAAGTAGACACATCAGCCATAGCTAGTTTCCCGGATTGATGGACATAATCAAGCAGTTCCCGAACGATCTCCAATCGGTTCTCCCGGTCCGTCACATCCATCGCCACGATATCCGCTCCCGCTTTAACTATGGCCTGAACTTCTTCCAGCGTCGGGGTAATAAACACTTCAGAACCCGGAATATTCCGTTTAATCAGACCGATCAGCGGCAGCGGAACTTCCCGTTTGATCGCCGCGATATCCTCCGAACCGTTGGTACGAATGCCAACTGCCCCTCCTAACTGCGCAGCCTTGGCCATCTTCACCATAGCATCTCCCCCGTGTAACGGTTCGCCAATAAGGGCCTGGCAGGAGACAATAATCCCTCTCTTAATAAATGTTGTCATGGGCCTCCCACCTCTATCTATATCGATTAATAAAAGACACTGCCTGGCGAATATCTTCTTCAGGCTGTCCGCCAACTTCCCGTTCGATGGTTAAGTAGCCTTTGTACCCGATCTCCACCAGCGCACTGAAATAAGCGTTAAAATCTACTTTTCCCTCACCCAGCGGGGTTTCCCGAAATACTTCTCCAGAAGCCACCATTTTGGATATTTTACCGTGATCCATCGGCTCAAACCCAAGCGCCCCGTATACCTCGCGCGGATCAACTTCCTGGTAACGAATCCCGTCTTTGACATGGGTGTGAACAATATAATTCTTCAAAGTATGAACTCCCTGAACAGGGTCATCGCCCGTTACCATCACCATATTCGCTGGATCGAAATTGACTGAAACTCCGTCATCAGATAGGGAATCCAAAAAAACTTTAAGCTGCTGAGCCGTTTCTGGCCCTGTCTCGATTGCAAAATAGGCTCCTGCCTGCTTGGCATACCGATTCAACTCGTCACAGGCCTCTTGCATTACACGATAAATCTCAGTATCTGGCTCCGGTACGATCCCGATATGTGTTGTCACAATATTGCAGCCCAGATCAAGTGCCAGATCCAATATGGCTTTCGACTTAGCGATTTTGAACGGATTTTCCTTTAAGTCCTGAAAACCATGACCGCCAAGATCACCAACAAGCGCGGATATCTCCAGTCCCAGTCCTGCAATCTCTTTTTTCAAGGCTTTTCGGTCGGCCGACAGCAACTGCCCGGGGTCCATTTCGCCCGATACTGCATAAATTTGCACACCTTCTGCTCCGACCTCTCTCGCCTTCTTCAACCCTTCCCGTAAGCCGACGCCGAAGCTGTCTACAATCACACCGATTTTATTGGTCAGTTTCTCCATCTATTAATCCCTCCTATTTCCATAATAAAATAATACTACGCTTTCTTCCCCCATTAACCTTTGATCCCAGTTAAAGAAATTCCTTCAATCAACTGCTTCTGGGCAAAGAAAAAGAGGATAATGATCGGAACCGTAAACATAGCGCTCGCTGCCATCAGCTGTTCCCACTGGATATAGTGAGTTTGCATGAAAGCATATAAACCCAGTGATAACGTATATGTCTTCTGGTCATTAAGGTAAAGCAGCGGGCCGAGAAAATCTGACCAGGTGCTTAGAAACACAAGTACACCTACAGTAGAAACTACTGGTTTACACAGCGGCAGGATGATCTGTACATAAATACGGGCCTCTGTAGCTCCGTCGATTCTCGCTGCCTGAACAAGAGAATGAGGTAAGGTTAGAAAGAACTGGCGAAGCAGGAAAATATAATAACCGGCTCCAGCGCCAAGAAAGGCGGGCAGCACGAGTGGGACATAGGTTCCAACGAGATTCATTTTGCTAAAAAGAACGTATAGCGGAACCATTGTCACCTGATAAGGCAGCAGCATTGTCGCGATTATAATCGCAAACAAAACATTTTTCCCTCTCCAATCGATGTGGGAGCAGGCATATGCCGCTAGCGGTCCCGAAATCAGAACCCCAATTACTGCCATAATAGAGATGAACATCGTATTGCCTGTCAGACGGAAAAAATTGATTGTATTAAACACATCAGCATAATTATGCCATTGTGGATTGTGCGGGATAAAGATCGGCGGGTCGGCGAACAACTCCACCTGGCTCTTCAAAGAAGTCGATAACAGCCACAAGAGCGGAAGTGCAAAGATGGCACTGCACAGCACCAGAAGCGTATAAGGAATGACTTTTTGTTTCAGTGTGGACATTGTTTATTCGCCTCCGTACGTGACCCATTTTTTGGATGTCTTAAATACCAACCAGGTTACTATCCCCGTGATTAGAAACAGCACCCACGCCATCGCACTCGCATGGCCCATACTGAAATCAACAAACGCTTCGCGGTATAACAAAATGGCATAGAAGAGAAGCGAATTCTCTGGTCCGGACATGGATTGGTCTGGACCCGACGCCGTCAGAGAGGAAAGCATAAATGCTTGGGCGAAAAACTGAAAGTATGTGATCAAGCTCATGATCAACTGGAACAGAATGATCGGTGATATGCTAGGTAGCGTCACGTGATAGAATTTGCCAAGTTCACCGGAACCATCGATATCTGCCGCCTCGTAAAGACTTCTTGGCACTTCCTGCAGTGCTGCGAGAAATATAATCATAATGCCGCCCGATCCCCAGCCTAACATCAGAATCAAGGATGGTTTAGTCCAGGCCGCGTCGAGCAGCCAGTTCGGACCGTTCACACCAAATATCTTCAGAATGGAGTTAATCATCCCGCTCTGTGGATTAAGTACCCACATCCAGACCAGAGAGGACGCAATGACCGGCACAATGGACGGGATGTAAAACAAGGTACGGAAGATGGACTGCCCTCTGACCTTGGTGTTCAACAACATGGCCATAAATAGTCCGACTGCGAGACTAACTGGTGTCGCAATAATAACCATGTACATGGTGTTCCTGATACTGATCAGGACTTCCTTTTCCTCGATGATCCATTTATAATTTTCTAGCCCTATCCACTTCAGTGGCTTAAACAAATTGAAATTCGTAAAACTGTAGAATAGCGAAGCTCCGGTCGGATACAACGTGAATAGTAAAAAGCCGATGAGGAAAGGTCCAGCAAATAGAAGACCGGTCATATTGTTCTTTTTTCTCATTGTCAACCCCCTATTCTCTTCGGTCACGCCACTTGAGTATGTAGGGAATGAAGGGAACGGAATAGACAAGCTATCCTGCTCCCACAACATACCTTTGGGATCCTGCCAGTTACTTCAGCAGGTCTTCTGTCCGGCTTTGCAATTTCTGAATCGTTTCCTCAGGCGTCTGTTTCAAGTTGAATAAGGCTTCGAATTCTTCTTTGACTACCTTGCTGATATCATTCAGAGGTGTGATATTAGGCAGCGATTTTAAGTTCTTCCCCTTGGACATTGCAATAAAAGCAGCTGCATCAGGGACATTGTCGAATAGCGCATTCTCCATCGATGACTGACGGGCTGGAATGTTGCCCATGCCTGCCATAAATGTCGCAAGTTCCTCGGAAGAATACATGAACTTCATGAATTCCCAAGCTCCTTCTTTATTCTTCGCGTTGTTAGCGATATAGAAGATAGAACTTTGATTCTCGCCACTTTCCGCCATTTCCGGATGCCCATCCAGATAAGGAATAGGAACGAGACCATAATCAAGATCGATATTGTTGGTTTTTATAAAGGTAGAGAGCCATGAACCATCAACCCGAAATGCTTGTTTGCCGGTCATGAATGGATCGTTCGGATCTAGCCATTTGCCAGAAGCTTGAACCTTCTTAATATTATCCACGCCAAACAGTTTGGTGTAATCGTAAACGGATGTTAGTGCAGCCAAGTTAGCGTCACTATCAAACATTGCCGTCTTTCCGTCGGCGGAGAGAAACTGCCCTCCGAAACCGTGTGTCAACACTTCAAAGTCAAAGTTCGGGTAAACCGGGTAGCCCAACACCTCAATCGTGCCATCGGCTTTCGTCTTTGTCAGCTTTACTGCCATGTCATATAATTCTTGGCTTGTCTTGGGGGGGGCGGTGTATCCTGCTTCGGACAATAGCTTCTTGTTGTAGTACAAGCCCCGTACTGTAGTATTAAGCGGCAAGGCGTAGAATTTGTCTTGGTACTTCCCCTGCTCTAGCGTAGCGGGAATAAAGTCGCTTAAATCATAGGCATCGCGATCGATCATGCTGTCCAGATCCAGCGCTATGCCTTCTTCTGCATACTGAGCGATGTTAGAGGCAAAGGAATCCGTGATATCCGGACCATCACCACCAGCGATGGCTACCTTGATCTTCTGCTCGTCGGGCACGGACAGCCCTTCCGCGGTATACAGATCTTGGCTCTCGTTAAATCGCTTGATGAGCGCTTCGACTTGTTCACCCTCGGCTCCTCCCCACAGATACCATACCGAAACTTTTGTCTTCTCAGGTTTGGCGTTGGCTGTATTCCCAGATGAACCCTCCGCATTCGTATCCGCATTGTTACCGGAAGAGGCATTGTTGCCTCCACCGCAACCAGACAGTACAAGAGTGGTCATAAGCACCGCTGCAGTAGGCAGCATCCAAGATTTGTTGAAATAGCGATTCGACATTGTCACTCACCCTTTCTACTCCCCCAATGTAAAGCACGTCATATTTCCTGACCTCGGGCCCCCGAAACCTCAAGAACATGTCACACTTCCTGACTTGATTATAGAGTGGAGGAATGAAACTGTAAAGAGTAATTATTCTTTTTTTATAAAATAAATAAATTTTTCCTCCAAATTTGTTTTTATTGGATCCACATTCCCGAATAAGGATAATATCCACCTTTTCGCTGCACCAAATACAAGAATAGGACGCCCATAGTCTTTCATTTGGCGTCCCATCCTTAAACAAAACTATTAAAATTTGAAAATATCATTGCTCTCTGAAGAAATACGGATAGCTTCCAGTAGTGACGTTACCGTCGCTCCTTGCTCCACATCAGATAAAGGTTTCTTTCGCTGCTGCACGCATTCGATAAAATGTCCAATTTCCTTCTTGTAGAAGTCAGTTTCAGGAACTCCAAGCGTGTGTTCAACGGGAATACCGCCTGTATCCCGGAATAAGGTGAGCGGCTCAAGCGTGGCTCCACCCTTCGTTCCGAACAGTTCTACCTTGACAGCATCATCCTGACTGCCGTTGATTGCCCAACTTGCTTCAACGGTCAATACTGCCCCGTTCTTAAACGTGATGAAAGCTACGCCGAGATCCTCAACATTATATAAGCCTTCTTCCTTGTTCTCTTTCGAGTAGGCAGCATAAGGAAAAGAGGCATCATCTTTATAAGGAGCTATTTCCCGAAACAACTTGCCCACTACCTTGTCAGGTTCCGGCTTGCCCATCATCCACCAGGCTAGATCTAGCACATGTACACCGATATCCTTCATGGGTCCGCCGCCAGAATACTGATTATCCGTAAACCAGCCGACGGGTACACCACGACGGCGTAGAATCTTGGTCTTCGCAAAATAAATATGGCCCAGCTCGCCACTTTCTACAGTTCGCTGGATGACCTGGGAATCGTTGCGGTAACGGTGGCTCATACCGATCATGACAAGATTATCCGAGGCGGACTCAGCCGCCTTCAGAGCTTCAGCTTCTTCCATATTCATCGCCATCGGTTTTTCCAGCAATACATCAAGGCCATGCTGAAGCGCCAACAGGGCCAACTCCACATGAGAGTTATTGAATGTACAGATGCTGACCGCATCCAGGTCTTCGGCTTCGAACATCTCCTTCGGCGATCCGTAAGCGACAATTCCACCATATTCAGCTGCTGTGCTGATAGCTCTTTCCTTATCGGTATCCGCTACGGCAACTAGCTCCACCTCTGGGTGATCACGATAATTGTCTAAATGAAACATATGGGCTATCGATCCAATACCCACAACACCCACTCTTACTTTTTTCATCTTGTATTCCTCCCTGGTTTAATATAATTTGTCTGCCACAGCATCGGCCGTCTTCTTGATCGCGGCGTAGGCGGACTCTTTCATATGCAGCGTAAGCAGCGTAGACAAAATATCTATTAAGTGGATCTGGGCAATCTTCGTCGACAGCGCACCTCCCTGAAAGGGCATCTCTTTAGAGGGCACAAGCAGGACAATGTCTGCGTACGTGGTAATCGGAGATCTGGCGTGACTGGTTAGACAAATAATTAATGCGCCGTTCTCCTTGGCCATTCTGGTCGCAGCGACGACATCCTTTGTACTGCCTGACGTCGAAATTCCGAACACGACATCTCCCGCTTTAACCAGCGCTGCCGACATGGCGAGGATATGAATATCACGCTGTACGTCGACATTCAAACCAATCCGCATGAACCGATAGTGCGTATCTAGTGCAGTAATGCCGGATGATCCTACCCCGTACACGAACACACGATTCGCCGCCGCCAGTGCCTCTACTGCCTTCGAGACCGTACCCATATCAATTAAATCCAGTGTTTTATCAAGCAGCTTTGTATGATTCATTGTCAGTTTACGGGCAATGAGCTCCCAGTCATCTTCCTCTTCGATTTCTTCGTCGATATAGGTAGAGACGTTGACTAGGTCTTGGGCAACCGATAGCTTGAACTCGTGATATCCACGAAACCCGATTTTACGGCAAAAACGGATGACCGAGGTTTCTCCGACTTTAGCCTTCTCGGCAAGATCAGTTACCGTAGCAAGTACCGCATATTCAGGATCGCTCTGAACTGCGTCAGCTACCTTCTTCTCAGCCTTACTCAGGGAGTTGTAAATGCTCGAAATCATCAGCAGCGTGCTTGAGGAATTTATCGGTTTTCCAAATTTACTCATGATATTCCTCATTTCTATAATTTTCTCACGATCATCATATCATCAAATATAACGGCTTTAAAGAGCTATATTTTATTTTTTTAATAATAAAAGAATATATCCTCCATTTTTATTTATTTATGATACAATACGTCCTAAAGATCATTGACGGAGGGATTCCCTATGGGTAAAATCGTATATTTGCCACTCGACGAACGTCCTTGTAATGAGAAATATCCACGCCTATTAGCTGAGATTGGAGGGTTGACGCTTATTTCTCCTTCCACTGCTCTTCTAGGTGACAAGAAGAAACCAGCTGATGCTCATGTTATAGCTGACTGGCTGCTTACAGAAACAAGGGATGCGAATGCGCTAATTATTTCTGTTGATATGCTTGTGTATGGAGGAATTGTTCCTTCGCGGCTGCACTATCTTACAGAAAAAGAATGTGCAGAGCGGATCAATCTACTAAGACAATGCAAGGCGGCTCATCCCCAACTACGCATCTATGCTTTCAACCTTATTATGCGTACCCCTGCTTACAATAGCAGCGAAGAAGAGCCAGATTACTATTTGGTACATGGGGCCGACCTTCACCGATACGGCTGGCTCTTGGATAAGAACACGAGCGAAGGGCTTGATTCCAGCGAGCAGACGCAATGGGACGGATTACAGGAAAGCATTCCCTCCAATATTTTGCTGGACTTTATGCAGCGACGCGAAAGAAATGCGAGCGTAAATGAAATGGCTGTCGAGCTTGCCAGAGAAGGAATTATCGATCAACTGATCATTCCGCTAGACGATAATGCCCGCTATGGGTTTACTTCCATAGAGCAGCGCAAGCTGCTATTCGCTGTGGAAGCGGGACGGCTGATGGACCGCGTGCTCATCTACCCCGGAGCAGACGAAATAGGCTGCACTTTGCTCGCCCGCGTGTTCTGCGAGGAGAAAACTTACGTTCCGGAAGTTTTCGTCCGTTATTCCTCCACCCAAGGTCCTTTCATCATTCCCCGTTATGAAGACCGCAGCCTGAACGAGAGCATCAAGTCTCATCTCACCGCAGCCGGCGCATTTATATGCGATTCCTCTGCCGAAGCAGATGTTGTGCTCATGGTTAACTCCCCGCCCGTAAATCAGAGCGACGCAGCTGAAGCCAATCAAACTTATGCACAAAGGCACCGTTCCTACTTCTCAGAAGTACATCTCCCGGAATTCTCGCAGGCTATTCATACCTATGCCCGTAAAGGAAAGTTTGTCGCGCTAGCAGATGTTGCGACTTCCAACGGTGCGGACGAATCGTTGATGCAGCTGCTCTTCGGAAACGGCGGTCTCTCCTGTCTATCCGCATACGCTGGCTGGAATACTTCGGGCAATACACTTGGGACGGTTATCGCCCACGCAGTCATCGCCTCTTACTACACCATTCACCCCTTGGAATACTCAACAGTTCAGATACGCAAAAGCGAAAAGTTTCTACTCTATCGATTTCTGGAAGACTGGGGTTATCAATCCAATGTTCGCACAGGGATTAACCTTGAACTTCAGGAGAGAGCCCACATCGTAAATGAAAGGTCTTCCAGTCAGATCAGCGAGATTACCTTCCAAATTTCCGAACGACTGAAGGTTTTTTTTGATACCTATCTGGCTGGTATAACCACCGTCCCCACCCACGTGAACAACGTGATGCTCCCCTGGAAACGGACATTTGAAGTGAATTTTGATCTCACAGATCTGTAATCGAAATTCTCGCTAGAATTCCGCAAAAAAAGAGCCTTCCTCCGTTCAACTGAACAGGGGAAGACTCTTTTTGCTTATTGGACGCTTTTACGGGCTTCGAACAGCTCTTCAGCCTTTTTGACGGAGAAATCCATGACTTCAGCGTAGCCGAGACCATTAACCTTGTCATGCAGCTGTTTATTCAGCTTGTCATATTCAGCCTGATTTTTGGCGAAGACCATTTTCCAGGAAATTTGCTGAATGATCGTCCCGATTTGCTTGTTCTTTTGTTCCAATGTTTTGTCCATCGTCAGTGGCTCTTTGCCTGTGAAGCCTTGTGGAGCTACGGCCAAGAGATTGTTTTTCTCAAAATATTCCTTTGCAGTCAGCACGCCCATTTTCGCTCTCCAGTCACTATCAAGCTTGGATGGATTGCGCTGCAGAGTTGCCGTCCAGAGGTTATGGTCATACGGCTCACTATTCTCCGGATTCACCATCGCTGGCACTACAAAGGAGAAGTTCATTTGATTCGAACCATAATAGTAGTCACCGCCACCATATTCTGCTGGCACCTGTGTATTTTGTTGATCGGTATACGCTTTCCAACCGAAGTCGGTAACTACCGGCTTGCCACTGCTGTCCAGATCCCAGGTCAACCCCTGCGGTCCGTTCGGCACCGCTGTTCCACTGCCTGCTGAGATCATTGCACCTTCAGGCGTGTACATCCAGTTAATAAACTCCATAATCCGGGCAGGGTCCTGTGCCTTGGCACCGATCGAGATGATACCATTCCCGCCGTATACATTAAAGCCAGTTGAATACATCAGCTCATCCTTGAAGGGCACAAGTGCGAAGCCTTTACCTTCCGCTGTTCTTTCCGGTGTATTGTAATTCGCTGCTCCAAGCCATGGAAACCAAGAGAAGAGCAGACGACCGTCCTTATACTTGGCAACAACATCATCGAATTTCTGAGTCAGTGAATCAGGATCAAGCAAGCCCATCTGGTTAGCTTCGTAATACAGCTTCAGCGACTTCATATACCAGCTGTCATCAGACAGGAAGTCATAATATTTCTCTTCATCCGCTTTTACATAAAGAGCCGTGTCGGGAATTTCGTCATAGCCCATCATATTGGCGAACTGTTTCGCCAGCGTCATTTTATAGTTGCCATCCCAATCCGACCAGAGTGAGAAGGCATAGGTTTTTTTGCCCAGCTCATTCTTCGGCTCCAGGTCCTGCATCTTCTTCAGCACGGGCAGATAATCCTCAATGGAATTGATCTCCGGCGCTCCAAGCTGCTGGTACAGATCCCAGCGTAGATCAGGTCCCCAAGTCATATCTTTTCCTTCAGAAGGACCTGTTGGATTGGTAGCTACGCTATTCCCAATTCCGTACACCGCTGAGCCACCGCCAAAGGCAATTTTGGCTTTCTCCACGGCTTTAGGGAAGGTCTTGCTAATGTCCTGACCGTACTTATCCAGCAGACCATCCTGGGTCCAGTCCAGCAGCAGCTTACCTTTGATCGCGTTCGGATAGTGGTTCTTGTCATCCCCGAAGATGATAATATCTCCGAGATCTCCAGAAGCCATCATGGCCGAAATCTTCGTATCTCCACCTGTCAGGTTGGAAGCGACAATATCCATTTCGATGTTAAATTTATCCTTGATAATCTTGGCGAACCATCCGGTTTGCGGACCTGCATAATTGGCAGTTGTCGAGAATACCGTCAGCTTTAGTGGCTTGGAATGATCTAGCGCTCCGTCTGCCGGTGCCGCAGTTTCTGCAACTGCATTTGTAGCCGGCGCCGTTGTTTCTGCCGCAACATTCTTGTTCGAATTCGCCGAGTTCCCATTACCCCCGCCGCAGGATGCCAAGACGAAGACCAGGATTAAGCTCAGCATCAGAAGTGAACTTTTTCTAAATTTCATTGCTTCATAACCTCCTAAAAGTTTTGTGAGGATGTCTTCACTGAGTTACTTCGTACAAAACTACTTCGAAAGCATAAACTTAGTTTTGATAGCATTTGCTGCACTGACTCACTTCGCAAAACTACTTCGAAAGCATTTATCTCGCTAATCAGCCCTTTACTGCGCCGATCATAATGCCTTTGACGAAGAAACGCTGGAAGAACGGATATACAATCAGAATCGGCAATACAACAATCATCGTAACCGTCATTCGCACAGAGGTAGGTGTCTGCATGTTCTGAATGCTGGCAGCCATGTCTGGTGAATTGCGGATTAACGCCGCAAGCGAGCTGGATTCGTTCAAATAACGCCATAACAGGAATTGCAGGGTGAAATATTTCGTATCCGTCATCAAAAACGCGGTATCAATGAACGCGTTCCATTGGTTCACCGCCGAGAAAATCGTGATTGTCGCCAGAATAGGTGTGGTCAGCGGTACGATAATGCTCCAGAACACCCGCATATAACCAGCCCCATCCATGGCTGCCGATTCTTCGAGGGAAGGTGGAATCGCTTCAACAAAGGTTTTGATGAGAATGATGTTGAACGGAGTAATAATCGTTGGCAGAATATACGCCAGATAATTATTGGTCAGATGCAGATTGTGCATCGTAATATACCAGGGAATCAGCCCGGCGCTGAAATACATCGTGACAACAACACTGCGATACCAGATTTTGCGGCCCCACATTTCTTTTTTGGTGAACAGATAGCCGAGAAAAGCGGATGCTCCTACAGTCAGCAGTGTGCCCACTACAGTCCGGTAAATGGAAACCATAGCCGCATGACTCAACCCGCTGATTCGCAGTACTTTGGAATAGTTATCAAAATGAATATTCCGCGGATAATATTTGATATAGCCCGCTGCACTTAAATCGTTAGAGCTGATCGTGTTAATGAACAAATAATAGAACGGATAGATACAGCTTAGGGTGAACAATCCGAAGAGCAGATAGATTAACCCTTGAAATACTACATCTCCAGGCTTACGCTTTTTCCTCAATGGGCTCACCCCGCTTAAATGATAGACTCGTCACGAACCACCTTGGACAACGCGTTGGCGGCGAACAGCAGAATGACGCTGACGACCGACTTCAGCATGCTGACTGCTGTGGCGAACGGAAAGTTGTTGGCGAACGCGATATTGTATACATATAGATCCAATACTTCGATCGCATCCTTATTCATCGCATTCTGAAAAGCAAAGTATTGCTCCATCCCGTTGTTGACGAAATTTCCGATGGAGAGCAGCAGCAGTACGAAGAAAGTCGGAATCAGACCGGGAATCGTAATATGCCAAATTTTACGGAAGCGGCTGGCTCCATCCACCTCTGCCGCCTCGAATAATTCCTGATCGATGCCGGCAATTGCCGCCAGATAGAGGATGGCCCCCCACCCCAGTGACTTCCACCAATACCAGGCAATCATCGTGACCCAGACATTCGAACTGGAAGCGAGAAAATTATGTCCCTCCCCTACCACTCCCAGCTGTACGAGAATGTTATTAATGACTCCGTTATCTACGGAGAATAACGAGAAGGCCAGTGCATAGACGAGAATCCAGCTTATAAAGTTCGGTATTGTGGTAAGCGTCTGTACCAGCTTGCGGTACCAGCCTGACTTAATCTCTGAGAGCAGGATGGCAAAAATGACTGGAAAGACAGAGGTAATCAGTCCGAGTGAACTCATCGCAATCGTGTTCTTCAAGACGCGCAGCACTTCTTCAGTTTGTGTTGGATTTGATACCATCGTGTGGAACCATTTCAGCCCGACATACGGCGTGTCCGACAGCGGGATGCCTGGAATAAAATCATAGAAGGCATAAATCCAGCCGCTGATCGGCAAATAATAGAAAATAAAAGTGACTACAAGAAAAGGAAGTGCCATCAAGAACAACTTGTATTTGTTCTGCATCTTCCTGCGGGATCGACGAACCGGATCGATGCCGCGAATAAGCTCGCCAGATGATGCCGCCATGTCAGAATCTCCTTTGCTTCAATATTGTTTACGCTTTCATCCTATCAGAGACCCATGAAGCAGCGAGATAGACGGCCGAAGGGCTTTTTGTGAGAGCTGTTTGACGGTATCGGACCCTTTTCACAGACAATCAGACGAATTTCTCAGTGGACAGCAAAAAGCCCTGCAAGAAGGAATCTCGCAGAGCCGTAGTCAAACTATTCTGTTAAGTAGGTTTCGTTATTCACTAACCATTCTATTAGTTAAAGCACCCAGTTGCTCAATCTCTATCGTAACTAGGTCTCCGTGTTTCAAGTAGACCTGCTGCTCAGGCGGATAACCAAGCACGACGCCCTCAGGAGTTCCGGTCAGAATAATATCCCCTGGCGAAAGTGTCATACATTGCGAGATATAGCTGACGATTTGTTGGCAGTTGAAGATCATATCCGAGGTATTGGAATTTTGCCGCAGCTCTCCGTTGACCGTACATTTAATATTCAGCAAGTTCGGATCAACAATCTCATCCTTTGAGACCAAATAAGGCCCAATCGGTGAAAATTTATCGCAAGACTTTCCGGCGAGCCATTGACTGGTTCGTTGCTGCAAGTCACGAGCCGACAGATCATTGGCCGTACAATAGCCAAATACATAATCAAGCGCCTCTTCCTCACTGACATATTTGGCGGTCCGGCCAATCACGATACCAAGCTCCGCCTCGTAATCAACCTTCTGGGAACTCCGCGGAAGTGGCACATCCACTCCATGCCCAGTCAAAGCATTGCTAAATTTATTAAAAAGAATCGGGTACTCCGGAATAGGCATCCCCGTTTCTTCCGCATGTCTACGGTAATTCAGGCCAATACAGATGATTTTGCCGGGATCAGGGACACAAGGTCCGAACGACAGACTGTCCTCTACCTTGAAATAACTGCCGCCACCATCTACAAGTACGTCATTAACAAATTCCTGCAGTGCTTTTAGCGCCGCTTCGCCTCCGTTCAGCACTTCTCTCAACGTGGAGGGGACCGGAGCTAATGATAATTCAGGCTTGTCGGCAATCGCCGCTTCCACATCCAGCACACCTTGTTCGGTCTGTACACCTAAATGAATGGAGCCTGCTTCCTCAAAGGTTATTAACTTCATGCGTATATCGCTCCTTTATATTTGTTTATGTATGATTATGTGAGACAGGCTGGAACCGATTGGCAGGTACTCCCGTTGCCCCAGGTTTGACCTTAAACAACCCGCCTGCCAAAGGAAAACGTAGGGTTTCCAACTCATTCATTGGGGGACGCGCTGTTGTAATGTACAGCTCATCCAATTCCTTGCCCCCGAAGGTACAGGAAGTAACATATTGAGCAGGAACCTCAACCGTGGCGATTTGCTGGCCTGTGTCCGGGTTCCAACGTGATACACATCCACCACCCCATTGAGCAACCCACAGCATTCCTTCACTGTCAATAGTCATACCGTCCGGATATCCGCTGGAAGCGGGGATTTGAATGACTGTCCTACGTGTGCTCACATTGATGTTATTCTCATGCCAATCAAATGCACTCACACATCTGGATAACGTATCAATATAATACATCAGACCACGTTCATCATCCCAGGCTATACCGTTGGAGCAGCCAATGCCAGATAGAACATGTTGAACCTTCCCGTCAGTCTGTAATACATATAAGCTGCCTGCTCCCGGGGAAAAATCCATGCTCATCGTGCCGAACCAAAGCCGCCCTGTTCTATCGCATTTCGCATCATTTAATCGGTTCCCTGGAATCTCAGACTCCACTAGGGACAGAAGCTCAAGCGGATGTCCACTTCTAAAGCTGTAAATGCCGTCTTGCATGGCCAGCACCCAACCTCCATCCATGGAAGGTATTACAGCACTGACCATTTTTTCGAAGGAATATATAATTTCGCTGTGTGCACTGCTGTCGTAACTGTGGAGTTGTTTACCCTCAACATCAACCCAATAGAGCTTACCTTCTTCTTGATCCCAATGAGGACCTTCGCCAAGAGCAGCCTGCACATTAAGAACCAATTCAGCTTGTAAAATCAACAGAAACCCTCCTAATAATTCAGCATCAGATACATTGCTATTCCTTCCTTTTCAGCCAACCTGACATACCCTTGTCCAGTTCCTTATGCTATTCTGACTGTGAAGGAGGGATTCCCCATGAAATATGAATGGAAGAAACAAGACAAAGTTTTTTATCTGCCCAAGAACAAACCGGAAGCCATCACTATCCCCAGTTTCAACTACTTTATGCTGAAAGGCAAGGGCAACCCAAACAACGAAGCGTTCTCTGCAGCCGTAAGTGTCCTCTACTCTCTATCTTATGCTATTAAAATGCTGCCCAAAAAAGGTCCAGCACCGGAAGGATATTTTGATTACACTATCTTTCCGCTGGAAGGAGTCTGGGATCTGAGCGAAGAAGGCCGCAAGAAATCAACGCTCGATAAAGACGAGCTGGTATACACCGTGATGATCAGACAGCCGGACTTTGTCACAGCAAGTCTGGCCGCCGAAATATTGGAAAGGCAAAAGTCTCTTAAACCGCTGCCCCAGATGGATAAAGCCATCTTCGACAGTGCCGAAGATGGCCTTAGTGTTCAAATGCTCCATAACGGGCCTTATGAGGCTGAACCGCAAAGCTTCGCGGTAATGGAGCAATATTGCCAAGAGAATGGCCTGTTACGAATGTCCCATACGCACAGAGAGATTTACCTCTCGGACGCCCGCCGCAGCCAACCGGACAAACTCAGAACTGTCTTGCGTTTCCCGGTGTCCTTAGTAGATTAATGCTCACATCCGTGCATTTACAGCAGCATGGCGTCTAATGTTCTGATGCCAGGGACTAGTGTTCTGACGCCAGGGTCTTACCTTCTGCCGAGGCATCCATTTTTTGACGGCCCATGAAAAAGGAAGCCAGCAGTGCCAGCACAGCCGGAATGACCGCCCAAGCAAAGGTGTTGACAATGGAGGAGGAAAGCCCCTCCGTAATCTTCGCCAGAATATCCGGTGGAATTAAAGCTCTTGTCTCCGGTGACAGCAGGGAATGTGGATCTTTGAAATCCAAAGCTCCCCCTGCTGCTGCGCCACTTCCGCTTCCCGAGAACTGTTTGGCAAGCGATGCCGCGAAATAATGGCTTTGAATAATCCCAAACGAAGTAATTCCGATCGTCATCCCCATCGAACGGAGGAAATTCAGCGTTGCACTTGCCGAGCCACGCTGCTGTGCAGTTAAGCCATGAATAGCGGCAGTGCTAAGCACCGAGAATGAAGCTCCGACTCCTAGTCCGATTAAGATCATGTATGAGGTTACCAGCAGACGCGAAGCATCCGGGGTGAGCGTAGCTACTAGCGCAGTTCCTAATACCAGCAAGGCAAGTGTAGGAATCATCAAGCTGCGGTAACTAATCTTCGCCATCAAGAAACCACCTGTGGAGGCCGTAATCACCGAGCCAACCATCATCGGCAGCAGCACCAGACCCGAGTTGGTAGCCGTTCCTCCCAATACGCCCTGAATAAAGATCGGGATATATACAGAAGCCGCGATAAAGGCCGCCCCACTAAATAACGCACAGAGAATGCTGAAGGCATACAGCCGTTGTTTGAACAAGGTAAAGGAAATAATAGGCTCTTTGACTTTTGTCTCCACATAAAGGAACAGAAGCGCGAGGACAACAAAGACTGCGAATAGACCAAGTATCATTGAGGAATCCCAAGCGTACTGCTTCCCGCCAAGCTCCAGCGCGAACATCAACGAGATTACGGCTCCCAGCAGCGAACCGGCACCAAGCCAATCTATTGGCTGCTTGGAATGCTCCACAGATTCCTTATAGAAGAACACTACCATTGCAAAAGCAACTACTCCCAGCGGCAGGTTAATATAGAACACCCACTGCCAAGCAATATGATCCGTGATATAAGCTCCGAGCAGTGGACCAAAAATACTCGACAAACCGAATACCGCACCGAAGGCTCCGCCCAGCTTGCCACGCGACTCCAGAGGTACAGCATCATACATAATGGCAAAAGCAATAGGCACCAACGCTCCGCCCCCGATTCCCTGAAGCGCCCGAAAGGCAGCCAGCTGAGTAATCGTATCTGCCGTTCCGCAGAGTGCCGAACCCGCCATAAACACAACGATTCCGAATACAAAAAACTTTTTGCGGCCATACATATCCGAAAGCTTACCGAATATCGGCATACCCGCCATCTCGGCCACGAGATAAGCGGAGGTAACCCAGACGAACTTATCCATGCCGCCAAGCTCCCCAACAATGTTGCCCATAGCGGTGGCCACAATTGTACTGTCCATGGAGGCCATTAGTATGCCCAGCAGCAGACCTGCAATAACGATGCCCAAATGGGGCGATTTAGCTGAACTCAAGTACTCCACTCCTTTTTTTTGAAATCCTCTATTCATCTATAATTACAGCCTCACTTGATGCTTCACCTTCGCAAGCTTATGAAGCTCCAGCGTACTGCGATATTCCACAGTATTAATCTCACAATCCGCGCCGATGATCACATGGTCACCTCTCACAACATCAGCCAACGTATAGTTCAGATCGACTCTATCTCCTTCAATCAGTCCGGCTGTGAACAAGGCCTTAGGGTTCGGCTTCACTAGATTCAGCAGCAAGCCTGCTTTGCTTCGTTTAATCGTAATGGCACTGCCCCCGACCTCCTTGGCCGCACTGGGTCCAAACAGATTAATCTCCAACTGCTCCGCGTTCAGCAGCCCTGCCACGTTAATAACGCCTGAAATTCGCAGCTTCTCCGCTTCACAGTCACCCCGCACATCCAGATTCCCATTAAAATTGAGCTGGTCGATCCTGGTAGACGCCGCTTTAATCTCGCCTTGTCCTCGCAAGGAATCCCCTTCAAATATACCCTCTACTGCTAATTCACCGGTAATCTTCATCTTATTCATTCTTAGACTACCAGCCACTACTGTCTCTCCAGTTAGACTCAGACTCAAACAATCCACATCACCGGTAAATCGACATTCCCCCGTCACTTTCACATCACCGAAATAACCGCCCGCTGAAGTTGTTGTGCCCAATATTTTCAGTGGATTCCTAACTGCTGCTTCATTCACCTATCTTCTCCTCCTTCCCCACGCTTGCTTCAGGATGTATGGTCAGCTGTGAACGATATTCCACGCGCCCGATGGTGCAGCCTTGGCCAATAATTACAACATTGCCTCTGACGATATCTGCAGTTGTACTTTCCAGATCAATATAATCCCCCTCAATCATCCGAGCACTCAGCTCTGATCTGAACTTGGGAATGATTCCACTCCACAGCTTACTCCAGCCACCTTTATTCGCTTGCCGGATGATAAGGCTCTCTACACCAATCTCATTTGCCTTACCCTGTCCGTTCAGTTCGAAATTCACATGACCTGCACTCAGTAAACCGCCAACCGTAAAACCCCCTTCACCGGCAAAATCCTCAAGCTCACAGTTGCCCTTCACAATCATCAATCCATTTAAAGTACAGCTTTCACCACGCAGGCCTTCCCCGATACTCAGCATGCCGTCAACCTTCATTTGACCAACCTGCAGATTGCCCTTAACATTTATCGTACCGTTGCATTCCATTTCTCCTGCCGTTAGATCACTTCTCAGACGAATATGTCCGTTCCCTGTAAAAATCCTAGCTACAAGCGGTCCAATCACCTTACCTACACCATCGATTCTAACACTATCGTAGCTGCCCCCGGCTCCATCACTGACTCCGTTTATAATTAAATCAGGAAGCTGAACTTGTTCCATAATCCTTCCCTCCCCATTATATTTTTAAATAAGCTTGTAAGTAAGCATGCCTTTTAACTGTTCCCTCAAGTCACCCAGCGCGAGTCTACTGATTAGCCGAACATCCTCATCGAAGATCAATTCAGCTGGTGCAGAGGCCAGAATAAAGGAGGTAACTCCCATTTTTCGGACAAAAAAGAGCTCCCAGCCCTTCCCCTCAAATCTTGCCGTCTTCTCATTCAGAGTGCGAAAGAGCAGCTCCGCTTCGGCCAAATTCAGGTCTCCTGTGCTTAGCAAACGATCAACGGCAACTAAATGAATGATCTGATCGTAAGTATATTCTTGCTCAGAGGTTTGCCCCCCACCAAATTTATTCATAGTGGTTAACGAAACAATGTTGCGTTCAATTAATTCTTTTGCAGCTATTGTCACTTTGTCATAGGCTGAACTGTCCGACAACCGATTGGCCAGCTCATCTAATGAAAGATCATCTTTCATATTTACAATGTTGTGAATGCGGGCCAGAATCATTTCTTTAGGAAAAAAGGTTTCTTGACCGGTAAATGTAGCTTTGCGGATAAACCATTCCTCCGGGATCAGCTGTTTCCGCTTCCAGCGGTACAGTTGTCCATACGAAATTCCCGTTAAATCAAGCAGCTCCTTCTTCGAGATCAAATCATCTTCCATGCTGATCACCCCTTGCGATCAGCGTAACATAACACTGTTACGTTGTAAATATTGAGGTGTATAGTATTCTCTGTCCCTGTTGTACACGTTGCACCACTCCACTTCCGATTCTAACCTATATAAAAAGAGCGGACCTCCGTCCACAGGACGATTTTCCACTCTTTCACATTAACTATTCTGTTTGCTTGTAATATTGCTGCACAACCGCATAAGCCAGCTTTGGTCTGCGGTATCGGTCCACAATGCCTTTGCTGTTCTGCGTTCCAGCCCGCCCTAGCAACCAGCCAAGCCCTTCTGTTACACGGCAATCGCAGAATTGCCAGATGAACATCCCAGACAGGAACGAAAGTGAGGTGTATGCCTTCAGATTCTGTTCCAGAATATCACCCTGCCGCTCCTCTGTTCCCTTAACCCGACTGGGATCGCGATATCCGTAATACCCATCTGCGCCGAATTCACTCATAATCATCGGCTTGCCTAGTCCGCCTGCAACATCCGCCCAACTTCGCGCCTGGATGCACAGCTCCCGAGGATCTTCGTCATCATACCATTGCGGATAGAGGTTAAATGAGACGATGTCCACCAGATCAAAGCACAGCTCCCTGTCCCGCTGATGTGAGGCAAAGCTAAGGGGTCGGGAAGCATCCATACCGCGGATCTGCGACAGCTGTGTTCGGTACATTTCTTTGCCTTCTAGCAGATCACTGGCGCATTCATTCAGAATTGCCCAAATAATAATTCCAGGATGATTATAATGGGATTCTACCATCTCGCGGTTGCAGTCCGCACATTGCTTGGCGAATAAAGGATGCCGCATCTGCTCGATGCTAAGGCCACGGGCATGGTTCTCCTCCCAGACGTAAACCCCTCTTTCGTCGCACAGATCCAGAAACCGCTCATCATTCGGATAATGACTTGTCCGTACCGCATTTGCGCCCATATCAAGCATCAACTCCAGATCCTGAACCATCAGCTGATAAGGAATTGCCGCCCCAACAAGCGGATGGTCCTCATGGCGGTTAAAGCCTTTGAATACGATATCTTCCCCGTTGATTTGTATGGCCCCATGTTCTGTAGTCACCGTGCGAAACCCAACACGTTCAATTAGATCATCCACAGGTTCCACCTGCTCCCCCGACAGGAGCTGTAGCTCCAGCAGATACAATTGTGGATGTTTTCCAGACCAAGGGAGAACTGCCGTGAATTTACGATTGAGAGTGAGTACCCCGGTTGCCCTCGGTTTTACTACGAGACTACCCAGTGCAAAGGAGCTATTACCCAGCTTCCCATGAACGTGAAGAACGGCCTCACTCTCCCCGACATTTCTCACATAAGCTTTTATATCAGCACTCCAAATCCCCTTAGAGAAGTGAGGTGTGAATTCGATACGCTCAATAAAGGTATCTGGTATAAATTCAATGGCAACCGGACGGATAATTCCGCCATAAGTATAATAATCATTCGGAACATGCAGTGCCGAGGCTTCACTAAAAGTATTATCTACGATAACCGCAAGCTCATGTTCACCGGGCTTTACGTTGCGGACGATAAGCTCAAACGGGGTGTAGGCATTATAATGCTCACCAATTCGGACTCCATTCAGAAATACTATACCCGTATGGCTTATCCCTTTGAAAAGCAGACGGAGAGCACCATGTTTCTCCACCGTAATCCTGGTGCGGTAAGCACCCTTTCCACGGTAGGTTGAGAACGCCGGATGCATCTCCCAACAGCCCGGAACCGGCAGACGATAGCCATAATGGACAGGCAGTCTTTCTGCACTCTCTAGCGGTTGGAAATCCCAATCTCCCTCCAGCTCACGTACTTGTCGAATCTTATTGTTTGGAAATAGTCGCAGCATAGCAAAGACCTCCAGGAGTTTATTAATAGATCTGTTCACAAGTGTACTCCTACTCCGAACTAATGCAACCAGAGCAAGAAATATGAAAATGACCGAAAGAGGCTCGCTGCTCTTCCGGTCATCATCTATTCACATCCTGTTAAGTCCGAACGATCAGACTTGCTTACTGTACGTACGTATAATGTGGTGAATCATATTGCGGTCCCGATTTCTCGTAGGTGAACCAGTATTCTATACTGCTGCCAGTGCTAAGGGCACTGACCGTTTGCCGCCAGGTTCCCGAAGTATTGGTCATACGATAATTCAGCTGCGCACCGCCGTTCACCTTGTAATGAACATCCACATATAGAGCAGCAGTGACTGGAGTGATGTAAATGCTGGCCTCAGTTGAAGACAGTTTCGTTACTCCAGCCGTAAAGTCGGCAGTAACATGATCTTCAGTTCCTCCGCTGGAAGCATTGGTCGTAACCGTTATGGCAGTGCTTGCTGCCGACAGATTGCCTGCTGCATCTGCTGCCTTCACGGTAAAGGTATAAGCTGTTGCTGCCGTCAGTCCGCTCACCGTAGCTGTTGTTCCCGTAACGGAAGCTGCTGGAGAAGCCCCTTTATACACAGTGTAGCCAGTAACACCGGTATTGTCAGTGGATGGCGACCAGCTCAAACTGACAGCTGTATCCGTCTTGCTTGTTACCGCAAGACCTGCAGGTGCGCTTGGCGCGGTCGTATCCCCTGGAGTACTGCCGCCGGTCAAATATTGTCCGGTGAATGGATTGAACCGGTGTAGTGACAGAATCAACCAGCCGGTGCTGGACACGCAGTTTTGCTGAGCCATCACCCAATAGCTGTTGCTGGTTCCTTTCAGCGAATAAGGAATACCGCCAAGTGAGGCTCCGGTCGTGCCCTGCTTTTTAATAATCTCAGTATTGATTGCATCCGCTTTGGTAACATTGCCCTGCATGTAGTAGGCAAGCGACATAAAAGCCGTTCCTTCCAGCCATACATCTGCACCCGTACTGCCGATCTGGTTGCCGTTGTCGTCATAGGCTGGAAGGACCTCATCCGTCCAATCAAAGTCATATCCGCTCAGTGTATTTCCGGCATCATTATACGTCAGGGTCTGCTTATAACGCGGGTTCGCCAGTGTACCCGGGCTTCCAGCCGCATTTTCGACATAAGCCAGACTTGATCCGTAATTATGAGTTCCGGTCAAACCCAAGGCCAGTACTCCCCAAGGATTCACATCCAGTGGTATTTTGGGATCAATAACATTCGTATCATTCTTCCAACCACCCTTGAAGCGCTTGGCGGTATCATCCCATACATAATTATCAAGGAAGCTTTTGACTCCTGTAGCAGCACTATTGTAAGCAGCCGCCTTAGTGAAATCTACGGAAGCATAATATTGCAGAACGCGGTAAATGTCGATATTTTGTTCTGTGGAGCTCCATGGCTCATCCGAGTTGCTCCAGGCGCTCCAGCCTCCGGCGATGCCGCCGTTCGCCTTCTTGTACTGCAGACTCCAATCCAGCGCCTTCAATGCCATTGGACGGTATCGTGTATCATTATATTGTTTCTCATAAGCCATGGCTGCCATCGCCATCCAGGCCACCGGCCCGACATGCTTACGAATTTCCTCACCATAGCCGTTGTTATACCAATATGAATTCAGCCAGTACCCGGATGGGTCCTGAATGTCCCGCATTTTGTTCAAGACTTTCTCAGCACGAGTCCGTTCTCCTTTAACAATAAAAGCCATGGCCGCGACTGCTTGATCATAGGTGTAGACAATCTGCTTGGGATTGTTCACACTCCAGAAATCCTCGAAGCTGTCCACCAATCCGTCAAAAGCATAACCGGCGGTCGCATCCTGCTGGGCTTCCAGCCAGGTCAATGCACGATTGGAAGCATCGCTTGCCGCGTCTGCATTCGCAATCCCTGAGACGGGCAAAGCCACCCCCAACACTAGTAGAATAGACATTAAGATCTGAAACAGCTTGTTTTTCATACCTTTCCTCCTCATAAAATGATGGACGATAAGATGAGCTTCCAGCTTAAATTACTTTACTAAAACGTTTTCAAAACGCGTCAGTAAAGCTTTTTCTACTTTTTACCATGGTAATTACTCTCATTTTCAGCTCTTTAAATCCAGTCGTCAATCCATTTTTAACAAAAATAAACTAAATAAGTCGAAATACCCATTTTTCAATTACAGAAACTCAACGAAAGACCCTCTATGTTTTTGCAAATTCGTTATCACGCAAGGTAATTCATTAAAATGGGAAGCCCTTCTCCCTTCGGAATAAGGCTCCCCAAATCGTCCAGCCGTTAAGTATTAATGTTTCGTTAAATCATTCTCCAACGCCTGAATAGCAAGACTATTCTTGGTGCTGCCGCCCTCCCCTGGTCTCAGATCAAAGATCCGATCAACAAATTCGGTAGCTTCAACAAGCATTGTTTGGCGTTGCTCCAGAGTCACACGGGGTACGGAATAGAATATTTTGATCTCCGCATCCGAAAATTTCGCAAACCCAAACAGATTATCATTCGCGGCCTCAAGCATTTCCTTTTGGCGTGATATACGGACATAATCCTCAGAAGAACCTGTTGTAAACAAAGTGTAGGCCCGCTTGCCCTCCAGCCCATAAACCCCCTGTGGGGAGCGAATTAGCGCGGTAGTAAATACTCTGTCGATATAGCCTTTAATTAATGCTGGCAATCCACCCCACCATACAGGTGCAATGATAATGATAGCATCCATCCACTCTAGATCTTCCTGTTCACTAACAATTTCCGCTGGCAATATCTTCGTTACTTTAGCTTCCAAATCTTTCAGGCCCATCGCCGGATCAAAGGACATTTGCACAAGATCCTTAACTTTCACCGTAGCCCCACGTTTCTCCAGATGAGAGGTTACCTGATCTAAAATTGCCTTGTTAAAGCTTTTATCATACGGATGACCGTAAAGAATCGTAATATTCATCGTTTTGCCTCCAGTTAATATTTGATTGACAGTGTTCGAACACTACTATAAGGTTACGTCTATGGGAACAAAACAACAAGTAGGCTATTTTATGGTACGTACTATCATAAATCATACTAATAAAGAAGAAACGGCTTTACCGTCCTTTTATGGACGGTATCCGTTTCTTCCGGAGAGGACAAGAGACATGACACAGCAAATAGATTATTCAGGGACTTGCTCTCTGGCGAAGGTTCAGAAGATTATCGGCGGAAAGTGGAAGCTTGTGATCCTCTGGTACCTGTCACGCGGCGCCAAACGATTTGGGGAAATCAGACGCGCATTCCCGGACATTACCCAAGCGATGCTGACCAAACAATTACGCGAGCTGGAAGTAGACGGCTTTGTCCATCGTGAAGTCTTTAAAGAAATCCCACCTCGTGTGGAATATTCGTTGACGACAGACGGCAACCATTTTGTACCCATCCTGCACAGTATCTATGATTGGGGAGAAGTACATCTTAAATAGGCTTGCATAAAAATAATCGAGTAGGAGGGGGTGGCAAGCCCCCGACCTCTCACACCACCGTACGTACCGTTCGG
>LIDZ01006382.1_pt1 | contig 24483 bp, 23 predicted proteins | sample 644651 | NCBI WGS metagenome assembly LIDZ01 (sample SAMN03856242, study PRJNA289617) | food metagenome | isolation source: wine grapes on drying loft during traditional withering process | host: Vitis vinifera cv. Corvina | place: Italy: Gargagnago di S. Ambrogio di Valpolicella | collected 2014-01 | reverse complement strand
GCACCTTGAAAGATTATCCTGGAAGGACCCATGATCGACTTGAGAAGCCCCAACGACATGCTTGACCACTATGTTGAGCGCTACGATCACCTGCTGCCTGCACCTTCCGCGCAGCTAAACTACGATGGACGAATTACGACGAGCCAATCAAAGCAAAGGTACGCTTGCTGATCTTTTCGGCCTTCCTTTAGCCAGCGAAGCATCGAAATATTCTGTATTTGAAATAACACCAATCAAGCCTACAGAAATTTTTGTGAGCAAAGTCGCACCGACTACCGAGTTTGGTGGAAGCGTTGCTAGGTCCGGAGATGTTTTTCAGAGCATAGTGACGAATCGTGGTGAATGGTCTGCGCCCAAGCTAATTGGCGCGTTAGATAATTAGGAATAATATAATTATGAATATTAAAGCTTTGAAAGAGGCTGCTAAAACGCTTCGTGATAAACTTGAATTTTACAAGCAGCGCGACTCTGACGCTTCAATATTATTGTTGAGTCTTGAGAGCTTACTCTGCCGAGCAGAGCAAGGCGAAATAACAGAAATGGTTGAGCCGCGAGATATACCAGGATACAAGCTTTTTACCGAAACGAACCTACAAGCTTATGGGGATTTGGAAAAGGCCTACGCTGATTTTTGTCTTGAACTTGCAGAGGTGCGCGAAACAGATGCGTATAAGATGTTGGCGGCTAAGATGGCTAAGCGTCGAAAGTCTCTTCAGTAGAGTGTAGTGCGGCGTACTTCGCTTCGAGGCTGAAACGGTAAAGCGAAGACGTTTCTTCTCTTTTCGATAATCCCTAGTCAAACGCCTGGAAAGCAGATGACATCCAATCCAAAAAAATCGCTTAAATTAATTGGCGCGGGTGGTGATGAAATTTAATACTGCTTTAGATTTTATAGTTTATGCAATCGATCTGACTAGAGAACGGATAAAACGCAATTCTTCATTTCCTGTTTATGCCACGTTTATAAACCAGCTATTGTATATAAAGGCTGTTTTTGATAGTCTTGAGAAGGATAAATCTAGACTTCATAAGCTTTCCATTGGGGCTCTTGCTGCGAAAGAGTTTGAAGATACTGATTACGAGTCGGCGCGAGAATTAATGGATGTTTATTGCATAGCAAATCAATTAGCGAACGGACTGAAAGTTAAACTTCCCGAAGGGTTGTGGCGTCCTTGAGGAATAAATTTTATAATGGCTGCCTTGAGCAGAAAAAGTTGCAATTTTCTCTCTTGGGGCCGGTTGTAGGTTTCTGCTTGCCTTCGTCCTTCCGTAAATCCAGCTGTCGCCGAAGTCATTATCATGAATACTGAACATCTTAAGCAAAAAACGCAAAAGCTACGTGAAGTGATTGAAGATTTGAAAAAATCAGATCACGTTGTTGAAAAACTTCGTGTTGAGATAGAGCCCCTGCTGAAGCTAGCCGAATCTGGCATGATAGCAGCTAAGTTGCAGTGGAGAGACATTCCAGGGCGTTATCTATTTACCGAAGAGGGTTTGCAACAATATCCTCATCTTGAGCATGCTTTCGCAGAGTTCAGGATTGAGCTGACTGGTGGAGAGACTCCTTTATTACGTAAGTTGAAAAGGGAAATGGGCGAGGAATGAAAGTGAGTGTCACGGGCAGTTAACTTTTTCTTTGTGTGGCGCACGTGCCTTGCGATCCTGATGCTGCATGACCTGCTTTCTGAGACATATAGCATATGCACTGGTGAGAATTAACTAATGCCCAGGACAACCTGCGCCATAGCAAATAGGAGTAATATACATATGGATGTTGAAGCTTTGAGAATGGCAGCCACAACGCTTCGTGACAAACTTGAATTTTATAAACATCGCGACCCTGATGCTTCAATATTGTTATTGGATCTTGAGGATTTGCTTTCCCGAGCAGAGCGAGGCCAAATCACTGAAATGGTTGAGCCGCGAGATATTCCAGGTTACAAGCTTTTCACTGAGACAAGTTTACAGTCATATAAAGATTTGGAGGCTGCATATACAGATTTCTATATGGAACTCATCGAGGGGCGGGAGACCGAGGCCTACAAAATTTTGCTGGCCAAAATGGCTAAGGACTGAAATATCTGCGAATAGGGAATAGGCGTGAGGAACAAAGCAGTGTAGCTTACTTCTAGCAGAGGTAGGGGGTCGAATAAATTTCTTTCTGGCTGTGACAGTTCAAATCATGAGGTGCTAAAAATTAACATAGAAAAATTGAGCTCTTCAGCAAGAGTTTTAGAGGAAAAGTTGAAAGAGCATATGAATAAAGATGTACAGGTGTCACATCTCTATAGCGACCTGAGGCCATTGCTGGAGCTGGCAAAGTCGAAAAGGATTTTGAACCCTATAGAGGTGGGAGCCGTTCCGGGGCGTTATCGCTTTACCGAGAATGGGCTTCAAGAATACAGTGATTTAGAGCATGCATTTGCTGTATTTTCAATTGAGATTACGGGCGGGGAACCTCCATTTTTAAAAATACTTCGCGCAGAACGAAATCGAAAATAGCTCATGCGTTTCGTATTGATGAAGCATGATCTGTATTAGGAGGCTCTAATGAAGTTTGAGTCCTCCATGGAATTTAGCGATCATGCTATTTTACTCACCGGAGTGCGTATAAGTCGCCGCCCTTTGCTTCCGATATACGCAGCAGTTCTAAATCAGCTTCTCTATATAAAAACGTTTTGAGAGTGTTGAGAAAGACAGATCCAAACTTCACAAGGTTTCCATCGGTGCCCTTGCAGTCAAGGAGTTTGAAGAAGCAGATTACGAACTGGCACGAGCCCTGGTGGATGTTTCTTACATCGCGAATCAGTCAGCAAACGGACTGAATGTTGAGAGATAGATCGGGAAGTGATATCTCAAGAGGGAATATGAAATTTAACGACACTTTTTTCAATCGCGACCTCATGCTCTCCTTGGGCACCGAGGAAACCTCCGGCCGTTTTTATTTATCGTTCCCGGTGAGCAATGGCTTGATCGATTATGAGGAGTATTACGAGATCGACAAAGCCAGCTTTGATCTTTTCCACACAGATCTCATTGCTGCAGATGCTTTCGCCACGACATGCCGCAGGAGAGAGCGGGATGATTTTTTGATCCAGAAGCCAGGAGCAAAGCGGGGAACGGCTATTTGGCCGTTAACAAGCGGTATAGACTCGGGCAACAGGTAGCAGCTTCCATACTGCTCTGCACCTTGAAAGATTATCCTGGAAGGACCCATGATCGACTTGAGAAGCCCCAACGACATGCTCGACCACTATGTTGAGCGCTACGATCACCTGCTGCCCGCACCTTCCGCGCAGCTACTTCAACGCATGGATTACATGCTGAAGCCTGATGCACCCAGGCTGCCGAGGGGCAAGCCCGATTGGATAGCATCACGGACGTGTACCCTCAGCGAAGAACAGGCGCTGGACCGTGCGAAGGGGTGCTTGCTCGGTATGGCCATTGGCGACGCGGTGGGCACAACACTGGAGTTTTTGCCTCGTGATCGTAGCCACGTTTTTGACATGGTCGGTGGCGGTCCTTTCAAGCTCAATCCCGGTGAGTGGACCGATGACACCAGCATGGCGCTCTGCCTGGCAGACACTTATCTTGCGAAGGGCAATTTCGACCTTATCGATTACGCGGCCAGACTAGGCCGCTGGTATCTAAGCGGCGAAAACAGTCACAACGGCAGATGTTTTGATATCGGCAATGCTACTCGAACTGCGATCGAAGAAAGACTGAAAAATGGCGGCCTTTGGTATGGAAATGCTGCTCCATCCACCGCTGGTAACGGCTCAATAATTCGCTTGGCCCCAACTGCGATATTTTGTCGACATTCGCTCTCAGCTACTTGGCGTGATAGTGCCGCCCAAAGTCAATGCACGCATCGAGCACTAGAGGCCATCAGTTGTTGCAGACTGCTCGGCGCCCAGTTGCATCTGGCCCTTAATGGAGCAGACAAAGAAGAGACCCTTTCTCCGATGATTCGGCCATTACGACCGCGAGCTTTGATCATCAACGCAGGCGAATACAAAGAAAAAACCCGCGACCAGATCCGCTCTTCAGGCTATGTCATCGACACACTCGAAGCAGCCCTGTGGGCCGTATTGAATACCGACAACTTCAAAGATGCTATTTTGCTGGCCGCCAACCTGGCGGATGATGCCGACAGCGTAGCCGCTACCGCCGGACAAATCGCAGGCGCGCTTTATGGGGTGTCAGGCATGCCGGAGGAATGGGTCAAGAACGTCGCATGGTCCGAGCATATTCAGGGGCTGGCCCAACAGTTGTTCGAGCGTGCGCCGCTGCACGACCCTTTGGACGAGTCTATCGGCGATTGATAGGGAAGCGCGCGTACTCTCTCTGAGGGTCAGCCCGCGGTCCCTGATTTTTATCGCGTCTCAAGGAATCTGACCCACATGTCCAAACCGTGTCCGCAACAGCTCTACAACAAAGCCTGGCTATTCGCATCCCATGCCCACGTCGGCCAAAAAATGACAGGCTCGGACCTTCCTTACACCACCCACGTGGCGATGGTCGCCAACGAGTTGATCTTTGCCCATCGCGAAGAATCTGTGGGCGCGCTTGAAATCGCCTTGCCCACAGCATTGCTGCACGACGTGCTGGAGGATACGCCGGTGACTCAGGATGAGTTGGCTGAAGCGTTCGGTGTGGAGGTCGCTTCAGCCGTGGCGTGCCTGAGCAAGAACCTGATTGTGCCTTTTTCCGAAGCGCTTTATTTCGCCGGGATCGCCAGTCATTCCAAAGAAGCTGCGTCGGTCAAGTTGTGTGATCGCATCACCAATCTCCAGTCAGCGCCGTCCACCTGGAAGAAGGCAAAGCGAGCGTCTTATCTGGTGGAGTCGGCGCAGATTCTGGCAGCCTTGGGGCATGCGAACGGGTATCTGCGGCAGCGGCTCATTGATACGATGGCGCGTTATCAGGCGCTTTATGTTGATGGCTTTGAAGGCTGATTAATGAGCTCTCATCATTGTCGGATCGAGAACGGGAATCTCTGGATAGGAAGTCAGCGAGTCTGCCTTCCTTACCCGGCGGACACGTTTCTGCTGTTTCAGGGGATAGTGCTGATCAGGCTTGAATCCCCACCGGGCGAGGGCTTCAACCGGAACATCTTCGCTGTCTCGATGGCTGGCGAAGTGCTCTGGCAGATCGAGGAAGGCCCGCACGGTACGCAGGCGGACAAGCCGTTTATGAGTCTTCACTGCGATGACAACGCTCAGGTCATCGCAGGTTGCTGGAATGGTGTGACCTACTCGGTGAATGTGGAGAACGGGAAGATTCAAGTTATCCAGTTCGACAAATAGCCGCGCTTCCGGCGTTTACCCCTCAGCTGACGCGCTCTGTGCCTCACCAACGCAACCCCTCAAACGGATTCCAGCCCTGCTCGCCTTTCACTTCCTTCAGGTAATACGCGTAATTGGTCAACTGGCCATACAGCGCATTAAACGCAAACCCCAGCGCAGAACTCGCCTCCTTGGCGTAGCGGAACTCAAACATGTCCATCACGATGTTCAGCGCGACAGAAACCACTATCATGATCGCGATAATGCACAGGTTCTTCTTCCATAGCCCCAGAATGAACAGGTAAACCGGCCCAAAAAAGAACGCGAAGAAGTTGAAGTTGATTTTCACTTTTTTCAGAAACGGCAGTTGCTTGAGCGCGGGTCTAAACCCCGGTGCGCTTGGGCCGCCATGCGCTTCAAAAAAGGCGAAGCGTTCTTTCCATTTGTCGCTGTAGTGGCCTGATGCGTTTACCGGGTCTGACGTGTTCATTCTCTAATCCCTGATGTATGTGAATCACGTGAATGGTCGTTCCCTGTTGCTGCGCTGGGTACTACGCAAAATACGGATAAATCGAGGGCACGTCAGTCGTACAGACAGACTCGTCCTGTGGTGCATTTCCTGATGGTCTGTACGGATGTTCATACAGACCGATCCTACGGATTACGCTTACTGCTTAGGCTCTTTCGTACCCAGCACATCGCGAATGCTGTCCACGACGTTGCTGTCCTTGATGACGTCGTTCAGCCAGCCTTCCAGCGGCATGTTGCCCCACTTGATGGCGCGCTCAATGAGGTACGGGACGGGGCTTTGCGGTTCGGTGTTTTTGAAGAACTGCGCGATGCCGGCGAGCATGGTGAAGGCTTCGTCGCGTGTGGTCGGGGTGGTGCGCAGTGGTGCGGACGCGCTGTCCTGGCTGGCCTGGGTCATCACGGCACCTGCGGGTTGGTCGACGACGGTTTCGGGGGCGGCCTGAGCGGCGGCGGGGGCGGGGCTCAGTTCGATGCCGCGGTCCTTGAGCAGTTTTTCGGTCAGTTGCCCGGCGCGTTGCAGGATGTCGCTGAGGGTGACGAGGCTCGGCGCGTCGCGGCCGAACAGGGTGTCGGCAGTGGCCTGGAGCTGCTGGCAGGCGTACAGGCTGGCGGCGATTTCGCTGGCCTTGAGGCGCAAGTGGTCCGAGTCGGTCAGGACCACCGAGCGCTGGAAGATTTCGGCGTTGATCTTGCCTTCTTCAACAGCGGACTGCATGGCCTTGGGGTTTTGCAGCGCGAGGTTTTCAACGTGGCGCGACTCGTCGTAGCGCAACAGGCCAAAGTTCTGCCCCTGAGTGATCGGCAGCCCGCCGACGACTTCGGTCAGTGTGGTTTTCAGCCAGGCCAGGCGGGCGGCACGTTCTTCTACGCCGTCTTCCAGAGACGGGTACAGATCGTCCCAGAAGTTTTGCAGGATCCGTTCGGCCACGGTCAGGCCGAAGGTGATGCCGACAAAGTGGTATTTGTGCGCCAGGGCTTCGCTGAGCCAGGCGACGAGCATCAGGTCCTTGCTTTGTTCGGCAAGGCCCTGTGCGGCCAACGTGATGGTCTGTTCCCAGTCCGAGGACTTGAGATCGGTTTGCCAGTCACCTTGGGTGAGGTAGTCGGGGTCTGCTCGACGAGCTTCCTTGACCTGATCGAACAGGGTGGAAAAGCTCAGGTCCTCGCCACTTCCCCCGTTGATGGGTGCCGTCAGATCGGCAAGCGAAAGGTCGTTGAGAAATTCAGACATAGTCAACTCTGATCAGAGGATAAAAGAACACCGTGCCTGGGCAGACACGGTGTTGAAGACGGGCCGCTTGCGCGACCCGATGTGTCACGGACTTATGCGAATACTTTGTTCGCAGTGCGGTCCCAGCCGCCAGTGACGTTACCGCCACCCTGGCCATCGGAACGGCTCTGCTGGGTGTAGGTGGTCTTGATGCGAGCGAAGTTGAAGCTGATTTCTTCAATCGGCAGATCGCTGACTGCGTTGTCTTCGCCTTTCTGGCTACCGCCAGCAACCGCCTTCACGGAAGACACAACCACTTCTTCCAGGTTGATGGTCAGGTAGGTCAGCTTGTCGCCGCCTGCACGGTTGACGTTCAGCTGGATCTTGGCGATGTGAGTGCCCTTGCAGCACGCTTCGAACAGCTTGGCGGAAGCCTTGTCCACAGACTTGCGGATGCTGAAGTCGCTCAGTGCAACGCGCTCGGACGAAGCACCGCCCGAAGAACTTGCGGTCGCCGAGGTGGCCTGGGTAGCGCCGAACTCGTAGCCCAACACTTCGATCCAGTCCTTGTGCTTGTCGTCCAGAACTTCGCCTGGGATGCCATCGATTTGGATGTATGCGTCAAATGCCATTTTCTGCTTCTCCTTCTTCATTTAAAGCCGTGGCGTCTGCGGACAGAACACGGCCCTTTTGATTAACCTTCCTGAAACGATCAAGAAAGGTTCTCTTGCCACGGCCAAGGTTTCATAGGGACAACCCGGGCTTCGGTTTGCTTGCCAACGCGCGATCAATTGAGCGCGCGTACTTCGATCTCCACGCGTCGATTCGGCTCAAGGCACTGAATCAACTGAGCTCTGGGTTGCTGCATGTCGCATTTGACCAGAGGCTTCTCGCTGCCTTCACCGACCGCGTCTACCAGCTCGGCGGGCACGCCCTTGCCGACCAGGTAAGTCTTGATGGTCTGCGCACGCTGTTTGGACACCTGCATGTTGCTTTGCGGGTCGCCCAACTGGTCGGCGTGACCTGCAATCACGATCTTGCCGATGTTCGGTGTATTCAACAGCTTGCCGGCGATCGCGCTCAACTGATTTTGACCTTCGGTTTTAAGGCTCTGGAAATCGGCACGACCAAAGGCAAACAGCGTGTCCGATTCCAGCGTGATCGTTTCGATAGCCTTCAACGACTGCGTCAACAGACTGTTGATGTAATTACGCGAACTGGATGTCAGAAATGCGTTGTCGAGAATCCGCGGCACGTCCAGTTCGTGAATCTGATCGCTGTAGAAGTTGATCTGTCGGCTGGCGTACTCGTAATCCTGATTGGAGCCTGCCTCGGCATTGGCGGTGATGGTCTTGCCGGTCTGACGCGCAATGGCCGGATACCAGTAATCAGGCATCTTCGCTTTCAGGAACGCCGGGTCAGCCTTTTCACGCTGGGCGCGCGACAACATCACGTAGGTGTCCAGCGTGGCCTTGCCGAAGGCAGCGATGGATTGCGCGCGGTTATCCGGCGGCAGCGCCTTGGGCTCGACACTGTCTACACCGGTGACCGGCATCAGGTCCTTGGCATTACGCTGGTAGACCTTGATGGTGGTCAGCAGGTAAAGCGAGCGCGTCAGGTTGTCTGCGGTCGGTTTGAGCATCACCGTTTCCAGACGGTTGAAGTAACGCATGCGCAGCAGCGGCTCGACGTCATAGCCCCGGTAAAGACCCAGACGCAAGCGCAGTGGTACGCCTTCGTCGTGATGACGGTCGTAGTAAAGCGAAGTCCAGAAGCGCATGCGATCCAGCGTTTGCCACTCGGTGTACTGCCCGGTGGCCTTGCCATCCTCGGCTGCGGCCTGAGCGAGTTCGCTGGAGATGGACTGGATGTTGTCCTTGTTGTTCCAGTACGACCAGCCCCACAGGCTGCACAGCAGCAACGCCACAAGGCTTGCGCCACCGATCCAGGCGGCCTTGCGGCGACGCTCGCGGTGGTTGGTGGTGTACAGCGCTACCAGATGCTGATCGGGGATGATCACCTTGCGGAACAGGCTGTTGATGAACAGCGGGTGCGGCTGGACATTGCCGTCGACAGCTTCCTGCTCGCTTTCCAGCTGGAATCGCTCAGTGACCTGGCGGGTATGGCCGCCCATCTCGGGCTGATCGGCATCCAGTGCGCTGGTGAAGTAGAAACCGCGCAGCATCTCGGCGCTTTGATACGGGTTGGCGCGCAGCAGGGCATCGACGAACAGGAGCAGGCGTGGTTTCAGGGCTTCCAGCTCCAGCGGGAAGCGATACACCGCAGTGTCCTGACGAGTGACCTGAATGTCCTGAAGCACCAGTTGCTGGTTGGCGATCTGTTTCCAGTAATTGATCAGTTCTTCCATCGCCACACCGAAGCGCTGGCCCCAGTCGGCTTGCTCGAAGCCCTTGTGCGGGAAGGTCTTGCCCATCACTTCGCCACGCGCCACATCGTCGAGCTGGCGATAGAACGGCACGAAGCCCGGGAGCAGGTCGCACTTGGTGAACACCAGATACACCGGCAGACGCACTTCCAGCAGCGCGTGGGTTTCCTGGATGCGCTCGCGCAGACGCTTGGCGATGCGCTCCTGGTCTTCCACCGAGGATTGCAGGATGTCATGAATGCTGACGGTGACAATCAGGCCGTTGAGCGGTCTGCGCTGGCGGTGCTGACGCAGCAACTGCAGAAAGGCGCGCCATTTGCCGGCTTCTTCCTGATCGTTCATGTAGCGACCGGCCGTGTCCAGCAGCACGGCTTCCGAGCTGAAGAACCAGTCGCAGTTGCGCGTGCCACCCAACCCGGCCACGCGTGCGCCTTCGCGCTCTGCGTAGGGAAAGTTGAGGCCCGACTGATACAGCATGGTGCTTTTGCCCGCTGCGGGCTGACCGACCACCAGATACCAGGGCAGGGCATAGAGCGCGTCCTTGGAGTTGCTGCCGTTCGGCTTGTTGCTCTGCAGGCGTTCGAGGCTTTGCAGCAGGCGCTCGCGCAGCAGGCTGACTTCTTCACGGTCCGCCGGGCTGGCGTTGAGCACCGCCTGGTCGGCGTCGTCACGCAGCAGGCCTTCCAGGTTCTGGTGCTGTGATACGCCTCGGTAAAGCAACAGCACATAGGCTGCCGACAACAGCAGAAACAGGCCGATCCCCGTCAGCAGGCTGTTCATCGAGCTGAAGCCCAAGGCACGGCCGATGCTCCAGACGATAAAGATCGCCAGGAAAAAGCAGACCCCTAGAACGTAGGGCTGGTAGCGCAAAAAGTAGTATTTGATCTTGTTCATACGGGCTTCAAATCCAGCACATCGACAAAGCGGTCGATAACGTCATAAAGAGGGCGGTCAATGTCTGGAAACACATGGCCTCGGTGGTGTTCGTCGAACGCGTCGAAGGGTGCCAGTACGTCATAACTCTCCGAATGTTCACTCACGCCGGTCACCACCCGGTACACGCCGGAGGTGTTGCGGGATGCAAAGCAGAACAGCCGGGGGCGCATGAAATCATCCGCCAGAATGCTGATCTGCGGCACCGCCCTGTTCGGTTCGATGCGTGTCAGCCAGTTGACCCACAGATCGGCTGTCGGGTTCTTCAAGCCTCGTTCTGCCGGCAGTGGCAGCGAAATTCCAACGGGTGCCTTGGACGACGGGCGGCTCAGCGCCTGCAGTCTGGTGAGCACGGCGTTGCTGATGAACTCCGGGTAGGAACTTTCCAGCGAGGTCGCGATGTCACGCAGGGTGAAGTTCACCAGAAACTTCTCATGCACACGCCTGAACAGCTCGAAGTCCTGCCCTTGCAGCGGTCGCAAGGCCCTGATGCGTTCGAACAGCACCGCCGTGCCTTCGCCTTGCGAGGCCATGTGCAGCAGCGGTTTGATCTGCCCGGCGAACAGTTCGCTCAGAGTGAAAGGGTTCACAAACAGTCCGGCGTCACTGGACTTCACCGTTTGAAAGATGAAGAACGGATAACGCCGAGCGCTTGAGTCCCTGGAACTGATCAAACCGCCCACCAGCCAGTTGCCGCTGCGTGCCCGATAGCTGAAGAAGCACACGGGCAATCGGTCGAACAGCGTGCGCCAGTCTTCGCGGTGCTGCATGTCGGCGAGTGCGCCCTGCAGCCAGGCATCGAACTCGCAGACATCGTCGCTGGCACCATGCAGGCTGACGAAATCTGCGCTCGCGGGCACTTTTCCGAAGCAGCCAATCATCGACCGCCCTCCAGATCCAGCATGTGCATCCTCACTTGGTACGCCCATCGGTTGCGTTAAGCGCGCTCAGCGCCTTGACGTTCGCCAGGTCGGTCAGCTTCACGCCGCCATAGTTGCGTACCACCAGACTGACCGGCCCTTTGGCCGTGTTCCAGCTGAACCGCTGCTGGATGCCGTCGAGGTCAGCGACGCGTGCGCTGTCGTTCATGCGCAGCAGGCCCCAGCGACCGGTGTAGTCAAACACGGTAATGCGCTCGCCTGACAGGGTCACCACATCCAGGCGTGCGCCTGGCGCTGTGGTGGTGCCTGGCCATGAAAAGCGGCTCCAGCTCGTCTTGCCGTTGCGGTAGTGCTGCTCCTGGCCATCCAGGGTGAAGATGATATCGGTGAAGTAGGCCGACGGCTCGAGCATGATCTCGAAGCCGTTGTCGCGGTCCGAGAGGCTGGCGATGACTTCGCCCAGCGAGCTGGCCTTGTCGATGTTGCTGACCATTTTCGGGTTGACCAGCGGTGCCGCCTTGGCTCCGCTGCCCATGCCAAGCCCTTCGCCATCGGACAGGTTGCCGATTTCATTGCGCTTGAAGTTGGGCAGCAGGCCCGATTCCGGGTCGACGAAGCGCTGCAGGTCTTTCACCGAGGCCTCGTTGCGGCTGTCTGCAGCAATCGGGTACCGGTGAGCCATGACCTGTTCCCAGGGCTTGGCGACCTGTTTGGCCCAGGCTTTGGCGATCTGTTCGCCAGCCGGATCACGCAGCGTTTCCCAGGCGAACTGAATCGGCAGGCTGAACAGGCTTTGCAGCGAAGTGGAAAGCCCGCCCTGGCTGGTATCGACCGTGGTTTCAACGTAGTTACGCACGTTGGTGACTTCGCTCGGCTGCCCTTCGAGGGTTTCGCTGATCAATTGCTTGCTGCTCTTGCCGACATCCTGCGAGCGCTGGATGTTGTTCATCCGCACTTTGAGCTTGCGCAGCGCTGCCAGGTAGCGATCCATGATGGTGCTGTCGGCGCCTTCGGCATTCTGTGTGGCGAAAACCCGCGATACAGGCTCGAAACGCTTGGCCAGACTGCCGTCATCCACTGCAGGCAGCGGCGAGACCAGTACGCTGGCGGCCGCTTCCTTGTTGTCGAAGATGCCAGTGACCTTGCCCCAGAAACCATCGTCGCGCTTGACCCCGGTCTGTTGCGCCTCGCGAACTGCAGGGACGTCCCATTGCGTGTTGTCGTTGACTGAGGCCAACAGCAGCTTGACCGGCGAATTGCGCACGTCACTGAGCAATGACAGCTGCTGCGTGGCATTGGCCATGTCGCTGAAGCGACGTACGCCCACGCTGTCGATCATGGTGTACCAGACTTTCGTGTAGTCACGCTTGTAACGGGACATGAACTCACGGACGAAGTTGGCTTTCTGCACCACGCTGTCGCCGCCTTCACCATCGAGCACCCAGTCCGATTCGTTACGCAGGTTGCCGGACACCAGCTTGATCAGCTCGGGCTTCACGAACTCTTCCCAGCCCTGACGGGTGAAAATCGCAGGCACGGCTTCCGAGCCGTACAGCAGCTGACGACCCGGCATCGGCACCAGATCATTCAGCCCGATAGCCGGGAACTGACGGCTGGATTCCAGTTGCAGACGCAGGTATTCACGGTCCACCAGCGAGCTGGAGATCATGAAAAACTTCAGGCTCTTGCGGGTCTCGTCGATCAACTGCTCATTGCGCGGCATGGCCGGCGCGTCGCCGTTTTTGAGCAACTGTACGTAGACCGGCGAGTTGTCCTCGATAACGTCGTCGCTGATCGGATTGGTCTCGCTGGAAATATCCGCCCAGGCCACCGGCAACGCCGCGTTGACGAACTCGGTTTCCGGGTGCGTGGTCGGCTGAGTCAGAATCAGATAGAGCTTGAGAGCGTTGTATGACTCGATGATGGATGCCACTTGCCGTTCATCGAGTCGTCCAAGCATTTCCTCAGACAGCGACAGGCCACCCGTGGTGGCCGACAACTCGGCCGCGTCGTTTGCGGTGGCCGGGTTACGCAGTGCGGCGATAGCCTCGCTGCGTGTCTGACTGGCCGTGTTTCTCGCGGCGCCGGTCAGGCGATTGGTAACGTCGCCGGTGCTGCGCGGAATGCTGCTCAGGCTGGTCGGACGGCCTGCAGCGACGTTGCGAGCGCCACGATCCAGCATTTTCCGGCCTTGCGCACGCGCCTTGCCGGTTTTGCTGTCCGAACCGGCAGCGGCGGCCCCGAAGCCATACTGCGGGTCCATGGTTTTGGCGAACTCGTTGAATTCACGCATCTGCAATTGCAGTTTCAGCGTGATCGGCTCCAGCGCCTGGGTACGCAACTGCTGCAAGTAGGCGGTCTGGGTGGCGAAGTAGATATCGTCGCCACGGTACAGGCCGCCACTGAGTTGCAGCGGTACGCCCTTGGTGCGGTATTTCTCGATGGTTGCCAACTGATTACGCAGCAGCTCAAGGCCCTGGCCCGAGGCAAGACGTTGTGCCCGGTCCGGGGATTGCTCCAGTTCGCGCAACTGCTGGCTGATGTTGGCCAGCCACTCGCGGTTTTTCTGGAACGACAGGGCCTGCCAGCCGATGAAGGCCAGCCCGGCGAACAGCGCCGCAGCGATGACGATCGGGCCAATCGAGCGGTCGCGGCCATGCCGTGACTGGTACAGGGTCAGGTCACGGTCAGGGAAAATGACGCGGCGGAAGGTATCGGTGATGAAGTAACTGCGATCACTGATTTTCCGGTGTTCTTCTTCCTCTTCCTCTACTGCACCGTATGGTTTCGCCGGCCGCAACACGAACGACTCTGACAGCTCGTCTTCATACACCGGTGTCAGTTGCTTGTCGGTTTGCAGGGCACTGGTGAAGTACAGGCCGCGCAGCAACAACTGCGTACCGTTGACGTTACTGCGCGCGAAATGCTGCAGGAACTGCTCGAGTATCGTCGACAGCTCGGCAAAGTAGTTGGGGAAGTTCAGCAGGGCGCTGTTGGCGTCTGCACCCAGCGCGATGATCTGTGCATCGACGTGGCGACTGACGTGCGCCTGCAGGTTTGCCAGCTTGCGATCGAGCACTGTACGCAGGCTTTCGGTGTTGATCTCGTTCAGACCGAACGTCATGCCCAGCGGCTGCTGGCGCTCGTTCAGGTCCATGCCGTCGAAGGCCTGGTTGAAGCCGGGCAGTTGGTCGGTCTTGGTCAGCATCAGGTAGATCGGTGGATTGGCGTCCAGGCAATCGGTGTATTCCTCGATGCGCGTGACCAGGCGTGCGCCCATTTCGTTGCGCTCGGCAGAAGAGGCGGCCAACAGCTCCGGCAGGCTGACCACCAGCACCAGACCATTGACGGCGGCCTTGCTGCGCTGCTTTTTGAGCATGCGCAGGAACGCCGCAAATTCGCTGGCGGACTGATCATCGCGAAGGTAGCGGCCAGCGGTGTCGATCATCACGGCTTCAGGGCTGAAGTACCAGTCGCAGTGCTGGGTGCCGCTTTCCGTGTCATTGGCGCTGCTGGCAATGCTGGCGGACAGGCCGGAGCGGGTCAGCAACGAGGTCTTGCCCGCTGCGGACATGCCAATGACCAGATACCAGGGCAGGTCGTAGAGCGCCGAGGAGCCGCCACCGCCTGCCGAGCGATCGGTGCGCAGCATGGCGATGGCGTGCTTGAGGCGGTCGCGCAGCACTTGCTGATCACGGAACTCACCGGTGGATTTCAGCGAGCGGTCAACTTCGATCTGAACCAGGTTCTCGAGGTTGTGTTCGGTGCGAATCCGTCGGTATTGGCGCAGTACGATCAGCAGCAGGTAGAAGGCGCTGATGATTGCCATCGCTTCGAGCGTGTAGCCTTGCAGCCAACTGATCCTCGGGGCGAAAAACCAGCAGACAGCCAGGCTGATCAGCCACAGTATCGGGACCAGGAACCAGAAACTTTTTAACAGGCGCAGTAATATCTTCATGTCTTCCTGACTCGGTTACCTGATCGGGACTCAAGCATTGAACAGTTGGCTGATTTGTTCGGCCAACGCGGCCACGTCTTTGCCCAGCAACCAGTCAAGGGTCAGATAGACACCCAGGCATACCAGTGCGATGAGCACCAGATAAAGCCATACCGGAACTTCATGGCGAAGCATCTGCGACACCTGGTCGGGCAATGCCCAGTCAGGCGACAGCGCCTTTGGCGTCTTGCGATAGCGTGCGATGTCCTGGCCCAGCGTGTTGGCCAGGTAGCGCAACTGGTCCTTCTGACCCAGTCCGAATTTGCCTTCGAAACCCAGTGCCAGGCACAGGTGATACACCTCAAGCACATCCAGGTTCTTTTTCACGTCGGCGCGCAGCAGTTCGATTTTCTCGAAGAAGCCTTCGCCCGCCAGGTGAACCCCGAAATAACGGAACTGCAAGGGCTCCATTTCGAAGTGGCGACGCATGTCGTTGTCGCCCGAGCGCAGCACGCTCTCATCCAGGAATGCGCACAGTGCGTACTGGGCATCCTTGACCTGTTCGACGCTGTAGTTGGCGCTGCGCGCCTGACGCTCCAGATTGGCGAAAAAGGTATCGACGCTGGATTCGAAGGCAGTGACCGAGATCGCCTGGCGGCCGCGACGGACAATCAGCGCCATGGTGATGAAGTCACGTACCAGGTCTTTGAGCGTAGGTTTTTCGGTTGCGGCCGTAGCGGCACCTTGCATCACGGCTTCAGTCATTTAAGCACCGCCAACAGTTCGAGCTTGAGGTTGGTAAACGCGCTGGGCGCGTAGAAGGAAATGGCCTGGGCTTCCATCATGCGTTCGTACACCCGGCCATGCGGCTCGATGGAGAAGTAATGGTTGTCCAGACGCACGGGAATGGCATTTGGCAGGCGCGTCGAGTGGTTCAGCGTGACGCCCGGCATGGCGCTGTTGACGACCACTTCGATGTCCTCCGGCGAACCGACCTTGAACGCACGCGGCACCAGTTCCAGCAGGCTGGAGCCGGGCATGTCGGCATGCACCGAGATGTAAAAGTCGGCTTCGGTAAGGCGCGGGTCCAGCAACTGGCCCTGCCAGTACGAAGGCCGGACCTGACTCAGGTTGATGACGATGCACTGGTTCGGAATCACGTTTTCAAGCAGCAGACGAACCAGTTCGTCGAGCTTGACCAGCGAGGCCGCCGGGTCCTGATGATCGTAATCGGGAATGTCGGTGAGCTGGGTGTCCAGCGAGAAGGTCAGCAAACCACCCGCCAGTTCCGCCAGAAACAGATACAGGCGTTCCGGGTGCAGGCGTGGATGTGCCAGCAGGTGAGCCAGTTGCGGGTAGGCGCGGTTGACCGTATTCAGCAGCCAGAACAAGGTGACGTCGCTGGAGCCGAACTCGGCGATCTGGTCAGCACGCTCGCGGCGGCGGCCTGAAAGCGCCTTGCTCTTGGCTTGCAGCACGCTGATCAAACGTCTGCCGAGACCGACCAGCGTCTCGTGGGTGCCCACGTGCAGCGTCGGATGCACAAAATGCGCATCCAGGTTAAAGCCGCCGATGCTATTGCGTGCCAGTCGGGCAATCGGGCAGTAGCTGTAACCATCCAGACTGTCGCCATCGACCAGCATCACCACGTTCAGACGCAGGCTGGTGATTTCGTTTTCCAGATCGCCTTCGTTGAGGTCCGGCAGGGTGTCGAACTGTTTGCGAAAGCGTCGCGCGCTCTTCTGTTCCTGGCCGTCCTCAACGTAGTTCAGGCCAAAGGGCTCAGGCAATTTGAGCGCTGCGTAGACCTTGATTTCTCCGCCTTTGGTCAGGTTTTTCAAGTCGCGGGCGGCGGGCAGCGGGTCGTGCTGCGGCGCGTCGTAAAGGCTGCCGTCCGGGAACACCAGCTTCAGACGCTTCAGTTGCAGGGAGCCTGTCGCCAGCGCTTCGACGTCGACTTCCAGCGTTTGCACGCCCCAGTGAAAGGGCGTGGAGCGCAGCGTCGACTCAGCAAGCTGATGTTGATGAAACTCATCCTGATATTGGAAATGTTGCGGCAAAAGGAACATGCCTTCCGACCACATCACGCGGCTTTGTTTACTCATTTGGCGCCTTCCAACAGAGAATTGAATTGTGAGTCAGCTGCCTTTTTGGCAGCACTGCCGGCCGAGTCCTGAACATGCTGGACAGCTGCGTCCTGCGCGCGCTCGGTCATACTTTTGCCGGTGGGTTGTTCGGGAATCGAATTGGATTTGTTGAACTGCTCTTCAGTCTTGAGTTTGTTCAGCACGTCCACACCACGCACCGCGAGGATGTAGTTGTTATCCACCAGCACACGCACGCCGTCGGACGAGAACCAGATACCGTCCTTGCGCAGCGTGTTGGCGTCGAACGCGACCTTCCAGCGGCTGTCGACGTCGGTGCGGAAGAACGCCGCGATGCCCACATACGAGGCATTCGGGTTCAGCGGCCATTGATCGGTCTGGCCCATGCCAGGCAACAGAATCAGCTCCCGGCTTTCGACCAGTGTGTTGCCCAGAGCCTTTTGCGGATCATCCCAGAGGGTGTCGGCGTTGATCGACTCGAAGCGCTCCAGAGAGGACAGCTGATAAACGCGCACCACCACCGAGAGCGGTTTACCGTACTCGTCGGGGTTGAGCTGGTTACCGCCGTCAGTGGTCAGGATGACCTTTTCGTTGTCACCGAACATCATGTCGCCAGCCCAGGTGTCATCCATGCGCTTGGCGACACGGTCTGTCACGCCGCAGGCGGACAGAGCCATCATCATTGCCAGAACAGCCAGGCACCTTGCCAAGGCTGGCTTCGAGGAACAATTGCCTTGAAGTCTTTTATTCATCACGTCTTACCTATGGGGTGATCGATCAGCTCAGGGTATAAGCGAAGTCGCCATCGCTGCCCAGGTCGATGGTCAGGCTCTGAATCGGCTTGTCCTGCGCCATCCGCTCCAGCACCCGCTGAGCGAGCTCCGGCATGAGGGTCTTGGACAGGATGTTGTCGATATTGCGTGCGCCGCTGTCGACTTCCGTGCAGCGCGACGCGATAGCCTTGATCAGCGCTTCGTCGTAACGCAGCACCGCCTGATGATTGCGCTCGAAACGCTTGCGGATGCGCTCCAGCTTCAGGCCGACGATGCGTTCCAGAATCGCGTCCTGCACCGGGTAATACGGCACGATGGTCAGGCGACCCAGGAAGGCCGGTTTGAACACCTGATTCAGCTCGTCGCGCAGGCCTTCCACGATGTCGTCGGGAGTCGGCTTCTGCTCGGTGTTCAAGCACCACTGCATGATGCGATCAGTGCCGGTGTTGGACGTGAGGATGATCACGGTATTGCGGAAGTTGATCTCGCGACCTTCGCCATCGTCCAGCACGCCTTTGTCGAAGACCTGGAAAAACAGCTCGAGCACATCCGGGTGGGCTTTCTCCACCTCGTCGAGCAGCACCACGCTGTAAGGCTTGCGGCGCACGGCTTCGGTGAGCACGCCACCTTCGCCATAACCGACGTAACCAGGCGGTGAGCCTTTCAGGCTGGAGACGGTGTGGGCTTCCTGATATTCGGACATGTTGATGGTGATGACGTTACGTTCGCCGCCATACAGCGTGTCAGCCAGGGCCAGTGCCGTTTCGGTCTTGCCGACGCCGCTCGGGCCGAGCAGCAGGAACACACCGATCGGCTTGTTCGGGTCTTCCATGCGGGCACGGGAAATCTTGATGCGCTTGCCGATCTCTTCGAGTGCGTGGTCCTGACCCAGCACGCGTTCGCCCAGCAGTGCAGGCAGGCTTTGTACGGTGTCGATTTCGTCGCGCAGCATCTTGCCCAGCGGAATGCCGGTCCAGCCGGAAATCACCTCGCCAATCGTGCCGCCATCGACCAGTGCGTGGACCAGCGGTTGTTCGCCCTGCACGCTGGCCAGTTCGGCGCGTACCGCAGCAATCTGCCCGGCATCAGGCTCGCCGCTTTCCGGAACGCTGAGTGCACCGAGTTTCTCGACCAGCTCCAGCTCGCGTTTCCACTGCTGTTCCAGCGACTCGCGGGTCTCCTGTTCGGCTTTCAGCTCTTCATGCAGGGCCGTCAGGCGGCGTGCGTGATCACTGCCTTTGGCGGTTTCCTGCTCCAGTACGGTGATTTCTGCGTTCAGGTTGTCGATGTGACGCTTGCAGTCTTCCAGCGCTCCCGGCTGTGCCGATTGGCCCAGGGCAACGCGTGCGCAAGCGGTGTCGAGCACGCTGACTGCCTTGTCGGGCAGCTGGCGGCCAGTGATGTAACGATTGGACAGGCGCACGGCCTGCACCAGCGCTTCGTCCATCACCGTGACCTTGTGGTGTTCCTGCATCTTCGCCAGCAACCCGCGAAGCATGTGGATGGCCTTGTCTTCGTCAGGCTCTTCGACTTTCACGACCTGGAAGCGTCGAGCCAGGGCGGCATCTTTCTCGAAATACTTTTTGTACTCGGCCCAGGTGGTGGCGGCGATGGTGCGCAGCTCACCGCGTGCCAGGGCAGGCTTGAGCAGGTTGGCGGCATCGTTCTGCCCGGCTTGCCCGCCCGAACCGATCAGCGTGTGGGCTTCATCGATAAACAGAATGATCGGGTGCAGGCTGCGTTTGGTTTCTTCGATGACCGACTTGAGGCGGTTTTCGAACTCTCCCTTGACCCCGGCACCGGCCTGCAACAGGCCCAGATCCAGCGTGTGAATGGCGACGCCCTTGAGCACCGACGGCACGTCGCCCTGCACGATGCGCAGCGCCAGGCCTTCCACCACGGCTGTTTTACCGACGCCGGCTTCACCGGTCAGGATCGGGTTGTTCTGGCGGCGGCGGGTCAGGATGTCGACCATCTGCCGCACTTCGAATTCGCGTCCCAGCACCGGGTCGATCCGGCCATCGCGAGCGCTCTGGGTCAGGTTGACGGTGTACTGGTCCAGGGCCGGCGTCTTGCCGTTGCCTTTGGTGGTGGCGCCCGTGCTGGCGTCGGCGTTGGCCAGTGGCTTGCTCAGCCTGGTCTCGGGGCTGCCCTCGACCAGCGCGCTCATATTCAGGCGCAGGTCGTCAGCGTTGATCTTCTCCAGCTCCGGCGCCGAGCCGATGACCACGCGACGCAGTGCATCGTCATCCAGCAAGGCCTGCACAAGATGGCCGGTACGGATCTGAGACTGACCGAACTCGATCGATGCCAGCACCCAGGCCTGCTCGATCATGCGGGTGATGTGCGGCGAGAGCGCAGGCGTCCGCGTGTTGCCTTTCTTGAACGTCCCCAGCGCGGTGACCAACTGTGCCTGCAGGCGATCAGGCACCACATCGTAGTGGCGCAGAATCACCGGCAGATCGTTGTCGTTGTTATCGAGCAATTGCAGCAGCAAGTGCTCGACTTCAACGTCGTAATGGTTCTCCGACAGGCACAGCGCAGCAGCGCTTTCAGTGGCAGTGCGGCTCGTTTCGTTCAGCTTGGCGAACAGGGACTTCAGGTTCACAGGGAGACCCCATCAAAAGGAATATGGAAAACGGCGCAACGGGAAGGCTCCACGTCGACACCGGGGCGTTTGAGCCAGCCAAGCCAGCCCAGCGATACATTGCCTTGGCGGCCCAGGCGGGCCACGGGTACAGCTTCGCGCTTGAGCCTGGGTGCAATCTGGAAGTCCAGTTCGGCACCCACATAAAAACGCACCAGTTCAACCAGCTTGCGGTAGTCCACTGTGCCTGGTTGAAAACGCTGGTAGTCGACCAGATCCAGAGGCCCCATTTCGATACGCACACACGACTGGTAATCCCAGACGCGATTGCCGGCCACGGCGCTTTGCCCCAGCACTGCATTCTTGCGGCCCAGCTGCGTGCACTGGCTGCTGTCGAGCTTCAGCCAGCGTCCGGCGAACTGCTGGATCTTGAACGGCAGCGAGAAGTAAAAACTCAGCATGACCTCAAGGTTCAGGGCGTTGCGCGGCTTCTGGGCGAACATGCCCGAAAAGTAGCTGAACAGTTCGCGCCGCAGGGGAGACTCGCCCTTGTCGAACTTCTGCTTCAGGCCTTCGGGACCGAACCCCACCAGGTTGAGCAAATAACGGTCGAAGTTCGAGGTGCCGTTGCGCTCGTACTCGATGTAAAACTTGTACTTCTGCCACGCCTCGTAAAACAGCGTGGTCATGCGATGCGAAAAGATATCCAGAAACGCGTGTGCGGCGTCGTCTCGATACTGGATATGCCGGTCGATCAGCAGCTCCGTGTACGGGCGCGGCAGCACGCCCGAAGGACCGACCAGGCCCATGAACGTGACCTGCACCTCGGACAGCGGCAAACCTGCCGCCGAGAGCTTGCCTTCGCGTTCGAACTGCAGGTCGCTGACTTCACTGGCCGGGAAGTTCAGCGACAGCTGCGAACGAAAGCGCAGAGGGTCTTCGTGCGGCCTGGTTTCCAGGTCCATACGCCCGTTCCTGCTGTAGTGCAGGCGAAGCAAACGCACCAACTGGAAAAATTCGAATCGGTGCGGCTCAGCCCTTGCCTGGTCAATCAGACCAGGGGTTGATCGCCTGTTCGCGGGGGCCATTGGACCACTCTCTTTTCGCGCTGCAAGGTGCGAAGGGTTAATTGGGTAAAGCTGTTCATCGAGCAGTACTGACCAAAGAAGTGGTCAAGCACCATGCCGAACAGGAACACGCCGCTGCCGGTGTACTGGCTTTCATCGAACTTCAGCGTAATGCCGACGCCGCGCACGAAGTTCGGGCGCGGATGGCCGATGCGCGCCACGACCGGCTCGCTGCTCACCGAAACGATCCCGTTGATCTGTTTGCGAATCGCCGACACGTTGCGGTAGTTGTATAGCGACAGCAGTTCCAGCAGCACCTCGCGTCCCTTGGAAACCAGCGACATGTGGTTGAGTGACAGGTGCGAAATAAGCCGCCAGATCACCCCGTTGCCCAGCGGCACACGCACCGTCGCCGTCGGCTTGCGCAGGCAGCGGATGTCCTTGATCACTGAATTCGAAGGAATATTGAAATCGCCGCGCTCGCCGCCGAAAGGTAGCATCAATGGCAGGTCGCGATTGCTGCATGTCAGACGGATACTGAGCGTGTCGTTGTTGGAATCGATCAGCTCCAGATCCCGATCCACGACCCGGATGAACATGTTCGAGCCATCGCTTTGCCGACTCTGCGTAGGCCGGCGCCGGGCGATCCAGAAACTCTGCCCCGGGCCTTGATCGCCGCGTGGTTCGAAGAACGGATGGCAGGTGCCGACCTGGTCATTGCCATTGATCTTCTTCACCCGGCGCACGCGATCGATCGAGACCACTTCGGCGGAGCTTTGCAGGCGCACATCCGGCGTGACAGCGTATTCATGCTGGACGTGGGTCAGCTTGATCGGCTCGGCCTGCTGGCGGAACAGGTTGATGATCGGCGTGCAGTTGAGCTTGAAATTGTTGCGGCTGATGTTCTGCGTCAGGCGTGCCAGACGATCCGTCAGGTCGTAGTCGGAAAAGTAGAAGTTGATCTCCACTTTGCCGATCTCTTTTCCCGCCAAAATGCGCGCAAAGCCCGACAGATCGAAGAACATGAACTTGTCCGGGAAGGTGAAGTACTCGTGCAGCAACCGATAACCCAGAAACGAACGCTCCGAGTAATCCACCAGCCCTTCATCCAGACCGTAACCGACAGACTTCAAGGCACCGGCTGGCAGCACCACTTCGCGAATGCGGCCTTCGTCTTCGAAGGACAGCGTTGCCTTGGCCAGGTTATTGAACAGCAGCTCATACAGCTGATGCATGAGCGTGCTTTCGCCATCGAGGAAGAAGCGCAGGCTGTCCATTTCCATCTTGCCGAACAACACGTCGGAGGTGGCCGTCAGACCAATGCGCAGACGCGCAATCAGGTCTGCGCTGTGGCCGTTGAACGCCGAGCGCTCCATTTCGATGAACGACGCGCTCTGCACGGCAATCGGCCATAGCTCGACCGGGTAGCACGTTCGGAACTTGCATACGATGCCATCCACCGGATTGGCGTGCAGCTCGGTGTGTCGGGCCACGCGATAGGACTCGGTGACCTTTTCCTGCTTGCCCATGTTGAACTCGACGATGGACATCGACGGGGTAGGGCGCAGGTAATGCGGGTACAGCACCTCGAGGAACGACTCGACGATTTCCGGAAACTCGTCATCGAGTTTCTTGTGCACGCGCGCCGACAGGAACGAGAACGCCTCGATCAGGCGCTCGGTATGCGGGTCCTCGCAGTTGTCGCCCTCAATCAGCAGTCGCGAAGCGATCTTCGGATATTGAGCGGCAAATTCCTGGCCCAGAAAGCGCAGGTGCGAGAGTTCCTTCTCGTAATAGGGCAGCAGATCGTCGAGCATCAGTTGAGGTTCTGCACTTTGTATTCCTGAGTGTTGACCTGCAGCACGGCGTCAAAGGAAACCTGACGCGAAATGTCCTGCAGACGCAGTACTGCGTCCACACGAAAAGTCAGCATGCGTTGGCCGGTCTGTTGTGCAAGCAACTGGACTTTCACGCTGCGAAAGCGTCGGTCGCCCACCGAGATGGCCTTTTCCAGCTGGCGCTGGATCAAAAGACGATCCTGTGGGTCGAGCACGCTTCTACTGGTGAAGTCGGGCATACCGTAGTCGAGGATGGTGCCGCTCAGATTGGCGAAACCTTCCAGCTCGCCAGCGACAAGAGACTGGCGAGTGTTCACCAGAATCTCCAGGTCACGAACGATGCTGGCCTTGTAATCGGCCAGCGAGCTCAACCGCTGCGATGACGATTCCACGGACTGATGTGGACGATCGTCGAGCAATCGATCCAGCAATGAAGGCAACAGCTTGTGTTGACTACTCATGTTGCCTCCCTGGCTAAGTGATTGACGTTAGCCGCGTGTCGATTGCGGCAATTCGGCGACCAGACGCAGCGATGCCGTCAGTTCATCCAGTTGGTAGTGCGGACGCAGGTAAGTCACGGCCTTGTAGACGCCAGGCTTGCCAGGGACTTCGAACACTTCGGCACGCGCTTCGCGCAGCGGGAACTTGGCCTTGGCTTCCTGGCTGGCGGTGTCATCCAGCAACACGTAGCTGGACAGCCACTTGTTGAGGAACAGCTCGACATCCTTGCGCGATGCAAAACTGCCGATCTTGTCGCGCATGATCGCTTTCATGTAGTGAGCGATACGCGAGGTCGCGAAGATGTATTGCAGCTGCGCCGACAGGCGTGCGTTGGCGTTGGCAATGTCGGTGTTGTACTGCTTCTGCTTCTGGGTCGACTGGGTGCCGAAGAACGCGGCGTAGTCAGTGCCTTTGCAGTGCACCAGAGGAATGAAGCCGAGGTCCGA